>ERZ778017.3697-NODE-3697-length-10567-cov-5.560407_pt1 | contig 10567 bp, 8 predicted proteins | sample MGYA00375747_ERZ778017 | MGnify/ENA primary metagenome ERZ778017 (study PRJEB29350, sample SAMN05509838) | bioreactor metagenome | biome: bioreactor; material: wastewater | place: South Africa: University of Cape Town | collected 2014-03-17 ... | reverse complement strand
CGTAGCTCGCGCGCTCGATTCCGGTCGGCGCGAGCAGCCAGCCGCGCGCGGAAACCGTGTCGGCGAGGCCCGCCCCGACGAGCTGCCGCGTGATCGGGTCGATCCACTGCACGAACTGGTTCGGCATCAGGCCGAGCAGCACGCAGCCCGCGACGAGCCAGCCCATGCCCAGGCGCTCCCAGCGTCCGGCGTCGTGCGCCTGCGCGAGCTTTTCCTCGCGCGGCTGGCCGAGGAAGATCACGCCGAAGAACTTGACCATCGTGTATCCGGCGAGCGCCGCGACCAGCGCGATGGTCGCCGCAACCACCGGGATCAGCATGTTCAGCACCGGATGCGGCAGTCCGGGCGTGAACAGGAAGCTCTGCAGCAGCAGCCACTCGGAGACGAAGCCGCCCAGCGGCGGCAGGCCCGCGCTGGCCAGCGTGCCGACCAGCGTCGCCCACGCCACCCACGGCATGTAGCGGATCAGCCCGCCGAGCCGGCCGAGATTGCGTTCGGCGGTGGCGTGCAGCACCGATCCCGTGCCCACGAAGAGCAGGCTCTTGAACATCGCGTGGCTCGCCACGTGATACAGGCCGGCGGTGAGCGCCAGCGATGCGAGCGCTCGCATGCCGTAGGCCGAAAACACGAGCGCCAGCCCGATCGCGCAGAAGATCAGCCCGATGTTCTCGATCGACGACCAGGCGAGCAGCCGCTTCATGTCGACCTGCGCAGCGGCGAAGACAACGCCGTAGAGCGCGGTGAGCAGACCCAGGGCGAGCGCGAGCGTGCCCCACCACCACACCTGGTACGACAGCAGGTCGAAGCTCACGCGAAGCAGACCGTAGACGGCCGTCTTCAGCATGACGCCGCTCATCAGCGCCGAGACCGGCGAGGGCGCCGCCGGATGCGCTTCGGGCAGCCAGACGTGCAGCGGCAGGATCCCGGCCTTGGCGCCGAAGCCGAACACGGCGAGCAGGAACGCGATCGAGGCCCAGAACGGCGACAGGTGCTGGGCGCGCATGTTCGCGAAGGTGTAGTCGCCGGTGCCGGCCTGCAGCACGCCGAAGCACAGGAGGATCGCGATCGCGCCGACGTGCGCCACCAGCAGGTAGAGGTAGCCGGCGCGGCGGATCTCGGCGATGCGGTGGTTGGCGGTGACGAGGAAGAACGACGACAGCGCCATCGTCTCCCACATCACCATGAACGAATAGGCGTCGTCGGCCAGCACGACCATCGCCATGCTGGCGAGGAACAGGTGGTACTCGAGACAGAGCAGACCCGCGGGCGTGCCCTCGCCCTTGCGGAAGTACCCGGAGGCGAAGGCGGAGACGCCGACCGACGAGGCGCCGATCACCAGCAGGAAGAACGCCGCGAGCGCATCGAGCCGGAGATGGAAGGGCAGCGTCGGCAGGCCGATCGGCAGCACGATCTCCTGCGGCAGCAGGCTCGACGGCGCGGCGGCGTTCGCCGCCGGAGGCAGGCCCGCCGCCGGCGAGGCGAACAGCGCGACGACCGCGACCGCCGACAGCAGCAGGCCGAGCGCGGCGCCGGCCGGAAAGAGCACGTGCGCGACGAAGCGCAGGTTATGCAGCGCGAGAACACCGGCCGCAGCCACGACGAGCCAGCCGGCGACGACCACGAGCGCCCAGTCGATCAGCATGCGGACGCCCGTCGCGAATGTCGGCCGCGCATGTCAATATCATTCACATCCGCGTGACATTCTAGGCGCACCGAATGCGCTTGCAAAGCGCCTGCACGCCGCGCGGCGGCGACCGCGCCGGGGTTCGGGTTCCCCTTCCCCCTTCTCCCTTCCGTTCCTACCGCAGCAGCACGACGCTGCCGCTCACCGTCGTCGTCACCGTGGTTCGGCCCTCGGCCCCGGGCAGCGGAACGGCCTCGTCGGCGCCCGCTGCGCGCGACATCATCATCGGCCTGGGGATCGGCTCCGGCCCGCCTGGGCCCGACCCGGCGATCGATACTTCACGCACCTCGTAGCCGCGAAAACCCAGCGCGCGGGCCGCCGTGTCGGCCTTCTCGTGGAATGCCTTCACGGCCTGCGCGATGAGTTCCTGTTCGACGGCGAGACGCGTCTCGCGGCTGAGCACATAGGTGACCGACTGCAGATTGAGCGTCGTGGCCAGTTCGCCGACGAGCGCGTTGAACGACTCCGACGGCTTGCCGGTGATCTGCAGCGCGCCGCGCGTTCGCCATCCGACGATGCGGCTCTTCTGCCATACCGGATCGGTTCGATATCCGGCGCTCTGCACCTCGAGTTCGGTGTTGCCCCGGAGTCGCTCGAGAACGGGGGCGAGCAGCCGGCTCACCTGCGCCTGCCCGGCGGCCGGCTCGGGCGATTCCTGCTCGGCATATACGGTGGCGACCACCCGATCCTGGACCACCTCGCGCCAGGCCGAAGCGTCGAGGTTCAGCCGCGGGCGCAGGTCGACCGGGTAGTGGAACGAATCGGGAGACTGTGCGGCGGCGGGTGCGCTCGGCGCCAGCCAGAGCGCGGCCGAAACGAGCGAAACGGCGATCGGCGCTCTCATTGCGCTCCTCGTTGAGCCCCTCATTGCGCCCCTCATTGTGTCCCTCTGGGCGGCACGCTGCCGGGCGCGACGAGCGCGGGCTGCGGCGCGAAAGTGGGAGGCGGCGGCGCCTGCATCACCGGCGTAGATGGCGGGCTAATCTGCAGAGAGCTTGCCGCCGGTTCGTTCGCCGTCGAGGGCGCGGCTGGAACGGCACGACCCGGAACGACGGGCTGCACCGGGGTGAAGGTCGGAGCGCCCGGGGCCGGGCCGACGGGCGCGGCGGGCGTGGTCGATGAAACGGCCGGCGGCGATGCGGCCGAGGGCGTGCCGGGGACGACGACCGAAGGCGTTCCAGGCGACGACGGCACGACCGTCGTCGCCGGCGAGGTGGCCGGGGCGGCCGGCGGGGTCGGGGCGGAAGGCGTAGCCGATGCAGCCGGCGGGCTCGTCGCCGCCGGAGCCGGCGACGACGACGACGAAGCCGGTTCGCGGACGATCAGTTCGCGGTACAGCCCGCCGCCTTCCACGCTGCCGGTCACCGTGCCGGCGCCTTCGATGCGCATCCGGCAGGCCTCGCGCTGCTCAGGCGGCAGCGGCGCGCAGCGCGCGAGCGCGTTCTGGCGGAAGTTCTCGCCCGGGCCCTCGAGCAGCTTGCCCTGTCGCGCCGCCTGCGCGGCGGCACCGGCTTCGCGCAGGCAGTCCTTCAGGTCCTCGCCGGTGCGGCCGCTGAGGCAGGCGGCCCGGTCTGCCTGGTACTGCTGGCGGATCGAGTCGGCGCTGCCGGTGTCGGCCGCTGTTGCGGGCGAGGCAGCGGCAAGCAGTGCCAGGCAGGCGCCGCCCAGGCACGCGACGAGGGCCGACCACCGATTCGGTTTCCTAGGCATGACGAGACTCCCGTATCGGACGCGCAATGGACGGACTATGCAGCAAATTGCGTGCCGAACCCGATCGGGGCGCGGGGGCGCGACGGAGTTCCGCTCGGAGAAAGCGGTTGTCCTTTTCCCCAGAAGATAGTAATCTATTACTATCCATTGGGCGAGAGAGAAATGGCCGACTCGATCCCATTCGACGCGCCGGAGCGAACCGACCGCAGCCTTCCCGACGTCCTCGACTCGGGTGACGCACACCGCCCTGGCGCGCGTAACGCACGGGCTCTCGCCCGTATCCGGACTGCTCGCCTGGCACGACTGGGCGCTTCATCTCGCGATCTCGCCGGGCAAGCAACGCAGCCTGATCGACGAGGCACTGGACAAGCAGCAGCGCTTCCTGCGCTACGCGCTCAGTGCCGCGGCGACGCCGCGCTGCGCGAACTGCGTCGAACCGCTGGAGCAGGATCGCCGCTTCGCCGATCCGGCCTGGCAGCAGTGGCCGTTCAACGTGATTCACCAGGGTTTTCTGCTGCAGCAGCAGTGGTGGCAAAACGCAACGACCGGCGTGCGCGGTGTCTCGCGACATCACGAGAATCTGGTGACTTTCGCCGGGCGGCAATGGCTCGACATAGGGTCGCCGGCCAATTTCGTGGCGACCAATCCCGAAGCGCTGCATGCGATCGCGCGCACCGGCGGCACGAGTCTGTGGCAAGGCGCGCTGAACTTCCTGGACGACCTGCGACGCACGGTCCTCGACGAGCCGCCCGCCGGTACCGAGGCATTCGCGGTCGGCACGAACGTGGCGGTCACGCCCGGCAAGGTCGTCTATCGCAACCAGCTGATCGAACTGATCCAGTACGAGGCCGTCACGCCCGAGGTGTACGCCGAGCCGATCCTGATCGTTCCGTCGTGGATCATGAAGTACTACATCCTCGACCTGTCGCCGCACAACTCGATGGTCCGGTACCTCGTCGAGCAGGGTCACACGGTCTTCATGATCTCCTGGAAGAACCCCGGCCCGGCCGGACGCGATCTGGGGATGGACGACTACCGGCGACTGGGTGTCATGGCGGCGCTCGACGTGGTGGCCGCGATCGTCGCGCAGCGGAAAATCGATGCGGTCGGATACTGCCTGGGCGGTACGCTGCTTTCGATCGCCGCCGCCGCGATGGCGCGCGACGGCGACGATCGGCTGCACAGCGTCACGCTGCTGGCGGCGGAAACCGACTTTCGCGAGCCGGGCGAACTGTCGCTGTTCATCGACGAAAGCCAGCTCGCGTGGCTCGAATCGATCATGCGCGACAAAGGCTACCTGGACGGCTGGCAGATGGCCGGCGCGTTCCAGTTGCTCAACTCGCGCGACCTGATCTGGTCGCGGCGGATGCGCGAGTACGTGCTCGGAGAACGTCGGCCCTTCATCGACCTGACGGCCTGGAACGCGGACACCACGCGCCTGCCGTTTCGCATGCACAGCGAATACCTCCGGCGCCTGTATCTCGACAACGACCTGGCGGAAGGACGCTACCGCGTCGACGATCGGCCCGTGGTGCTGAGCGACATCCGGGTGTCGATGTTCGCCGTCGGTACCGTGCGCGATCACGTCGCGCCCTGGCCGTCGGTCTACAAGATCCATCAGTTGGCCAGCGGCGCCGAAGTGAGCTTCGTGCTCACCAGCGGCGGACACAACGCGGGCGTGGTGAGCGAGCCGGGTCGCGCGCGGCGCAGCTTCCAGATCGCCACGCGCGGCCCGGGCGAACGCTACGTCGATCCGCAGCGTTGGCGCGACGACACGCCGATGCAGGAAGGATCGTGGTGGCCGAGCTGGCACGAATGGCTTGCGCGGCGCTCCTCGGGGCGCGCGGCTGCGCCGTCGATGGACGATTCAGCCAGGGCGGGATACGCGCCGATTGCCGATGCGCCCGGAACGTACGTGCACGAACGATGACGCTTGTTTCAGTCGGCGGCACGGCAAAGGGAGCATGAACAGATGAATCATCAGAAGCGTACCGCCTTGGTGACGGGCGGAAATCGTGGCTTGGGCGAAGCGATTGCGCGTGCGCTGCACGACGCCGGCCATGCGGTGATCGTCGCGCATACCCCGGGCAACCGCACGATCGCCGACTGGATCGAATCACAGGCCCGGCAGGGCTACGCTTTCGCAGCCTATGGCGTGGATGTGTCCGACTACGAGTCGGCGCAGGAAATGGCTCGCAATGTGCATGCCGACGGCCGGCAGGTCGACATCCTCGTCAACAATGCCGGCATCACGCGCGACGCGAGCCTGCGCAAGCTCGAGAAAGTCGGCTGGGACGCGGTGTTGCGCACGAACCTGGATTCGCTGTTCAACATCACCAAGCCGTTCATTGACCCGATGCTGCAACGCGGCTGGGGCCGGATCATCAACATCTCGTCGATCAACGGCAGCAAGGGGCAGTTCGGCCAGACGAACTATTCGGCGTCCAAGGCGGGCGTGCATGGTTTCACCATGGCGCTCGCGCAGGAAGTGGCACGCAAGGGCGTGACCGTCAACACCGTCGCTCCGGGCTATCTCGACACCGAAATGGTTGCCGCCGTTCCGGCGGAAACCCTGCAACGCATCGTCGATGCGATTCCGGTGGGTCGCCTCGGGCAGCCGGCCGAGATTGCCGCATTGGTTGCATTCGTTACCAGCGATGCGGCGGCTTTCATGACCGGAAGCAGAATCTCGATGAACGGCGGGCAGCACATGTTCTGAGCTGCCGGGCCGGTGCTTTCAGACGTGCTGCGCGCCGCGCATGACGGTGAGGTATACACGCAGCAGTCCGCTCGCTTCGTCGTGCAGGCGCTCGCGCGGCAGGAACCCGGCGAACAGGCGCAGCGCCAGGCTTTGCGCCATTCCGACGAAGAGCACCGCGGCGGTCTGCGGCTCCACGTCGGGGCGGATGCGGGCCTGCGCCTGCGCACGCCGGATGATGAACGAGATCCGTGAGACGAACTGATCGCTGACCATCTGCACGCGCCTTCGGATACGCCAGTGGCCGCTGTGGGCAGACCATCGAAGCATGCGCGACGGCACCTCCGGGTTTCGCGCAATGAACGCGATCAGCGAATGGAAGATCCGCTCCAGCTCGTGCAGCGGATCCGGGTCGTCCGCTGATCGACGCATCGTCAGCCGCAGGAGATGACCACGCACGCGCGCGATGCCGCGCGTTTGGGCGCCGCGGCTTTCGGCAGGTGCTGCGGGCGGAGCTTCCCTGTCGAGCTCGCCGGTGGCCGAAGGCTGCCGATACGCGAACAGATAGCTGCGAGTCGTCTCGAGCCATTGCGCCAGAAACGGATTCTCCAGATTGCATGGATGGTCTCCCGTCCTGTCTTCCGTCATCGCAGTTCCTCCCGATGTGACGTGTGACGTCGATCGTGCGCGACACTGATGTCGTGTCAGCGCTTCCCGTAGAAGTGCTCCCTGAACGGTTCGCGAAATTCCCGATGGCACGCCAGGCAGCGCTGCTGCACGTTGCCGAACGTCGCGATCACCTCGAGTCCGTCGCCGCGCGCGGCAGCCTTGCCCATCGCGATCGCGGCCTCGTGAAGCTGTCCGTCGAAACCTCGGAACTTTCCGGCGTCGGCGCCGAGCCAGCCGAGGATGCGCATCTTCTCGCCGGCGGGCGGTTGAGCGTGACTGGCGATCTTTGGCGCCAGATCGGCCACCAGGGTCCAGTCCTCGCGGGAAATGGCCCCAGTGGCGGCTTGCATGTCCTGTCCCAGTTGCTGCATCACTCTGCGTAAGGCCAGCCCGGGCGGCTCCTGCGTCTGGGCTCGGACGATCGAAGCCGAAACGAGCAACGTCGCGGCCACGAGCAGGGCCGTGCGCGGGGCCGTGGGGGATGCAGGTCTGTCCATCGTCTTCTCCGTGAATCGCGAAATCAGAACTCCACGCTCAGCGCGACCGATCCGAAGGCGTGGCGGCTTACCTGTTCGTCGAACTCGCGCGTGCGCCAGACGCGCATCAGCGCCAGGCGCACGCCATGTCGGGCCACCAGCCATTGGCTGCTGATGCCGAGCGCCGCCTGCGCCACCCACGGACGACGACTCACATGGTGGCTGGCGCGAAACAGGTTGCCGTCGAGCGAGAAATCCCATGCCACGGCCTTCGCTTCCAGATGCGCGAATGCATGCGCTCCGGGCCGGGGCGCCCCGATGCTTCGGGGTTGCGTCGCGCGCAGGTCGGCCGCCGCGGAAGGCGGCCGATTCTCGCCGCCGGGACGGATCGAATAGCTGCCGAAGTCGTTCGCGATGTTCCGGCCCCAGCGGAACTCGAGGCCTGCGCTGGCGGACGTCTCGATGTTGCCCACGCGCACAGCATAGCTGCCGATCGCGTCGTGGCCCCAGCCCGGACGAACGGCGCCTTCCAGCCGGGGTTTGAACTTGCGCTCGACGGCAAGCTGGAATGCCGGCTCGTTGTGCAACTGGTTGCCCCAGCCCCGGAACCTGTCGAAGCCGCGCAATCGATGCACCAGATCCTGCGATCGTTCGGCCTGCGACCACGGCCCGATCACGCCGAGCGTCAATTCGCGGCTGTCGAGACTCTCGTAGCCGGCGTCGTGCGGACGAGTCCGGCGGTTCCATGCCAGTCCCAGATACAGCAGCCCGGCATAGGGGCGATCGTCTTCGATCAGGTCGGTGCGCGTCTTGTCCGCGGGCGTATACATCGCCTGCCCGATGCGAAGCACGACGTTCTGGGTGGCCGTTTCGGCACCGGCACGTTGCCGGAAACCGGGATCGACCGCATCCAGAAAGCCCACGTACAGGCCAAGCGGCCGGGGAAGGCAGTCGGTGCGCAGCGGGCCTTCGATATCGCGCGAGACCAGCGCGAGTGCCACGCCGTTGGTGTAATTGCGATCGGTGCCGGCGAAGAGATCGTTCTCCAGTCGAAAGGTGCCGCCGCGCCAGCGGAGAGTCTGCTCCGGCGCGCACGCTGACGGCACCGCCTCGGGCGCCGAAGGCGCGGCACGTCCCGCAAAGGGAATGAATGCCGCGCAGACGAGGAGCAACACGCCCGGATGCCGTCTCCTCGTTCGCGGCAACGAACATAGGACGAGATGCGGGCAACCCGCGCTCATGGCGACGCGGGAGCAGCAGCGACGGCGGGCGCATCCCAGCCGCCGCCCAGCGCCTTGTACAGCGCCACCAGCTGTACGGCAGCCGTCGTGCGGGCGCGAGCGCTCGCGGTTTCGGCCTCGAGCAGCAGGCGCTCGGCGGCGAGCAGTTCGATCAGCGCGATGTCGCCGGCGGCGAAGCGCGCCTTCGCATGGACATGGCTGCGGCGCGTCGCGGCCAGCGCGGCCTGGCGGCGCTGCAGCGTGTCCAGGCCCGCGCCATAGTCGCCCAGCGCACGTTCGGCATCGCCCAACGCAGCCAGTACCGCCTGCTCGTAGGCGATTGCCGCCTGCCGTGCGCCGGCTTCGCGGGCGCGGATTTCCGCGCGCACGCGGCCGCCGTCGAACAGCCGCCAGGAGATCAGCGGCACGAGCGAGAAGCGCGCGCTCGAGGCGTTGAACCAGTCGCCGGTGCCCAGTGCCTGGAAGCCGCCGCCGACGCCGATCGTGAGCTTCGGGAACAACTCGGCCGTTGCCACGCCGATGTCGGCGGTGCGCGCAGCCAGCTGCCGTTCGGCGGCGAGCACGTCCGGGCGACGACGCAACACCTCGGCACGCTCGCCCACCGGCAACGCCCGCAGTTCGAGCGGCGATGCTGCGGCATCGAGCAGCGCCAGTTCCTGCTCGGGCGGCGCGCCCAGCAGCACGCCGAGGCTCAACGCCGCCGCGCGTCGCCGCGCCCGGATCTCGGGCAGCGCAGCGTCGGCCGCGGCCCATTGCGCGCGCGCGGTTTCGACGTCGGCCTGCGAGGCGTCGCCCAGGTCGGCGCGCCTGCGCACGAGATCGACGCTCTGCTGCAGTGTCCCGAGCATCGCCTGTTGCGTGCGCAGTTCTTCCGCCGCGCCCGCGGCGGAGAACCAGGCGCGCGCGACTTCGGCGGCGATGCGCATGCGTACGCCCTGCGCGTCGATTTCGCTCGCCTGCAGACGGGCATCGGCGCCCTCGAGCGCACGGTGCTTCGCACCGAAGAGGTCGGCCTCCCAGGCGGCATCGAAGCCGGCGTCGTAGATGGTTTGCGTGGCATCGAGGCCGGGGATCGAGCCGACCGGCAACGGACCGTTCTCGCTTTGTCGACGACGGGTGACGCTCGCGCCTATGCCGGCGACCGCCGCCCGGTCGCCGGCGACGCGATCGCGCAGCGCGCGAGCTTCGTCGATGCGCGCGGCGGCCAGGCGAAGATCGAGGTTGCGGGCCAGCGCGGTCTCGATCAATCGCTCGAGCACCGGGTCGCCCAGCGTCGACCACCAATGCGCGAGATCCACCGGCGCCGCGGCTTCGACCGGCTGGGCAGTCCAGCCGCTTCCGGTGCCGACCGGAGGCGGACCCGGATAGTCGGGACCCACCGTGGCGCAGGCGGCCAGCAACGCGCTGCCCAGCAGCAGCGCGACGGGGCGCAATCGCGCGAGCGAAAAGCGGGTGTCGGTCGTCATGGTCGTCGATTCACGGCGATCGCTATCGATCATTGCAGGCGCCCCCGGACGAATACGGTGGCCATCGTCAGCGTCACCGTTGCGATGATCGCCAGCGGCCAGAGGCTGGCGACGATGTCGCCGAGCGGCAGCGCCTTGAGAAAACTGCCCTGGACGATGATCAGGAAGTGCGTGAGCGGGATCGCCTGTGCGAGCCATTGCAGCAGCGTCGGCATGTTCTCCACCGGCGTGGCGAAACCCGACATCAGCACGGCCGGCACGCCGATGGCGAAGGCGCCCAGAATGGCCTGCTGCTGCGTCGCACTGACCGCCGAGATCATCAGGCCGATGCCGACGACGGAAAGAATGAACAGCACGAGGCTGACGAGCAGCAGCGAAAACGAACCGCTGAAGGGAATCCGGAACAGCACGATTCCCGCGCCGATCATCGTCAGGCCCAGCACCGTGCCGATGGCCAGCGCCGGCACCGATTTGGAGACGATGATCTCCGGCGTCGAAGTGGGCGAGACCAGCAACTGGTCGAAGGTGCCCAGCTCGCGCTCGCGGGCGATCGACAGCGAGGTGATCAGCAGCGCGCTGAACAGCGCGAGGATCCCGCTCAGCCCGGGCACGATGAACCAGCG
>ERZ778017.3694-NODE-3694-length-10584-cov-4.372590_pt1 | contig 10584 bp, 8 predicted proteins | sample MGYA00375747_ERZ778017 | MGnify/ENA primary metagenome ERZ778017 (study PRJEB29350, sample SAMN05509838) | bioreactor metagenome | biome: bioreactor; material: wastewater | place: South Africa: University of Cape Town | collected 2014-03-17 ... | reverse complement strand
CGTCATCTGATCGAGCGCACCGCGCGCCACGACCTTTGCCGTCACCTTTACGTTGAGCGCCTCCTTGAAGCGGAGTTCGAGCGCAGCCTGTCCGGGCTGGTCGTCCGGTTCTTCTTCCTGAACCGATTCCACCAGAACGGTCATCTCGTCGCGCCCGTCTACCATATCCACGACGCAGACATACTCGCCCGTAGTCTCGATCACATCGCCGATGACGGAGCCGATGGCATCCGGATACACGTTGACCCCCCGCAACTTCACCATGTTGTCGCTGCGCCCGAAGATGCCGGCCAGCCGCCGGTGAGTACAGCCGCAAGGGCAGTCGCCGGGGACCACTGCTGAAATGTCATTGATGTTGAAGCGGATCATGGGCGCCAGATGCTTGAACAGGCAGGTGACGAACACCGTGCCGTTCTCACCTTCCGGAACGGCTTTGCCGCTCTCCAGGTCGACCACTTCCACGAAGTGCGCATCTTCGTAGATGTGCATTCCGTTCTGCTCTTCGCAGTCCGCCGCGATCATGCCAGCTTCGTTGGCGCCATAGGTGTCGTAGACCTTCGCGCCCCAGAGGTCCTCGAGAACGCCGCGATCCTCGGTGCCGAGATGCGTGCTGAGGAAGCGCACGTCCATCATGCGCGGATCGATGCCCATTTCGTCACGAGCGACGAGCGCCATGTGGCGCAGATAGGCCGGAAAACCGATCAGAACCTTGACCTTCCAGGCCTTCATCAACTCGATCTGCCGGCGCGTGGGCGTCGCCGAGCCGGCACCCGTCATCACGGGCACGGCGCCGGTATATTTCCAAAGCGATTCACGGGTGGACAGACCGGCGTTCGAAAGGCCGAGCGAATGGGTGACCTGCACCAGGTCGTGCGGCCGCACGCCGTGCGCATAGAGCCTTCGCGCGCCCATGATGTTGACGACTTCGCGATCGCGCGGCGAGTAAAGCATGGGGCGCGGAATGCCCGTGGTGCCGCCGCTCGTCTGCATGACCAGCGGCATCGGCGGATCCGACTTCGGATCATAGCCCATATAGTCCCCGAAGGGCGGCATCAGTTCGATGCTCTCGCGCAAATCCGCGACCGAGAACGGAGGAATGATCGAGATATCCTCGATGCCGCGGATATCGCCGGGTTTCAGACCCGCCCTGCCCCAATGTCGCTGATAGAAGGGCACCTGCCATGCGCGTTCCACCTGCTGCATGAACCTGCGCGCCTGCAAGGCGGCCAGGCTGCTGCGGTCCATCCGCGCGACGCCGTTGAAATAGAGCGGCGGCGGCGGGAACTCCTCCCATAGCGCAGGAATGTCAAGGGCGTTTGCGTAGAAGGGTAGTTCCGAAATGCTCATGTCAGGCGCCTGCTCCCCATCAGCGATCCCTGATCGATCGCCCTATTAAAATTCTACAAGCACAATAATTGTGAGTCGTAGAATGTCAAGGAATGGTAATGACATTTCATTATCTATGCGACCGCGCCGGCATTGGCGTACGGCCACGGACTTTCCGGCAGAACCCGACGCGCCGGCATCACTGATCCGTTTCAGAACGTGCGGCACGTCCACCGCCCGGGAGCGGACGAATTGACCGGTCAGGCACCCTGCCTTGCCAACTCAGGCGCGAGGCAACTTCATGCGGTATCCGGCAAGTTCCTGCTTATCGAGCTTGTCGACGAGGCCCTTTTCCCAGGCGATGTATTGGCGCGCGGCGTCCAGATTTCCCGCATGGCGGTCGTGCACGAAAAACAGGTAATCGATACATTCGGCATCCGACGGCATGTCGGGGGTGCTGGCAAGCGGCAGACCGAACCGGCGCCATAGGTCGGAGTTGCCGACATGCAGGCCGACAACCTTGCCTCCGGCTTCCGTGATATCCGCCGCAAACGCCTGGCCGACCGTCTCGTTGTCGGCAATTACCAGGGCCGGGCGATTACCGATACGGCCGAGCACCTTCTCCAGGCGGGCCCTTGTCGCCCAAACCGCGCCTTGCAGGTGACAGCGGCGATACTCGCTCGAATGGCGCGCATCCACGAGAACGATGTCGTCGCCCAGCGCAACCAGGTCTTGCGGCCCGACGGGAGGCTGCCCGGCCAGCATGGCGGCTATCGAGTTCAGGCCGGGATCGGAAGACAGCGAAGCCGCCGCCGCCAAACCACCCTCGAGCACGTAAGTCTCCCAGCCGAGCTGCGACAGCCAGCTCGCGATGACAGGCGCCCGCACCTCATCGTCATCAAGCAGCACGACACGCGCGTTGCGGACCCCCAGCCATTGGTCGGTCGCCTGAAGAAGCTGCCCGCCCGGCGCGGACACTGCACCGGGAGCGGAACCTTCGCCAAATTCCTCGGGCGTCCGTATGTCGAGCAAGTAAGTCGTACGATTTTCCTCACCCAGCCATCGGGCAACCGTTTCCGCCTCGGCCCTTGATACATGGAAAGACTCGGCGAGACCGGCGGCCTCGCGTCGGATTTCCTCCAGGCGCGCACCATGCGGAGGCGACGGGTAGAGGCGATCGCTGCCATGTTCCAGTTCGAAGCCGGCAAGCCGCCAGCCCATCGTTCCATTTTCGAGCGCCACCACGCGGTTGGCGCAGCCGAAACGACGCAAGGTCGCCGCTCCCATGATGCTGCGCGTTCGCCCTGCGCAGTTGATTACGACCGTGGTTTCGGGACTACGTATGATTTCGCTGATCCGATAGACGAGTTCGCCATTCGGACAGCACAGGCTGCCGGGAATGTTCATCTTGCGGTACTCGTCGATCGGGCGGCCATCGATCACCACCACATCTTCCTTTGCCGCAAGCTTCTCGTGCAACTCCCCAGCAGTGATAAGCGGAACCGCTTCGGCGTGCTCGACCAGTTCCCCGAAAGTCTTGGAGGGAACATTCACGCCCGCAAACAAGGAAAAGCCCGCCTCTTTCCACGCCCTTGTCCCGCCATCCAGGACATGGACATCGCCGTAGCCATAGCGCCGCGCGAGCGCTTGCGCTTTGGCGGCCACACCGCTGGCGCCGTCGTCATACATCACGATCCGGCACGAGGACCGGGGCACCAATCGTTCGAGACCGGACTCAAGCCGGCTGAATGGAAGAGGAACACCGTAAAAAAGATGTCCCTCACCGAACTCGCCTTCCTCACGCACATCCAGCAGGGCGATTTCCCCGCCATCGTGAAGCCATTGCTTCAGCGTAACCGCAGTTACCAACCGTAAGCCCTCCCGAACCGTAGTCGTGTCCTGTTCGACCAGGTTGTCGAACGCCTGCTATGCCTGCGACCCGGCGTCACCCGGATATGGCCAGCGGCGTTGTCAGCTGATTTCCGCCGGAATAAACCGAAAAGACCTTGTCCTGCGCCTCGCGGATGAAACGGCGCAGCATCCGCACCTCGTTGTCGTCGACGATCCGCTCCCAGGGAATCCGATCCTCGGTCGCGAGCACGAGCGAGCCATCCAGCCCGGCGGTTTCCTCAAGTATTCCGCGATAGTAGACCGAAACCCGGTTCTTCCCGCCGACCTCGTCCTCGAAAACCGAGAAAAGGAAGCTCAGGCTGAACTTCAAACCGAGTCGCTCTGCCCGGCCAAGCAGCGAGCTAGGATCGTCGCGCGAGCCCAACGAACTCGCCGTCAACAGGCCGAGACCGCCGGCCTCGTTCTTGTGGAGCAGAAGAGCGCCGTTGCTTTCGAGAATGACCCCGACGCGCAGTTGGCTTGTAAAGGCGGAATCAAGCAGCGATTGCATCAGACTGGGCGTCACATAGGCACCCCGGCAATAACCGAGCGGATTGACACTGCTTTGGGCGAAGTCCACGACGCGACCTATCAGTACGAGGTGATCGCCGGCGTCGACCTGCTGGTGCATCTTGCATTCGAACCAGGCGGAGACGTCCTGCAGAACAGGACTGCCGCACGCTCCGGGCAGCCAGTTGACGGTGCTGAACCGTTCGGCGGTCCGGGACGAGAAGCGGCTGCTGATATTCTTCTGCTCTTCGGATAGAATGTTGATGCAGAAATGGCCGGCCGACTGGAAGGCCTCGTAGGTACTCGCGCCCTTTCCTATGCAGACCAGGACGAGCGGCGGTTCGAGCGATACCGAAGTGAAGGAATTCGCCGTAAAGCCCCTGGGGATGCCCTCAGCATCGACGGTGGTGACCACCGTGATGCCGGTCAGAAAAGTTCCCAGCGCGGAACGGAAGGCCTTCACGTCGAAGAGGGGGTCCATGTTCTCTTGCACTGAGCACCTCACTTGCGTTTCAGGCTTCGCTATCCGGCTGCTACAGGCCCTCGCCGGACATGTCTATCACGACGCGGCCGCGGATCTTGCCGTCGAGGATTTCGTTCGCAAGCTCGGGGACTTTCGCGAATGGCTCCACGCGCATGATGCGGGCAAGCTTGCTACGGTCGAGGTCGGCCGCCAGCCTCGCCCACGCCCGCTCGCGCTTCGCCAACGGCGCAAATACCGAGTCGATCCCGATAAGAGTTACGCCACGCAGGATATGCGGCAGCACAGTCCCCGGCAGATCCGCGCCGCCAGCCAGGCCGCATGCCGCCACCGCGCCGCCGTAGACGGTCTGGGACAGGACGTTGGCCAGCGTGACGGAACCGATGGAATCCACCGCGCCGCTCCACCGTTCCTTTTGCAGCGGGCCGCCCTTTTCCGCGAGCGACGGCTGGTCCACGAACGATGTCGCGCCGAGTTCGGCCAGGTAGCCGTGTGTCTCGGGACGACGCGTGGCCGCCGTCACCTGGTAACCTGCCTTGGACAACAGGCTGATCGTCACCGAGCCGACGCCTCCGGCAGCACCCGTCACCAGAACCTCACCGGTCCCCGGCTTGACGACGCCCCAGTCTTCCAGGGCGTCGACGCATAAGGCGGCCGTGTATCCGGCGGTGCCGATCGCCATGGCTTCGACTTCGGTCAGGGTATCGGGAAGCCGGACGAGCCAGTCGGATTTCACGCGCTGATAGCGGGAATAGCCGCCCCACTCGGTTTCCGACATCCCCCACCCGTTGACGATCACCTTGTCGCCCGGCTTCCAGTCGGCGGAGCGGGTCTCGACGATCGTTCCCATCAGGTCGATGCCGGCGACCATAGGCAGACGCCGCGCTATGCGACCCTTGCCCGAGACGGCCAGGCCGTCCTTGTAGTTCATCGTGGAAAAGGAGACCTGGACCAGCGTATCGTGGTCCGGCAGGTCGGCTGCGGTCAAGCTGCGGAATCGCGCCGTTTGAGTGCGACCCTCCGCCTCCAGAACAAGCGCGGTAAACGGCTCGTCAGACTTGTGCTTCATATTCAAACCTCGTCCAGAACAATCGCTCGACGTTCCATGCGGGAGCGCCTGCACCGGCAGCAGCCCGCAGTAGCCGGGATTACTTCGTATCGCTGAAATAGGGCATGACCTCGGTGCCGAAGAGTTCCATCGATCGCTTCATCGAGGCCTGGTCCGGTCCGAATACGAACATCATGAAATGGTCTACACCGATCTCTTTGTAACGCTTCAGCTTCTCGATGCAGGTCGCCGGCGAGCCCACGACCAGGGTCTCGCTGAGATGTTCCGCTGACGCCTCCCCCTCCAGGGGCTCCGGCACCGGGAATCCGTTCCGCACCTCGACCTGATCCCGGAAAAGGCGGCTGAAGATGCGGCTGCTGACCTGGGCCGCGCGCATCGCCTCCCTCGCCAGGGCATCGGTTTCGGCCACGAAGCACACCCTGGAAACCCCGAACTTCGGTCGCACCGGCGGATTGATCTCGCGGATCGCCGCATTCACCTGCTGCGCCACCTGCTCGATGACCGTGAACGGCTCGCCCCATCCGACGTTGGTCATCACGTTGAAGCCGTTGCCTATCGACCAGCGGATCGTGTCGATCGACCGGGCAGCCACCCACATGCGCGGGAACGGCGTCTGCGCGGGCCGAGGCACCGTAGTCGAGGCGGGGAAATTCCAGAACTCGCCCTGATGCTCAACCTCCTCCTCGCTCAGGAAGCGCTTGACGACGGACGCGGACTCGAAAAACCTTGCCGATGCCAGCTTGGAATCCACGCCGAAGCGCGCAAACTCGTAGTTGACCGCCCCACGACCGATGCCGATCTCGAGCCGGCCGCCGGTCAGGGTGTCGGCCTGGGCGATTTCGCCGGCGAGGCGTATCGGATGGTAGTACGGGGCGACCGCGATCGCCGTGCCCAGCCGTATCTTCGAGGTCCGGGCCGCCGCGGCCACGGTCATCATCAGCGGCGAAGGGCACGAAACGTAGTGGATGAGGTGGTGCTCTGGAAACCAGGCGGTGGAAAATCCAAGCTCCTCGGCCCGACAGACGAGATCCAGCGAATGCCTGTAGACGTCCTTCGTCGCCACACTCTCGTCGAGACGCTGAAAGAGGATAAATGCACCGAAATCCATGAGTCCCAACCTTATAGAATGTTAGATATATTTTCTAAGATGTTACGTTCGGCCAATCAGCATGTCAACAAAGAAGGCCTCCCCCCGGAAGCGCATTTATCAAAAGGCCGCTTCAACCGTGGCCGCGTGGGATAGCATCGCCAGGAGCGAGGCTGCCGGCATGTCGTCGCAAAGAGCGATCACGGTATCGGCTATCGAAGACACTTCAGTCTTGGTGATGCGATTGGCGTTGCTCGAATGAAACTTGGCGATCAGATCGTCCAGTTCCATGGGATTGCGCCGGTCTCCGAACGGGGCCGGTATGAAGATGTCGTACGTACCGTCCCGTGTCTCCACGGTCATTCCTGCCGAAAGGGTATCGCCGCCGTTGCCGGGAAAAGCCGCCTCCGCGCCCGGATCGACCTGCAATTCAATCTTCCCCATCAGCGCCGGCAAGCGCGGATCGCACATTCCTCCCGATCGGAACAGCGACTCTTCGGGCCAGACACGGAGCAATGCCGCAGCGGCGCAGAAAGGCGTGCTGAACTGTCCCTCCAGCAGCGTCCCGGGCTTGTAGTTGGCATAGGGATACCGTGTTGCCTGCGCAAAAATCCGGACGGTGACCTTGCGGACGCGTTCGATGTCTTCCAACGTCCTTAGCCGTAGCCCCTGTCTTTCCGTAAGGGCCTTGCCCGCATCCATGACGGGATGCGTCCAACGGCAGGCGGGCCACGGCTTGAAGGCGACGTCGAGAATGGCGAAACGTTTTCCAAGGCCCTCGGTAAACAGGGCGAAGTCGCACTGGTCGGAACCGTACATTCTCCAGAAGCCGTTGTTTCCGTCGAGGATGTCGTGCGGCGCGGTATAGCCCCGCTCGGCAATCAGCGCGGCACGCAGGCCCGCCTCCGCCGCCCACCCATAGCCGTTGTGCATATCCGGATGGTCGTCGCGCCAGACCTTGAGCGTGGACGGAACCGGGGCAGTTGCACCGGCAATACCGAGCGCGTCCAGGGTCTGCTCCAGGTCAAGTTTCAGCAGTTTCGCGGCAGCGGCCACCGAGCCAAACGTCTGGAAGGTGGCGCAGCCCCATACTTCTTCGGTCGCACGGCGGTAGCTTGGCTGTATCGCCGCACCCACGCGCAGGCAGGTTTCGTATCCCACCACGATTGCCTCCAGCACCTCCTGGCCGGAAGCGCCACGCATCTGCGCCAACGCAAGCACCGGCGGCACGACATTCGCGCCCGGGTGCGCGAACATGATGCTGCCCGGCCGGTCATAGCTATCATCGAGTTCCAGGAAATTTGCAGTCAGCGCGTTGTAGAAAACCGCTTCATAAGGGGTCGTGCGAAACTGGCGCCCGAAAATCTGCACGCCTCCTTCCGCCACCGGAGTCAGCAGCGAATATAAAATGTCACCCCGACGGGTATGGCTGCCGGCCATGGAACAGCCGATGCTGTCGAGAAGGCAAAGCGCCGCCTTGCGGATCACTTCCGATGGAAAGTCCTGCAGGCGCGCATCGACAATATACCGCGCAAGCTGCGCCGTGACGCTTCCGACACGATTGGCCGAATGTCCGTCTGTTCGTGGTGTCGCCGTCGAGTCCGCTCCCATGCGGCACATCCCCTCCAGGTCGTCGCGATCCGGTCGCCAAACCTAACATTTCTTTTATCAAAAACAACATCTCAATGACATGTATTCATTGACCCGATCATGCCTTTCTGCCATCCTACATACACATCTTCAGGCAGATCAGGGAGTTTACCGATGGCGCAGAACAAGGTCGACGCCTTTATGGCGCTTGCCACTGAGACGATTGGCCGGGACGGTGTCAACCGTTCCTCTCTCGACACCATTCTCACAGAACTGCTGTCGCTTGCAGGCCAACGGGAAGCGTGGGCGGATTCCGTCTATCCCGACCCGGAAGCGGACGAGCGTCAAGCGCGATATCTCGTGCACGCCGACGACAAGACGGGCTACACCCTTTACCTGAACGTCATGCGCCCGGGAAAACTGATCCCCCCTCATAATCACACCACCTGGGCATGCATCGCTGCGGTTGAAGGCACCGAGCACAACAAGCTGTACGAACGTGTCGACGGCGGAACCGGCGCAGGGAGCGCCCGGCTCAATCTGCTCCGGGAAGTCGACATCGCGCCGGGCAACGGCGTGGCGCTCATGCCGGACGACATCCATTCGGTCGAGATTCGCGGCGGCTCGTTGATCCGGCATCTTCATTTCTACGGCAGGGCGCTGGAGAGCCTGTCCGAACGCCTGACCTTCGACATGGAGGCGGGAACGGCCAGCGTGATGGGTATCGGCGTCAAGACAAGGGCTTCCAAAGCCTGAAGCGAACCCGCTTTGGTTTTTTGATGAGGATTGGGCACCGTGACCCGCCTGTCACGGCATCTGCGAGAGCTTGAACGGCGCTCGCGGACTAGGCGATCCATTCAAAGGCGGCCTGTCGACCTCCAAGGGTCCTGCAACTTGCAGTGCCTGGGGTATTTCTTTCGAGAATTACAAGAAAGCCGCAGGCATCGATCATGCTGGGGAACGGTCTCGCAATCCGCCATCGGCAGCAACGTCTGTCCACCCGTCCCGGCTTTCAGCACGAAAAAGCTGGTCGACAGCCCCAAAAAATGAGTTCTGGTCGGTCCAGGCTTTTTCTACCCTCGGCGATCTGGGCGTGACACCGACGGCCTTCCTACATAAAAGTCACCTATCGTAGAGCTGGCGGTGCGACATCGGCGTTGCCCGCAAGAGGACAATCTGCTGCGCATGACGAGCGAACCGAAAACCAAGCTGCGAGAAAGCGGGCTCGACCGCGCGATCGATATACTGGAGTGCCTGCATGAGGCGGGCGAACCGATGTCCATTGCCCAGATGGCGCAGCGCCTCGGTGCTCCACGCTCCACCATCTATAACATCGTCAAGCGCTTTATCCGGTCTGATATCCTGGAGGATTACGGGCCGCGCGGCAGGATATTCTTCGGGCGGGCCGTCCATTTCTACGCCGCCGACTACCTGAGGCGCAACGACCTCATGCGCCGGGCACGCAACGAGGTCGATCGGCTGGCTGGCGAAACCGGGGAAACGTTCGAGTTCTGCACCTTGCAAGGCAATAAATACACCATCGCCTATGTGCAGACGGGCGCGCGCATGTTCCGCATCAGTTCGGAAGTCGGTGTCAGGCTGCCGATTCCATGGACGGCTTCCGGGCGCTTGTTGCTGGCCGGCATGACGCGCGAGGAAATCATCGCCCTCGTTCCGCCGGAGGATTTCATGCTCCCGGACGGCCGAAGCATCGGGGTCGATGAATTCTGCCGCGACGTGCTCGAGGCGGGCGCCGCCGGCTACGCCATCACATCGGGACTGATCGACGGTCTTACGCAATGCCTTGCGGCGCCCATCCGCGACGAAACCGGCAAGGCGATGGCGACGTTGTGCGCGGTCGTGACCATCGATCGGAGCCAGGACGAGGTAAGGTCGCTTGTCCAGCGCCTCACCGCAAGCGCCGACCGCCTGTCCCTCACCTCCGTTTCGCGCGCGGCCGAGTGATCCCTGCGCTTAATGCACGTCTTCCGGGAATGGAAACCGCGTTGGTTTTCCTGGAAGTCCGTCAAGCAGCGGAGGGAAGGACCGCCGTACAATCTATCTCCACCATGATGTCTACGAGTTGGCAGCCGACAGTGGTTCTGGCCGGCGGTTCGTCGGCAAAGAAATTCCGGTAGACAGCATCGAATTCGGGAAAATTGGCGACGTCGCTGAGATAGGCGTTGATCTTGACCGCGTTCTTCAGTTCCGTGCCGACGCCCCGCAGGATCGTATCCAGGTTGCGAAGGGTCTGCCCTACCTGCCCGGCGAATGTCGCAGGCATTTCACCTGTTCGGGGATCGACCGGCCCCTGCCCGGAAACGTAGACCAAGCCATTGGCGATAATCGCATGGGAGTAATGGCCTGCAGGCGCTACGGCCTCGTCGATCATCGCGGTCTTGCGCAAATTCCGTCTCCTTTGATTGTCTTGTCAGCGGGCAGTGCCCGTCAGCTTGCCGACGGTTGAGCCGTCCCGGCAAAATATTCGATGGCGGCAGCAATGAAATCGTGCGGCCCGTTGCCGTCCCTGGCCGAAAGGCGCGGCGACGAGCCCGGAAGCGCACCGGGGTCTTTCAGCGCATGCCCCGAGACGACAAGCGTAATCGGTCGTGGCAGGTCGTGGCTGCCCAT
>ERZ778017.3692-NODE-3692-length-10587-cov-4.064755_pt1 | contig 10587 bp, 8 predicted proteins | sample MGYA00375747_ERZ778017 | MGnify/ENA primary metagenome ERZ778017 (study PRJEB29350, sample SAMN05509838) | bioreactor metagenome | biome: bioreactor; material: wastewater | place: South Africa: University of Cape Town | collected 2014-03-17 ... | reverse complement strand
GCCGCGCAAACTGGATGACGCGCAGGATGTAGTTCTGCGGAACGCCGTCGCGCTTGGCTTCGCGGATGGCAAGCTTGAGCTTCGGGTTCTTCAGCGGATCGAAGCAGGCCTCGCCTTCCGCCTCGCAGTTGACGCAAGCCTTCATCACGGCCTTGAGCCGCTTCTGACAGATCTTGGAGCCTGTCACCAGCGCCGCAACCTTCTGCTCCTCGCGCACCTTCCAGGTGATGTATTCCTCGATATCCGGATGATCGACATCGACGACGACCATCTTCGCCGCGCGCCGCGTCGTGCCGCCCGACTTGATCGCGCCCGCCGCGCGGTCGCCGATCTTCAGAAAGCTCATCAGGCCTGACGAACGTCCGCCACCGGAGAGCCTTTCGTTGGCGCCACGCAGCGATGAGAAGTTCGATCCTGTGCCCGAGCCGTACTTGAACAGCCGCGCTTCGCGGACCCAGAGATCCATGATGCCGCCTTCGTTGACGAGATCGTCACCGACAGACTGGATGAAGCAGGCGTGGGGCTGCGGATGTTCGTAGGCGGAACTCGACTGCACGAGTTCGCCGGTCTGATAGTCGACATACATGTGACCTTGGCCGGGACCGTCGATGCCGTAAGCCCAGTGCAGACCCGTGTTGAACCACTGCGGCGAGTTCGGAGCCGCCATTTGCATCGCCAGCATGTAGCGAAGCTCGTCGAAGAACGTTTGCGCGTCGTCTTCCGACGAGAAGTAGCCGCCCTTCCAGCCCCAATAGGTCCAGGTGCCGGCGAGACGGTCGAAGACCTGGCGCGCGTCCGATTCGCCGCCGAAGCGCTCGGCTTCCGGGAGCTCTGCGAGCGCGGCTTCGTCCGGAGTGGAACGCCACAGCCACGACGGAACTTGCGTTTCTTCACAACGCTTCAGCCGCCGGGCGACGCCCGCCTTGCGGAAATATTTCTGCGCCAGGATATCAGCTGCAACCTGACTGAAGTGCTCGGGAACATCGAAGCCTTTGAGGCTGAAGACGACGGAACCGTCGGGGTTCTTGATCTCGGACGTCGCGCGCCGGAACGGGATTGAGGCGTAAGGCGAGAGACCGGCTTTGGTGAAACGCCGCGTGATCTTCATAGAGTATGCCCCCTGGTATGCGGGACGCGTGAGCGAAATACGCCCCCGCATCGTATGTTTGTCTGAATCGCCTTGCCCCCGGAACCTGCATTCCCGGCAACGCAGCGCATGAAAAAACGTGAAACGCCGACTCAACTTTTCCTTCCACGTCGGGCGCACTTTCCCGCACCAGCGATGACGGCCCGAAAGACCGTTTCCCGCCGGCGTTTTGCCGACCCGAACGACGCGATGGCCTAGAGCTCTCGGTAAACACTCGGGAGCTATCCAGGCGCGAAGGAAGGTGTCCCGACCGCGCGAACTGAACTCAACGATGAACCAAGCTCGGTGTCCCTCAACACCACGCTGGAGTTGTCCGGCGCGAAGGTGGTGGCCCACAATCGGCCGCGGCTGCCGCAGGGCTGCCGCAGGGCTGCCGCATACCCGGAAAGCTAGGACGATTCGTGCCGTCCGTCATCGATTTTGAAATAGATATTGCGGTAGCAGAGGCAACCGATACTATATGTAGTGGTGTGGACAACTTGCCAGCGCACCGTCATCTGAGCCCATTGTTGCGGGATTTTTGCAGGCGGCTGGGTCGCTGAACCGGTGTGGACGAGGTAGGATATCGCCGATTTCGGTCGCTGCTCGCCTTGAGCTTAGTGCGATTCCATAGCGCGGCTGTTGCTCTGCTGCATCGACGCACACACGTCTGGACATCAGCCGTGCGGTGCAGCTAAGTCGATGGACATCAAGCTCAGCAAAGGGGCCCGCGAAACATGGGTTTGTTCAGCGAGATTTTCGCGTGGTGGGGTGGCAACACCTGGGGCACACGATTTTTCACCTGGCGCAAGGGAAAGCTCGTCGGAGAGGATGATTTCGGCAACCGCTACTACGTACAGAAGAGCGGCGTTGGACCGCTCGGCGTACCGGCGCGCTGGGTGACATATGCGAAGCTCTCCGAAGCGAGCCAAATCCCGCCCGAGTGGCACGGCTGGATGCATCATACGGTAGACACTCCGCCGAGCGAGGAGCGCTATCAGCCGAAGCATTGGCAGCGGCGGCACGAGATGAACTGGACCGGTACGCCGCGTGCATACCGGCCGAAAGGTTCGATCCTCGGCAAGGGCAAACGGGCCAAGTCGACCACCGATTACCAGGCATGGCGGCCGCGCTGACCGAGCGATCTGAAAATCGCCCCCTTTTTGCGCCAGCTATCTGTCGCGAACGAACATGCCGCCGGTGGATCTGCACTTGATACGATTTACGCTTTCGCGCCACGAACGCTTGGGGCAACGGCCGGGATTGGCTTCCACGGCCGTCCGCGCATTGTCGCTCACCGGCGTTATCGTGGCCGCCACGGCGATTCCCGCCAGTGCGGAGCGCATCCAAAACGAAGTCGCCGTTTTTTCAGCGCTCGACAAGGTCACGGCGCGTATTTCGAAATTCAAAGTCGAACTCAACAAGACGGTCACGTTCGGCGCGTTGAGCGTGACGCCGCGCGCCTGCTACTCGAGCCCGGCGACGGAAGAGCCAAAGACGGACACGTTTGTGGAAGTCGACGAAAAGCAACTCGATGGCACCGAAAAGCGCATTTTCACCGGATGGATGTTTGCCGAAAGTCCCGGCATCTACGGCCTCGAGCATCCCACGTACGACGTCTGGCTGACAGAGTGCGAAAATCCCGTGCGCTCGACCGCGGCGCAAGGATCCGCTCAGGCACAGCCTCCTGCTAATGGCGACAACGCGACGGCTGCCGCTCCGCCGCAGGACGCCAATAACGGATTGCCCCAGGATTATCGTCGTCGCGTCCGGCGCTGACCGCTTCGAACATTTAATGCTGCGCTTTGAGCAGGCGTGCGGCCTTGGGCGCGAAGTATGTCAGCACGCCGGATGCGCCCGCGCGCTTGAAGGCTAGCAGGCTCTCGATCATCGTCTTCTCTTCGTCGAGCCAGCCTTTTTCGAAGGCGGCCGCGAGCATCGCGTATTCGCCCGACACCTGATACGCGAACGTCGGAACCTTGAACGTCTCCGACACACGGCGGACGACATCGAGATAGGGAAGCCCGGGCTTCACCATCACCATGTCGGCACCTTCCGAGAGATCGAGCGCGACCTCGCGCAGCGCCTCGTCCGTATTCCCCGGGTCCATCTGGTACGTGCGTTTGTCGCCCTTCAGAAAGCCCGCCGATCCAACGGCGTCCCGGAAAGGTCCATAGAAGGCGCTCGCGTACTTGGCGGCGTAGGACATGATCTGTGTATTCTGAAAGCCGCCCGCTTCCAAGGCTGAGCGTATCGCAGCGATCCGGCCGTCCATCATGTCGGAGGGCGCCAGCACGTCGGCGCCGGCTTCGGCCTGCACGAGTGCTTGCTTGACCAGCGCGGCATTGGTTTCGTCATTGACGATTTCGTCGCCGACGAGCAGGCCGTCGTGACCGTGGCTGGTGTAGGGGTCGAGCGCCACGTCGAGGATGATGCCGATGTCGAGGCCTGCCGCTTTGATGGCGCGTGTCGCGCGGCAGACAAGATTGTCGGCATTGAAGGCTTCACGTGCATCGTCCGACCGCTTTGCCGGATCGGTGAACGGAAAAAGTGCGACGGCTGGAATGCCAAGCGCGACGGCTTCCTTCGCAGCCTCGACGATCAGATCGACGCTCAAGCGTTCGACGCCGGGCATAGAAGCCACGGGCACGCGCTTGTCTTTACCCGCGATGACGAACATGGGCCAGATGAGATCGCGCGCCGAAAGGCGATGCTCGGCGACGAGTTCCCGCGCCCAGGGCGCTTTGCGGTTGCGGCGCATCCGAACCGAGGGGAATTGACCGGCCGGCGCTCCCGTAGACGTAGCATCGGCATTGGCAGCGGGTAAGCGTGATCGGATGGACATCGGAGCCTTTCGGGCGCACTTGGGGAATCCGGCCGACTTTGGGCACGACCCGGCCGGCGACGCAAGCCGTTCGCCGCGATCCTGCGTTGCGCCGGGCTTAGTCGCAGATCTTTTTATATTTGCGCGCCGCCATGTCGACATGGAAGTGATTGCGATGGTCGGCATTGGCTTCGGGGCCGAGCGTCGTCCCGAAGATGTGGCAGGCCGCTTCGTGGGTTTCCAGCAGAAACGCCTTCACCTCGGGATCGGGAGGCGGTTCGTCGTGGATCGCGGCTTTGTCCGATGCACCCGGCAGCGTGACGGTGAGTTTTGGAACGCCTTCGTCGATCGTCGAGTGAGCCAGTCCGGCTGCGGGAGCACCGAGCTTGGAGGCGGTCGCGAGCGGCGGCACGATCGCGCTCGCCTTGCCGCCGTGAAGATTTTTCTGCGCCGACTTGTTGGCCGCGGCCAGATCGGAAGCCTGCTTTTCCGCTGCCGCCTTTGCTGCGGCAGCCTTTTCCGCGGCGATCCTGGCAATGATTTCACGCTGCGGCGTGCCCCAGCCATCCAACACCGAAGCAGTTTTGCCCGTAGCCGTAACGAAAGCTCCGATGTCGAGGGCGTCGGCCAAGCCGTGCTCGCTGAGCTTGGTTGTTTTGCGGCGGTACGCATTGCGGCAAGCGTAATCTCCCATCGTCTCGATCTTGACGATGGGAGAACCGAAGTGCTTGCGTGCCAGGGGCTGCACGTCATTCTCGAGCCAGGTATCGAGGGCATCGGCAAGATCGCAGCGAACGGCGGGCGGCGGCGAAAAAGACACTACCGGATTTTGGCCGATACTCGTTAGTTCGACAGCCGCAGGCGCGCCACAAGCACCGTGCTTTATCGGCTCATGGAACGTATAGACCGCGTGAATGCGCTCGAGGATCGCGGCGCAATGCGCTTTCGCGTCGGTAATTTCCGCCTCGGTCCATGTATTGGCTGACTTTGGATCGGCATCGGACTTCATTTGGTCGGGGCTTGGCTTGTCGGTCTGCACTGGCTTGGAATCTTGTTTCGCGGCCGCGCCACTGCGTGTTGTGGATTTAGAAACGGCGGTTGGAGACGCGGCGATTGGCTTATGCTTTTTCGTTTCGGCCGCTGCGGCGTCGATCGCGAGGAGCAAAACGGCGATAGATGCTATGAGGAAGAGGGCCGTCCGGCCAAATTTGGTCACGTGCTGTCCTTCCAGCTGGTTCGGGCGGCATCGATACGCGAAATACTTGACGAATCTGAGTCGGCGAGAGAAGCGCACGCTTGGGATGAAGCTCAAAATGAGCGCCGCGCCCGTCGCCGGAACTGTGGCGATACAATCCAAAACTCGCCATAGGTTACGCGCAGATAGTCTTCGCAGCGCCGGAAGATCGGACGAACCGATCGAACCAGAAGATCGAGAAAGTCGTGAACGAACATCACTCTCAGATTAGTTCCGAAGCATCGTCCGTGCAGGAGCAGAAGGTCATCATCGACCGTTCGCAGGCGTTACGGACGCTGACATTGAATCGTCCGCGCGTGCTCAACGCGCTCGACGAAGATATGTGTCGCACGCTGAGTGATGAAATTCCCGCCGTTGCCCGCAATCCCGATATTTATATCGTAGCGCTCCTCTCCAGCAGTCCAAAAGCATTCTGCGCCGGCGGCGACGTGCTGGCGCTGACCGACGAGGCGCGACGCGATATCGAAAACGCGAAAGCGAAATTCCGCACCGAGTACAGGCTGAATTGGCTGCTTGAGTGTTTTTCCAAGCCGACCGTATCGTTTATCGACGGTATCTGTATGGGATCGGGCGTCGGATTATCGGCTTACAATACGCATCGCGTTGCGGGCGAAAATTACAAATGGGCGATGCCGGAAGTAAAGATCGGGCTTTTTCCCGATGTCGGCATTGCGCACCGGTTGGCGCGGTTCCCGTGGCCCATCGGTCTTTATCTTGGGCTGACAGGCCGAGCGATCGACAGACGCGATGCACAGTGGCTCGGATTGGGAACGCACTGCATTGCATCGTCGCGGTTTGCAAAAATCTTGGAGAAGCTCGCCGACGCGGAACCCGTCGACCCGCTGCTCGACGATCTGAATGAAATTCTAGGTGAAGGTCCGCTGCAGAAAGACCTCGGCCATATTCGAGACCATTTTTCTTATGCGACGCTGGCAGAAATATTCAGGTCTCTTGCCAAGGCGGAGGCGTCGGGATCCGATTGGGCCCGCGAGACGCTAGCCGGATTGCGCAAGAGTTCGCCGTTATCATTGGCGATAACCGATCGCCACATCCGCGCCGCATGCACACTCGATATCCGCGAGACTTTGATCGAAGACTATCGCTTGGCGGCGCGCTGCCTTGAATATCCGGATTTCGCGGAAGGCGTGCGAGCCGCTCTGCGCGATAAGGACGGCTCGCCGCGCTGGGCTCCGGCCCAGTTTGAAGACGTTACGGCAGATATCGTGGGAAAATATTTTGCGCCGCTCGGAGAAAATGAACTCCATCTTCCGAGCCGGACCGAAATGCAGGCGGCACGCGTCTGATTTCAGATGTCGTTACCGACAATTTGAATCGGCGCGTTATCGCAATTTTGACTATGTTGATAAAATCCGAGGGCCGCTAGTTAAAAGAGCGTTTCGAAATCACCCCGGTACTATTCTTTTACTATATCTATTTAGGCGAAATTCAGGGCTTCGTATTATCTATTTGTCAAAACCCGGGGCAAACCGGGTGGCGTCAAACAGTGTGAGGCAGCGTTATGAGTTTAACGTATGAAGTGGCCCGTCAACGGGCGCCGGTACAGGAAGAAGGCTTTCGCGGCGAATATTTGCAGGCATTGCGATTGATCGAACGACTTCATCGTCTCCTTCTCGATGTCATCAAGGACGAATTTGATCGCCAGGGTGGAGCTGAACTCAACAGTGTGCAGGCTTTGCTGCTCTACAATATCGGCGAAAGCGAGCTGACGGCGGGCGAGTTGAAGACCCGCGGTTATTATCTCGGCTCCAACGTCTCCTATAACCTGAAGAAACTCGTGGACATGGGCTACATCCACTACAAGCGGTCGGACACCGATCGCCGGTCGGTGCGTGTAAGCCTGACGGACAAGGGTCACGAGGCGCGCGATATCGTCAGCAAACTGTATTTGCGCCAGCTCGGCTCCGTTCAAACGGTGGGCGAAGTTTCGGGCGACGACGTCAAGGGATTGAACAAGGCGCTTGTCCGTCTCGAGCGCTTCTGGTCGGATCAGATCCGCTATCGTCTCTAAGGTCCTGATTCGGGCCCGCCGGATCACGTGAGAGCCGAGCGATTTCAAAATGTTCAGGGCCGTTCCGCGTATCTGCGGGCGGCCTTTTTTCGTTGTCATCCGGCGAAAATGTTGCCGACAGGGCGCGCTACCCCAAAAACCGAAGATGAGCATCCCGAAAAAACTCGTACTGAGCGGATCGCGAACCTAGAGTGCCCCGGTTTTTGGACGAGCCGACATTGCGGGCGGAATTCGTTAACCAATCTTGCCTGCCCTGCCGGGCGGCTTCCGGCAAGCGGAAGCTGAAGCTGCAAATTCAAGCGGGGCGAGGGGACATCGTGCGCCGATCGACAGCGGCAGTGGAATTCGCGCAGCATGCAGGCCGGACTTTCCTGGCGACCGTGCTGGCTCTCGGCTTTATCATCGCGTCGGGTGCGGACAGCCTCGGATTCGGCCGTGCCGCCGCGCAGGACACGGGTTCCATCCAGTTTGGCCCTGTCGGCGACGGCCCGAGTACGGCTTCGAGCACCTACGACCTCGCATTCGTCCGCGAATGGGAAGCCAATCCTCCCAAAGGCTTCGCCACGCTGTCGAAAGCCAACATCGCGGCGACGAAGCTTGCGGTCAAACGCTACACTGACATTGTGGCCCAGGGCGGCTGGCCGCAAATACCCGTGCCCCCCAACCGGACGGCTCGGGGCAGCATGTTGCAATACGGTAGCAATGATCCTTCCGTCGGCCTTCTCAGAAAGCGCCTTACCGCTTCCGGCGATCTGACCGACGGCAATACATCCTCGACCTACTTCGACTACAGCGTCGAGAAGGCTCTGCAGCGGTTCCAGGCCGCCAACGGTCTGACCCCGACCGGCATCGCCGACAAGCGAACCATCGTGGCACTCAACGTTCCGGCGGACGCACGTCTGAAGCAGTTGAAGGTCAATCTGACCCGGCTGGAACAGGCAGTGCCGACGACCGCCAAAAAATACGTGGTCGTCAACATCCCTGCGGCCCAGATCGAAGCGGTCCAGAACGGTCAGATTGTTGCGCGTTACGCCGGCGTCGTCGGCAAACCGGACCGCCCGACGCCTTTGCTGCATACGCCCATCACGGACCTGAGCTTCAATCCGGTCTGGCGCCTGCCGCCGACCGTCATTGCGGAAGATCTGATCCCGCGCGGTCGCGAGATGCAGGCGAAAGGCCAGAATGTTCTCTTGAAGTTCGGGATCGACGCGTATGCCAACGGCAAAAAGGTCGATCCGACCAAAATCGACTGGGAAAAGGTCAAGCCGGGCACGTACAGCTACAGTCAGCAGCCGGGTAAGGAAAATCCGCTGGGCTTCCTCAAGATCAACTTCAACAGCGCCCATTCCGTTTACATGCACGATACGCCCTCGGACCGGATTTTCGGGCGCAACTTCCGCTCTGAGAGCTCAGGCTGCATTCGCGTTCACAACATCGAAAATCTCGCGGCCTGGCTGCTTGCCGGGCAAAAGGGCTGGGATGCTGAGCGAATCGCATCGATGAAAACGACAGGCGAACGCCTGGATCTGCGCCTCAAAAAGCCGGTGCAGTTGCTCTTCATCTATATAAGCGCTTGGGCGACGGCCGATGGCGTCGTGCAGTTCCGTCGCGACATCTACGAGAAGGACGGAATAGGCGACGTCGCCTCCGACTATTGAGCGGCATCCTCGTGGGCGCTGCGTTCGGCGCCGGCCCAACGAGGCAGCTGCCATTCCCAGGGCGCAATTTGTCCGCCCGCCGCCACGGAACCTTCTAAATCCTTGGAAATAAATGCGTGATTTCTATCAGCGTCCGGCATGTCCAAAATTTTAAGAACAGCGCGACGAATGACCACTGGCTCTCGGAGTTCAAGCGAGCCATAAAGGATCTAAAATAATGAACGCTGTGCTTTTGGGAGCGGGACCGTCTAATGACCTATGAGCAAAAGCTCGCCGATGCCCTCGATGCCGTCAAGCGCGAGGGCCGCTACCGCACTTTCGCCGACGTTAAGCGTCGCCGTGGCGCCTTTCCGAAAGCCGAAGTTATCAAGGGCGAAGGCATCAAGCCGATTACGGTCTGGTGCTCCAACGATTATCTCGGCATGGGCCAGCATCCGGCCGTTCTCGCCGCCATGCATGAAGCCATCGACCGAGTCGGCGCCGGTTCCGGCGGGACCCGCAACATTGCCGGCACGACGCACTACCATGTCGAACTCGAGCGCGAACTAGCCGATCTCCATCAGAAGGAATGCGCGCTCGTCTTTACGTCCGCATTCGTCGCCAACGAAGCCGCGCTGTCGACGCTCTCGCAGCTTCTTCCCGGATGCATCATTTTCTCAGACGAGAAGAATCACGCATCGATGATCGCGGGCATCCGCAACGGTCGCGGCCCGAAGCACATTTTCCAGCATAACGATCTCGCCGATCTCGAAGCCTGCCTGAGAAAAGTTCCACTCGAAACGCCGAAAATCATCGCCTTCGAGAGCGTCTATTCGATGGACGGGCATATCGCCCCGATCGGCGCCATTTGCGATCTCGCCAAAAAGTACAACGCCCTGACCTATCTCGACGAAGTGCACGCCGTCGGCCTGTATGGTCCGCGTGGCGGCGGCGTCGCCGAACGCGATGGCGTCATGCACCGCATCGACATCATCAACGGGACGCTCGCCAAGGGCTTTGGCGTCATGGGCGGGTACATCGCCGCGTCGCGCACCATCTGCGATGCGATCCGCTCCTACGCACCAGGCTTCATTTTCACGACCTCGCTCGCTCCCGCGATTGCCGCTGGCGCCGTCGCGTCGATCCGGCATTTGAAATCGAGTTCGATCGAGCGCGAGCGCCATCAGGAGCGCGCCCGCGCCCTGAAGACGCGCCTCACGATCGCCGATATTCCGGTGATGTCCGGTCCGAGCCATATCGTGCCCGTCCTCGTAGCCGACCCGGTCCGCTGCAAGGCGTTGACGGACGTTCTGCTCGATCGCTACGGCATTTACGTCCAGCCGATCAATTACCCGACGGTCCCGCGTGGCACCGAGCGGTTGCGGCTGACGCCGTCGCCGCAGCACTCCGACGCCGACATGGAGCATCTCGTTGGCGCTCTGACCGAGCTTTGGTCTCAGTGCCCGATGGCGCTCATGGAAAGCCTCGCCGCCGCCGAATAGGCTCCGGCCTGACCGCCATTGGTGTAGGTCGCCGCGTTTCCGCGCCGTTTTTACGCGGCCGTCGCTACCCGCTCGGGGAGTTGAGTGCTGGCGTCTCACCCCGTACTATGGTTGAAAGCGCGTGCGCCTGGGATTTGAGGCCCGGATGCGCGTAAGGTCTAAAATCATCCCTTCTCAGAGGAACCCCCATGTCGACCGCACCGGCCGCTGGAAA
>ERZ778017.3690-NODE-3690-length-10594-cov-4.458962_pt1 | contig 10594 bp, 6 predicted proteins | sample MGYA00375747_ERZ778017 | MGnify/ENA primary metagenome ERZ778017 (study PRJEB29350, sample SAMN05509838) | bioreactor metagenome | biome: bioreactor; material: wastewater | place: South Africa: University of Cape Town | collected 2014-03-17 ... | reverse complement strand
GAGGCTGCTATCAGCCAGAGAGACCAGCAGTACATCGACAAGTACTCTCCATGAACCTGTCTACACCGCCCTTAAATATTCTTGTAAATATACATCCTCAGAAGACCCGCGTGACGGTGCCAGTGCCGTGTTTTCCACGTAAATTGGTCCCTTTCACGTAAACTGTAGCCATTCAATCGCAGAGGGACACCCACCTCGAGGTACTGTCGAAAACGATGTCGCAAACTGCGACATTGTCACGTGACTCTTTCGACACCATCAAAAGTTTCGCGGCCAGCAAAATAAAATAAACCATGGCAGAGGTGCGAAACGGCGTAGCACAAGCTGTATATTAGGGGATTTACTGTATAATTATAGACAGAGAACAGTTGCTGCGGTGGTAAAGTTACCGATTCTCGAAAAAAACCTGCGAAAACCATGGGTGGCGACAAACATAAGCCCTCGACCACGTTGGACGACATCATCACGGAGTTAAAGTTGACATACGACGAATCATTGGGGATATTGGACGGAGATGCTATTCGTGAAACGCCCAATTTCAACACGTTGACCAATTTGTCGAAATTGCTATCGAATTTAGCACGAGAATTGAAGGAAGTGGAGGCGAGCGACGACGAGATTCTTAAAAACATCAATACCATCTTGGGCACCGAGGACGAACAGCCGGCAGCCGACGGTGAACCCAAAGAAGCCGAAGATGATGCCGATGATAAGCCAATTCGTAGCAACAAACGGAGAAAATTGAACGACATCGATAATGAAGAACAAGAAGACAATACCACAGGAACAGAGGATTTTGTGCCGCCGACACAATCAGGATCGTTCACCCAAGATAACGACACAAGATTGAAGAACCCGAAATCGGAGTTTGTAAAGTCGCAAACTCTTTCGAAAGATGCTGTAGCTGAGCTTGGGTTGTTTTCTGAAGATAACAATAGTTTGGAAACGCATGGAAAAGAGTATCTCAAGAAGAAGTACGGGGTGTCATCATACCCCGAAAACGATTTACTCGATTTGCTCCCAGGTACGATTCCTGACACCGACTTTTCCAAGACCAAGGCTCCCAACAACCAAGTGCAATTCACCACGTTTCAAACGTACACCGAGTCGTATTTCCGGCCATTTTCCAATCTGGATCTAGAGTTGTTGCAAGAAAAGAATATTATACCACCGGGATTTTCCAAAGACTACGATCCCGACGTAACCCCATTCATAATTCCAAAGCTAGGAGCATTTTATGGCGATGTGTGGGCCGACGAGGATGCCACCCTAGGGTCAAAATTGAACTCACCAACATCACACCAGCAATCGCTAGACTCATACAAGCCAAAAGGCTCCATTGACGAGATCGCAGACGACACATTGTACACAGAAGAAGTATCAGTAGGACCACTTTCCAGTAGACTTTTATCAGCAATATTCAGCAACCATGAGGTCAATTCCAATGAGGACGACGTACCACTCAAGGAATTGAGTGTTTACTCTGACGAGACTTCTGATGTAAATGGTGGAGAAAAGTTGGATGGAGAAGTAGCATCTCAACTCAATAGCTCAGAGGACTACAAAGTCACGAGTGAGATCTCTGATTTCAATTCTCTCGAGGAAAGATTAAAGCAGGAGTTGAAGTATATTGGTATATTTATGAATTTGCCCACTGATGACGAGAGAAAGTTCCTGAAAAATGGACGGCTTATGAAGAAAGGCTCGATAATCGACAATGAAGACTGGATTAAGAACAGAGAAGATGACGAGATATGCGCAGAAATGCGAGAATTGCAAAAAGAATTGAAAGCTGCGGTTGCAAAGAATCGAGAGCACCGAAGAGCACTTATTCCAATAGTAGAGGAACAAATTGCCTACCAAGAATACTGCACTATTCTTGAAGATCTCGACAAACAAGTAGACCAGGCGTACATTAAGAGACTTAAGGGTAAGAACAAGAAAAAGAAGACAGACACGAATGTCGCTACTCCACAACAGGAGGCAATCAACAGTGGTTTACGAGCATTACTAGAAAAACGGACGAGATGGATCGAAAACATTGGAAAGTTGTTTAAACCACCGGAAATCATGAAGCGAGTTCCTCTGACATCGGTATTTGACAAAGCGAAAGCAGACGCAGCCGAGGACGATCAGAACAGCGACCAAATATCGACGACAACCGATCTCATCATGCTGAAATGAATTTATGTATATAATATGTATTGGTGTAGAGCATTAAATCATAATATATAATGACACACATATGTACAAGTACCAAACCAAACAAATGAAATCCAATAAACACACCAGGCAATATGGTACCACCCCACGACAACTCCATCTAAACAGGTTCACCACCATCTACCCCGACAACCCCCGAGTAATCTCCTTAATAGAAGGCAACGTCTCGAGGTTCCCCACGGCAGCAAGGGCCACCGGCTTGTCCTTAAGTCTATAGTTGGCCCAGTCCACCACATCCTTCTTAGTAATGCACTCGACCCTCGCAAACACATCTTCTGGCGATAATCTGTACCCAGTGTTGACCAATTGTCTGCCAATGTCTTCAGCAATGGCAGTAGAATCGTCCAACGCCAACACCAACGATGCTTTCAACTGGGCCTTGGATCTTTCCACCTCCTCCTCGGTAATGTCTCCGTTTCTCAACCGAGCCCATTCCTTCAACACCGCATCCGTCAACAACTTCAAGTTGGCATCTCTTTCGGCAGTGAAGTACACTCCCATCAACCCAGTGTCTGCGTACGACGTGGTGTACGCCATGTATGAGTTTGCGATCGGAGTATTGTTGGCACCGCCAGTGGCCGCGGTGACGGCCAATGGCGATGGCGAATTGGACCCGATCCCAATCGACCTGTCCCAGGTTCCAATTATGCCATTAGCTACCGACGCCGTGAAAAAGTCTGGTGCCGACCAGCTGACTCCTTCTACTGCCAACGCCACGTGTGTTGTCGGCATCGAGTCGCTCTGGATACGTTTCTCTGCCCCATAAAACATCGGCAAGTCATCACCACTCTGGTTAAATGGCACTTCCGAGTTCTTCAAATGGCCAAAGTACTTGCTGGCCATTTTCACCAACTCATCATGGTTGACGGCTCCCACACCAATAAGCGCCATTCGGTCGCCCTTGTAGTTCGTGGTGATGTAGTTGACCAAGTCGTTTCTGTTGATGGTTCTAATCTTCTCCCTGGGCCCCAAGATGGTTCGGCCCAAGTCCTGGTTTTTGAAGCACACCGCGTGCAAATGGTCAAACACAACCTCGTCAAACATCTTGTCGACTTCGTCCGACTCCTGGAGGATGACGTGTCTTTCGTTTTCTATGGCCCTGTTTTCCAATTTGGACTTGGTTAACAAGTCACTCAAGATGTCGATATTCTGGTCAATATCCTTCGACAAGCATTTGGTGTAGTACACGGTGTTTTCTCGCGAGGTGTAGGCGTTGATTTGCGACCCGATGTTCTCGATTTCCAACTCCAAGTTGACTTGTGACCGTCTGTTTGTTCCCTTGAACGCCAAATGCTCAAGAAAGTGGGCTGTACCACTGCTGTTGACGTTATCGGCACGGGACCCGGCGTTGATCCACACTCCCACCGTGGCAGTCTTCGTCCCCGGCATCACTTCGCTCGCCACCGTCAATCCATTGGCCAACTTGGACGTTTGAAAGTTCCCCAAGGTTTCTGGCACGGCCAGGGCCGTCGACAACCGCCGTCCCATTGCCGTTCTGACACCGTGGGCGCCCCTGACGCCCCTCGCTCTCATAAAAGTCCGTCCCAACATGCTTATCACCAAACAAAACCAAGATTTGCCTCGCTACAACAATGTCTATCCGATGGTGTCGTCGTGGTGCAATTTGGCCATCGGCGAAATTTACTGCCATCGCGGCCTCAGCCGGCGGTCGTGTGCCGCCGGCGAGCAAATCTCACGACCGAGCAAATCTCAAACTTTTTCCACTACAACACAAACAACCACGACCACCCCACGGCACAAGTTTGATATACGATGGTTTACACGTCTCCATCGGTAGTAATAGACAACGGGTCGTACACCACCAAAGCCGGGTTCGCCAACGACGATATTCCGTCGTTGGTGTTCAACACCAACTACGTCGAAGTTGGTGATAAAGTCGTGGTGGGTGACGACAACATCGCCAACAACTGCCACGGCGAGGTGATGACAATCATGGACAACGGTGTAATTTACAATTTCGACCGCGTGGTCGACAACTGGAACTACGTGTTCGACCACGTCGACAACGGATGCCCCATTGACTCGAAGGAATACCCATTAGTGTTGACGGAACAGCCGTGGAATTCGGTGAAAAACAAGCTCACCACGAGCCAGATTGTTTTTGAGCAGCTCGAGGTGCCGATTTTTTCCCTCGTGAAAACTCCCTTGGCCCAGTTGTACCATGCCGGCAAGGCCACGGGATTGGTGATCGACGTGGGGTCGAGCGTGTGCTCGGTAACCCCCATTCTTGACGGCATCATCCAGACGAAGTCGTCGTTCCACTCGCGGTTCGCGGGGGATTTTCTCAATTTGCATGTAATGAACTATTTGACGTCGAAGACGGCGGTGGAAACGTTGCTTCCCCGGAAGTTTGCGACATGCTCGGAGTCGTTCCGGAATTACTACATTAGTCACAGTATCTTGCACGAGTACAAGAACTTGTCGTTGAATTACCAGTTGAAGGAGTTGCAGTTGCCTCACCACAGGCACATCAATGTAGCCGACTCGAGAAACTACTTGGAAAACTTGTTCCAGCCTCAGTACAACAAGTTGCCGGGGGTGGAGATTCCTCCTCCGTCTGTCGACAAGCCTCACACGCACGGGTTGACCAATTTGGTATTTTTGAGTTTGAAGAGTCTCGAAGCGTCGCTATTGCCCAGCACAAACGACCAGAACTCTGCTGCTGCTGTCAACAACAAGTTTGCTCGATTTAACGAGATTTTCAAGACTCTTTTTGCCAATATCATGATCACTGGTGGTACTTCGTTGGCGAACGGTTTGGTGGAGCAGATCATCAACGATATTCGTGCATTGACTCCACAATACTTCCCCAACTACGGATTCAATCCCTATGCCATCACAACCATTTCCTCCAGCTTGAACGACATAAATGACGTTTGGGAGAGGCAGTTTAGTGCGTGGTTGGGGGCAACCAACTTGGCGGCGATGTTGAACGATAGAAGCGAAGATAGCAACAGCGTCAACATTGCCATGGACAATTGGTTTGTCACCAAGGCCGATTACGAGGAGTTGGGTGAAGATTTAATCGTAGAAAAGTTCAAATGAACCATGGACGGTTCGTACGTGTATTATTAACCTGTTTGTATATTAATTAAAATAGATGATTCAGTAACCGTGAAGATGGTGATCAATTCAGTTACCGTCCAGTAAGATTGGTGTTTATAATTCAGTTACCGTTAAGATGGTGATCAATTCAGTTACCGTCAAGTAAGATTGGTGTATAATTCAGTTACCAAGATGGGTGTTTATAATTCAGCTACCGTCAAGATGGTGATCAATTCAGTCTATGTACAATTCATGATAATATAATATAATTTAATGTGGTCTATAAACGGGTTTATTGCTTCCAAGTAACGTATTTACCATCATATTTACTTGCTTCACCATGTAAATCCAATGCACTTTTAACCTTCAATTCAACCCCGACCTTGTTGTTTGTCGTCTTCTTGAAGTGGCTCAAAACTTCACTTGGAGTAGGCAAGTACGATCTTCCAGAACCGTCGTTACCGGTGATGTATTCGGCAATTTGTTGGTTGGTTGGTAACCCGTTGTGGAAAGGATATTGCTTGTAATCAACACCAAAGTAAGTGTTCAATAATGGGTTCTTCAAGTATTTCGTGGTCTTGATGGATTTGGTCATGATCGAACCGATCAATTTATCATCGATCTTCTTGCCATCAGTCCACTGTGGGAAGAATGGTTCCTTGATCTTCTTGATCAACTTGTGCTCAACCCCCTTTACAAAGTCGTTGTCTTCGTTGGGAATGTTCATGATGTTGGCAGCAGCAACCATTTCCAATTCGAATTGCTGACGGATCGAGTTCTTCTGGCCCCTGTTCATCAATTCGTAGGCGAATTTAAGCGAGCTGGTTGGCTTCTTGGACAACTTGTCCAAAGTCTTCTTGGAGAACTCCGATCCTTCCTTGTTCAAGTACTCAAAAACCCCTTCAATCGTAGGCTGCGAAAATGCGTTTCTGATGACGTCCAACTCGTGAGTGGTGAACGGAAATTGGTAGTTTTCGGGCAACTTGTTTTCGGTAAACTCTTCAATCGCCTGGTTCACAAGAGCAAAGTATTCACTATTGTTGAAAATCACGTTGGCGGTGTCGGTGGGCTCGTCGTTGACCACAGGTGGCTGCAAATTCGACAACCTGTTGATCAATTGCGGAATCTTCTCCGACCGCACAAAGTGGGTCGCAAATCCTGCCATGTAAGCTTCGGCTCCCTGCAAAACATGCCCGGTCAATGCATAATAGTACCCGATTTTGTCGTCCAATCTCGGTAAAAAGAACGTCGTCCCCACATCTGGGAAAAACCCAATGTCCATTTCCGGCATGGCCAATTTTGTGGCTTCCGTTGCGATTCTGAATGGGGCGTGGACAGACAATCCTACACCTCCCCCCATGGTGATTTTGTCCATGATGGCCACATATGGTTTTGGGCACGTGGAAATGAGATAGTTCAAGTTGTACTCCTTTTGGAAAAAATCGCAAGGATACTGGGGATTGTTTTCTAACAACGCATTTACACACAGAGCAACATCACCACCAGCACAAAGGGCCTTGGGGGAGTTTGAGGTTAAAATTATGACATTGTTGACGGTAGATTTTGAATATTCTACCAATCTTGGTAACATCAAATCGACCATTTCTGTGTTCAATGAGTTCAATTTGTTCAATCTGTTCAAGGTGATCATTCTGGCAAAGTTGTTGTTGGAGAACAACACAACGTCGTCTTTGTGTCCGATATTAGTTGACGCCATTCTTGCTGATAAAACACCACGTTTTGCGCCTCGTAAACTTGCTCTCGCTAACATCGTGGTGGTGGGGCCAGTGGTGGGTTGTCGAAGCTTTTATAGCAGGTTATGAGGGGATGGTTATCCACGGGAATGATTTTGTCTGTGGAGAAAATTTTCATGGCCGGGTAAACTCTCCCTACTCCACCGCGACGAAGCCGCCGCGTCCCCACGGGAGCGGCAAACGGGGTGTTGAGGTGGCACGCACAAGATTCGGCTATCGACTGGTTGTCGACTCTGAGTCAAGTGGGCTGCGAGGGCGCTCTGAGTCAAGTGCTGCGAGGATGCTCAATTGGGCTACGTCGCTCAATGGGGGGTTTCAAATGAGATAGCAAGTTGGGATCTCGCTGCGCTACCATCTCCGATACCAGTGCTCCAGCCTAGTGGTACGGTGGCAGACCAGCCAGTGACGATGCGAGCCAGTGACGATGCGAGCCAGGAGTAGACCCTTAGGCCATGGCGTTGCATCATTGCACTGAGTTTGGTCCCCAGACAAACGGAATAGGTAATTCAGTTCGGTCAGCTGCTGTACCAACAGCGTCCCGCTGTTCTGAGTCTAGCAACGCAACACTCAATGGCAGTAGTCCCTTGTTGTGTTTCTGTGGAACTTTAAGTCTCAATGCCCCAGTGCTAGCAGCACCTCCATCGTTGGGAGCTGATTCCGAAATTAGCCCGAACAATGTGGTGGGTGCAGGGTTTTGGCAACATTAGTTTCACAAGCGTAATCTTGCACATGACGCGCATAATCTGATAAGTCAAGTCAAGAGTTGGGAACGAACACACGACGAAACTGACGCTACCACCCGAAACCACACACGTTAGACTATGCTGACAGAACCAGCTATCTACTTCTTTGAAACGATAAGTTTCCCCCAGTGTAGTGCTTTGTGGTGTGACTATCCAGATAAGCCCAGAACTCACAAGGAAAGCCACAATGAGGACGAAACATGGACGGCTGCAAAAGACCTCGGTGTCCGTAGTAGGTAGGAGCCATGACACCAGCTCACTAGTGTGGTACCGACTCCTAAACTCTGTAATGTGTTTGAACGTAGCTTGTAGATGTGCCTGACAGAAGCGATGCAGCTACTGACGCAGAGAGAAAATACGAGCAGTAAGCGAAATTTTGACCAAAGCCGAGCATTCAAGCTGATTGAACGATAAATCATGGTCGAATTGACACCAGTTCGTGCCAGAATTACGAGCGTAAACCTCCTGATTCATCTTTCTCTGACCCTGCAACTCACAATAACAGTTTACTAAGTATGTGGCACGGCCAGAATAAACCCTTAAAATGCACTCTTGCTGCAAGTGCTATTCCCATTACCTACAGCAGTATAGTCCCTACAGTAGTACGTGATTACGAGCACATACATTGAGCTTCATTTAGTACGGTAGTTCATCAATTCGTTACTTAAAGAGTGCAAAAGAGCAACTGTGGATATTTTTCAGTCAGTTACCTTTATCACACACGTTTGTTTCTTCCGTGCATCTAAACGATCCTGATTAGCCGCTCTGCAACCGTGCAACTCTGAAAATTTCCTGTCAAATAACTAGTATTTCGTCGGTTTTCGCCGTTTTTACACCATCTATAAAATAGATACTTTTTGAATGATACTTCTCCTTTTGAAAGTGCAGTGAAAACGTTAAATAATGTTAAATAATGCTCCTCAAGTCAATTGATATTGGTTGACTAATTGGCAGCGCAGTCTTTTGTCCTCAGGATCAAGCTTTGTAGTCTTCGGTAATTGGTATCTGTACATCACTGCTGTGTCGTATGATACTACGAGCACCATATCGTTATTAAACCCGATTTCCACACGAGGATGGGTCTCTTGTAGTCTAATGTACGCAAATGACCGTCTTGGTGGCTCCCATATCAAATTTTCGAGGTAATCCTTGTAAGGCAACTTTTTCATAATGTTCTTAGTGTAGCTATTGTTAATGGAGTTCTTGATTGATTTGAAGTTGAAATATTGGTGCTTGGAATCGGTATCTTCGTCAGGCTTGCTGATAAGCAACTTGGCCAAATTTTCGTTAATATCTTCATCTTGGTCTTCTGGTGCATCGTCTTCAACCACGGTGTCCTGAGGTGTTTCTGGCGGGGTTGTTTCGTCCAACTTGAAGAGATGGATGGTATCATTATCGCTTCCGCACCCAACAATGGTATTTTCATGGTTGAAAGACAACGCCGTGATCTTGGCCAAATTATGGCCCCTACGCAAGTTCGTAATGTTGACGATTTTAGTCTCGTTCGTTTGAAATACTCGAATTATAGTTCCCTTGACGGACGCAGTGATGATTTTACTACTATCGTTGCTGATACAAACGTTCACAATGTCCGAATCGTGGGCCTTGAACACCAAATATGGCTTCAAGTTGATGGTATCGTACACAAGAACCCACCCGTGCTCTTGCTTCAAGTCGCTGACAGACAACTTTGATTTCTTACTGATTTTCGTACTTTTGCTGAATTCCACATATTTCTCCAACAGTTCGTTTGCGGCTTCAGGGAACATTTGTGCCCCAGAGCTTACACACGCCATTGGCACCACCAAAAGCGATTTTTCGTCTAGACTTAGGCCAGCAATAACCGGCCCTGGAGGCTCCAATTGTAGCACTTTGACCAACCTCACGCAGCTCAAATCGTAGATATGGACCTGGCCCAGCTGCAAGAACACCAATAGTCGTCTTTTGTTGAACTTTATGTCCACTATATCGTTTGAGAACGTCAACTCACAGATCGTCAAGTTCTGCTTCAAATTGAATATCTTCAACGTCCTGGAACCGTGGCTAGTCTGAGGAACAATGATAGTTAGCGACGTCGAGAACACCATCCGCAAGAATTTCGTGGGATCACTGCTGGCTTCGTGGTGCAATTGGTGCTCATTCCCATCTAGTGAGCTGCTTATAGACCGTTTTCTGCCAGCATGGACAGAAGAATAGAACTCTCCAAACGGGTCACATTGGTATATCTTGTGGTGTGAGTCCGTCGCTACTGACAAACACGAGAAATCCTGGTTGAATGCTAGGTCATTGATCATATCGTGAAGAGTAGAATATTTGAAAGTTGAATTTTCAGAGTGGTTTGGTAAGTGAGAAATTGTCAGATTTGCACTAACGAGAAAACAGCCTGTTTTTGGGAGAAACGTGGCGATTTTATGGGCTAGAACGGCTTGTAGGGCCAGGTTTGGTGTACTGGCCAATTTTCACGGCGCTGGGACAAGAGCTGGCGGTGTTGCAGTGGTGTTTTGTCTGACAGAATGATTGTGCTATTGGTGACTATAGATCTATGTAGTATACAAATCGCTCAGCAGACGGTTATTGCCTGGGGTGGTGCCGGTGGACGGCCAGAGCACTTTATTGTGCAAAAACTCAAGGTTTCTGGCATGGTGATATTCTGGGGGAGGTGACAGGCATTATTCAGCAACTTCTTCTAAGACGACCTTGCGTTTAGTGGTGCCGTTTGCATTTGGCTGTGCTCCCAGAGCTACTGCTGAAGGGTCGGAGTCGGTTACTTCTGTGATTTTCTTAGATTTTGACTTCTTTGACTTCTTT
>ERZ778017.3689-NODE-3689-length-10595-cov-5.639658_pt1 | contig 10595 bp, 21 predicted proteins | sample MGYA00375747_ERZ778017 | MGnify/ENA primary metagenome ERZ778017 (study PRJEB29350, sample SAMN05509838) | bioreactor metagenome | biome: bioreactor; material: wastewater | place: South Africa: University of Cape Town | collected 2014-03-17 ... | reverse complement strand
CGAGGATGATCAGCGCAACGAACGGGCCCATCGCGCCGGTGCGCACCAGCTCGCCCATGCCGCCGATCGCGGTGGGCAGGCCGGCGACGATCCCGGCGAAGATGATGATCGAGATCCCGTTGCCCAGGCCGCGCTCGGTGATCTGCTCGCCCAGCCACATTAGGAACATCGTTCCGGTGACCAGCGACACCACCGCCGTGAAGCGGAACATCGGGCCCGGATCGATGACCAGGCCCGGCTGCGCCTCGATGGCGATCGCGATGCCGATCGCCTGGAAGGTGGCCAGGCCCACGGTGAACCAGCGCGTGTACTTGGTGATCTCGCGCCGGCCCGCCTCGCCTTCCTTCTTCTTCGCCTCGAGCGCGGGCACGACGACGGCGAGCAGCTGCATGATGATCGATGCCGAGATGTACGGCATGATTCCCAGCGCGAACACGGTGAAGCGCGACAGCGCGCCGCCCGAGAACAGGTTGAACATCCCGAGGATGCCGCCCTGCTGGCCCTGGAACAGCTGCGAGAGCTGCGCCGGGTCGATGCCGGGCACCGGGATGTGCGCGCCGATCCGGTAGACGACGAGCGCGAGCAGCAGGAACCACAGCCTGCGCTTCAGGTCGCCGAACTTCCCCGACTTGATCAGCGATGCGGGATTCGTTGCCACGTGCCTTGCCCGGATCCTTCTCTTGTTTCGTCGCGCCGCCGAACGGCGCTCAGGTGACCGAGCCGGCGACCGAGCCGCCGAGGGCCTCGATCGCTTCCTTCGCGCCCTTGGTCGCCGCCACGCCGGTGAGGGCGAGCTTGCGCGTGAGCGTGCCCGAACGGAAAACCTTCGCGCCGCGCGCGCGCTGCGGAACCACGCCCGCCGCCTTCAGCGTGAGCAGGTCGACCTCGGTGGCGTCGAGCCGCTCCAGGTCGGACAGGCGCACCTCGGCGACGTCGTCGCGCGACATCGACGTGAAGCCGCGCTTCGGCAGCCGGCGCTGCAGCGGCATCTGCCCGCCCTCGAAGCCCAGCTTGTGAAAGCCGCCCGAGCGCGATTTCTGGCCCTTGTGGCCGCGACCGGCCGTCTTGCCCAGCCCCGAGCCGATGCCGCGACCGACGCGCTTGCCGGCGGGCCGGCTGCCTTCGGCCGGTTTCAGTTCGTTCAGTTTCATCCCTGCACCTTCACCAGGTACGAGACCTTCGAGATCATTCCGCGCACCGCCGGCGTGTCTTCCAGCTCGCGGGTCTGATTCAGCTTCTTCAGGCCGAGCCCGAGCACCGTTGCCTTGTGCGAGGCGCGCGTGCCGATCGGGCTGCGCACCAGCGTGACCTTCACCGTCCTGGCGCTCATCCGAAGATCTCCTCGACCGACTTGCCGCGCTTGGCGGCGATTTCCGCCGGCGTGTTCAGGTTGCGCAGCGCATCGAGCGTCGCGCGCACCATGTTGTAGGGGTTCGACGAGCCGTGGCTCTTGGCGACGACGTTGGCCACGCCCATCACCTCGAAGATCGCGCGCATCGGACCGCCGGCGATGATGCCCGTGCCCTCGGGGGCGGGCTTGAGCATGACGACGGCCGCGCCGTGCCGGCCCATCACCTGGTGGTGCAGCGTGCCGCCGCGCAGCGGGATCTTCACCAGCTTGCGGCGCGCCTCGTCCATCGCCTTCTGCACGGCGACCGGCACTTCACGCGCCTTGCCCTTGCCCATGCCGATGCGGCCATCGCCGTCGCCGACGACGGTGAGCGCGGCGAAGCCGAGGATGCGGCCGCCCTTGACGACTTTCGTCACGCGGTTGACGGCGATCATCTTCTCGCGCAACCCGTCGTCGCGCTCCTCGCCCATCTTGCCGCCCATCTTGGCCTGGATCTTTGCCATCTTCGAATCCTCAGAACTGCAGGCCGGCTTCGCGCGCCGCCTCGGCCAGGGCCTTCACCCGGCCATGGAAGCGATAGCCGGCGCGGTCGAACGCGACGCGGTCGATGCCGGCGGCCAGCGCCTTCTCGGCGATGCGCCTGCCCACCAGCGCTGCGGCGCCGACGTTGCCGCCTCGGCCGGCCTGGCCGGCGAGCTGGTTGCGCAGCTCCTGCTCGAGCGTCGACGCGCTGACCAGCACCCTGCCGCCCGTCTCGTCGACGATGCTCGCGTAGATGTGCGTGTTCGTGCGGTGCACCGTGAGCCGGCGCGCGCGCAGCTCGCGGATCTTCAGCCGGGTCTGGCGCGCCCGACGCAGGCGCGGTTGTTTCTTGTCCATCGCTCGTCCGTCCGTTGCCGTCCGTTACTTCTTCTTGACTTCCTTGAGCACCACGCGCTCGTCGGCGTAGCGCACACCCTTGCCCTTGTACGGCTCGGGCTCGCGGTAGCCGCGGATCTCGGCGGCCACCTGGCCGACGACCTGCTTGTCGGCGCCCTTGAGCACGATCTCGGTAGGCGTGGGCGTCTCGGCCTTCACGCCGGCGGGCAGCGCGTGCACGATCGGGTGCGAGAAGCCCAGCGAGAGGTTCAGCGCATTGCCCTGCACCTGCGCACGAAAACCGGTGCCGACCAGCTGCAGCCGCTTCTCGAAGCCCTTCGAGACGCCATGCACCATGTTGGCGACCAGCGCGCGGTAGGTGCCGCTCATCGCGTTCGCGGCGGTGCTCTGGTCGACCGGCTCGAACACGACGTTCGCGCCGTCGCGCGCCACGCGCACCGCGGGGCGGATGCGCTGCTCGAGCGACCCCAGCGGACCCTTGACCGCGATGCGCTCGGACTCGATCGTGACGTCGACGCCGGCGGGCACCGGAACGGGGCTCTTTCCTACTCGGGACATTTCCGTTCCCCCTGCCTCAGGCGACGAAGCCGATGACTTCGCCGCCCACGCCGTTGGCGCGCGCATGACGGTCGGTCATGACGCCGCGCGACGTGGTGACGATCGCCACGCCCAGCCCGTTCATCACCTGCGGCAGCGCGTCGCGGCCGCGGTACACGCGCAGGCCGGGGCGCGAAACGCGCTCGAGCCGCTCGATGACCGGCCGGCCCGCGTAGTACTTCAGGCGCACCTCGAGCTGGCTCTTCGCGCCGTCGGCCGTGACGGCGAAATCGTCGATGTAGCCTTCGTCCTTCAGCACCTGTGCGATCGCCACTTTCAGCCTGGACGATGGCATCGATACCGTTTCTTTTTCGACGCGCTGCGCGTTGCGGATGCGCGTGAACATGTCGGCGACCGGATCGCTCATGCTCATGATGAATTCCTCGTTGCTCGCTCGTTGCCCGCTGGACCGGCCGCGCCGGTCACCAGCTCGCCTTCGTCAGGCCCGGCACCTCGCCGCGCATCGCCACTTCGCGCAGCTTGTTGCGGCCGAGACCGAACTTGCGGAAGGTGCCCCGCGGGCGTCCCGTGATCGCGCAGCGATTGCGCAGCCGCGTCGGGCTGGAATCGCGCGGGAGCGCCTGCAGCCTCAGGCGCGCCTGGTAGCGGTCCTCTTCGCTCATCGACTGGTCGCCGATGATCGCCTCGAGCGCCTTGCGCTTCGCGGCGTACTTGCGAACGGTTGCCTGCCGCTTCAGGTCACGGTTGATCAGAGCGAGTTTTGCCACTGTGTCGTTTCCTTTCAGGCGCGGAACGGGAAGCGGAACGCTGCCAGCAGCGCCTTCGCCTCGTCGTCGGTCTTCGCGGTGGTGGTGATCGCGATGTCGAGTCCGCGCACCGCATCGACCTTGTCGTACTCGATCTCGGGGAAGATGATCTGTTCCTTCACGCCGAGGTTGTAGTTGCCGCGCCCGTCGAAGGCCTTGGCCGAGGTGCCGCGGAAGTCGCGCACGCGCGGCAGCGCGACGGTGATCAGCCGGTCGAGGAACTCGTACATGCGCTGCCCGCGCAGCGTGACCATGCAGCCGATCGGGTAGCCGGCACGGATCTTGAAGCCGGCGATCGCCTTCTTCGCCTTGGTGACGACGACTTTCTGCCCGGAGATCTTCGTGAGGTCGGCGGTGGCGTTCTCCAGCACCTTGCGGTCGGCCACGGCCTCGCCCACGCCCATGTTCAGCGTGATCTTGGTGACGCGTGGCACTTCCATCACCGACTGGTAGCCGAACTGCTTCATCAGCTCGGGCACCACCTTCTCGCGATACTGCTGCTGCAAACGGGCCCGCTGCAAATCGGCCATCACGCACCCACCATTTCGCCGTTGGACTTGAACACCCGTACGCGACGCCCGTCTTCGAGCGTCTTCACGCCGACTCGATCGCCCTTGCCGGTGGCGGGGTTCCACAACATCAGGTTGGACTGGTCGATCGGCATCGACTTGTCGACGATGCCGCCGGTCTGCCCCTTCATCGGGTTGGGCCGCACGTGCTTCTTCACGATGTTGATGCCCTCGACGACCAGGTGCGTGTCGTCGACGCGGGCGAGCACGGTGCCGCGCTTGCCCTTGTCGCGGCCGGCGATGACGACGACCTCGTCGCCCTTGCGGATCTTGCGCATGTCAGATCACCTCCGGCGCGAGCGAAACGATCTTCATGAAGCGCTCGGTGCGCAGCTCGCGCGTGACCGGGCCGAAGATGCGGGTGCCGATCGGCTCGAGCTTGGCGTTCAGCAGCACCGCGGCGTTGCCGTCGAAGCGGATCAGCGAGCCGTCCTGGCGGCGCACGCCCTTGGCGGTACGCACCACCACGGCGTTGTAGATGTCGCCCTTTTTCACGCGCCCGCGCGGCTGCGCCTCCTTCACCGAGACCTTGATGACGTCGCCGATGCCGGCATAGCGGCGCTTCGAGCCGCCCAGCACCTTGATACACATGACCGAACGCGCGCCGGTGTTGTCGGCGACGTCCAGCGTCGATTGCATCTGAATCATTTTTGCTTTCCCAACTTGATCCGCTGTGCGCTCGGCCGAGGGGCACGAGCACGGGCGCGGTCAGTCTTGGTCCCGTGGTTTGGGCGATCCGGAGGCGGCTCTGACGAGCCGCCAGGAAAACCGGAAGCCGGCGATTATGGCACGCCTGCTCTGTCGGCGCAAGCGCAAGGCTTCCGGCAGCGCGTCAGACGCCGGGCGCGGAGCGTACCAGCCGGGTGACGGTCCACGATTTCGTGCGCGACATCGGACGGCCTTCCTGGATCTCGACCAGGTCGCCCTCGTTGTACGGCGCCTCGGCGTGCGCGTGGAAGCGCGTGCTGCGCACGATGTATTTGCGGTAGACGGGGTGCATCACGCGGCGCTCGACGAGCACGGTGACCGTCTTCTGCATCCTGTTGCTCACCACGCGCCCGACCAGCGTTCGCTTGGTGCCCGTGGCGCCCGCCGGCGCCGTCGTTGCGGCAGTGGCTTCGCTCGTCGTCATTTGCCCGATGCCTTCTCGTTCATGATCGTGCGCACGCGCGCGATGGCGCGGCGCGTCTTGCCCAGCTGGCTCGTGTTGTTCAGCTGCTGCGTGGCGATCTGCATGCGCAGCGAGAAATGCGCGCGCAGCAGGTCGTCCAGCTCCTTCTTCAGCGCGGCGGAATCCAGCGCGCGCAGTTCGTTCGTGGTCATCGCGATGTCCTTCGATGAGACCGGTCAGGCGCCGACCATGCGGGCGACGAACACCGTGCCGATCGGCAGCTTCGCCGCGGCCAGCGCGAAGGCCTCGCGCGCCAGCGCCTCGTTCACGCCGTCCATCTCGTAGAGCACCTTGCCCGGCTGGATCTCGGCCACGTAGAACTCGGGGTTGCCCTTGCCGCTGCCCATGCGGACCTCGGCCGGCTTCTTCGACACCGGCTTGTCGGGGAAGATGCGGATCCAGATGCGGCCGCCGCGCTTGATGTGGCGCGTCATGGCACGGCGCGCGGCCTCGATCTGGCGCGCGGTGAGCCGGCCGCGGCCGGTGGCCTTCAGTCCGAATTCACCGAAGGCGACCGACGCGCCGCGCGTGGCCAGACCCTTGTTGCGGCCCTTCTGTTCCTTCCTGTACTTGCGTCGAGCGGGTTGCAGCATCGCTCACTCCTGGTTCGGGCGCGAAGGCCCGCGATCGCCCTTCTTCTCGCCGTCGCCCCCGCCCGTTGCAGGGGCGCCCCCTCCCGTGGCTCCGGCAACCTTGCGCACGCGCTTGACCGGTGCCTTCGGCGCTTCGGCGGCGTCGGCGGTCTTCTCGGCGGTCTGCGCCTCGCCCTCGCCGCGGCGGCGCGGCCCGCGCGCACCCGGCCGGCCCGGGGGACGACGCCCGCGGCGGTCTTCCTTGTCGGGCGCGAGCGCGCCTTCCTTCTCGGCGCCGAGCGGGGCGTCGTTGCGCCCGAGCGTGTCGCCCTTGTAGACCCAGACCTTGACGCCGATGATCCCGTAGGTGGTGCGCGCCTCGGAGGTGCCGTAATCGACGTCGGCGCGCAGCGTGTGCAGCGGCACGCGGCCTTCGCGATACCACTCGGTGCGCGCGATCTCGATGCCGTTCAGGCGCCCCGCGCTCATGATCTTGATGCCCTGCGCGCCCAGGCGCATCGCGTTCTGCATCGCGCGCTTCATCGCGCGGCGGAACATGATGCGCTTTTCGAGCTGCTGCGTGATCGAGTCGGCGATCAGCTGCGCGTCGATCTCCGGCTTGCGGATCTCCTCGATGTTCACGTGCACCGGCACCGCCATCAGGCGCTGCAGGTCGCCCTTGAGCATCTCGATGTCCTCGCCCTTCTTGCCGATGACGACGCCGGGGCGGGCGGAGTAGATCGTGATGCGCGCGTTCTTCGCCGGACGCTCGATCAGCACGCGGCTGACCGACGCGTTGCGCAGCTTGCGGCGCAGGTACTCGCGCACCTTGATGTCGTCGTTCAGCGTCTGCGCGTACTGGTCGCCGGTGGCGTACCAGCGCGACGACCAGTTGCGCGTGACCGGCAGCCGGAATCCCGTCGGGTGAATCTTCTGTCCCATCTCGTATCCTCAGGAGCGCTCGCGGCTCACTTGTCGGCGACGGTCACGAAAATGTGGCACGTCTGCTTCTCGATGCGCGCGCCACGCCCCTTCGCGCGGGCGGCGAAACGACGCAGCGACGCGCCCTTCTCGACGTGGATCGTCTTGACCTTCAGTTCGTCGATGTCGGCGCCGTCGTTGTGCTCGGCATTGGCGATCGCCGATTCGATCACCTTGCGCACGATCATCGACGCCTTCTTCGGCGAGAACTGCAGGATGTTCAGCGCCTGCTCGACCGGCTTGCCGCGCACGAGGTCGGCCACCAGCCGGCCCTTCTGCGCCGACAGATGCACACCCCTCAGGATGGCTCGCGTTTCCATTCGCCGTACCCCTTCCTTTATCGCCGGACCTGCGCCTTGCGGTCGGCGGCGTGGCCCTTGAAGGTGCGCGTCAGCGCGAACTCGCCGAGCTTGTGCCCGACCATGTTCTCGTTGATGTACACCGGGACGTGCTGCTTGCCGTTGTGCACGGCGATCGTCAGGCCGATGAACTCGGGGACGATCGTCGAGCGGCGCGACCACGTGCGGATCGGCTTCTTGTCCTTCGTCGCGAGCGCGACGTCGACCTTCTTCATCAGGTGCCCGTCGACGAACGGGCCCTTCTTCACGGAACGTGCCATACGGATCTTCTCTCGTTACTTGCGGCCGCGCCGCTGCACGATCATCGAATCGGTGCGCTTGTTCTTGCGCGTCTTGTAGCCCTTCGTCGGCACGCCCCAGGGCGAAACCGGATGACGGTTGCCGCGCGTGCGACCGCCGTGCGGGTGATCGACCGGGTTCATCGTCTCGCCGCGCACGGTGGGACGGATGCCGCGCCAGCGCGTGGCGCCCGCCTTGCCGATCTGGCGCAGGCTGTGTTCCTCGTTGCCCACCTCGCCGATCGTCGCACGGCACTCGATGTGCACGCGGCGGATCTCGCCCGAGCGCAGGCGCACCGACGCGTAGGCGCCTTCGCGCGCCAGCAGCCGGGCCGAAGCGCCGGCCGAGCGCGCGAGCTGCGCGCCCTTGCCCGGCATCATCTCGATGCAGTGGATCGACGCGCCGACCGGGATGTTGCGGATCGGCAGCGTGTTGCCCGGACGGATCGGCGCCTCGGCACCGTTCATCAACTGCGCGCCGACCTCGACGCCGCGCGGCGCGAGGATGTAGCGGCGCTCGCCGTCGGCGTAGCACAGCAGCGCCAGGTGCGCGGAACGGTTCGGGTCGTACTCGAGACGCTCGACCTTCGCGGCGATGCCGTCCTTGTTGCGACGGAAATCGACGACGCGGTAGTGCGCCTTGTGCCCGCCGCCACGGTGGCGCGTGGTGATGCGGCCCAGGTTGTTGCGGCCCGAGCCGCGCTTCTTGCTCTCGGTGAGCCCGTCGACCGGACGCCCCTTGTGCAGGCCGGGGTTGACGACCTTCACCATCGAACGGCGGCCCGGCGAGGTGGGCCTGGTCTTGACGACAGCCATCACGCGGCCTCTGCGAAGTTGATTTCCTGGCCTTCCTTCAGGCACACGTACGCCTTGCGCACGTTGCGCCGGCGTCCCTGGAAGCGGCCGAAGCGCTTGCTCTTGCCCTTCTGGTTCAGCACCTGCACCGACTCGACCTGCACCTTGAACAGCAGCTCGACCGCGGCGCGGATCTCGTCCTTGGAAGCGTCCTGCAGGACGCGGAAGGCGACCTGGTTGCGCTTCTCGGCGATCATCGTCGCCTTCTCGGAGACGATCGGCGCGACCAGCACCGTCATCAGACGTTCGGTGTTCATGCCAGCATCTCCTGCACGCGCGCCAGCGCCGGCCGCGTGATCAGCACTTTCGAGAAGTGGACCAGCGACACCGGGTCGGCGTGCCGCGGCTCGAGGATGAGCACGTGCGGCAGGTTGCGCGAGGCGAGGTACAGGTTCTCGTCGATGTTGTCGGTGATGACCAGCACCGAGTCGCCGTTGGTGCCCAGGCCCATCGCCTTGATCTTGTCGGCGAGCAGCTTCGTCTTCGGTGCATCGACCGTCAGCTCGTCGACGACCGCGACGCGGTCCTCGCGCGAGAGCTGCGACAGGATCGAGCAGATCGCGGCGCGATACATGCGCCGGTTGATCTTCTGCGTGAAGTTCTCGTCGGGCGAGTTCGGGAAGATCTTGCCGCCGCCGCGCCACAGCGGGCTGGACGTCATGCCGGCGCGCGCGCGGCCGGTGCCCTTCTGCCGCCACGGCTTCTTCGTGGAGTGGCGCACCTGCGAGCGATCTTTCTGCGCGCGGTTGGCGCTGCGGCCGTTCGCGCGATAGGCGGTGACGACCTGGTGGATCAGCGGCTCGTTGAAGTCACGCCCGAAAATGGTGTCGGGCGCCTCGACTTTCGATGCGGCCTGGCCCTGTGCATCGAGCACTTTCAGTTCCATTCGTGCGCTCCTCAGGCCTTGCCGGTCTTCGTGCCGCCGCCGGCCTTCCTGCCGAGAGCGGGCGTGCGCACGGCGGGCGTGACGACGACGTTGCCGTTGCGAGCGCCGGGCACCGCGCCGCGAACGAGCAGCAGGCCGCGCTCCTCGTCCACGCGCGCGACCTCGAGGTTCTGCACCGTGCAGGCGACCGCGCCGAGATGGCCCGACATGCGCTTGCCGGGGAACACGCGACCCGGATCCTGCGCCATGCCGATCGAGCCCGGAACGTTGTGCGAACGCGAGTTGCCGTGCGTGGCGCGGCCCGAGCCGAAGTTGTGGCGCTTGATCGTGCCGGCGAAGCCCTTGCCGATCGACGTGCCGTGCACGTCGACCTTCTGGCCGGCGGCGAACATGCCCGCCTTCAGCTCCGCGCCCGGCTGCAATTCGCCGAGCGACTCGGCGGGGGCGACGAACTCGCGGACGATGGAGCCGGCTTCGACGCCGGCCTTCGCGAAGTGTCCGGCCTGCGCCTTGGTGACGCGGCTGGCGCGACGCCTGCCGTACGCGACCTGGACGGCGCTGTACCCGTCGTTGTCGACGGTCTTGATCTGGGTGACGCGGTTGCCGGACACGTCGAGCACCGTCACCGGGATGGAGTCGCCCTCACCGGTGAAGATGCGCATCATGCCGACCTTGCGCCCCACGAGGCCAAGGCTCATTGTTCTCTCCGATCCCGGCTGCGATTGGCCAGGTGATGATGCGTGGGCGTCGCTTCGGCATGGCCGTTGCGCCGCCCCGAAAAAAGACCGCGATCATAGCATCCGGCACCGCACCGCGCAAACCGCGCGGGCGCTGCCCTGTGCACGCGGCGCGGCCCGCGTGCGATCAGCCGCGCCAGCCCTCGGCCTGATGCACGTAGATCTTGACGTCGACGCCGGCGGGCAGGTCGAGCTTGGTCAGCGCGTCGATGGTCTTGTCGGTGGGATCGACGATGTCCATCAGGCGCTGGTGCGTGCGCATCTCGAACTGGTCGCGCGAGGTCTTGTTGACGTGCGGCGAGCGCAGGACGTCGTAGCGCTCGATGCGCGTGGGCAACGGCACCGGACCGCGGACGACCGCGCCGGTGCGCTTGGCCGTGTCGACGATCTCGGCCGCCGACTGGTCGATCAGGCGGTAGTCGAAGGCCTTCAGGCGGATGCGGATCTTCTGGTTCTGCATTTCGGTTCTCAAAGAACGATGCCGCGCACCGCGCGGCGGATTGTTTACTCGACCACCTTGGTGACGACGCCGGCCCCGACAGTTCGCCCGCCCTCGCGGATCGCAAAGCGCAGCCCCTGCTCCATCGCGATCG
>ERZ778017.3686-NODE-3686-length-10598-cov-8.846628_pt1 | contig 10598 bp, 11 predicted proteins | sample MGYA00375747_ERZ778017 | MGnify/ENA primary metagenome ERZ778017 (study PRJEB29350, sample SAMN05509838) | bioreactor metagenome | biome: bioreactor; material: wastewater | place: South Africa: University of Cape Town | collected 2014-03-17 ... | reverse complement strand
GCCATCTGGTCGGCCAGGATGTTGCGGTTGGAGAGGATCAGGTGCTCCACCCAGCTGGGTCGGTAGGGCACGGCCAGCAGCGGCATGTCGGCCTGTTGCGGGGTGCGGTTGCCCTTGCGCGAATTGCATGGAAAGCAGGCGGTGACGACGTTCTCCCAAATGTCGAGGCCGCCCTTGGACACCGGCTGCACATGGTCCCGGGTGAGCGTGCCGCGGTGGTACTGGCGGCCGCAGTAAAGGCACAGCTGCTGGTCGCGGGCGAACAGCGCTTGGTTGGTGAGCGTGGGCGTGGGGTCGATCGCCGCCGGACGGACGTGGCCGCGCGCGGCGATGATGGGATGCAGGTGCAGGACGCTGCGCTCGCCGCTGCGGCGGCTGATGCCGCCGTGGATGCTGAGGCAGGGGTCGCCCAGCGTCCATGCCACCGCGCCGCGGGCATACAGGCAGGTGGCGTCCTGCCAGCTCAGCCAGTCAAGCGCGCGGCCGTGGGCGTCGAGCCCGAGCAGGCGCAGATGCGGGGAGAAACCGGTGGCGTCGGCGGAAACGAAGCTGTCCGCGTGCAGTGCAGCGGTCGGGTCGCCGGTATGGGCCGTGCGATATGTCGCTGTATCGGTCTCCATCGGGAAACCAGCTTATACGCCTTCGATGACGGTTTGTGTACCGGAGGCGCAGACGACGCGCCCGGCGGGTGCCGGGCGCGTGTTGGGGGTCAGTAGGCGCCGAAGCCCTCGTCCGGCATCGCCATCAGCGTGCCGGCGCCGGCTTCGATGGCGGCCTTGTGCGCCAGCGTGCGCGGCAGGATGCGGCCGAAGTAGAAGCGCGCGGTGTCGCGCTTGGCGTCCTTGAACGCCTGCGGGCGGTCGGATGCATTCGCGGCCGCGACGCTGCGTGCCCACCAGTAGGCCAACACCACGTAGCCCGAATAGAACAGGTAGTCGGTGCTCGCCGCGCCCAGCTCTTCCGGATTTGTGGCCGCGCGGGTCAGCGTCTCGATGGTGAGCTTGCCCCACTCGCCGCACTTGGCGCGCAGCGGTGCGATGAATTCGGCAAGCGCGGCGTCGCCTTCGTGCTGCTTGGCGAAGGCTTCCACCTCGGCGATGAACAGCTTCAGCCCCGCGCCCTGCGTCGCCGCGGTCTTGCGGCCGATCAGGTCCAGCGACTGGATACCGGTGGTGCCTTCGTACAGCGTGGTGATGCGGGCGTCGCGGGCGTACTGCTCCATGCCGTGCTCATGGATGTAGCCGTGGCCGCCGAAGCACTGCAGGGCGTTGTAGGTGTTCTCGATGCTCCATTCGGTCAGGCAGGCCTTGGAGATCGGGGTGAGGAAGCTGACCAGGGTCTCGGCGCGCTCGCGCTCGGCGGGATCGGCGGCTTTCTCGGCCTGGTCCAGCAGCGCGTAGGCCTGCATCGACAGCAGGCGGCCGCCTTCGATCAGCGCCTTCTGGGTCAGCAGCATGCGGCGCACGTCAGGGTGCACCAGCAGCGGGTCGGCCGGCTTGTCGGGGTTCTTCGGGCCGGACAGCGAACGCGACTGCAGGCGCTCGCGGGCATAGCGCAGCGCGTTCTGGTAAGCGCGCTCGGACAGCCCCAGGCCCTGCACGCCCACGCCCAGGCGGGCCGAGTTCATCATCACGAACATCGCCTGCAGGCCCTTGTGCGGCTGGCCCAGCAGATAGCCCTCGGCGCCGTCGAAGTTCATCACGCAGGTGGCGGAGCCGTGGATGCCCATCTTGTGTTCGATCGCGCCGCAGCGGACCGCGTTGCGCTCGCCGACGGTGCCGTCGCGCGCCACCTTGAACTTCGGCACCACGAACAGCGAGATGCCCTTGGCGCCGGGGGGCGCGTCCGGCAGCTTGGCCAGCACCAGGTGGACGATGTTCGGGACGAGGTCGTGTTCGCCCGCGGTGATGAAGATCTTGGTGCCGGTGATCGCGTACTTGCCGTCGGCAATCGGTTCGGCGCGGGTCTTGAGCAGGCCGAGGTCGGTGCCGCAGTGCGGCTCGGTCAGGCACATGGTGCCGGTCCACTTGCCGGCCACCAGCGGCTCCAGGAACACGGTCTTCTGCCAGTCCTCGCCGTAGGTCTCCAGCGCCTTGACCGCACCGTGGCTGAGCATCGGGAAGTTGCCCCAGGCCAGGTTGGCGCTGTCCACCATCTCGGTGAGCACGCCGCCCAGCAGCGCGGGCATGCCCTGGCCGCCGTGCTCCGGCGCGTTGGTCAGTCCCGTCCAGCCGCCCTCGACGAACTTGTCGAAGGCGTCCTTGAAGCCCGGCGGCGGGGTGACGTTGCCGGTGGCCTTGTCGTAGCTGCAGCCGATCTCGTCGCCGATCCGGTTGAGCGGGGCCAGCACGGTTTCGCTGAAGCGCGCGGCTTCATCCAGCACCGCGTCCACCAGCTCGCGGTTGGCGTCGGCATGGCCGAGCCGGGCGAACAGCGCTTCGGCGCCCAGCACGTCGTAAAGGGCGAAGCGGAGATCGTCGAGGGGGGCCTTGTAGGTGCTCATGCGTGCGGTTCCTGGCATGGGCGGGCCGCCATCCGGCCCGCGGGAACCTTGAGCATACTACAGCGTATGGTGTCGGTGAAATGCCCGCCGGGGCAGGCTCAGCGCAGCGCGCCGGGCAGTCCGGGCACCGGTGACAGCGCGCTTTCGCGCTTGATCTCGTAGCTGCGCGGCTTGCCGTCCAGAGGGCCGGCCTGGAGCGTGCCGCGCAGGCTGTAGGACAGTCCGCGGCCGTCGGCCAGCGCGGTGGCCAGGCGCGCGCGCCCGGCCGGCGTGGGGGTGACCACGGCGGTGTGCACGTCGGCGGATTCCGGTGCCACTTCCAGGTTCGGCTGCAGGTCCAGCCGCGCCGCGGCGCCGTTGTCGAAGGCGATTTCCAGCGCGGTGCTGTCGAAACGCATCGCCACGCTGCTGAAGTTGTTGAGCCGCAGCGCCACGTCCCAGCGGCCGTCGGCACGCACGGTGAGCTGCTGGATGCTGGCTGCGGGTTCGGAGACGCGCCGCACCGGTCCGCTGCCGCAACCGGCCAGCAGCAGGGCGAGGGTGGCGAAACAGGCAAGCCGGCGGATCATGCGGAGGCTCCGTGGGAGGAAGGCCGCAGCATACCCGCGCGTGTCGCCGGCATCAGTAGATCTGCTCGCCGCCGGGAACGGGCAGTTCGCGGATGTACAGGTCCTTGGCGGCGATGAACGCCTCGGCGCAGCGGTAGGCTTCGCGGCCCAGTTCCATGCGCGCATCGGCATCCAGCGGGGCGCCGCGGTGGGCGCCCACCAGCTGGGCGAACAGGGTCAGGGCGATGTCGTGGATGTCCATGCGGGGCTCCCCAGAGGAAGAGGCGAACATACACCCGCGACGCGCCTGCAGGAACCCGCCGGCAGGCGTCTGCCGTGCCGGCGGTGATGGTGCTGCGCTGGGGCCGGATCAGCCCTGTCGCGAATCGCGGCGGCCGGCGCCCGGCGCGTTGCCGCGGCGGCCGTCACGCGGCTGCTTGGGGCCGGCGTGCGCATGCGCCTCGGCGGTACGCGGCTTGCCGTGCGGACGGCGGTTGCGGGCGGGACGCGGGCTGCGCGGCGCGTTGTCGAACGGCTTGGCATCGCTGCGGATCGAACGCGAGGGCTCGAAGCCCGGCACGACTTCCATCGCGATCTCACGGCCCAGCAGCTTCTGGATCTGGCGCAGCAGGTTGGCCTCGTCCGGCGACACCAGCGAAATCGCTTCGCCGGTCGCGCCGTTGCGGCCGGTGCGGCCGATGCGGTGGACGTAATCCTCGGCCACCATCGGCAGGTCGTGGTTGATCACCAGCGGCAGGTCCGGGATGTCGAGTCCGCGCGCCGCCACGTCGGTGGCCACCAGGATCCGGGTCTTGCCCGACTTGAACTCGTTCAGCGCCTTCTGGCGGGCGGCCTGGCTCTTGTTGCCGTGGATCGCCAGCGCCGGCAGGCCGGCGCTTTCCAGCTGCTCGGCCAAGCGGTTGCAGCCGTGCTTGGTCTTGCCGAACACCAGCACCTGCTCGGTGTGGCGGCGCGCCAGGATGTCGATCAGCAGGTCGCGCTTCTTCGACCCGTCGACCGGGTGGGCGTGGTGGCTGATGGTCTCGATCACGGTGTTCTGCGCGGCCACCTGCACCTGCTGCGGGTCCTTCATGAACTCCAGCGCCAGCGCCTTGATGCGCGGCTCAAAGGTGGCCGAGAACAGCAGGGTCTGGCGCTGCGCGGGCACGTGCTTCATGACCCGCTTGATCGACGGCAGGAAGCCCATGTCGAGCATGCGGTCGGCTTCGTCCAGCACCAGCATCTGCACGTTGCCGAGCTTGCAGGTGCCGCGCTCGAGGTGGTCGATCAGGCGGCCCGGGCAGGCCACCAGCACGTCCACGCCGCGGCGGAACGCTTCCACCTGCGGCTGCATGCCGACGCCGCCGAACAGCGCGGTGACGTTGAGGCGCAGGTGCTTGGCGTAGCTGCGCAGGTTCTCGCTGACCTGCACGGCCAGCTCGCGGGTGGGGGTGAGCACCAGCACGCGCGGGCGGTGCAGGCCCTCGGGCTTGGGCATCTCGGCCAGCTTCTGCAGCATCGGCAGGCCGAACGCGGCGGTCTTGCCGGTGCCGGTCTGGGCGCCGCCCAGCACGTCATGGCCGGCCAGGATCAGCGGGATCGCCTGCTGCTGGATGGGGGTCGGGGTGGTGTAGTTGTTGTCGGCAAGCGCGCGCAGCAACGCGGGCGCAAGGCCCAGGGATTCGAACGACATTGAGGAACTCCTTTGGTGCCCCGTACGGATACGGGGCGGCCCGGGCGTTCCTGTTGAACCGCGCCGCAGGCAGATGGCACGACGCCGGTGATCCGGGCCGTGTCTGCGCGACGAAAGGCGTACGGGAAGAAAGCCGCTAGGGGCGGCCGGCTCGATCAGGAAAAACGCACCTTTCGCGGAGGAAAGGAGATCAGCCGTGCGCAGAACAGCGGGCATTGTACGCGAAAAGCCCCATCGCGCCGCCTGGCCCCTTCCGTCGTTCAGGTTGGCATGCCACTCTTCCGGCTTCCCGCAAAGTCCGATCAACGCATGAAGCTTGAAGTCCGCCTTGCCCAGTGGCTGCTGGCCGCCGTCTTCCTCGTCGCCGGCGGTTTCCGCCTGTGGCAGGCGCTGCGCGGCGTGCCCACCGGCAACGACACTCTGCTGTTGAGCACCGCCGAAATGCTGCTGGGCGTGCTGCTCGCCGCTGGTTGGCAGCTGCGCGCGGTGGCGCTGTTGGCCGCCGCCCTGCTGCTGGCCGATGCCGCGCTGTCGCATCCGTTCTGGAAGTTCTCCGGCGGCACCCAGATAGCGCAGCTGCTGCAGTTCATGAAGAACATGGGGCTGGTGGGCGGCCTGGTGCTGCTGTCCGGCGCCGGCGGCGCCAAGCGCCGCTGACGCGGGTTCCGTGCGCGGCGGGTGCGTGTCGCCCGCCTACGCGGACGGGTAGGCCACTTCGATGATGGCGTAGCGCACCGTGCCGCCCGGCAGGGGTGCTTCGAACTCGTCGTCGACGCGCTTCTTCAGCATCGCCCGCGCCAGCGGCGCATCGATGCTGACCCAGCCCAGCTTGGCGTCGGTCTCATCCGGGCCGACGATGCGGTAGCGCACCAGCTCGCCGCTGGCGATGTTTTCCAGTTCGACCTGTGCGCCGAAGAACACCGCCGCGCGGTCGGACGGTGCGGCGTCCACCACCTTCAGCACTTCGAGCCGCTTGCTGAGGTAGCGCACGCGGCGGTCGATCTCGCCCAGCTGCTTCTTGCGGTAGGTGTATTCGGCGTTCTCGGAGCGGTCGCCTTCGGCGGCGGCTGCCGCCAGCGCCCGGACCACTTCCGGGCGCTTCACCCGCCACAGCTCGTCCAGCTCGGCCTTCAGCCGGTCGTGGCCTTCGCGGGTGATCAGCGCCGTGCTTTTCTCGGCGGGGGGACGCCAGCGGCCCATGCGCTCAGCGCTTGCCGCCGAAGATGCCGCCCAGCAGGCCGCGCAGGATCTGCCGGCCCACTTGGCTGCCCACCGTGCGCGCGGTCTGCTTGGCCATGGTCTCGATCATGCCCTGGCGGCGCCTGGTGCCGAACAGCGCGTCCTTCACCGCCTGGCCGAAGCCGTTGCCGCCTTCCGCCGGCTCGGCCTCGGCGGTCTTCGCGGCCGGCGCCTGCGCCTGCACCGCCTTGGCCTCGGCCTTCTGCGCCAGCAGCTCGGCGGCGGAATCGCGGTCGATGCGGGTGTCGTACTTCATCCCCACCGGGCTGCCGGCGCGCACCTGCATGCGCTCGGCATCGGTGATGGCGCCCATCCGGCAGCGCGGCGGCGCGATCAGGGTCTTCTCCACCGGCATCGGCACGCCCTTGTCCAGCAGCATCGACACCAGCGCCTCGCCCGTGCCCAGCTGGCCGATGGCCTGCGCCACGTCCAGGTCCGGGTTGCTGACGAAGGTTTCGGCGGCGGTCTTGACCGCCTTCTGGTCGCGCGGGGTGTAGGCGCGCAGCGCGTGCTGCACGCGGTTGCCCAGCTGGCCCAGCACGTTGGCCGGCACGTCGTCGGGGAACTGCGAGCAGAAGTACACGCCCACGCCCTTGGAGCGGATCAGCCGCACCACCTGCTCGATGCGCTGCACCAGTGCGGCCGGGGCGTCGTCGAACAGCAGGTGCGCCTCGTCGAATACGAAGACGAGCTTGGGCTTGTCCAGGTCGCCCACTTCCGGCAGGTTCTCGAACAGCTCGGACAGCAGCCACAGCAGGAAGCTGGAATACAGCCGCGGCTTCAGGATCAGCTGGTCGGCGGCCAGGATGTTGACCACGCCGCGGCCGTCGGGGGTGGTGCGCATCAGGTCGGCCAGCTCCAGCGCCGGTTCGCCGAAGAACAGCTCAGCGCCTTCCTGTTCCAACCGCAGCAGCGCGCGCTGGATGGCGCCGATCGACGGCGCGCTGACCAGCCCGTAGGAGGTGCTGATGTCCTTGCGCTCGTCGGCGATCAGGCCCAGCAGCGCGCGCAGGTCTTCCAGGTCCAGCAGCAGCAGGCCGCGGTCGTCGGCCAGCTTGAACACGATGTCCAGCACGCCGCTCTGGGTGTCGTTCAACTCCAGGATGCGGCCCAGCAGGGTGGGGCCCATCTCGCTGACTGTGGTGCGCACGGGATGCCCGGACTTGCCCCACAGGTCCCAGAACACCACCGGCGCCGCTTCGTTGCGGTAGTCGCTGATGCCCATCTGATCGATGCGCGCCTGCAGCTTCTCGCTGGTGGTGCCCGGCACCGCCAGCCCGGCCACGTCGCCCTTCACGTCGGCCAGGAACACCGGCACGCCGATCCGGCTGAAGCCTTCGGCCAGCGTCATCAGCGTCACCGTCTTGCCGGTGCCGGTGGCGCCGGCCACCAGCCCGTGGCGGTTGCCGTACTTCGGCAGCAGCACCACGTTGCCGCTGGTGTCGGTGGTGATGGCCTTGCCGACGAAAATGGGGTCCATGGCGCGCTTCATCCGGGAGGGTCGCCGGATTCTATGCGAACGCGTGCGCATTCATGGATGGCGCGGGTTGCCCCCGCGCAGCGGGCACGGCTACCCTGCCAGCCCCCTTCGCAAGACCACGCCTGATGTCCCTTCGTCCGTTGCCCGTGATCGCCACGCTTTCCCTCACGCTGCTGGCAGGGCTGTGCGCGCCCGCCGCGCATGCGGAGTCCAAACGCGACCAGGCTGCGGTGGCGGTGTTGCAGCAGCGCATGGACGCCGCCGAGAAGCGCTACCGCGATGCCATGCTGGCGGTGGACGAGGAAGCGGCGGCCAACGCCACCAAGGCCGCGCTGGCGGAAATGAAGGGCGTGGTGGACGCCTGCGCGAAGCAGCGCGGCTGCTCGGTGGAAACCATGCTGGCCACTTACGAGCGGCTGCTGCTGGCCACCCCGCAGTTCGACGACGCCACCGCCGAGGACGGCAACGCCGACCCCATCGACGAGTCCGACCTGGACGACGTGGACGTGCCCGATTCCGCCAACGCCGCCTCGCTGCTCAGCGAGGAAGGCCAGCGCTTCGTGAAGATGGTGCAGTTCAACCCGGCGGTGCAGGCCGGTATCCGCCGCTGGCTCACCGACATGCGGCCGTCGCTGATGGACAGCTACGAGAACTACCGCTACATGCAGCACCTGATGTCCCCGGCGTTCAAGCAGCACGGCCTGCCGGAAGCGCTGCTGTTCGGGATCATGGCGAAGGAGTCCAACGGCAAGGTGCACGCCGGCTCGCGCGCCGGCGCGGTGGGGCCGCTGCAGTTCATGCCGGCCACCGGCCGCCGCTTCGGCCTGGGCAACGACGGCAGCGGCTTCGACACCCGCTACGACCCGCGCGCCTCCGCCGATGCCGCCGCGCAGTACCTGCAGGAACGCATGGCCCAGCTCAACAACAGCATCGAGCTGTCGCTGGCCGGCTACAACGGCGGCGAGGGCCGTGCCCTGCGCGTGTTCCGCGAGACCGGCGGGCGCAGCTTCTGGGACATGGACGTGTACAACCAGTTCCCGGCCGAAACCAAGGACTACGTGCCGATGGTGATCGCCGCGGCATGGCTGTTCCTGCACCCGAAGGACTACGGCATCCGCTGGCCGCGGGTCAGCGTGCGCCCGGCCACCGTCACCCTGTCGCAGCCGGCCTCGCTGTTCCAGCTCACCATCTGCCTGGGCAACTGGGGCTCGCGCGACGGCTACCTGCGCGCGCTGCGCAACCTCAACCCGCGCTGGGAACCCGGCCAGACCCTGCCGGCCGGCACCGCGCTGAACGCCACCACCCGCATCGCCTGGCTGTACCGCTTCAACTGCACCCGCGGCAAGCGGCTGGAGCTGGCCCAGCAGCTGATCGCCAGCGATGTGCGCTCCGCGCTGGTGCGCGTGGGCGACCCCATGCCCGCCGGCGTTGCCGCCGCCGCCCAGCCGGCCGCGCCCGTCACTCCGGTACGCGCCCCGGCCAAGCCCAAGACCTACAAGGTGCAGCGCGGCGACACCCTCGGTGGCATCGCCCGCAAGATGCGCTGCGACATCGGTGATCTGGCCAAGGCCAACCGCCTGAAGAAACCGAGCTACGCGATCAAGCCCGGCCAGGCGCTGACGCTGGTCGGCTGCGGCTGATTCCGCGTCCAGACCGGACGGCACCCGCCGTCCGGCGCTATGGTGGGGCCCCGCCGGCCAGCCCGGCCGCACGCCCCGCGCCATGGCTACCGATACCGATTTCATCGCTTATCTGGAAGAGCAGGCCGGCCTAGGCGCCCGCCTGACCCACCGCCGCATGTTCGGGGAATACGCCCTGTACGTGGACGAGAAAGTGGTGGCCTTCGCCTGCGACAACAGCCTGTTCGTCAAACCCTCCGCCGCCGCCACCCGCCTGGCCCCGGACCTGCCGCAACGCCCGCCGTACCCCGGCGCCAAGAATTACCCGGTGGCCGACGAGCTGCTGGACGACGGCGAGCGCCTGCGCGAATTGCTGCTGGAAACGGCGGTGTTGATGCCGGCGCCGAAGGTGAAGAAGGCGAAGGCGGCCGGGAAGGCGAAGAAGAAATAGCCCGGGGATTTGCAGGGGACTGGTTGGGGCGATATGTTCCGCGAATGGGGAGTTGCGCTGCCGAGGATTTTGGCGCGTGCGCGTTTGAGAGGGTCGCGGCGCTGCGTTCGGGGCGATCTGGCGGCGGATGCCTGCTTTGCGTTGGCGGGGCGGGTGGGGAATTTCATCATCTGGGTTAGGCCTCACTCTTGAGGGCTAATCAGGCGTTAGGCCAAAGAGGAAGATTCATGCGATCCGATCTAAAGTCAGTTGAAGACAAAGTGTCACGGCTGATGGAATACGCGAAGAGACTTGACGATCTGGACAAAGATTGGTCGCATCTCAAGAACCAAGAAGACTTCTCTCTTGTCTGGGAACTTCCTGCCGACCAACGACAGCCGTTAGATGCGCTCTATGCTGGCGGAAGACAGGACGCGCTGAACCTAAAGAACTGGTTCTACGAACTTGAAGACGTGTCACGCCACCCGACGCTTTCATCCTTCGTGGACATCATGCTTCCAGCAGTCCAAAGAACACTAGCGACATCGGAAAGCGTACTGGCAAACGCACGTAACGCTTACCAATCACTTGAATCGAAAATATGGTCGGTCAGTCAGATGTTTGAATTGACTAATCGTCAACTCGCCATCGCCAAAGCCGCTGCCGACACTCTGGATTCCATGCGAAAAACAAACTTATACAAAGAAGAACGTGGAGAGCCGACTGTGCCGGATAAATCACACACAACAATCAACTACAACTCATTCAATTCACAGTCCATCATTCAATCGAGCGGCGCCACCCTGACCACAAGCGCAGATACAAATCTTCTGTTCTTTAATCTGCGCTCCAAGATTCAAGAGCTCGAAATAAGCGAAGATCGAAAAGTCGAACTGACTGAGTCTGTCGACTCCATGGAAAAATCGCGTGGAACCGGAGACTTTCTAGGTGCTTACCAGAAATTTATGTCGGTAGCCGCGGACCACCTGGGTGTTCTGGCTCCGTTCTTGCCTGCTCTCGCCGCGCTTTTGGCCTAACAATTCATATATGGACTCCTCCGTCAACCAGTAATTGCGCGATGGATCC
>ERZ778017.3681-NODE-3681-length-10611-cov-5.243653_pt1 | contig 10611 bp, 7 predicted proteins | sample MGYA00375747_ERZ778017 | MGnify/ENA primary metagenome ERZ778017 (study PRJEB29350, sample SAMN05509838) | bioreactor metagenome | biome: bioreactor; material: wastewater | place: South Africa: University of Cape Town | collected 2014-03-17 ... | reverse complement strand
ACTTTTAGGGATAATCTTATCCAAAGAATCCGTCAAAAATGTAAGGAACAACCAATAGTGCCCTTGGGAAGTTTGGCCACAGCTGGTGCGGTGATTTTGGCGGCCAGATCGATGAAACGAGGCGAAAAGATCAAGACCCAGTTGTATTTTAGGTACAGAATCATATTCCAAGGTATCACATTGATTGCGTTGGTTGCTGGTGGTATGCTCTTGAAGGAAAGTGCAGAGCAAAGGCAGACCAAGGAGGACTTGTTGAGAGAGAAAGCCAAACAAAGAGAGAAGTTGTGGATCGAGGAGTTGGAAAGAAGAGATGCCATTGCTCAAGAAAGAAAAAAGAGATTGGAGTTGTCCAGGGCTGAATTGAGGCAAGTGGCTGCCAACGGCTTTGAACAGGTGAAGGCAGAAAATAGCTCTTTGGGCGACGTTTCTAACGATAAACTTAACGAAACTAAAGAAAATACGTCCTCGGATTGAGGATTTACGTCACTATACTTGTACATATCAAAACCTTTTATGACTCTATTCTATGTAGCACTTGAATGTAGCATCAAAATCTTAATCTAAGCTGTTGGTGAAGCTGATGTTTTTAATGCCTCCAAAGTCGCCAAAACCGCCTCAACTGTTCTTTTGAGGTCTTTTCCGTTTTCCCCAGTAACACTTATTCCCATATGGCCCACTCTGAAGTACGTTGTAGCACATTTTGGATGGATTCCTCCGGCAAGAGAAATATCATAGGTCTTTTGGATGTATTGTAAGAAATCTCCCACTGCAATTGACTCGGGAATATACAAGGCTGTCATTCCGTTGCACCAATTTGGGTCCTGAGCAACAGTCTTTAAGCCAGTAGCAGAGTTGACCAAAGTTTCCCTGACGTAGGCAGCAGCACGTTTGTGAGCCTCAAATCGGCCTAGCAATGCCACGGGCAACTTAGATTTTGCGTCAATTTCAGGAGATTCCGAACCTAGAATCTCCGTCAACGAAACATTCAATGCTGAGATCAACTGGACACTTGGGGTTGCAAAATACGAAGGTTTCTTGTTCTCATAATTGATCATAATAGGCAACCATTTGTTGAACGACGCATACAATGGCTTTTTTCGGCTCACCAGATACGCCTTATCGATTCCTCTTTGACTTACCATCATAATCGACAAGCCTGCTGGAGTAGATAAAGCCTTTTGGGAAGCTGACAAAACGAAATCCAAGCCCCAGTTATCAAATTGAATCTCCTCAACACCAGCAGAGCATACAGCATCGACCGCAATCAACGTTTCAGGACTGACCTCGTGTACTAATTTGGCAATTTTCTCCACGTCAAGAAGAACACCAGTAGAAGTATCAGTTTGTGTTATGGTGATTAAGTGGTAATTTTTGGACAAAAGCTGTTGACCTATAGTTTCTAATGAGACAATTTCACCCACTGGTGCTTCCAAAACTGTGATTTGACTAGTCTCATTGTCAACATAACTGGACAAACACTCATACATGCTATTTGAAAAGAACCCAGTAGAGATACAAAGAACATTATCAGTAGAAGGGTTTGTAATCAAGTTTGCACCCAAAAAGTCCCATCCTAACGTCCCAGAACCACTGATAACCAATGGTTGACCTCCGTTTTCTGATTTCGAGTTTCCAAATAACAATCTCAACTTGGACAAAACTTGCGAGAAAATATCAATAAACTCCAGTCCAGTGTGTGCAAGTGGTGGTGTAGACATTTCGTGTAAAACAGCATCAGAATATTCAATTGGACCAGGAATCATCAACAAACTGTGTGGTTTTTGCTGAGTTAATCTTCGACTGCAAATTGCTTGTGTAGTTGACAGAGTTGAAACCAACGTAAGCTGGGACTTCGATACACGTAGAATACGATTACTGCCAACAGAATGTATCAGGCTGGGGAACTCTGGAGTTAACACTTGGTTCTCGTCTCGTTCCAAGTGATGGTGCAACATTGCCAACCTTCTATTTGCAGATGTCATAATGGCTGCTAAAAAATTTCACTAAAAGTAAATGACAGGTACTTGTTCTGAACGGAAAACAAAAATTGAACGTAAAAAGCAAAATCACCCTGGAAAGCTCTCACCAGCTCACAGACACCAAACTTGTTCCGATCCTTACCTCTCCAATACTCGTCTGCTTATTAGTCATTTTTCAAAATCGTAAGAGAGAGAATACAACATATCACGTGTATGGAACCTCTTCTGCATTGGGAACTTCCGGCAGAAGTCCGATCAACAATGTTGGGAAGCAAGTAAACTGAGGGAATTTTGGATAGAAGAATCGGAATCGCGTAGGAATTGCTGAGTGATTAGACGTGCCCTTTTTCTCGCTATCGGGCTTGCGTTTACGGTGTTGGGTACGGTTATTCATTCTAGACTGCCTATAACGGAAAACATATGTCAAACCTGGTAATTTTGGCTCCTTGACTGCCCAATATAACATACTTATGTTAGTACCATTTGCTGGAGTTTCTAGACTACCTATTTTAGATAGCGATTTAGAATTCTTCTTTTTATGTAAATCTACATTTCATTTGTATATACTGCGTTGTCTATTCGAAGTTGTATACTGCATCATTTTGTTATTTAGTTGTCAGCACCATTGACGTTGTACTCCTTCAAGAAATTGAACATGTCCTCCATCAAATTAGTGATACCACGGTTGGTGATGGTTTCAGTGTGGGTGTTTGGATTTTCCGAATAGAGTGCCTGTACTATCGATTGAGCTTTAATCAATCCTTCTTTTGATACCAAGTCACTTACCACTGTTATCAACCATGGTGAGAACTCTGAATACCATCGGTGGTTCCATACGAGTAATTTGACACAAGATTCCAATATCTTTTCGTTTAACTGATTGATGATCTTTGTGTAATTGATGCTTGTGTTGTTGCCGTTTGACACGTTACTGTTTCTTTGTAACAATTTTGTTCTTTCCATGATGTAATACTTCAATATTTCTCGTTGCGATTTTGCAGAAAACCGACCAGTTAACGCATTTGCAAACGCAACAGAACCTTCCTTAAAGTGCTTCAACCTGAATGCAATCAACCCTAATGTTTCCCATTCTAAGGTGGTTTTTCTGTATTCCATTTGTTGAGCTTGGAAGTGTAATGATTCTGCTTGCCACATGGTGTATGCCCGCAAGTCTTCGTATAACAACATGAACAAGTTATCCAACCATCTTTCACATAACCGCTTTTTCTTGAACTCATTGTCGATGGATTCAGACGAACCGTTGGTGACACCAGATTCAGTTTCTCCTTTTGGCGATTTCACAGCTACCGTAGAAGCAGCATCGGTTTCACCATTTTCATTTATCGTGGTTGTGGAGTTCTTTCTGGCATATCCATTTGAGGTGGAGTTATTTCTGTCTTTTCTGTATTCTTCTTCCATAACAAACACCTTTGCTCGGTATTTCAACAACGATTCCCATCCAGTTTTCACAACAATTTCAGTCAATAACTCGTATCCTTTTGCAAAAGTCGACTTCAATGTCGCTGCTGGCAAGTTCACCAATTGTGGGTCCAAGTTCCGTTGTTCTTGGTGCAATTCGGTGCTTTGCAAGTTGGAAACCTCTTCCAATGTGACATCAACTGGAGCAGGTAAGTGTAAGCTATTTTCACCAACTCTCAATGGAGCAATTCTCTTCAACAGGAACTTTTCCTTGTGGGAGTTCATAGGACATGAATTCAACGTTAACAACGCATTTTCAAAGTCGCCCAATTTCGTATACACCTTGACCAAATTTGCCCAAGTATTAAATTCTGATGGTGACGATCTTACTGCCTGTTTGGCAGCTTCTAACGCCAAATCGTACCGTTTCTTCTCCATACAAAACTCGGTTTGTACCAATAACAAATCAGAATTACGTTTATTGGCGTTGATTCCCTCACTCATCAACTGGACGGCTTTTATTTCGTCATCTTTCAACAATAATATTCTGACAATCAACGTGATAACACTAGGTTCTTGTTTTTGTAGTCTTGTCAAGATTTCCAAGGCCCGGTCGTAGTTTTGGCTCAATTGTACTGCTTTTAAGAACCCATCAACCAAATAATTGGAAATCAACGTAGGTTGAGGAATTTCAACAGAACAGCCCAATTTGGGCCCATCAAAAAATAGAGTCTCGAACCCATTCATAAAGTTGTCCAACAACTCGTGAGATGATTGGCCGTTATTAAATGGATTCAACCTCCGAATCTCAACCAATCCACCCACCTTATTTGGATCATCATCGTCTGAATCCAATAACGATCTCACAATGGAAGAAACAAACGTTTCCAACCAGTATCTGTCCAACTCTTCATTTGAAATTTTATCATTGATCAATTTTCCTTCAGCATTGATGACAGAACTTTCAAACTTCCCAGGAATATGAACCGTTACTCTCATATCTACACACGAAAATGCATTATATGAACAGTATGTCAACTGGGGCACCCTCCAATGCTTCTTTTCCCCAAACCAATATTGCGCCTTGTTGCCGATTAAGTTAGCCAAACTCTGAAGATGAGCGGCAATCGATGCCGAGTTGGAAGTATCTACACCACAGTAGTATAAAAATGTCCCGATCTCGGCGTCTTTCTTCTTGGAATTGACTGAAGTCTTGTGGATATTGCAAAGATCACCCGGGCCCAAGTCGACGAACGAGCTCAATCTGCCGGTTCTTTCGACCAATGACGACCCAGGGTACTCCTCACACGCCTCTGGAATAGACGCTAACGTGGTCTGAAGCATAGTTTTCTGATTTGAAGGAAGAGGTATACGGTAAATTATTGTTTTCGTGTTATGTTGGTGAAAATCATATATACACTAACGTGAGCGAGGTACATGTGTAGAAATAAAGGTGTTTATTGGCGAAATATTGTACTGTGAGAGCGCGGTTTTAAGCTCGCAGAGGACGTATATGACATGTAGCAACTCAGAACAGTTTTCAGATCCACGATATCATGGGTTTTCGTCGAGTTAGCTGGATGTGTACACTGTAGTGGCCCTAACACTAGCAATTGGTGGCAGTGACCCCACGATGTCATCATTTCTGGCACTACGAGTTGAACAGGCGACGGTACTGGACTTTGTGAGGAATCGACGGTGGTTTCGTTCTGGTTTTATGGGCTGGTTCTGGTTTTATGGGCTGAATGTAGTTCCACGGCTGTTCCACCCTCAAAGGTAACCTAACGTAACCGCAATACTGCTGTTTCCAGCGTACTCAGTCTAGTCATCCCTGGCTATGTTTCCCTAGAGTTTCCGTTTCTTGTTTGTTTCGTCGGTCGTCTCTTCGTCCAATGTGTCCCAATCCCTGGCAGTCAAGCAGTACTTCTCTGGAGGCAAGTTCAAGCCCCACTTGGGAATCACAGGAGGCAACGGCTTAGAGTTCCGTTCCTCTGCCAACTCCAATAAGAGTTCTTTTGGTGGTGCCGGCTTAAACTGGTAGTTTGTCCGTGCTGCTACGGCAAGACGAATATCGTCAGTATTGACAGTAGTGTTGGTGTTTGAGTTCAAGTTGGAGTTGACATTCACGGGCTTGGCGTGGTCGTTGTACGTCAACGCATCACGTAGAACGCTGGTGGTGTATCTGTGGGCAAAATCCATGAGTTGTAACGGAACATGGTCCTGGTAGTTTTGTATTCCTTGCGTAGCAAATATCAAGTGCAATAATCTAACGTCTCGGGGCACAACATTGTGATTTGCACCGGCACTTTCAGCAGTACCATTGGCTTGTGTGCTCATACTTCAGTCTAATGGTGCAAGACTCGCGGGGCGGTGGCGATGTATTCGTTCAGTGAACAGAAAAAGTGCTGTGGTGGTGAAATTTTCAATTTTCTAGTGAGATTATCTATGAGATTATACTCTTTGGCAGCCAAATGGGAGAACCACGAGTAATTGAGAGGCCACTAGATTATAAAGTGGATCCACCTACTGAGGACCATACCGTGATTGAGCCTGCCGAGTTTTATTACGCTGGCGCCTATAATGAACGAGCTGCGTTGGTTTTGTTGAACCAACCGTTCACCGATATAGATATCAGGCTGCTATGGGCCAATTGCTCCATCCATGTGTGTGCTGACGGTGGCGCCAACCAATTGTATCGTTATTTTGATCTGGCAGAGGAGAGAAAACAGTATATTCCCGAGTTTATTGTTGGTGATCTTGACTCTTTGGAGGAGGAAATCAGTCAGTACTATACGTCCCAGGGATGCGTGGTGATACGACAATCGTCGCAGTACGCCACTGATTTCAACAAGGCTATAAACGTGGTACAATTGTACCTTCATTCTAGCGATCTACAACGGGTTCTACGTGCTACTGAGTTTAGTCTTAATGACGGGCTTCAGAAATTAGTGGAGTTAAACAACGTCCAGAACGATGATCCCATAAAGATCCATGTTTTAAGTGCATTAGGAGGTCGTTTTGACCAAACAATTCACTCGATAAACCAGCTTTTCACCTTGAATCGCCGGTTCCCTAAATTGCTATTTTACTTCATCACTAGTGCGGACGTCATTTTCTTGGTGAAAAAGGGAGTAAACTACATCAAGTACCCGAATAAGAGTGTCTTCAACAAGTCGTCGATACCTATTTGTGGGTTGTTGCCCGTGGGAAGTGAGGTTGTGTTGAACACCCACGGCTTGCGGTGGGACGTGGAAAACTGGCCTAGTAGTATGAAAGGTAACGTAAGCTCAAATAATTGGATCGCGGGAACAGACGGGCTTGTAGTGTCAACCACAGACGATATTGTCATGAATATTCAGATCAACAAGTAACATGGGAAGACGATATAGTACCAGCAACTTCACGAAAATTTGACCGATTTTCACGAAATTTGCTCAGCACCTAAAGATCCTCAGACAAAAGACTTTCGCCAACTACAAACTCTGCAAGTACAATCTACAAAGTGTCGTTGCCTCACAACCAGGTTGCAACTCACCTATGTGCGGCGCTACCACGAAACCCGATTTTCCCAATTTATACACACCAGTAAAAAACTATGAAAAATTCTCAAGTAGACCACCGGTAAAGAAAGTCCCCAGACATGTTTAGAAGTATTATCGCAAGTCTCCCTAGAACAAGCGTTAGATACGCGAGCAGCATGGTAAAACCAGCTGTTTCTTTTATGCCATTTATGCGTTTCCAGGCCCCAGTTGTCCCCCAACTCGCCATGGGGTTGATGCCAAAAACCGTTCCAATGGTGGAAGAAGTAGTAGAGCCATTGTGTGGTGAAACTGAGGACAACACCATGTACATGGATTCTGTTATGAGAAAGAGAAGATTGAAGATGAAAAAGCACAAGTTGAGAAAGAGAAGAAGAGAACAGAGATCGTTGAAGAAGAGATTGGGTAAGATATGATCCGTGCTGTATCTCAGTATGGACACCGTAGACTTGTCGCACGAGACTATTTGGACGTCTAGAAAATTCGTCCATTTCAACCTAAAACCCCATCCATTTTGCTATATGCTCATAATCGCATTCACCGATATATCTACATATTGTATAGTGCACTCGTCCGCAGCACGGCCAATACTAGCTGGCTGTGGTGTTTCGTACTGTGCACCAACTTTACCTTTCTTACACCAGTACATTTACCCTGCCATGACTACAACTACGTGGTGCATTTTCAGTGGTATCGCATTGCAAGCAATTGCTAACTGTATATATTTAATAAACCATAGATTACTTCGAAAACAGACTAGTCGCACCGAACTGTAGCAGTTTTGTTTGTGTTTGAACCACGTTTGCGAACGGCTGTTTATTTTTGCTGACTTTATTTTTCATGTTCCTCAATGTACCTTAAACTTATGAGTAATGCGATGAATTTCAAAAGTTCAAATCTTTAAATCCAAGTCTTAAATCTTTAAGTTTATCTTAATATTAAACACTACAATGACTGTGCTCACATTTGTTACTGGGAACGAAAACAAACTTAAGGAGATTGTAGCTATTCTCTCCAGCGATTCTGGTAAAGTCGGTAAGTTCACCATCACTAACCAGAACCTTGACTTGGATGAGCTTCAAGGTTCCATTGAAGACGTGGTGATTCATAAAGCGAAATCGGCTGCTGAACTCGTTGGCGGTCCAGTTTTGGTCGAAGACACCTGTCTTGGATTTGCTGCCATGAACAACTTGCCTGGCCCATACATCAAATGGTTTGTCAAGGCTATTGGGTTACAAGGTTTAGTAGATATGTTATATAAGTTTGAAGACAAAACTGCTAATGCCATCACCACGATTGGGTACTGTAATGGTCCTGGTGAAGAAGTTAAGTTGTTCCAGGGTATTACTACCGGAACTTTAGTTGAATCCAGAGGCCCTACCAACTTTGGTTGGGACTCTTGTTTCCAGCCAAATGGGTTTGACCAGACCTACGCTGAAATGCCAAAGGAAGTCAAAAACACAATCAGTCAAAGATACAAGGCTTTAGATAAATTACGTGCGTTCTTACTTAGCCAATAGACCTACAATTAGATATGGTTCATTTAAAGATATGAGAAAATTATAGAGTAATAAATAAACAGCTATATAAAAATTCGAATCAAACAATAACATTAAACATTAAAATCATTAAGGATGCAAGGTTCTCGCAATTAGCGTGATCGCTAATCTTTTTTGATGACATAGTCATCAACGGTGGGACCATTATTGTCAGAAATCTCGTTCTATTATGCTTTAATCAGGAGCGATTTCGACAAATTCAAAGTCAAACAATTTTCAATAGATGCGTTGTAACATGGTTTATTTCTTTCTATAGTTTATTGAACAACAACAAAATGACACAAAAATTGTATGGTGGTGCTCGATATTCTAGGAATTAAATATTTCTTTAATCTTGCCCAAGAAGCCTCTCTTTAGTTTAGCTTTCTTTAAATTATCACCATGAGAGCTGATGGCATACAAGTTATTTTCGCCGCCAGAACTACCCGTAGAGTTGGTTGATTTCGTTTGCGATATCACGTTCCCAAATCCTCCTCGGCCAACCAGAAACGACTTATTTGATGCCACCGATTGCAAGTTGTGCAGCCCATCAACATCCTGTAATTTTCTCGTCAATGCCGGATCATCATTCGAAACCATATTTCCATAACCGCCTCTACCGGTAGTTACCATGGGTGTAGACAACACAGGAGTATTTGACCCCTGAGGGGCTAAAATAGGACTAGGAATCTCACCACCAGTCTTGATGTTACCAGCACCTCCTCGACCGGTCGAATAATATACTTTTCTCTCTGTATTTGGTGACGTTTGATGAGAAAGTCCTCCCGATTTCGTAGGGTGAATACTGCTCGACTGGGTGGTTGACATCGTGGTATTTAAATCAGATGTTAGTTTCGTATTGTGGTGGATATTTCCAGCTCCACCTCTGCCTGTGGAAAACGACATGATAGCAGAACTGCCAACTTCGTTATATTGTAATGTTAACTTATATTTCTCACAGTATAATTATGGTCATATACCACACTCCTGCGTGTTGTCGAAAAATTTCATGGTGGAATTTCTGGAGTAGCGGACAGTCATATTTATTATGATACCATAGTAGTGCACAAGTGACATTTTATTCTTCGATATGGGTGTGGCTGGAGTCAACCAACTATGGTACTTGGGCCATTGTATCACCTCAGGTAGTAGTAATAATAGCTATGAATTACTGAATGCTATGGATGTTACTGCACGTTAACTTGTAAGCTTGTTACCTTGTTCGTCGTTATTGGTGGACTTTTATCTTATCGTAAGTTGCATATTTCTAAGATAACGCGGAAGATTGCATATTTTGTATTGTTGCAAAGATAAGTAAATCGGGTACCACTGTAATAAAAATCAGTTTTCCGTTTCTAGCCAGCAAGAATCTCTCTATTGAAGCTAGTATCAATACTATGAGTTTTGCAGGGAGTATTAAAACAGATTAGTAGTTTTACTGTTAACACGAAAATGAGTTGTACTTCTTTGTTGCTTGTCTGACTTTAGAATATGGCATCAGAATTGACCGTTGTACTTGATATCTGGGTGCATACACACTTGTACTGATGTCATATTGGTCAATACGTTTGCCTGTATGGTCGTGATAAAACACCTTGCCACCATATGGGTACCCAACACTGGTAGTATTTTCAAAGCTGTTAAACCTTTCATGCGGATAGATAATTTGATGTGGATAGCTGTAACCTAGTTTGCTGGAATATCTATCTCTAGGTATGTCTGACACACGGCTTCCAGTAAATTCGGATGAGATTCTATTTGTATTTGTATTCGAATTAGCTTCTGTATGAATATAATTGTTGTATATCAAATCATCAAGGTCTTCAGTAGGATCCAGCGGAAATTGCAGCTCCTTCGGTATGCATTCATCAAAGCTCTTTTCTGAAATAACACTCAAACATTCAGACTTGTTGACGATTCCCAACTCTTGAATAAAGTTGTTTCTCATACACACCTTATTGGGCTTTTCAAATTGGTTTATTCCAACAGGCAATATTTGGTCCTTGGGCTCAATGCTCAGGTTTCTTTCGGAATTGATAGCGTGTTTGCTATCAACACTTTCAGATGAAGATAAATTTGAACTTGGGGGCACATCATCTTCGGGTTTTGAGGTTGCTTGAGGGAGACGACCACAAT
>ERZ778017.3679-NODE-3679-length-10614-cov-4.593427_pt1 | contig 10614 bp, 4 predicted proteins | sample MGYA00375747_ERZ778017 | MGnify/ENA primary metagenome ERZ778017 (study PRJEB29350, sample SAMN05509838) | bioreactor metagenome | biome: bioreactor; material: wastewater | place: South Africa: University of Cape Town | collected 2014-03-17 ... | reverse complement strand
GTAACGAGATCTTGGATCTGGCAGTATTAATTTCAGAAATGAGTTCCACAGCTCTGTCTATGGAGCAAATAAGATGGAACGACTTGGAAACCAATAGTCCAGGGGTATCGATGATGTCTTTGGCCAAGATCTGGATTTTTGGGGATAAGTACTGGAATTCACGAATATGAGTAGGATGATATATGTTCTTCCCTCTAGTAGTTTTACGGTCTGGGGTTTGACGAAACACAATTCCTGCGTTCCATGATTTCAACTCGTTGAGCACATGGTGGGGGAAATCGTAACCACAATCCACCACACCACACACCCTAGTACCCAAGTCCGCACCAGCAACAATTCTTCCACCAACAATAGCATACGATCCTCCACCACCAATAATGTCTGTTTCCGGAGCCCTATTCCAGCTGGCAGGATATTCGTTTTCGTCAATGATGAACATCCCCATGGACGTCATGATTGGCTGAAGCTCCATTATGTGAGTAATATGGGTGTTGTAGTTTCTACAAACAAAATTTTGCAACAATTCACGGAAAAATAACTCTACATTCAAAATAACCGTACATCCACAACAGAGTGAGAACCGAAACTGGCCAGACAGCGCAGAGTGTATAGGGGAAGATAACAGAAATATGATGCAAGCTGGTGCGAAAATGTACGTATTTACATAAACGAAGATGCACAAGCATAATTGCGACCGCACTTGCGTCGCGAATAATAGAAGTAGAGAGGGTTCCGGAACCATTCAGCACCACAATAAAACGGAGATGAGAGTAGACCGCACAAGGGGTCTGAGTATAGTAGAACAGAGTGGTGGTGGCATGCATGGTAATAAGTACCACAATACTAGAGTAAAGAAGTATATAGAAATGAGAGACTCAGCCTTACAGATTAGTCACTGGCTTCATTTCACAATTAATTAAGCGACTAGCCCAAGTTATGGACCCATAAATTATACCTTGCCTGGGCTCTCAGCTCTCATGGAGCGGAGCTACAAAAGACATTGGTACAGGAGCATAGTAAACCTTTGTGGCCACATTAGCAATCTAGACGTCTAGTCCAAGTACAAATACCAGAGCACCACACCGGAGTACTTATTGAACAGCCACACCTATGATCCTACTTTGTCTATAATAAATCATAGCATCTCGCATTTATCGAAAAACCATCTCCTACAGAAACAACTGCGATCGGACTTACCAAACGAGCATTTAAAGTACACCATATACAGTTGTGCGATCTGCTGCGCCGTTTAGTCCAGAGTAACTTTTGCAGTGCACTAGCGTACTATATATAACTGACCAAGAAATCACCAGTTCTAGCATATCACCAGGTGACAGGCGGAGTGTTCGTGTTTTCTTCCAAACCTCAATGGCGGTGTCAACTGAGAGTGTCGCGGGAATTGTCGCTGGCAAGAACCCATTGACGTACTCAGCAAGTGCTCCGTACACAATTTTCCTATTCCAAGCAGTGTTTATCATTTTATTATGTCAAGTTATACACTTTCCCCTCAAAAGGCTTCAGCAACCCAAAGTGATCGCTGAAGTGGTGGCTGGGATCATATTAGGTCCATCTGTGCTAGGCCATATTCCAGGTTTCACATCCAATTGTTTCCCACCAGAGTCCATTCCTGGCCTTACCCTCTTGGCCAACATCGGAATTATCTTGTTCTTGTTTATCATCGGTTTGGAGGTAGACATATCGTTCATTAGAAAGAACTTCAAAGTGTCGATGACGGTCGGGTTCATTAATATGGCCATCCCATTTGCGTTCGGGTGTGGTATTGCTAAAGGCATGTACAACGAATACAAAAATGATTCCACTACATTAGGCGCACCAGTGACGTTTACTACCTATATGGTATTTATTGCAGTTGCGATGTGTATCACGGCTTTCCCTGTTTTAGCAAGAATCTTGACTGAATTAAACCTTATCGGTGATAGAGTTGGGACTATCGTTTTGGCAGCAGGGATCGTTAACGATTTAACTGGATGGATTTTGTTAGCATTGGTTGTCACCTTGGCCAACGCATCCAACGGAGTCAATGTTGTCTATATTTTGTTGTTGACAATAGGCTGGTTTTTATTTCTTTGTTACCCTGTGAGGCTCGCCATGAAGTTCTTGTTGACGAAATTCACAAACGAATTACAGACAGGTTATCCATCTCAACTATCGATGTTGTTAATAATTGTTTGCTTGTTCGTCTCGGCATTCTTTACCGACATAATTGGTGTTCATCCAATTTTTGGTGCATTCATGGTGGGAATTATTGTCCCTAGAGATAATGGCTATGTGATCAAGATTACAGAAAAATTAGAAGATATAGTTAACATCATTTTGATTCCAATATATTTTGCGATCGCTGGATTGCATGTCAATTTGGGCTTGTTAAATAATGGTATTGATTGGGCGTATATTGTTGGCATTATTTGTCTTGCCATGGTGGGCAAAATATTTGGTGGGTTCATTGCAGCAAAACTTAACAATTTATTATGGAGAGAGTCGTTGGCAGTGGGGATTTTGATGTCCTGTAAAGGTATCGTTGAAATTGTTGTGTTGAATGTAGGGTTGTCAGCAGGTATTATCAGTCAAAGAGTGTACTCTATGTTCATTGTGATGGCATTGGTGACCACGTTTGCAACCACGCCTTTAGGTCTTTGGTCCTACCCAGTTAGTTATAGAGAATGGAGAGATAAATTTGTTCGTGGTGAAGTCGATTTACAAGGAAATCCAATTTGCAAAGGAGACCATGATTCATCTGAATGTAGGTTAATTGATCGCAGAACAAGAAAATTGATTCAAAATTATTCAATTGGTGACTTGAATGAGTATCCAATGACGAAGATTGTGCTAGTTTTGAGACAGATTGATACTATTTCATATCTAATGGCCTTTATCAAAGAATTCAGCAACGCATTCAAAACAGATATAAGAGCAATTCATTTGCGTGAGTTTTCTTCTAGAACATCGCATCTTTTGGAAGTATCAGGGAACATGGATGATGATCGCGGAATTGTCAGTGATGTAAATCAAAACGAATATACCAACTCGACATCGATTCTTCATATCGTCAAGGCGTTTTCTGATCTTATGAATATTGACTGTTCATCTAAAAGTATTCTTTCAACATCTAGAAACCACGTTCTTTCAATCAATGATCAAATAGTTGATTTATCAGACTTTGTGCTTACTTCATCGAGACTATGTCAGTTGAACATGGATGGTATTGACTTTGATTGTATTCAAGGTTGTTCAAAGAGTGCAAATCACATTTCGGTTTGCTATTGCTAAATTACAAAACCACCAACCTGGGTTATCGTAAATTTTCTAGCGAACCTGCAACAACACCAGAGTCAATCGATCAGGTTACTGTTTATGACGATGACGCAACAGAAGGGTTAATTGATTTCAAATCGTTGAATTTCATGATCGGTAATGACAACGTTATCAGTTCATCTGATTTACTAGCATTGCATGCCATGTACAAGCTCATCAACAAGAATACTTTTAAAGTCAACGTCTTTATCAAAACAGGTGGTAATTCAAGCATCACAGACCAAAGAATGAAAGAGATTAACTCATTGCTCAAACAAAAGAATTCAGAAGTAGTCACAACATTCACTGAAGTAAAGGATTCTTTTAGTAGAGATATTCTCAAGGTTAATCCACAAATTGCTAATGAATTATTTGTCGTTGCAAATAATATTCAAACAAAGGTGATTGAAGGCTCGAATTCCACAACTTTATTTGAACCTGGGTTAAACGAATTGTTGGATACAAGTGTTGCTAATCTGTTTCATGTATTAGTTGTTAGAGCGGCTAATTAGGGTTATTATTAGGATTACAAGGATAAAATATAAGTGTGTTATTGGGGTATTAAAATGCAAAGTATGTATGTAATAAAACTGTCAAAGTATTTAAACAATGTAAATTTTTACAGTTATTCATCCGAGATAGCCTCTTCTTCTAATTCAAGGTCATAGTCTTCCATACAAAATGCTTGAATGGAACATACCACTGCAAGCAACGATAAAATCGACCATGATAACCAGCCAACTTTGTGGCTTCCAGAAAATGACATGATGTAACCCCAGATGATTGGTCCCATGAATCTGGCGAGGGATGAAAGACTCAAGGCTGAACCATTAATAAAAGCTCTATGTTTTGCTGGTGAAGCTCTATGGATCAAGATTAAAATATTAGGGAAACCAATTGCTGATGCAAACGCATTCAAACAACAGAATACGTATAGAATCAGTTTAGCAAACCAAGTTGGGAATGCTGGATTGTATTCATGCAAAGTGAATATTAAATACGGTAATAAGAAGTAAATAAATGGGAAAATGGTTGATGATGCTCGATAAGTTGAAATGGTCTTGAAATTTCTGTCTAGGTAAGGAAAAACAAACATGATTCCAAGAACACCAATAAGACCAGTGGATGAAAGAAGAGTCCCAATTGTACTCGAACTATATCCAAACCCACCAGCAATTTTGAACGGGAATTCCAATTCTTTTGGCTGCAAGTCACCAGCCAAAAACACTGGTAAAAATTCGGAATACACAATCGTGTGGAATGCGGTGAAGAAGTTGGCCAACACGGTTTGGCGAACCTGTGGGGTGAATACTCTACTATTGAATCCCTGAATCGTTTCGGTCGTTGTTACTGAGCTCACCTCGTGCAATTTGTTAGACGAATACCGTCTGATTAATGCCATTGACAATCTTCTAGAATACGGGCCTACTGACTGGATAGATACGTCATCCTCAAGATCGTAATCGTCATCAACAACCGACGCATAAAGAGGGCGTGGGTTTAATAACGATGAATGTTCTGTTGCAGTGGAATGCGTTGAGCTAGAGTCACCGTCATCTTGTGTCGTGATCTTTTTCCAAGGTCTTGTTTTCACAACACCGAATCTAGCGAGAATCCAATCTCCAATCTCCAATCCTCTATCACGTCTATCTTTGTATTTGGGATGAGTTTCTTCAAGAAACAAAAATCCCATTATAAGACTGAACCAAATGAGAAAAGAAACCACTACATTTGATAAGGCATAGGGGTACTTTGTAATGAAGTCCTCATAAATTTGTGGACCATTAACAGTTTTAGTAGACATGGTAAAAAACTTTAATACAACGTTCATATCCTGATGATCATCGTTGTACGATTTAGGTCTAGTGAGGTATGGGGATCCTCCGATCATAGGACCTACAATCGACCCCAAGTTCCATAATAAAGGTAAAGTAGAGAACGCGGTAGCTTGATGTCTACGCTCTGTGGCGATTTCTCCAATCGTGGTTCTCAACACTGCGATATTTCCATTAAGAACCCCCATAAGAGATCTGGCAAACATCGCCCAGTAAAAGTTTGGGGCAAACCCAAACATTAACATTGACACCGAAGTACCAAAAAGCCCGAACAACAAAACATATTTTCTCCCTACCTGGTCGGAAAACCGACCCCAATGAACACAACAGAGAAACTGACAGAAGGCAAAACTTGCTGATAAATACCCCGAGTACGTTGCAATTTCAGATTTAGTCTTTGCGATGCCAAAATCTTTAATCATAAAATACACATACGGAAACAAAGATGTGAATGCAATAGGCTCAGCAAACCGGATACAACTGATAATAAACATCTGAGCGTAGGGAAACCCCCTCATTTGATCTCTAAACCGTAGTTTTTCTGAAGGCATGGCTAAAATGAAGAGATGTAAATAAATTTGGAAATTATTGGGCTTATTAGTCAACAATAAAGTACAGTCATAATTTGGAGGTACGGCTGCAAAACCATTTTGGGAAATTTCCGGTCAAATGTTCATATGTCCCAGAATAGTCTATCGATGACGCACGTTGGTCATAGAGTTGTCCTTCTTCACAACACAAGTAAGGATGTTAAGTTCCTGGCTTTCTTGGACTGGTTAACTTCAATTTGAAATCCATTCATGGTAGCGCTGTTTGGTGTTCTTCAACTACTGGGATGAAGTTCATACGAGTTCAGCAGTACGTATTGCATCTACATTGTGCCTGTTGTGAATCCTCTTAAATGTGTGGTCATTACACTTGTTCGGTCAACGTGGTACCTTTTCATTGTAACAGGGCAGCACAATTTTCGGTGAAAGGAATCGAGATGCGATGGACAATAGATGTGTATTCATGCTCAAGAGAGAGAAAGCATGTTATCCATTCAACCTGGTGATAACAGTCCGTACTATAATTCACTTACTCGTGTGGTACGACTTTCAATACTTTGGCTCTATTGTGTAGTAAACAGGAAGTAAACATTCAAAAAAAAATCTAAGATACAAATTGCCTGCACACGGAATCGAACCGTGGACCCTGTCTTATCGCGCAATACGAGAGACACATTATAACCACTAAACTATACAGGCTATTTGTATGGTTGGCCTTGAAGTTTGATTAACCATTAGGATTGTTATACAATTTCAAGTTTTTTTTCATTTTCCAAAAATCTCAATCCAGGACTTATATGAGGATATTTGGCATATATGTGTTGTTAGAGTAAAGGTACGACTACTTTACAGTTATGTCAGTTTTATGAAATAACCCACTAAGAAAGAATAACATGCTGTTTTTTTTTGTTTAAGCTACTAGTAACAGGAGCAAACAAAAACAAGGCCTTGTATTTGCAATTTCATAGCCAAAACAATATCAATGGAAGAACTATGGACTCTAATTATTTATTTATTGAATTATACGTTGTTGCACAAAGTACCAGAATGGTAAGATGGTTCGAATACTGCTTTTTTTTATTTTTTTTAGAAAAAAAATAAAATAAAAAAACTAAAATGTCTACTTAAAGTATATAAGTAACTATATACTCATTTAGTTTGGGAGAGAAAATAAATTGAAAACCCACCATAACTTTAATTTATATTCTTAATTTTTAATTACTTTTCCCTTATTCCCAGAAGCAATTGCTTTTGCAAATTTAAGGGCCATTTCAGTAGCAGCCAAAATGGTGCAGAAAATACAATAAAATAATCTGGCCAAAATGAATTGCTACAAAACTTGTAATCCATGAGATTTTGTGGTATAATTCTGATAGAATATCATCTTTATTGACGAGTACGATTTGCTTTAATTATCAATGTTGACATCTGACTCTGAGGTAAGACTTTTCTTTTAAAATTTGCAACCTGCTTCATAATAGCATCTAGTAAAACTCATCATAGAAATTTTTCAGTCTCAACAACACGTACAAGTTAAACAAAAGTCGTGACTATGTACTGAATTGATTTTATGTATTGTACATCTTACCCTAAGGTGTATATCTCTACCTTTTGCTAATTTCAGTATTTAAATAGGCATTCTACTTTTACAATCATTCATGTATTATCATATAAGGGTTGCTTATTGAGTCAGCTTGCCTGGAGGTGGTGGAGGTGGAGGGGGAGTGGAGTCTGGCCCACTTTTAATGTTTGTGTCCATCTTTTTGGAGTTCTCCAATTCTTCATTCATGTAATCATTCAAGCCTGCCAAGTCTGCTGCCACATGTTTCAGTTTCTTTGCTGTAGCAGTTCGTGGTGGTGGAGCAGTGAGTGATTCTGTAGCCGCACTAGCAACGTTTGCTACAGGCGGAGGAGGAGCATGTGTTGGAGTAAACGATTCATTGGTAGCAGCTGGAGCAGCTGCAGTAGGAAGATACGAGTAATCTTGTTGGTTCTCAAAAAGCACATCCTCGATGACAGACCCGTTGTCAAATTTTCCCACAACCTCTGGAATTCTGTGGAGTAATCCATACCCTACGTCACACCCAAGAATCCCTCTATTCTGGCCCTGTCCCCAACTTCGGCTCAAGTTTACTGTGACAGGACGAAGGATATCGTAGTCGTGGTTGTACACATAGAGAGTAATAGGCACACAGTCCTCAAGAGATTGAGTGTAATTATGGTTGTAGTAATTTTGAATAGTACGAGATAACAAAGTCTCCCCTCCAGAACTCAACAACCCTTTACCATGGGGGTGTTCATCAGAAATAGAGTCACATCCAATGACGTAGTCTGAGTATGGAATTAATTGTGCTTGGAATCCGGGCGAACCTGGATGGGTCGCCAATATTCTCCACACATACGTTGCCGTATTCAAATGCTGTGACTGAAGAGTAAGCCCTATTGATTCGAGTGACGTCGACGATTCTGCCAATGGCACCGAAATCAGCCTAACAATACCACCTTTGGCACTCCACACGTCAAATGTGATCTGTTTGACGTTTTTGGCCGACGCAAGGATCTCCTGTGTCAATAAGTCAAAGTTCACCATACCTACCTGTTCCAGGGTCTCGTTACCACCATAGTTAATGGTACCGTCGTCAGCAATTCTATAGGTGGAATGAGATAAATAAGGGTACATCATTGGTAATTCGTGATTGTTGACTCTAACGATGTAGTCAAACCATGATTCAAACCCGTGCTGGTGTCCAAGTGAGTGTGGTTCAACATGGAGCACCCGCAAACCGTAGCCCTGGTTATTCAATTGCAAACAGCTCCCAAAATAGGAGTCACTGCTACCAGCATCGTTACCTGAAGCTGTTCCTTCAAGTCTATCGACAAGTTTCTTCGCAAATGAGAACATGGTGTAGCTGTCTAGATAGTTTAATTCTCCAGGAAATTTTTGTAGTAGAAAAATACATTAAATCGCACTCTTTTTAACCAGAGGAAAACAACTGCCACAATTGCAGGTTTGTGAGCCATTCAACAGGGGCATTTGGGTTATATAGGGTCGATTGTTATACTTGCCAATTTTCAGCGACTTCGGACCCGTCTGTATGAGTTTCTGTCACTATCACTTACTGGAGGAGTAGCCGTCCCCGGAGCTACCACCACTACTGCCACTACTGCCACGGAGTCGACCTACTCCAGCGCGAATATTCACACTACATCAACCGGTCCTAGTACCATAATTTATTCTATTATACACACATTAAATCGTAATTATACCGAGTTTGATACACCACCAGCGTACGCTAAAGACCATGTTCTACTCTGGCCATTATCGAGGTAGCCGGAACTCCAGCTCGAAGAACTGAAGAAGTCATATGAAGCATCTGGGTCGTACAAGGCCTGGTTAAGTTTCAAGATTCCTGTCCATCCAGAATCGACATTGTTAATGAAGGTTGCAACTTGTTCCTTCCATTCTTGCTGAACAAAAGTTGGATTTCTGATCAACGAAGATGCTGGTGTAATTGGAAGCATGTGAATTCCATGCACGTACTCGGGATGGGCGTTTGGAGACCCAAAGTAGGTGGTGTAAGCGATTTTGTTTTCGAAAATTATACCAGCTACTTTGTTTGGTAAAATGGCCGATGGCTCCACGGCATTATCGTCAGAGTACAAAATGTACTTGTTCATGGCTCTGGCCATAACTGCCAACATCAAATCACCTCTTGATTCCATGGCATCATTGCCAATAACCTTACCCCATAATTTCATACCATAGGCAAAATTGTAGTCTTCGGAGGACGATTCTTGGTTTTTACCATCACCACTTGCAAACAAACCAGCAGCCCATGAATGACCAGCAAACCAATCAAACATTCTGTACACTGGGAAGTGAGGATCGGACTTGGATGGGTTAGCTACATCACGTACAAGTGAGTTGACCCAGTCCTTGTTAGTTTCAGCCCAGTTTCCTCCCAAGTCCTTGTCGACTTTTCCAACAACAGCGGCAGCATGGACGAAGTATCCATAATGGAAGTGGTGGTCGTTGTAGTAAGCCGAACCAAAATCTGCCCCGGTATCACCACCTTGGGCAGAAGTGGATGTAACACCACCAAATTTGGTATCGTACATCAATGGGTAGTATTGTTTGTTGTTGATGAAGAGATCGAAGGCATCTTTCATTTGTTTCAAAGTTGCCTTTGTTACTTCTTCGTCTTGAATAATTTCATGAAGAACTAACAAGATGTAGGCATACTTGTCAAGAACTTTACCTGAAAAATAGTTGGAATCCATTGAACCAACAGAGGATGCAATGTCGACTTGTAATTCGTCGTTGGCTGTTTTGGCAAGCAAAACTAATTGCTCTGGACTGTAGCTCAATGCTTTTGACATTTGCTTGCTCCAAGGCAAGAACTGAATATCTGTTTCCAAGGTTTCGCTCATCATCAATTTATCAGTCAAGTAGGCATACATATATCCCTTTGTTGTCGAAGCCAATCTGATTCCGGTTGCGAGCTGTGAAGTAGAAGCCGTTAACGAGTCCACATGGTGTGGTAATGCAAAGACAATTGGAGAACCACATGAGGAACTTCCCTCAGTGGTATATTGGAAACCATATTGGGCTGCAACACCACTAGAAACTGTACCTACAATGTCAGCACTTGTGACATATTGACCAGATGATTGGTCGTAGTATCCATCCATCGAGGTTCCATCTCTCTTTTGGAGATTGGATGTTTCTGGAGCAACAGCTACTTGAATGACCAACCCATCAACAGCGCTTGAACCTTCAATGTTGAATGGATTCTTCACGTCCAATTCAAATGAAGTACTTGAACTTGGTAAGGTAACATAAATCAACCATTCAACTCCATTGAACAAGGTGGCACGGTATTTCAAAGTCAGAGAGTTCAAAACAGAAGACGTTTCCT
>ERZ778017.3678-NODE-3678-length-10614-cov-7.168387_pt1 | contig 10614 bp, 8 predicted proteins | sample MGYA00375747_ERZ778017 | MGnify/ENA primary metagenome ERZ778017 (study PRJEB29350, sample SAMN05509838) | bioreactor metagenome | biome: bioreactor; material: wastewater | place: South Africa: University of Cape Town | collected 2014-03-17 ... | reverse complement strand
CCAACATCGCCAACATGAAATGGGTGCTGGAGGAATTCTGCAAGGCGTTCTTCGAGGTGCCGCAGGTGACGATGCGCTTCCGCCCGTCCTACTTCCCGTTCACCGAACCGTCGCTCGAGGTCGACATCCAGTGCGACCGCTCGCGGCCGGGCGAGGTGCGCTTCGGCGAAGGCTCGGACTGGATGGAAATCCTCGGCTGCGGCATGGTGCACCCGAACGTGCTCAGGGCCGGCGGGCTCGACCCCGACGAATACCAGGGCTTCGCCTGGGGCATGGGCATCGACCGCATCGCCATGCTGAAATACGGCATGCCGGACTTGCGCGCCTTCTTCGACGCCGACGTGCGCTGGCTGTCGCACTACGGTTTCCGTCCGCTCGACATGCCGACCCTGTTCGGCGGGTTGAGCAGCTGAGGTGCCAACCCTGCTCGTGTGGCACGGCCACAAGTTCAGGTTCTACGCGCTGGACAGGGACGAGCCGCCGCATGTGCATATCGTCAAGGACGGCAAATCCCTGAAGGTGTGGCTGCAAAGTTTGGAGATTGCACGGAACAAAGGCTATGATGACCGCGAGACGGCGCAGTTGCTTGCGGTGGTTGCCGAGCGGCGTGACGATTGGATAGGTGCCTGGAATGACTTCTTTGGCCTTTGAGACCGATGCGATGCGGCCCGTCAAGGCATGGTGCACGGCGGACGAGGTGCATGTCGGGCTGGCGGACGGCCGCTCCATCGCCACGCCTCTTTGGTGGTATCCTTTTCTTGGCAGATTGAGCCAGACGCAACTGAACGAGATCGAACTCATGTACGAAGGAATCTGGTGGCCGGCTGCCGACGAGGGAATTTCGGTCAAGAGCATGTTTCTTGGCCTGAAGGCGCCCGGCGCCAAGCGCCCGAAGGCGGCTGCCTGAACACCCCCGCCCAACGTAAAATCTGACATCTCAACGCCGGACGCTTCACACGCGCTGAAACGAAGGCGGCAAGGAACTCCTGATGAAATTCACCCTCTCCTGGCTCAAGGATCACCTTGAAACCGACGCCTCGCTCGACGAAATCGTCTCGCGGCTGACCTCGATCGGCCTCGAAGTCGAATCCGTCGACGACAAGGCGCGGCTGAAGCCGTTCGTCATCGCCAAGGTGCTCAGCGCCGAAAAGCATCCCGACGCCGACAAGCTGCGCGTGCTTTCCGTCGATACCGGGACGGGCGCGCCGCCGGTGCAGGTGGTGTGCGGCGCGCCGAACGCGCGCGCCGGCCTGGTCGGCGCGTTCGCGGCGCCCGGCGTCCATATTCCCGGCACCGGGATCACGCTCGGCGTCGGCACCATCCGCGGTGTCGAAAGCCGCGGCATGATGTGCTCGGAGCGCGAGCTGGAAATCTCCGACGATCATAACGGCATCATCGAACTGCCCGAGGACGCGCCGCTCGGCACCAGCTACGCCGCCTATGCGCATCTCGACGATCCGGTCATCGACATCAACCTGACGCCGAACCATCCGGACGCGACCGGTGTCCACGGCATCGCCCGCGACCTCGCCGCCTCGGGGCTGGGGCGCCTGAAGGACGGCGCAGTCGTGCCGGTTGCCGGCAAAGGCCCCTGCCCGGTCAAGGTGACGATCGAGGCGCCGGAGCTGTGCCCCGGCTTCGCGCTCAGGCTGGTGCGCGGCGTGAGGAACGGCCCGTCGCCGAAATGGATGCAGCGGCGGCTCCTCGCCATCGGGCTTCGGCCGATCAGCGCGCTGGTCGACATCACCAACTACGTCACCTTCGACCGCGGCCGGCCGCTGCACGTGTTCGACGCGAAGAAGGTCGCCGGCAATCTCGTCGTGCGGCGCGCGCGCGACGGCGAAAAGGTGCTGGCGCTCGACGGGCGCGACTATACGCTGACCCCCGAGATGTGCGCGATCGCCGACGATGACGGCGTGGAGTCCATCGCCGGCGTCATGGGCGGCGAGCATTCCGGCTGCGACGAGACCACCACCGACGTTTTGGTCGAATCCGCTTTGTGGGACCCGATCGCCACCGCCCGCACCGGCCGCGCGCTCGGCATCATCACCGACGCGCGCTACCGCTTCGAGCGCGGCGTCGATCCCGAGTTCATGGTGCCGGGGCTGGAACTGGCGACCCGGCTGGTGCTCGATCTCTGCGGCGGCGAAGCGACGGCGAGCGAGGTGGTCGGCTATGCCGGCCATACGCCGAAGGTCGTTTCCTTCCCGCTGTCGGAAGTGAAGCGGCTGACCGGCCTCGACGTGCCGGGCAAAACCAGCCTCGACATCCTGTCGCGGCTCGGCTTCCAGCCGAAAGGCTCCGGCGAGACGGTCGATGTCGCGGTGCCTTCGTGGCGGCCGGACGTGGACGGCAAGGCCGACCTGGTCGAGGAGGTGATGCGCATGCACGGCGTCGACACCATCCGGCCTCAGCCGCTCGCGAGCCACGACGCAGTCAACGGCAAAATCCTGACCCCGTTGCAGATCCGCACCCGCGCGGCGCGCCGGGCGCTCGCCGTGCGCGGCATGATGGAAGCCGTCACCTGGTCGTTCATCCCCGCCGGCCATGCCGAGCTTTTCGGCGGCGGCCAGCCGGCGCTCAAGCTCGCCAACCCGATCGCGGCCGACATGTCGGACATGCGCCCGTCGCTGCTGCCGGGGCTGATTTCGGCCGCGCAGCGCAACGCCGATAAGGGTATCGGCGACGTCGCGCTGTTCGAGGTGTCCGGCACCTACGAAGGCGACACGCCCGATCGCCAGCGCCGCGTCGCCGCCGGCGTGCGGCGCGGCACCGCGAAACCCGAAGGGTCGGGCCGCAGCTGGGCCGGCAACATGGCCGCCGTCGGCGTGTTCGACGCCAAGGCGGACGCGCTGGCCGCGCTCGAGGCCTGCGGCGCGCCGGTGGACCGCCTGCAAATCGAGGCGGGCGCGCCGGCCTGGTATCACCCGGGCCGCTCGGGCGTGATCAAGCTCGGACCCAAGGTGGTGCTCGGCCATTTCGGCGAATTCCATCCGAAGACGCTGGAGGGGCTGGACGCCTCAGGCCCGCTGTGCGGCTTCGAAATCTTCATCGACGCCCTGCCGGAACCCAAGGCCAAGCCGACGCGCACCAGGCCGAAGCTGGAGCTTTCCGCCTTCCAGGCAGTGAAGCGCGACTTCGCCTTCGTCGTCGGCAGGGAGGTGGAAGCCGGGACGCTGACCAGGGCGGCGCTCGGCGCCGACAGGAAGCTGATCACCGGGGTTTCGGTGTTCGACGTGTTCGAAGGGGCGGCGCTTGGCGCCGAAAAGAAGTCCATCGCCATCGAAGTGTCGATCCAGCCGACCGAAAAGACGCTGACCGACGAGGATTTCGAGGCGCTGGCCAGGCGCATCGTCGACAATGTGGCAAAGCAGACGGGCGGCGTGCTGCGCGCGTGAGCGCCCCGGATATGGGAGAGGAGTGAGCGATGTTTCGCTGGGGTGTCTTGTCGACGGCCAGGATCGGGCGCGAGCAGGTGCTGCCGGCCATCGCCGAGGCCGACAACGGAACGCTGGCCGCCGTCGCCAGCCGCGACATCGACAAGGCGCGGGCGCTCGCCGAGCGCTTCGGTGCGCCGCACGCCTTCGGCTCCTATGAGGAACTGCTGGCCAGCGAGACCGTCGACGGCGTCTATATCCCGCTGCCAACCTCGCAGCACGTCGAATGGGCGGCGAGGGCCATCGAGGCCGGCAAGCATGTGCTGGTGGAGAAGCCGGTTGCGCTCGCCGCAAACGACATCCTGCCGCTGATCGGGCTCAGGGACCAACACAAGGTGCTCGTCTGCGAAGCCTTCATGGTCACCTATCACCCGCAATGGATCAAGGTGAGGGACCTGATCGCGGAGGGCGCCATCGGCCGGCTTCGCCACGTGCAGGGGGCGTTCTCCTATTACAATGTCGACCCCGGCAACATGCGCAACAAGCCGGAACTCGGCGGCGGCGCGCTGCCCGACATCGGCGTCTACCCGACCGTCGCCACGCGCTTCGCCACCGGCGCGGAGCCGCTGCGGGTGCAGGCGTCGGTCGAACGCGACGAGAATTTCGGCACCGACATCTATTCGTCGGTGCGCGCGGATTTCGGCACTTTCGAACTTTCCTTCTATGTCTCGACGCAGATGGCCGCCAGGCAGGCGATGGTCTTCCACGGCGACAAGGGCTTCATCGAGATCGCCGCGCCGTTCAATGCCGGCCTCTACGACCATCACCGCATCGAACTGCACAACCAGGCGCACGGCGAGGCGCGGGTGTTCCGCTTTCCCGGCGCCAAGCAGTACCGGTTGCAGGTCGAGGCTTTCGCGCGGGCAGCCCTCGGCGGCAAGGACCGGGTGTTCACGCTGGAAGAATCCGTGCTCAACCAGAAACTCATCGACGCGGTGTTCCGCGCCGGCGGGCATGACGGCTGGGAGCCGGTATAATTCTACGCCCGATAGAGCAGCCCCTGCGGATCGATATCGGTCCTGCGGCCGGCGACGAGATCGGCGAGGAATTTTCCCGAACCGCAGGCCATGGTCCAGCCGAGATGGCCGTGGCCGGTGTCGAGATAGAAATTGCGGTAGCGCGCCCGCCCGAACACCGGGATCGAGTTCGGCATCATCGGCCTGAGGCCTGCCCATAGCTCGGCCTTCTTCTCCTCGAAAGCGCCGGGGAACAGTTCATGGCCGGCTCTGAAAAGAGACCTGAAATCCCGTGGCCTGAAGCTGCGGTCGAAACCGGTGAACTCGGCGGTGGAGGTCAGCCTGAGCCGATCGCCGAGCCGCGAATAGGCGACGAAATTGTCCTCGTCGGCACCGCCCATCGTAGGCCCCAACGCCGGATCTTCCAGCGGCACGGTCGCGGTATAGCCCTTGACCGGATAGACCGGCAGGTCGATGCCATAGCGGCGCGCGAATACCCCGCTTTCGGGTCCCATGGACAGCACAATCGCGTCGCCGGCGATCGGGCCGGCAGAGGTTTTCACGGCGCGCACCCGCTCGCCGTCGGTCTCCAGGCCCTCGACCGTGGTATCGTAGCGGAACGTCACGCCGAGCTTCCCGGCGGCATGGGCGGCGAGCGCCTCGGTGAACAGGCGGGAGTCGCCGGTCTGGTCCATCGGCGAATAGACGCCGCCGGCAAGTTCCGCCCTGCTGCCGACAAGCCCCGGCTCCAGTTCCAGCATGCGCCCGCGATCGACCACTTCGACCTTCAGGCCGTGCCGGCCTAGATAAAGGTAGTTCTCAGCCCCCGCATCGAGGCTTTGCTGCGAGCGGAAGAAATAGAGGATGCCCTTGCTGCGGCCGTCATAGCCGATGCCGGTATCGGCCGTCAGCGCGTCGATGCATTCGCGCGAGTAAAGCGCCAGCCTGATCTTCACGTCGGTATTGGCGCGCATGCGCGCGCTCGTGCATTGGCTAAGGAAGCGCAGGCTCCAGGCGAGCAGGTATGGGTCGGGCCGAAGCCGCACCCGGATGCCGAGATCGTGGTTGAAGATGCCGCGCACGAACGTCCTCAGCGCCGCCGGCGAGGCCCAGGCGGTGGCGTCGCCCGGCGACACCAGCCCGGCGTTGGAATAGCTGGTGCCGCGCGCCGCCGTCGCGTGGCGGTCGATGACGGTCACCTCGTGGCCGTCCTTCGCCAGATAATAGGCGGCAGCCGTCCCGACCACGCCCGCACCGAGGACGAGTACCTTCATGGTGCCGCTCACATCTGCCCACGGAGGGTGTTGCGGGTCGCCAGGCTGCGTTCCCACGAAAGCGCGTCGGCGACGATCGCGTCGAGGTCGTCATGCCGGGGCCGCCAGCCGAACTCGCGCCGCGCACGGTCGGCATTCGCGACCACGGCCGCCGCGTCGCCGGCGCGACGCGGCCCGGTGAGGACCTCGAAGTCGCCGCCGAAGACGCGTCTGACGCTGTCGACGACTTCCAGCACCGAATAGCCATGGCCGTAGCCGCAATTGGCGACGAGGCTGTCGCCGCCGTCGCGCAGGCGCCGCAAGGCCAGCCGATGGGCGGCGGCAAGGTCCGACACGTGGATATAATCGCGGATGCAGGTGCCGTCCGGCGTCGGATAGTCGTTGCCGTAGACCTGCATGGACGCCCGCTTGCCGAGCGCGGTTTCGCAGGCGACCTTGATCAGGTGCGTCGCGCCCGGCGTGGACTGGCCGGCGCGACCCTTCGGGTCGGCGCCGGCGACGTTGAAATAGCGCAGGGCGGTGTAGCGCAGGCCGTGCGCGGCGGCGGCGTCGCGCAGCATCCATTCGCTCATCAGCTTGGAGCGGCCGTAGGGCGATTCGGGCGCAAGCGGCGCATCCTCGCCGACCGGCTCCATTCCGGCGCCGCCATAGACGGCGGCGGTCGAGGAAAAGATGAAATGGGCGACGCCCGCGCTGACCGCCGCCTCGATCAGCGCCCGCGTCTTGCAGGTGTTGTTCTCGTAATAGGCGAGCGGATCGGCAACCGATTCCGGCACGACGATGGAGCCGGCGAAGTGGATGACCGCATCGATCCCGTTCTCGCGAACGAGTTTTGCGACCAGGCCGCTGTCGGCGATATCGCCGACCACCAGCCGGGCCTCGGGCGCCACCGCCCAGTCGAAGCCGGTCGAAAGACGGTCGAGCACCACGACCTGTTCGCCAGCGTCGAGCAATTCCCACACCATATGGCTGCCGATGTAGCCCGCGCCGCCCGTCACCAGAACCGTCATCGCCGAAATACCCCAGTCCCTCTACGCCGGCGGTCTTAGCAGAAGTGGAAGCCCGTTGCGAAAAACTTGTCGCCGCGCAAGGAGAAATGCGGGCCGCTCGCATAAATTCACCGGGTCGGGCGTGGCATTTTGACCAAAAGGCTCTGGTGGACGCAGTAAACGGCAGTAGCTATGATCCGCGCAAACTCCGGGACCCCCGCATGAATTATCAGCGTTTTTTCGAAGATGCCATCGACCAGCTCCATGCGGAGCGGCGCTACCGGGTCTTCGCCGATCTCGAGCGCATCGTCGGCCGGTTTCCGCGCGCCGTCTGGCGCGCCAACGGCCGGGCGCAGGAGATCACCGTCTGGTGCTCCAACGATTATCTCGGCATGGGCCAGCACCCGGACGTGGTCGCCGCGTTCCAGACAGCCGCCGGCCGCATGGGGTCCGGCGCCGGCGGCACGCGCAACATTTCCGGCACCAGCAACCCGCTGGTCGAACTCGAGCAGGAGCTTGCCGACCTGCACGGCAAGGAGGCGGGGCTTGCCTTCACGTCGGGCTTCATCTCCAACGAAGCGTCGATCTCGACCATCGCGCGGCTGTTGCCGAACTGCCTGATCCTTTCGGACGAACTCAACCATGCCTCGATGATCGAGGGCGTGCGCCGCTCGGGCGCGGAAAAGAAGATTTTCCGCCATAACGACGTCGCCCATCTTGAGAGCCTGCTGCAAGCCTGCGGCCGCGAGCGCGCCAAGCTGATCGTGTTCGAAAGCGTCTATTCGATGGACGGCGACGTCGCCCCCATCAGGGCGATCGCCGACCTCGCCGACAAGTACAACGCCATGACCTATATCGACGAGGTCCATGCGGTCGGCATGTACGGCGCGCGCGGCGGCGGCATCACCGAGCGCGAGGGGCTCGCCGATCGCATCGACGTCATCGAGGGGACGCTCGCCAAGGCGTTCGGCACGCTGGGCGGCTATATCACCGGCACGCGGGCGGTCATCGACGCCGTGCGCTCCTACGCGCCGGGCTTCATCTTCACCACCGCGCTGCCGCCGGCGATCGCGGCGGCCGCCACCGCCGCCATCCGCCACCTCAAGACTTCGCAGGCCGAGCGCGAGGCCCAGCAGCGGCAGGTGGCGCACGCCAAGCACATCCTCGCCGCCGCCGGCCTGCCGGTGATGGCGTCGACCACCCATATCGTTCCGATTCTCGTCGGCGACCCGGAACTGTGCAAGATGGCCACCGACCGCCTGCTCGGCGTGCACGGCATCTATATCCAGCCGATCAACTACCCGACGGTGCCGCGCGGCACCGAACGGCTCCGGATCACGCCGACGCCGTTCCATACCGACCAGCTGATCATGGAACTGCAAGGCGCGCTGGTGGAAACCTGGGATGCGCTCGGCATTCCCTACAGCGGCGCGGGCCGGCCCTCCTTCGCCGAAAGCGACCGCGTCGTTCCGCTCCTGGTGCCGAAGTCCGGCGGCTGACAGGCCCTATTCCTCGCTCGCGAGGCCGGCGGAGCGCCGCGCCTCGCGTTCGGCGTCGTCGAGGCTGACGCGGCCGGTGGTCAGGAGCACGACCGGAACGCGGGCCTTGGCAAGCACGGTGGCAACCGTATCGCCGAAGAACAGCTCGTCGCCCGGCCGCTGGGTGGCGCCCAGCACGACCAGCGAAACGCCCCGGGAGGCCTCTCTGCGCACGACCTCTCCCGGCGCGCCTTCCGTCTGCATGGCGGTTGAGACGCTCACCCCGTAGCGGTCGCCCAGGTCGGCGATGTCCTTGAGCAGGGCTTCCTCGAGGCGATGCGAGATCGACGCCTGCGGGCGGCCGGCCTTTTCCTCGCGCGCCACATAGAGCGCCTTGACGCGCGCCCCGTTCGGGCGGGCCAGCGCCAGGGCCAGTTCCGCGGCGCGGCGCGCGGCTTCCGTGCCGTTGACCGGGACGAGTATGGTGTCACCCGATTGCAGGGCCGGCATCCTTCCGGCGGCGCCCGGGCCCTTCACCACAAGGCACAGCGGCCCGTCGAAGCCGCTGGCGATGTCGTTCATGCGGGCGGTGAAAGCGCCCTTCGCCGTCAGGCTGGCGTTGAGGCCGACGACCAGCATGTCGTAACCCTTGCGGGCTTCCTCGGCGATGGTCCTGCCGGTGGCGCCGACCTCGGTGCGCGAACTCAGATGCACCTTCTCGACGGGCGTGTCCTCCCCCTCCCTGACGGCGGTGGCGCTGGCCCTGGCCCCCTTGCGGATCGTTTCCAAATGGGGTTGCGCGCCCTTGCCGCCGTTCTCCTTGTGGGTCAGATGCAGGAAGGTCGTCGGCATGCCCCGGCCGCCGCCGATCAGGCCCGCCAGATAGGCGCTGAACTTGCCGACCGCACTGTCGTCGGCGGCGAGCAGCAGGCGCTGGAGCTTGGAGACGAAGCCGCGCTGGTCCAGCTCCTCGCGCTCCACCCGCTCCTTCTCGAGCGCGCCCATAGGCAGGCGCGAAAGCGCCCAGCGCAGCATCGGCGGCATGGCGAGCGTCGTCACCACCGCCATGGTGACGATCATGGTGAACAGGCTTTCCGACAGGATGCCCATCGACAGGCCGATGCTGGCGACGATCACCTCCGTCGACCCGCGCGCGTTCATGCCGCAGCCGACGGCGATCGCTTCCTTCCACGACAGGCCGGCGAACCTGCCGCCGATGAAGGCCCCGCTGAACTTGCCGACGCTGGCAATCGCCACGAGGCCGAGGGTAAGCAGCGCCAGGGCCGGGTCGGCGAGCACGGTAAGGTCGGCCGAAAGGCCGGCCACGCCGAAGAAGACGGGCATGAACAGCGCGGTGATGATGCCGCGCAGCTGGCCCTCGATATGGCCGGTAAGGATCGGCGATTCGCCGACCAGGATGCCGGCGACGAAAGCGCCGAGCACGGTATGCACCCCGATCAGGTTGGTGATCAGCGCCATCACGCCCATGATGACCAGGATCATGGTGATGACCGCGTATTCGCTGCGGAAAACGTCGTTGGTCCAGCGGATCAGGGTGAAGACGATGCGCCGCCCGAGCGTGAAGCTGAACACCATGAACGCCGCCACCGCCGTGACGGTGCCGAGCAGCGACAGCACCTCGACCTTGCCGTGGGTGGCGATGCCGAAGGTGACGGCGATGATCAGCCAGCCGACCGTATCCTCGATGATGGCCGAGGAAACGATGACCTGGCCGAGGTCGCGGCGCATGAAGTTCATCTCGCGCACCACCATGGCGACGATCTTGACCGAGGAAATGGACAGCGCCGTGCCGAGGAAAAGCCCGGCGACGACGCGCTCGTGCGGATCGGGCAGCAGTTCGCCCGGCAAGAGCTGAGCCAGCGCGAAGCCGCAGGCGAACGGCACGAGCACACCCGTCGTCGAAATCGAGACACAGGCCTTGCGGACGCGGCGCACCAGCTTCATGTCCGTCTCCATGCCGGTCAGCAGGAGAAGCATGAGGACGCCGAGCTGCGAGACGGCGTCGATCATGCCTTTCTGCGCCGGATCGCTGGAAAAGATGAAATGCTGGGCCGAGGGCCACACCCAGCCGAACAGGGATGGCCCGAGCAGGATGCCGCCGATCAGCTGCCCCATGACGGCCGGCTGGCCGAAACGCTGGAGGATCTCGCCCAAACCGCGCCCGACAACCAGAAGCAGTACCAGCCCGGCGACGAAGGCGGTCTCGCCCGAGCCGGCCATGGCCGGTTCCTTCACGGCCGCCTCTAACGCCGAGGCATGGCCCGCAGCCAGAAGCGCTACCCCGGCGCCGATGGCAATGCAGGGGGTCTGCCACCCGCCAAACGCCCGTTTCATGAATTCCGTTTTCCCCCGCATTTCCTCGCCATGAACGCGCCAAGGTGGATTTACGTTGCGCCGGACCCTATTCTTTTTGCGATGCCACAGGCTCGCGTCAACCATGGATTTTCCCGCCAAGGAAC
>ERZ778017.3677-NODE-3677-length-10619-cov-5.026032_pt1 | contig 10619 bp, 8 predicted proteins | sample MGYA00375747_ERZ778017 | MGnify/ENA primary metagenome ERZ778017 (study PRJEB29350, sample SAMN05509838) | bioreactor metagenome | biome: bioreactor; material: wastewater | place: South Africa: University of Cape Town | collected 2014-03-17 ... | reverse complement strand
GATGATACTTATATACGGTATGTGCAGAAGGTACCCCCAATAGTTTTTAATAGTTTTTATTCACGTGTCTTTGCAGGTGGTTGGAATACAGACCATGATATGGTGGTGCCACTTGATAGCCAATTGGCAAAAAATATTGCTAAAAGCAATACCTTTGAAACTTATACTGTAAAGGGCGCTATACATGACTTTTTACCAGGCCTATTGATACCACCAGACAAAATAATTTATAATCATATAGAAGTGATACAGCGTATAGTAGAATTTACTAAGCGAAATTGTGGCTTTGGAATTATGTAAGGATATGCCGTTACTTAAATTTATTGCTAGGTAGATGCTAAATAAAGATCTTATAAATTGATAGTTAATCTGTTTAGAAACATGAGGAGCCTAACCAATACAATAATTAATTCCAGAACAAGATACATATCTACTACCTCATCCATGTAGATTACTTTAAAGAGTTAAAGATGAGTTTTTGATTGTTTGTTTACGCAGAAAAAGTAACTGGCGATTGTATTATCTTATTCTATGTCATCTAGTGCTGCATTCAAGAATTGATTAAGTGGGGCTAAAGCTTCAAAAAGTGTTAAGGTATGTTCTATAAAATCTGGCTTAGCCACCATTGTATCCATAACAGGATGGATAGCTATGAAAGATTTTAACTTTAGCCAATCGATATGCGGATGATTTGCTTCATATCCTTTTGGGGGCCTTTGTAAACTTTCTCCTTGCAACTTGCCAAATAATTCTTTAAACCTCTTATCTCCTACAATAAGCTCTAGCTTCTCTCCATTATAATCTATCTCCTGTCGTATCTTTTTTAAAACTTCTGGGCTGGGATCATAAATACCACCAGCTATAAAAGATTGATTATTCGGTTGCAAGTGCAAATAATAACCTGCATACCCACCTGTTTTACCTCCTTTGGCAAAATAAGCTCCCATATTACTTTTATAGGGGCTTTTATCCTTGGTAAAACGTATATCACGGTTGATACGGAAAATACAATTAGCAGGAGCTAACACGGCTATATCATGATCGAATTTCCCTATTCCTTGTATTAGCTGTTCGGTGGCTTGTAGTAATGTATGACGCGCTTCTTGATAAACAGATTTATTCATTTCCATCCATGTCCTATTATTATTTTGCTGAAGTTGTTCAAGAAACTGAAGTATTTGGGCTATATGCATGTCTGGCAGGTTGATATGATGTTAGCGAAATAAAGTGGAGAATGGGGGAGTCGAACCCCCGACCTTCTCAATGCCATTGAGACGCTCTAGCCAGCTGAGCTAATTCCCCAGTTATACCTTAAATGAGTTCTGAATCAATTGTCGGTAACTTTGCTAATATCGGTTTAAAGCTTACTTTTTCCAAAAGAAAATCACGCAATATATGTATAGGTACTCTTTCTTGCTGCATACTATCTCGTTCGCGTAGCGTTACTGTATCATCTTCTAGAGTTTGATGGTCTATGGTAATACAATAAGGTGTACCTATTAAATCTTGTCTAGCGTATCGCTTACCAATAGATTGATTTTCTTCATATATAAGTGGTAAATCATATTTTAGCGTTTTAAAGATTTCTTGTGCTTTCTGAGGAAGATTGTCCTTTTTAACTAAAGGGAAAATGGCTGCTTTAATAGGCGCTAAAGCAGGATGTAATTTTAAGTAGGTACGGCTTTTAGAAGTTTCTTCCTCTACGATCGTTTCTTGCTTGAAAGCTTCGCACAATAACATGAGTATAAGCCGATCGCAACCTAACGAAGTCTCTATAACATGTGGTAAATAACTTTGGTTTAACTCAGGGTCAAAATATTGTAATTTTTTTCTTGAAGCTACCTCATGATTTTTTAAATCAAAGTCTGAACGTGCATGAATGCCTTCTATTTCCTTATACCCAAAAGGGAAATGATACTCGATATCTACGGCTGCTTTTGCATAATGAGCTAGTTGATCATGTGGCTTAATGCGTAGCTTGTCCTCAGATAATCCAAGAGCTATATGCCAGTTCCAACGTGCTTGTTTCCAATAATTAAACCACTTATCCTCACTACCTGGCTGTATAAAGAACTGCATTTCCATTTGTTCAAATTCACGCATACGCATGATAAATTGCCTGGCTACAATTTCATTTCTAAAAGCCTTACCTATTTGTGCAATGCCAAAAGGCACTTTCATGCGGGCTGTTTTTTGTACATTTAAAAAATTAACAAAAATTCCTTGTGCTGTTTCTGGTCTTAAATAAATAGTATCGGCATTTTCTTCTTGGGCCCCTACTTTGGTAGCGAACATCAAATTAAATCTATGTACTTCTGTCCAGTTAGCAGTACGTGCAACAGGGCATACAATTTTTTCCTGCAATAGGAGCATGTGTAAGCCTGCTAAGTCTTCTGCTTGTAATAATGCTTGTAACTTTTCTAACAGCTCTTGTGCTCTTGTTTCTTTTTCTTGTGCTACTAGCTCAGCCGCATGGTTTTCTATCAGCACATCTATGCGATATCTTTTTTTCGAATCTTTATTATCTACCATCAGATCTTCAAAGCTATCAACATGACCAGAAGCTTTCCAAGTACGTGGATGCATGAGAATAGCAGCATCCATACCCACTATGTTACTATGTAATTGGGTCATACTTTGCCACCATAGATTCTGTACATTGCGTTTGAGCGCTGCTCCATAAGGTCCGTAATCATAAACAGCCTGCAACCCTTCATATATCTCACTAGAAGGGTAGATAAAGCCATACTCTTTGGCATGCGAAACGATAGCCAGCAAACTACTAGAATGGGTATCCGACATAGATTGTATAAAGTTATAGTTGGGTTGTTGCAAAGGTAATTTGTATCAGCTGATTTTAATATAGTTTTCTGTTGTTCTATAATTGAATGTTTGTTATTAATAAAAGCTGCATTCAAATAAGTTATAACTAACTAAAGCATTTAGTTCAATTAATAAGAGTATTTGATGGTGGATCTAAACTCTCTGTTGTATACCATATTATATACATAGGTGGTAGTAAGCTAGTATTAACGCGTCTAAATAAAATGGTATTGTTTGTTTCTTCTTGATCGGTAAGCAAGATAGGCTCAAATCCTAACCTATTAGCTACTCCTATACTTTTGTTGTTAGCTTTATCGATTTGGATATGTACAGCTTTTGCCCCTAAACCATCCAATGCATAACGTGTTAATCCGTTTACAAATTCTGTAACCAAACCCTGACCTTGAAAAGCTATATCGAGCCAATAGCCAATAGTGTAAATACCCGCAGGAACTATGCTGTCTTCATTGAACCCTGAATTACCTATAATCTGTTGTGTTTCTTTATGAATTACAGCCATTGGGAAATTATTGCCTGTTCTCTTTTTCCAACCAATTGCATTTGTATGAATAAAATTTTGAGTTGCAGCTAAGTTAGTATCTTTTGCCCATGGCATCCATTTCTGCAAAGAATCTAAAGATCGGTTAACAGATGCATTAAGGGCTATCTCATCGCCAACCTGCACGGGTCTAAGAATAATGCGAGGTGTTTCTAGCTTTTTTAAATCATAGATGCTCATAAAATTTTATATTGTAAACTAATATCCGAGAGCATATTGTGCTGGAACTACTTTTAGCCTTTGGTAGGCTGATGTAATTGTTAGTAATTTAAGTTTTTCGGATATATTAAATGTCGATGAGTGGGTTTTATACTTAGCTATTAAGCTAAGTACATCGTTTTGTTGGATGTTAAAGATTGCTATCACATGATGTAGAGGGTGAGGGATTCGAACCCCCGGTACTCTCGCAAGTACAACGGTTTTCAAGACCGCCGCGTTAAACCGCTCCGCCAACCCTCTTTGTTATTAGCTTCTATAAGCCAAGCTTGATACAGCAAAATAAACTAATCTGTTTATTTAGAACAAGTTCTTGATGCCTTTTTGTAAAAAATATTTTATAAGTTATTTATAGGTGTTCTCTTATATTAATTCTGGTAGCTAGTAAAGCAGGTCTATAGCTAGCTATTAAAGTTGTTAAGAACACACCTATGCCTACATATATAAAATCACTGATTTGTCTTTTAACAGGATAAGCTTCAATTAAGCTAGTTTGCATTCCCATAGATATAAGCACAAACTTTTGCTGAAGCCAGGTTAAAAACCATGCTAGTAGCATGCCTGCCAAAGCACCACTTAATCCAATAAGTAATCCATTCAATAGAAATATATTTCTTATAGTTTTTGGAGTAGCTCCTAAGATATATAAAATGGCTATGTTTGGCCGCTTAGCTAATACTAGCATAGATAAAATAAAAAATATATTAAGCGAAGCAACGATTACAATAAGGGCAAAAGTTGTGAATACCAAAATCCTTTCAATACGTATTGTCCGCATGAGCGTCATTTGCTGTTCCTCCCTATTCAATACCTTAAACTGTTGTGGTAGTAATGCTTGAAGGGCTTGCTGCACCTTTTTTATAGAGTTATTTCGCATTACTTGTACTTCAAGGGCAGTTCGTTTATCAGTATTTCCTAACAGTTGTATAGCAAAATTCAATGGTACAATTACATAATTTTCATCAAAATGCTTTTCTATAGCAAACACCGCACCAGGTTTAATCCAACCAGTCCGATAAAAGTTTTGTGGTACAATCGCGTTCGGCTTATTATTTCTAGGATAAAACACTTGCAGCTCTTCAAAAATATTATTTAACCGAATAGAGAGTGCATATTGTATGCCAGCGCCTACTAGCGCAAAGTTTTGGCCGTTTTTTTCTAACTCAAGTTTACCTTGTATAATGTGGGTAGCTAATGGGCTGTCTTGTACAAAATTTGCCGAAACACCTTTCAATTTAGCAACTAACTGATGCCCACGATAAGTAAATAGAACATTTTCTTCTATTACTTCTACTACCTTAGTTACTTCAGGTATAGATTCAATCTTGTGTATTAAGTCAGGGGATATGGAAAAATATTTGCCTTGCTTTAGTTCTACCTTAATATCAGGATCAAATGCATAAAATAATTTTCTAACTACATCTTCTAGCCCGTTAAATATTGATAATACTAGCAACAAAGCCATGGTGCTTAATGCAACGCTTAACCAGGCTATTAGGCTCATACGGTAAATGAGGTTGCCCTTAGAGTTAGTTGAAAAATAGCGTTTTGCAATAAAAAAAGCGGTGTGCATAGTAGCGAGATGTTAATAGAATAATCCCATATAAAGCAGTTAAAGTTTGGGTAAATATGCTAATGGTTGTCCTGTTGATCTAAGCAATTTATCGTATATATATACGATAGACCTATACACAAAACTATATAAAAGTTTATTAGTGACTAAGCAAACGCATATTTGTTTGCTGTTAAATGGACATATTAATTTATGTTTTGTATAATAGATACATAAGAAAGATTATAATTTGTTTTAAGGGTCAAAAAAGCATTGATCATGTAACCATCATTGATGCTGATTATATTAATAATGAAACTGTATAGGAATATTAATTCTTAAAGTACGCATTATTGTAATTTATAATCAATATCGTATATAAAATGCTCTTTGCAATTTGCAAAAAAATAATTTTTATTAAAATAAAAGATTGGGTATGAAAATATAATATAACACCTATTGTATATGGTAAAAAATATATTATACTTGCACCCTATAAAAATTTAAAGGTAATCCTAATTTTTACGTTATAAAATTAATATACCATGTATTGGACACTTGAACTAGCATCTTACTTAGATGATGCACCTTGGCCAGCTACCAAGGAACAATTAATAGATTTTGCAGACCGTATAGGAGCACCTATAGAAGTTATAGAAAATCTAGAAGAGTTGGAGGATGATGATCATCCTTATGACAGTATAGAGGAAATATGGCCTGAATACCCAACAAAAGAAGATTTCCTATTTAATGAAGACGAATATTAGTGGTTGGCCTATATCTGTTTGATAATTGGGGCAGGTCAATAAAGGTCTAGCCCCTCATTTAAGAAAACAGTTTGGTAAACATGTGTATTATACTGTTTTGCTAAGATAGTTTTTCCTTGCAAAAACTCTAAGTTAGCTTCATCAATTTGCCCGATAATTGTTAGCAATTGAGTAGAAGCATAGCACGTTGTCTTAAAAATAGGTTTTAATATATCTAGGAACGTATCTACGTTAATATAGTCATTTGTTAAACAAGTAGATATGCTATAAGGTGTTCTTTCTAGGAAATTTATTCGCAAACCAAATCTATTTAGCTCTTGGAAAAAGAAGTTTAAGTGATTTTCTTCAAAAAAGATAAGCTTCCCTAAGCTGAGTTTGATAAAAATCTGATCCTTTTTAAGTATGTAAATAGGAGTGTCTATTTTTTTGTTTAGCTTGTTATTCACGAGAGTGCCTTTCTCATGTTTATCTTTAAAAGGTCTTATATGTAGGGGTATGTCATGCGCAGCAAGTGGATGTATTGTTTTTGGATGTACTACTTGAGCACCATAAAAAGACATATTTGCCATAGTTTCATAGTCTAACTCATCAAATTTTACAGTATTCTGAAATATTTTAGGATCTGCATTCATAATTCCAGGTACATCTTTCCATATTGTTAGGCTAGTTGCCTTTAAACCTGCTGCTAGGATAGCTCCTGTAAAATCTGAGCCTTCTTTTCCTAATGTAGTAGTAGAACCAGTATGATCGCTCGCAATAAATCCTTGTGTTAGCAAAAGTTTATGGTGAGTTAATAATGGTTCCAGTTCACTTTGGATTAATTTTCTGGTAAAATGCTCATCAAGAGATGCATTCATAAATCCTGACTTGGTCTTTATATATTTCCTAGCATCTACCCAAGTAAATGGTATTCCAATATGGATTAAATAATAATAAATAAGCCTAGAAGATAAAATTTCTCCCCATGCTATTACCTTGCTATATACCTTTTCTGTCTCTTCTGAAGAGTAAGTAAACTGTAAATCTTGTATTAAACCTTTCTTCCACTTATCTAATTCATGCTGGAGAGAGGTACATGAATTACCTAGTAATGTTTCTACTATTTCTAAGTGAAACAAATAGACCTCTTCGATAGTAGCCTCATAAGGCTGATTGGTTAAATTTTTTTCGAAAATTTCTTCTAATGCTTGAGTTATTTTACCCATAGCTGACACCACTACGATGAGAGGTTTATCTTTATATTCATTTACAATCTTGGTAAACTCCCTGATTGCTAAAGCATTTTGGAGAGAAGCTCCTCCAAATTTGAAAATTTCCATGTTTTTATAAAAAAAATCTTGTTCCATAAGTGCGAAGTTAACGAAGAGCTTTAGTAAATTAACGCCTTATAGAGCGTTTTATTCTTAGTTACTATTATGCCAGAAAGCCAGGAAAATATTTCTCAGTCAATTCCTTTGTTAAATCAATTTCTTGAACAGGAACAGGCACGTTTTCCTAATATACCTGCTGCTATTCCTATTATTATTCAGGCTATGGCAACCTCGGCTAGGTTTATGAGTAAAGCAGTAGTGCAAAGTATGATAGATAGGGACGGATCCTGTATAGAAAGCTTTAATTCTTCTGGCGATACCCAGCAAAAATTAGATATTTTAGCTCAAAACCTACTTTTGGAAACTTTAGAAGCTACCCGAGAAGTTTGTGCTGTTATTTCAGAAGAAGCAGATTTACTTGTGCCGCTACGTAATAAGGATGCTCGGTACATAGTAGCATTAGATCCGTTAGATGGTTCTTCTAATGTAAATGTTAATTCGCCTATAGGTACACTTTTTTCAATCTACCAACGAAGTTCTTCTTCAGAAGTGCCCATACAAGATGCAGATGTGCTTATACCTGGAAAACAACAGCTTGCTGCTGGCTATATTTTATATAGCACAGTGACTACGCTAGTTTATGCAACTATATATGGTGTGCATGGATTTACTTATGATCCTGTAGTTAATGAATTCTTTTTAACTCACCCTGCTCTACGCATGCCTGAAAATGGAATCACTTATGCTATTAATCATAGCTATTTACATACTTTCCCTCATTATATACAAAATTACATTGCTTATTGTAGGCGTCAAGAACTTACAAGTAGATATACAGGTGCTTTGGTAGCTGATTTCCATAGGCATTTATTAGAAGGAGGAATCTATTTATATCCACCTACTTACAAAAGGCCTAATGGTAAACTTCGGTTAATGTTTGAGTGTAATGTCTTGGCCTTTATAGCAGAACAAGCTGGTGGGCTGGCTACTGATGGGAAACAGCCTATTTTAAATATTATACCTCGCCATATCCACCAATGTGTACCTTTTTATATAGGGTCTAAAACAATGGTTAAGAATTTGTTGAATTGTATTTAGCCTAGATATAAGTGTTAGGCTAAAATTGGGAGATAATAACTTATTTATAATTCATCTATTTTAAGATAAAGAGACGCTTTGAAATATAGATTTCTATTTAAGCTTATTAAAATAGAAATTTGCCAGGTATAAAACTACCGATATATTAACTATAAACTTTGGTTTTGTTAGCGTGGTTTTATGTTAATTTAAAAGGGTATAGATAGGTGAGCGTGTGAAGGATTGGAGAGAAATTCAAACTACTACTTATATTGATAAATTATAAAAATAGCGTAACCCCACCTATAAAAAAGAATATACTTCTATTTCTATATGGATGGGTTGGTAAAAGCTTACTTGAATTTCCGCTTCCAAGCACTATTTCTTATTTAGCTCAGCTTGCATCTTAAGGTTTTTTTGAAGAGGTATCAACTCTGATAAAAATGTTTTAAGCTGGTTAAAATCTTTAAAAGAAAAGCCTGGCATCTTTAGTTCTGATGATAACATTGTACTTGCTGTTATTAAGTACACTTGTTTTTCAAATGGGCTGGCGTTCTCTAGTTTTTCGTCTCTTCTTCGCCTTCTTCAAAACCATTAATCGACTTTTCTAATTCTATTGGAGTGGAATTTTTTTCCTGTTGCAATCGCCCTTTAATTTTGTCCCACTGTTGTGGAGAGAAGTGTTTCTTAAAATTTTTGGTCAGTTTTTGTTCTTCTGCAACAAGCCCTTTTTTCTTTTCCTCTTTTTTGTCCTCACAACCACAGCTAACTACTAAAATATTTACTAGTAGAAAGCTTAATAAAGTAGTTATTTAAGTGTTGTCATAATTGTATAATTTTTTATATTTAATAATAGAAATGGATTGTAAATATCCATTTAAATAGGATATTTATGGTACAAAATTAGATGCTTAATTATAAAGTTGTAAATATTATGTATTAGCTATTGGATATTGAAGAAAGGCTAGATAATATTTTGCATAAGTTCTAAGCCATTATCTTATGCTATTTATAATTATATATTGCAGCTCCGTGGCAAAGAATTAACCATCAAAGAGTTCTGTAAAAAAGTAACCACCCATATAAAGTAACCACCCATATAAGATTTTATGTTATCTTCTAATGAGTGGTTATTCTTTCCATTTGTATAAGGCTTATAGTAATTACCTCTGGGGCCCTCTCTGTTTTAATTCAGCTTGCTTTTTTTGGTTAATTGCAAGTAGTAAATATTCTGCTGCTATTTCCTTTATTATTTCATCATATCTGGAAGATAACATATACGGTCCTAGCGCAAAACTTGGCATTAACTGTTGGAGGATTTTAGCTAGCTCGAATTCACTATTTATGGTTGTATTATCTTTATTAATAAATTCCAGTTTCTTTATCTCTTCGTTCCAGACTCCTACAGTACGTTCGTTTTTAGCCTTTGCGAAACCTTGCTTAAATTCTACCTGGTGTTTTAAAACAAATTTTCTTTCAAGTTTTTTGGTTAATTCATTTTCTTCTGCAACAAGCTGGTCTCTTTCTTCATTTATATTTTCTCCACCTTTACTTTTTTCTTCTCTTTTACTTTCTTCTGTTTTAGTTCTTTCCATTTTAGGTATAGAACCTTTATGCTTTTTGCCCTTATTTCTTAATTCAGCTTGTTTTTTTAAATTGTTTAGAATAGCTAACTGTAATGATATGAGTTGCTTGGCAGCTTCCAACTCTATTTTGATAATTGGGAAGTTTGGATGTGAATTTCTAAGGTTGGTAAACATATTGTTGGCCTCATCTAATTCTGCTTGTACTTTTAGCTTATCACCTGACTCTAAATTTCTTTTGCTAGTTTCTAGTTGGTTTATTAGGTGATTTAACTTTTTTACAGATGCATCATTCTTTAAATATTGCTGCTGAGTCTCCAACAGTTTTATAACGTTTTGTTCAAATTGTTTTTGCTGTTCTGGGGTAAGTTTGGAAGTAAAATTTTTCTTAAAGAAATCTTCTTGTTCTTTTGTTAGTTTCTTTTCTTCTGTAACAAGTTGTTTCCTTTCTGCTTCTTGCTGCGTTTCTCCACAACCACAACTGGCTACTAAGGTATTCACTAATAGACACCCAATAAAAAATGTTATTTTTTGAAATTTTAACATAGTGGTAATTTTATTGTTTTAATAATAGATTATAGCGGTTCATACATAAGTCAACCTTAAATTTGTTAAATTTTAAATTAGTAAGCTAACTGTGTATGATATGAAATATAGATATTTTAACTGTTGATTGTAAAGTATAAAAGTATAAAAGTATAAAAGTATAAAAGTATAAAAGTATAAAAGTAT
>ERZ778017.3676-NODE-3676-length-10624-cov-4.799792_pt1 | contig 10624 bp, 6 predicted proteins | sample MGYA00375747_ERZ778017 | MGnify/ENA primary metagenome ERZ778017 (study PRJEB29350, sample SAMN05509838) | bioreactor metagenome | biome: bioreactor; material: wastewater | place: South Africa: University of Cape Town | collected 2014-03-17 ... | reverse complement strand
TTTCCAAAGTAAAACTAATTTATTACGGAGCTCTTCTGCGATAGTCGACAAAATATGGATGTAGAACGAGATGAAGAGGAGTATCGTGCCCTCACACTGACATTACTGGGATTTTATAACTTTCACCAGTGGGAATATGAGCAATTGATCAAACCCCGAGTCATCAAGTACCAATCATTAACCCAAGCAGAGAAAGATCTTTTGCCATGGTACTCAAAATTTACCGAGGACCTCAAGCTCTGTATCAACATTAACATGCAATTTACGCAGAATTTGGCTATGACGATCTGCAGAGACTGGGGTGTTTCACCCAACCCTAAAGAATGGTATCCTGCCACCTCTAATGAGTATGAAAAAGTGAGAGGAACATTAATGCAATTAAGTAGAGAATGGAGTAGTGATGGTGAGCATGAAAGACTGATATCTTACGGTCGAATTGTGAGGGAATTGACTGAATTTTTTCCTGAGGAATTGGCCAGACAGAATGTAAAGGTCCTTGTACCTGGGTGTGGTCTAGGTAGATTGGTGGTGGAGCTAGTAAGAAAAGGGTTCTGGTGCCAGGGAAACGAGTTTAGCTACCATATGCTCTTGACTTCGAATTACATTTTGAATCACAGTCCGTACGCACACATGTATTCAATTATGCCATATTTACACAAGTCGTCTCACTTGACGAAACGGTCGAACCAGACTCATCCTGTAACCGTTCCCGACTCAAATCCGACAGATATTAATGAGTTGTTTGAGAAGAATCCTCATATTCCGTACCATGACCTAATGAGCATGGCTGCCGGTTCGTTTGTAGACTTGTATGGTGCAAAGAAGTCTGCACCAGATTCTGTCAAAGACAACGCAGCTGAAGAGTTTCGGTCGACAAATGCATCTTATTACGATGTTGTTGCCACGACATTTTTCCTCGATACGGCAAGCAACATTATCGAGTATATAAAGACCGTCCATAATTGCTTAAAAGAAGGTGGTATATGGATCAACTTTGGACCTTTATTGTGGCATTTTGAAGATGATTACAATGTGAAAATGGTTCAGAAAGAAGATAAACAGGTTCCCCTTATAATGAAAGGATTAGAGTTATCCAGAGACGATTTAATAGAACTAATTGAAAAGATGGGGTTCAAATTCGAAAAGCGAGAATCAAACATTGAATCCACCTACAGCAATGATATTCGAGCATTGGGAGCATTTGTGTATCAATGCGAGTTCTGGATCTGTAGAAAAGTTACTGTGAAGGATGATTAATTATGACCGTTTGTCAAAATTAAGACCTTCAGGCACTAGACAAAATATCCTAACTGAATGGAAGTACCGAAATGTAGTTTGGTTCAGCTTTTTATAGATCCATTGATATGATGTGAATGTGAACGTATCGGTACCAATTGTCTGTAAGCTCTAACATTCATGAGATTCGTTAGTTCTACTTATTTATTAAAATTAGATGCCCAAGAAGTATTGTAGACTTTGACAGTTTGGAATAGTAGTAATACTGATAGTGAATATTCACAAGTTGAACATTCACTGTAGATTAGTAGTCTAGAGTGAACTTAGTATACATTATTCAGGTTGCATTAATTGTATTTTGTGCTGTTGATGCACAATTGACATATTATTAGCATTTTAAAATTACGAATGAATCTTATTGCAGGGACCAGGGTAAACAAGATAGTTACATCGCTGATATTACAATCTTCTCACTACAATATTTGTTCTAGACAACTGTTTCAAACAATATAGACATAAGTGGCTTGTGCCAGATCAATGGAGATATAAACGTAAACAGTACTGGTTGTGTGAGATTGTGTATTTGCTAGCAGCATCTATCAACATACTAATTCAATTGTTTCAAGACTCCTTCGTCTAATCTTTGAGAAATCACGTCGTCAGAGTCGGTGAGAACACCAGCCAACTTCAAAGTGTCTCTGGTTTTCACAACAACAGATTCCCAGTTAAGAGGATTGATACCAACACCGTTGTTGAATCTGACGGTGGGTAACCACGCCGTAGCATCTTCCTTGGTGTAATCCAAGTTGTCAGCGATCCATTGGACGGCTTCGTCGTGGTTGTTGTTGAAATGCTCAATACCTTTATTAATTCCACCAACGAACTGTTTGATCAAAGCTGGGTTTTCCTTCATCAACGTTCTGTTAACGGTGATAACCCACGAAGGCCATGGGGTGTAGATTTCACCAATCTTTTTGATTTCACCATTGTCGTAGTACTTTTTACTGGTGAAATGTTCCCACATAAACGCATCAGTGGTGCTGTCGTTCACACTTTGACGCAAGTTCTGGAAGTTGTTCAACGGCTCAAAAGTGAACTTCTTTTGGAAATCCAACTGGTGGCCCAACACAAACGACATAATGTATGAACCAGACCCAATTCTCGAAACCCCGATCTTCTTCCCGTCCAATTGACGGGCTTCCGTCAATTCGTCTCTGTTGGATCCCGTGGAAATGGCCCAGCACAAGGGAGATTCCACATAAGTGTCCACCAATTGGTACGTTTCGTTCCCCTTGGCAATATCAGCAATGAACCCTTCGGTCAACCCAATGGCAACGTCGATTTCTCCCGAGTTCAACAACGCAATCAATCTCCCCGTTCCTTCAATCACAGGAACAAACTTCACTTGGACATCACCAAAGTACCCGTACTTTTCACTAAGGAACAATGGAGTGGAAAAATGCTCAGGAATGTATGCAACTCTCAAACTAGACATGCTCAATGGTCTTTTTTTTCTGTTTGTTGAAACTCGCGTTGTTTTGTGATAATCTTTTGCTCACTCGCCTACCGTCCGAGGCAATATTTTATAAACTGTATTCTTTGTCGACATCACAAAATCGTGAAACGTCAAACTGTACGTCATTATATGTAATTGTGCAATGGTGAAATCCTCGTTTTTACGTAATACTGATTATATTAATTAAACCTTAAACACCTGTTCTAAATGATTGCTGAGCATACTATATAGATAAAAACGTAATATGAGCAGAGGTCGCCGTACCCTAGAAACGATAGCATGTGATGGCTGGTGGTTGAGTTAGACGGTTGCTGTTGGCACCGGTGGTACGTGACTCCACGCTTGACGTCTACTGACAGTGAACAAAGTGACCCCCACCGCATCCTAACATGCACAGTCGCCGGAAGGAGCATGGCTGGCGTCCGATAAGTCGATTCTTCCTTCGTTTGTAACCTCTTGTTGCTGGGGAGCGGACTTTTCTGGGATCTTGTTTCCTATGGCTACAAACACTTCATTGACGTTGTGGCTGGTCTTAGCACTGGTTTCAAAGAACAATAACCCTTGCTCCTGGGCCAAGTTTTGTCCTTCTTCAATGGACACTTTACGTAGGTCGGCATCGTCGTTGACCAAGTCGAGCTTGTTCCCCACCAACGCAATGACAATGTCCTTATTCGCCTGCTCATGCAACTCCTTGACCCAGTGCCTGGCCTTGATGAAGCTCGCAGGCTTGGTGATATCATACACCACGAGGGCGGCTTGTGCTCCCCGGTAGTACATGGGGGCTAAGCTAGCAAACCGCTCTTGTCCAGCAGTGTCCCAGATCTCATACTTGATCACTCGGTTATCAATGGTGCACTTTTGTGTGAGGAAAGCTGCTCCGATTGTGGGCTCCTTGTTTTCTTGAAAGTCATTTGAAACAAACCGCAAAACCAAACTCGACTTACCGACAGCCGCTTCGCCCAATAATACTAACTTGACAGAATTCATAGCAAAGAAGGTAATTTCGTGATGCTGTGGCAATCAGAAAAACTATGTGCGAATATACTCCACTATACACTATATCCGTGCTATGATTTGCAGTATAGAATATCCGTTTCTAGTACACCTTATCTTAGTAGCAGATAAAACCTCAGGTTCCGTCATCAGATTTCGGGTGAAATCCTCAACCGAACTCCTCCCTGTACGGGGCGCATCGCGGTGCCACCTGAGACGCACCGTGGCGGTGCGTTTCTCTGCTGCAGGTCGGCACCCCACCACGGTACTCATCACAGGGACGTTTACTAAAGTAATCTTTTACAGTTGATTACTGGATGGCGTCATCTGAGCAGCGATACGGTCTAGAGTATTGTTACTGCCGGTTGTTGTTAGCTGCTGTACACCAATGGTGATGGCTAGGTCCGGTTCCGGCACCATTGTTCTACCTAGCCAATGGTTGCTATGGACACTGGTACAACATAGTAAGTATCTAGGGTTCATTACTAACAGAACAGGGTTGTAATGTAGCATTTGTAGGGCAACAAACGCACATGATTACGCCAATACTTGTCCGCGCCCACATTGCTGTTTCCTATGATTGTGTGGTGCTCCATGATCTCATAGTGTATCTAGTGATCCACCATCTGTATGCAAGAAGAACCCAAGGATAGACTAGAGTTTCTTGACCGGGTGGTGAATCCACATTCTCATTACCTATACCACTAGTAGCCCATGGTTTTGTCCAAATCGTTACCGGGCTTGACCTTCATCAAAAACATGTCGCAGCCATCGCTCTCCAAGGAGAATTTGCGCGAGTTGTTGGCGTACCTTACAGAACGGGATAATTCTCGAATAATTGATGGCTACAATGGCAACGTCGAATGGTGTGCCAAAGCAGCCAGCCGTAGTCCAGGAAGAAACAGATACTCCAATGTGTTTCCCTGGGATAGAAACCGGGTCAGGTTGCCGTCGTCGTATTCTGACTATATCAACGCGTCGAGGATCTTAGTTAATGACTCCGAGTATATAGCTCTGCAGGGCCCATTGGCCAACACCATCCACCATTTCTGGGCCATGTGCTTCCATGAATCCGAGGTACAGCGTAACGACGTCGTTATCGTCGTTATGGTCACTCCGTTCAAGGAAGATGGCAGGGCCAAATGCGAAAAGTATTGGCCCGATCTTCACCAGTCATGGGACCTTACTCCAGGGTTGGTGCAAGATGGCATCGAACTTCCTGACTTGTCGGTCGAAACTGTAGAACAAAACCATATTTCCGACGGCCACTTTACCTTGAGGCACATACAACTCAAGTCGGGAGGTTGTACTAAACAAGTATATCACTATCACTATGAAAAATGGGCCGATACAAAGGCACCACCAAATGTCGAGGACTTGATGAAATTGGCGGCAGAAGTGCACCACGTCAAGAACTCGGTGGAAAATCCCCCCGTACCAGTAATCCACTGCTCCGCTGGAGTGGGACGAACCGGGACGTTCATCGCAATCGACCAGCTAATGTACCACGACGGCCAACCTTTGGATGTGGTCCAGCAAATGCGGAACGGCAGGATGATGATGGTGCAAACGGTTTACCAGTTAGAGTTTATATATAAAGCCCAGCGATACATCGATAAACGACCCGAGTATAAAGAGTAACGTTTGTCCTGTTCATCTTGCCATGCCTAACAAATTAAATACATAGTAATAAATAATACTTTACGTCCTTTCCCACAGTTTCAACTTCGTAGAGTGGGCCAATTCTGTGTTTAGATCATACTATTCTCTTCCAAGTTGCAAGCGTTCTAGTTATTTTAACAGTGGTTGTGAAAAGACAATTTTGTATACTAGGTGGTTTTCGCCGCTTAAAATAGTTGCAAATTGTTGCAAAATGTTTTATGCTCTTTTTACAAAAACAAGCAGTAATGACACAAACTACACTCCAATCAGACATTGCTGAGTATATGTTTCAAGAGCCAGATACCCTGACGTCTGACTTGGTTGACTGGTGTGTTTCTCCGTACAATTTTCTGAGTGAGTTAGAAAACCCCGTATCGATACACACCAATGACAACTCAAGGTGTGATCACTTCAATCTTGAATCCAGCAATGACGTATCACAATTGGTTTATACTCTGTCTCTGCTTGTGTTTTCTGTTTGCAAAGGGTCAAGAAATGTGCTCGATGGACGGGAACGTGTAGGTATTTCTCCATGCCAAGTGAACTTTATACTTACTACTGAACAGGTTATAGACGTGGTCGTCAAGTTGGCATCCTGGCTACGGCTCTCTGATGACACAATGAGTCTGATTCAAGGGTACTACTTGGTAATGCAGAAACTCAAGGGAGAGTTTGTGTGGTGTGTAGACGTATATGCCCCGAATGAGGTCGTTGAAGCCCTAGGAACAACGCTATTTTCCAGTCCTAATTCAACTGTAGATATCACCGGTACAACCAGTCAATTCTACAAAGACTGGAGAGGATATGAATTCACCTTCATCAATGGGGTTCCTATGGCCAAGTTGAACTATGGGTGTTTTAAGACAACCATTGCCTACGCCAAATCAATGCCCCACACCCCAAAGTTGATTGGGGTATCACAAACACTACAATCGTGCGATCTATGCTTTGAACTGCTCATAGAGGAAGACGACGAATGGGTTTACGATTATGTAGAGAGTCGAGCTGAGAAGATCATATCACTATCGAACCAAGAGGTATCGGCACTCATAGGCAAGAACGGCATTCGAATCAACTCAATTCGGCTATACTCCAATTGTACAATCAAAATCTTGCCTATCGACATCAACTTACTACAATTGCCGAGAAAAGCAATCCGGCAACAAATTCAGATCACCGGCACAACCACCAATGTGGACCATGCAATTGAGTTGATCAACGACTTTCTTCTCAGGTGGAGGGTGTCTGATCACAAGTACATTGCGTGAATTGACGCATTGTTGACCGTACAATTGCATTGCAATCTCTACCGGCCGGTACCAACAATACCAAATAGGTACCAGATAATCCCCACGTCTCCAATAACTAGTCTCAGAACCAAGAAACAGAAACTCCAAAACCTACAAAAAAGAAACTCGAAACATACTGGCACGTCCAAATGCCACTCATTGATCCCCGAAAGCCCAACAACATCCACGCGGCTGGCCATACTTGGTTCGATTTGTAGATAAACGAAATCAGGAAATGGCTCCGGGTAACCTCATCACCACCATGCGCAAAACAAAATCTTTTGCCAGTCCAATGAGATTGCCTAAAAGAGGTTTTGTGTAACGATGGCTTGGTACTGCCAAATCCTGCGAGGATGAAAAATTTTTCACTCTAACGATGGTTATAAAAATTTTCAAAGTTTTTTTCAAACTATATTCTTTTTCTTCTTTATAAAGTTTTTCTTTAAACAATCTAGAAAAAATGGCTGACGGTGTTTTTCAAGGTGCTATTGGTATCGATTTAGGTACTACCTACTCCTGTGTTGCTACTTATGATTCTGCTGTTGAAATCATTGCCAACGAACAAGGTAACAGAGTTACTCCATCTTTCGTTGCTTTCAACTCTGAAGAAAGATTAATTGGTGATGCTGCTAAGAACCAAGCTGCTTTAAACCCAAAAAACACCGTTTTCGATGCTAAACGTTTGATTGGTAGAGGTTTCGAAGACGAATCCGTCCAAAAAGATATCAAATCTTGGCCATTCAAGGTTATCAACGACAATGGTAACCCAAAGATTGAAGTTGAATACTTGGGTGAATCCAAGTCCTTCTCTCCTCAAGAAATCTCCTCCATGGTTTTGAACAAAATGAAGGAAATTGCTGAAGCTAAGATTGGTAAGAAGGTTGAAAAGGCCGTTATCACCGTTCCAGCTTACTTCAACGACGCTCAAAGACAAGCCACCAAGGATGCTGGTGCCATTTCTGGTTTGAACGTTTTGAGAATTATCAACGAACCAACTGCCGCTGCTATTGCTTACGGTTTAGGTGCTGGTAAATCCGAAAAAGAAAGACACGTCTTGATCTTCGATTTAGGTGGTGGTACTTTCGATGTTTCCTTATTAAACATTACCGGTGGTGTTTTCACCGTTAAGGCTACTGCTGGTGACACTCACTTGGGTGGTCAAGATTTCGATACCAACTTGTTGGAACACTTCAAGAAGGAATTCCAAAAGAAGACTGGTGCTGATATCTCTTCTGATGCCAGAGCTTTAAGAAGATTAAGAACTGCCTGTGAACGTGCTAAGAGATCCTTATCTTCCGGTACTCAAACCACCGTTGAAATCGACTCTTTGTTCGATGGTCAAGATTTCTCTGCTAACATCACCAGAGCTAGATTCGAAGACATTAACTCTGCTTTATTCAAGTCTACTTTGACTCCAGTTGAACAAGTCTTGAAGGATGCCAAGATCTCCAAATCCCAAGTTGACGAAGTTGTCTTGGTTGGTGGTTCTACCAGAATTCCAAAAGTCCAAAAATTGTTATCTGACTTCTTTGACGGTAAACAATTAGAAAAATCCATCAACCCTGATGAAGCTGTTGCATACGGTGCTGCTGTCCAAGGTGCCATCTTAACTGGTCAATCTACCAACGACGATACCAAAGACTTGTTATTATTGGATGTTATTCCATTATCTTTGGGTGTTGCTATGCAAGGTAACGTTTTCGCTCCAGTTGTTCCAAGAAACACCACCGTTCCAACCATCAAGAGAAGAACTTTCACCACTGTTGCTGACCACCAAACCACCGTTCAATTCCCAGTTTACCAAGGTGAACGTGTTAACTGTTCTGAAAACACTTTATTAGGTGAATTCGACTTGAAGAACATTCCACCAATGCAAGCTGGTGAACCAGTCTTGGAAGCCATCTTTGAAGTTGATGCTAACGGTATCTTGAAGGTTACTGCCGTTGAAAAATCCACCGGTAGATCTGCTAACATCACCATCTCCAACTCCATTGGTAGATTATCTTCCGATGAAATTGAAAAGATGATCTCTGATGCTGAAAAATTCAAATCTTCCGATGATGCTTTCGCCAAGAGACACGAACAAAAACAAAAATTGGAAGCTTACATTGCTTCTGTTGAATCCACCGTCACTGACCCAGTCTTATCTGCTAAGATCAAGAAGTCTGCTAAAGACAGAATTGAAACTGCCTTATCTGATGCTTTGCAAACTTTAGAAATTGAAGAATCTTCTGCTGATGACTTCAGAAAAGCTGAATTAGCTTTAAAACGTGCCGTCACCAAAGGTATGTCTACCCGTTAAGTATAATTAACTTCTTATATGTTGTATAAAATTTTCATTCTTGTTTATTATCATTTTTTGGGTTCATAAATAAATATCAATTTTTAATATTAAACAACTTACCTTGACATTACATAGGTTTAATAAAGTGAATAAAGTGATATACGAAATCATGACATTGACATCTATTAAATCTATTCATCTAAAATATAATTCCCCAACTTATCCATTTTTAACATCTTCGAACCGGTTTGTAATGCCTGGATGATCTTCTCATTCTCTTGATCGTCATCCACTTCTTCTTCATCATCTTCTTCGTCATATTCGTAATCATCTTCGTCTTCGTCGTCTTCGAATTCTTCAGCATCAAAGTCTGAGTTGTCATCCTCCTCTTCTTCTTCTTGATCGGTGAGTCTCATGCCTTGAACAGCTTTCTCCAAATCAGAATCAGCTCCGGTTCGTTTCTTAGCATATCCTGATGCCTTAACTTCAACATCTAGGCTAGCAACTCTTTCTACATCTCGTTTGAAATTTGGATAAGCAAACTTGTATCCGTCTCCATAGCCGTCAGTGTCGAACATGGTAGGATTATGTGTTGGGGAGTATCTGAACTTTTTCTCGAAAAATGCCCGTATACCCTGAACGTCTCTATCGAAATATTGTTTGGCATCTTTATGTTCTATAGAAACACACTGAGGGAAATCAATCACAACAAAGTCCAATTCTCCTGGTTGGACGTCCTCCTTGTTTCTTATCATAATATTGAATTCGTTGAAATCACAGTGGATTAATCCATGGTTTGCTAGCTTTACAATGAACTTCATCAAGTTTGAGTATAACCGTTTGTAGTTGTCATGTTCCCGTAAATGCTTCATGGTGATACCTTTAATCCATTCCATCATCACCATATGACGAGAATGATCAAACGGTTGTGGTACATTGAACCCATTATCGTATAAAACCATCATAAATTCGTATTCTTTCTCTGCTGCTAGCCTCGATAAATACATCCATGATCCTGATTGATTATGTCTCAAGTAATCCCGATTATTCTTTACAGTTTTGAACGATGTTCTCCCCAAACGATGGATTTTCAACACTTTCTGAACCCCCTTGGGATCACTAACACTATAAATATCCGACTCTTTACCTACCCCAATTGTGGTCCCTACCGAATAAAGGGTGTTTCTGTTCAACATCGACTTTAATGCTAGGTAATCGTACCCGGTATATGTCAATCTGAACCCATCGTACTTTGCATTCCGCAATCTGTTAATGAGATTGAGCTTGGCCAAGTCTCCAATGGCTCTGTTGGTACCTGATGGAGACTTCATCCCACCGTACTGATGGATCATGGTCACTGGAACCAACTCGTGGGTTCTCGACCCAATTTCAACTCCTTGGAGCACTTTGAAATCATCTGAGGTCAAGTACCTCATGTGCGAAGTGTCCAACTTCATTTTGTTGTGTGATGTGGTATAGCAGGTAGTTCGTGAATGGGAATTTTTCTGGTGAATTAAATTTTGGCTCATCGCGAAATCAGCGTGGTAGCGCGGCAAAATCAACATTAGCCGTGTAATACCGCACTGAATTAAAAACACGAAATCCCAGACAATAGTTTGTGTTTTCGTACGATTTGTGTGAACG
>ERZ778017.3671-NODE-3671-length-10635-cov-3.645558_pt1 | contig 10635 bp, 11 predicted proteins | sample MGYA00375747_ERZ778017 | MGnify/ENA primary metagenome ERZ778017 (study PRJEB29350, sample SAMN05509838) | bioreactor metagenome | biome: bioreactor; material: wastewater | place: South Africa: University of Cape Town | collected 2014-03-17 ... | reverse complement strand
AAATACAACTATAAAAACATGCTTTATTGTTACTATTTTAAACTTCACTTTTAATGTCTGTAGAAACGTGAACGAGCCATGAAAAAAGAAACTTCACCTGCAAAAGATATAAAAATCTATGCTCTTGGCTTCATCGGTTTGGTTACTCCTATCCTAATATTCTTTGGATTGAATTTGGGATATGGAGAATGTTTTGCAATTGGAAGCTATGTAACTTCATCCCAAAATTTTATAAAACCAATCAACTCATCTTTGCTTGCATTGTTTCAGCCAAGTTACGCTCTTCTATTTACCTACGCAATTTCGTTCTTCTGGTTTTTGGGGGGATTAATCTTTCTTAGTTTTAGCATTTCGAGCGTTTTTGTTAGGAGTTGGTCTTCCCGTAAAAAAATCCTCGCGGTTTGTGGATTGACAGGGTATATTCTCACTTACGCATGGACCGGATTTAATCCGCCACAGCACCAAATCGAATATGCATTGCATAGCAAAATATCTATTGGTTACAGCCCGCCTCAAGTGATAAAAGTACTTTCATCTCAAAACATCTGTCACGATGACACCACAAACGATGATGTTTTAGAAGCATACATACCAGCAGATTGGGAAAATGATAGTACGTATATCATTACCTTTCATTTCACAAAAAATAAACTTCAAAATTTCACCATCGATCAACAAAGATGGTACGACGAAATAAAAAAATAGAATTAGTCATACAATGCGCTTAAAACCAAAACTCATTTTGTATTGGATTGCCGGAATCATCGTCGTTCTGTTCGCCTTGTTCATCGCTGACTATTTTTTGTATCCACATTTTTCCAAAGTTGGCGGACGGTCTTTTAATATCGGCCAGAATGCTTCCTGGCTCAATGATTCGTGGTATTTAGGTAAAGCAAAGGAAAGCCCCAAACAGCTTGCCGGGCAATTAACACAACATCAAATTCGCTATGCGTATTTTCATGTGCGCTACATCAAAAAAGATGGGACTTTGCGATTTCACAATGCGACGGCAGCGAGTCGTTTGACGGAAGCAATGCACCACGACTCACCAAAAATTAAAAGCATTGCCTGGATTTATATCGGCAATGCTCGCGGCTTAACAGGCGTTGACATTGGAAATGCCAGAGTGCGCAAGAATATCGTGCAGCAAGTAATCTGGCTGATCGCCGAATGCGGCTTTGACGGGGTTCAGTTGGATTATGAAATTTGCGCAAACGGTGACAAAAACTTTCTGACTTTGTTGAAACAAACCCGCCACGCGATGCCCAAAGGCAAACTCCTCTCCGTCGCAACGTCGATGTGGGGAACGGCCCCATTCTACAGTTTCTACTGGAGCGAAAAGTACTTTTCACAGGTAGTAGCAAACTGCGACCAAATCGCTGTGATGTGTTACGATTCCGGCGTTTACCTGCCACGGCTGTATGTCTGGCTAATGCGACAACAAGCGATTCGCGTGACACGCGCCACCGCGCAAGGCAATCCACAATGCCGAGTACAATTAGGAATTCCGACATGCGAAGACGGCGGGCCATCACATCATCCGTATACAGAAAACATCTACCTGGCGATGAAAGGCGTGCGTGAAGGATTATCAAATCCCAATGCTAATTTGTCTGCGTTTGAGGGTGTGGCGATATTTGGAAACTACACGACAGATGCCGAAGAATGGCGCACTTATGAGAATCTGTGGTTAAATCAGAAAGGTAAAAGTGATGCCAAAGAAAAAGACAACCATTCTAATTAGTGCGTTATGTTTTCTAATTGTCCTGATCGGCAACTTCATACTATTCCGACAAAATTTCATTCAGATGAGCTCAGGCAGCAGCCCGATATATTTAATATTCGGCGCGGAAAGCATTTTTCTATTGATTGCCCTTTTTCGTTTTGCATCACCCAAGATAAAACTGGCTGCGCTGAGTGGTTTGGTCGCATGTATCATTGGATTTATCTTTGAATTGGTATTGTTCATCAATGGGATTGGGATTTTTGACCTGCGTGTGAATTGGCATTAAGCGTACGTGTAAGTAAAAGTACTTTTATACCTTCTCGCCCCAACGGGGCAATTCGATTTAAGGCCAGGGCAACGCCCTGGTAACTAATCCCCTGATTTCTGAACGCCCTGAAAGGGCACCTCGAAAAATGCTAAACTGCCGAAATGCCACAATCTCTTTGCGCCGTTTATATCCACTTGATATTTTCCACCAAGGAACGTCGCGCCTTACTGACTGATCCTATGCGATCTGATTTGCATGCCTATTTTGGCGGTGTTCTCAGAGAAAAAGGTTCCACTCCCGTATCTATTAACTCTGTTCCCGATCACGTCCATTTGCTATTTTCATTACCCCGCACTACAACCATTGCACAAATAGTGGAGGAGCTAAAAAAGGCTTCTTCAAAATGGATCAAAAAGCAAGATACATCTTCTGCGCTTTTTCAATGGCAAGCTGGTTATGGCGCATTTTCAATCAGTACCAATCAGATAAAGAAAGTTCGGCAATATATCGAAAATCAACAAACGCATCATCAAACAATTGACTATCGCGAAGAATTTATTTGGTTGTGTGACAAACATGGAGTCGTCTACGATCAACGATATTTATGGGATTGAGCTAATTTCGAGCTGCCCCGTTGGGGCGTTTATTCTCTATTAAACTTGTACCAGGGCGTTGCCCTGGCCTTAAATCGCATTGCCCCTTCGGGGCGAAACAGAGTGTAAAAGTACTTCCAGTCACAGACGAAACACTGAGGAAAAACAATTATGCCAAAACCCAAAATCTACACAATGAGTTTCGCCAAAATCTATTCGCTGTTAGTTGCCAAAGCTGAAAAGAAAGGGCGCACTAAAACGGAGGTCGATCAGATCATATTTTGGCTGACGGGATATAGCCAAAAAGGATTGGACGCTCAACTGGAAAAACAGGCAGATGTGGAAATATTCTTTGCCCAGGCTCCGCAGTTGAACCCGTCGCGAGTTTTGATCAAAGGCGTGATCTGTGGTGTCCGCATAGAAAACATCGAAGAACCGACCATGCGAGAAATTCGCTATTTGGATAAGCTGATCGATGAGTTAGCTAAAGGCAAATTAATGGACAAGATATTGCGAAACTAACATTGGTAACGACAGATAACTCCTCTCATTTCACCGTAAATTCTTCACTGCTTTTGTTAGAATAGCATCTCTCACAAGCTGTGATAAACTGCCCAGCAAGTTTCGTTTATGTTACATTAAAATTACAAATTTAAAAAAGTGAGGGTGACAAATTCATGTCTGACGAATCGACACAATCCGAAGTGCAGCTTTCTGCGCTGCTGGAAGAAAATCAAGTATTTAAACCGACCCAGGAAACGCTGGATCGCACTTTGACAAAAGACTACGACTCTTTGTATCAGCGTTCCATCAGCGACATTGAAGCATTCTGGGAAGAGCAGGCAAAGGAACTGGAATGGGCCAAGCCTTGGGACAAAGTGCTGGAATGGAAAAACACACCACCCATTTCTGCCAAATGGTTTGTGGGCGCACAGTGCAACATCACCGTAAACGCGTTGGACCGTCATGTCAAAAATGGCTTGGGCGATAAAACCGCCATCATTTGGGAAGGCGAAGAAAAAGAAGGCAAAGTCGAAGAGCGCAAGTTCACTTACAAACAGTTGCTCGAACGCGTCAACCAGGGCGCACACGCGCTCACAAAACTGGGCGTGAAGAAAGGCGACGTGGTTACCATTTACATGGCGCTTACACCAGAACTGCCCATCGCCATGCTTTCCTGCGCCCGCATCGGCGCGATTCACTCGGTGGTTTATGGTGGCTTCAGCGCACCAGCGTTGGAATCACGCATGGTGGACAGCACCTCAAAAGTACTTATTTGCAGCGACATCGGTTATCGCCGCGGCAAAGCCATCGATCTCAAACAAATTGCCGATGAAGCCGTAGCTGGCCTGGATTTTGTGGAGCATGTGGTGGTTCATCGCCGCAACAACGTTCCTTTGGGCGAGCGTGATGTGGACTACAACACAGCGTTCGATGCCGAATCCACCGAAGGCGAAGCGCTAATCGTGGATGCGGAAACTCCTCTTTATCGTCTCTACACTTCCGGCACCACAGGTAAACCCAAAGGCGTGGTGCACGTGCATGGCGGTTACGCCGTCGGCATCAGCTATACTCATAAATATTGTTTCGATTTTCATCCCGACGACATCTACTGGTGCGCCGCCGACCCAGGCTGGGTCACCGGTCATTCTTATATTGTGTATGGCCCATTGATCAACGGCGCAACTATGTTAATGGCGGAAGGCGGCATCGATTATCCCGATCCCGGTCGCTGGTGGAGCATCATTGAGAAATAAAAAGTCAATATCTTCTACTTCACGCCAACCGGCATTCGCGCCTTAATGCGTTACGGCGACGAGTTCCCTGCCAAATACGATCTCAGCTCGCTCAAAGTGATTGGAACCGTGGGCGAACCTATCAACCCCGAAGCATGGTTGTGGTATCACAAAAATATCGGCGGCGGCAAGACTCCCATCGTGGACACCTGGTGGCAGACCGAAACTGGCATGTTTATGATTTCCACTATGCCATCTGTGCCCACCAAACCCGGCTCACCTGGCGTGCCGCTTCCCGGCATCGTGGCTGACGTGGTCGATAGAGAAGGAAATCCAGTGCCAGCAGGCAAAGGTGGATTCCTGGTTATCAAAACTCCCTGGCCCGCCATGTTCCGCACCATCTTTGGCGATCAGGATCGCTACGATCATTATTGGGGCACCATTCCCGGTTGGTATACCGCAGGCGACGTGGCCACCAAAGACGAAGATGGTTACTTCCGTGTATTGGGTCGCGCCGACGACGTGATGAATGTTTCCGGTTATCGCATCGGCACTTCCGACGTTGAGTCGGCCTTGGTCAGCCACGAGGCTGTGGCCGAATCAGCCGTTATCGGAAAGCCGGACAAGATCAAAGGTGAAAGCATCAAAGCCTTCGTTATTTTGATTCAAGGCAAAGAACCCAGCGATGAATTGTTGGCCGAGCTGAAATTGCACGTGCGCACCGAGCTCAGCCCGATTGCCGTTCCGGCGGAAATTGAGTTCGTCGATTCACTGCCCAAAACCCGCAGCGGCAAAATCATGCGACGCATGTTGAAGGCGAAAGAACTTGGCGTCGATCCCGGCGACATTTCGACGATTGAAGACTAAAAGTACTTTTGAAGAACCACGCGCGTCAGCAAGTGGAGTGTAAAAGTACTTTTAAGAAAAATCCCCAGCAAGAAGTATTTCTTGCTGGGGATTTTACGCTTCCGATTATCAAATACGAAGTTCTCCAATCACAAACAAAGAATCCTCAAGATTCTTCTACGCCACCATGATATAAATCTTCCCGCGTCGGCGGCATTCCAGAGGTGCCTTTGGATTCGTGTTTGGTGGCCACAATCTGATAAATGCGCAGCGGCCCGTCAGCAAAGTTAAAACTCACCGCGGCAAGATAAGCCACCCACAAACGGTAGCGTTCCGCGCCAACCATCTGAATCGCTTTTTCACGTTCGGCGCACAAGCGCTCGCACCACATCCGCGTGGTGAGCGCATAATGTTCGCGCCAACCTTCCACATCGTGAATTTCAAACCTCGATGCTTCCATGCACTCCTGCACGTGGCCGATGTGATCTAATTCCGAACCTGGGAAAATATATTTTAGAATCAGGCGTTTTTCCGGCGTGATTTTGCGGAAGTTTTTGTGGCTGGCTTTGGCGCGCCGCGTGATACCGTGATTGAGAAAAATTCCTTTGTCGCGCAGCAGGCTAAATACTTTTCCGAAATAGGTGGGATAATTGGCGATGCCGATATGCTCGAACATCCCGACGCTGGAGACTTTGTCGTAAGTGCCTTCCAATTCGTTGTAATCGCGCAATTCCACGCTGACTTGATCTTGCAATCCGAGACGTTTTATTTTTTCCTGTGCCCAGTCATGCTGGCGTTGCGACAGCGTCACGCCATGCGCTCTCACACCATAATGTTGCGCCGCATAACAGATCAAGCCGCCCCAGCCGCAGCCAATGTCAAGCAATTTTTCATTTTCCTTCATGCGCAATTTGCGACAAATCATTTCCAGCTTGTCACTTTGTGATTGCGCCAAAGAGTTGTTCCAATCGGTGAAATAGGAACAGGAATATTGCATTTCCGGATCGAGCCACAGCGCGTAAAAATCGTTGCTGACATCGTAATGAAATTGCACGAATTCTTTATTGTCGCGCCGCGCCGGGCTGCGTCCAGTTTCGTCGTTATTAAAGCCGTGTTGCAAGTCCGCTTTGTCCGGCGGTGTCATTAATAACGGCAACGCCTGGCGGATTAAAAGGCTCTTGCTCAATCCGCGCAATCGTCCTTTGGATTTTTGAGCGCGCACGAAATCCCCAAACTCCATTAAATTCTGCGGTGCAAAATCGATAGCGCCGCTGGCGTAATGACGCAACACATTCTCCAGCGTGGGACGGCGCAAAATCGAACCGATCACACCCGGGCCACTGATAGAAACAATCATTTCAGGATTGGCATCTTTGCCCATCGGCACCAGGGTGCCATCCCATAATTTCACGCAAAAGCGCATATCAACCACGCCCACGATGTGCGTCAAAATTTTACGTGCCGCCAACAATTGCCGCGTAGAAGCGGTGGAAGAATCATTTGTCATTGCTAAGAATGATAGCAATTTTAGCGCCGCAACGCTTGCTTCTTGGGAGAATGTGCAAAAGTACTTTTACGGTCGAGAGATCACTTTGTGCGGAAACGTTTTCTCCCTATTCTGAAATTGGAGAATTCCTTGATGTAATATATGCCCCTGATTGATTTCGATAGCGCGACTTAATACCGGACAATCTTTCACCGCTTCTTCTCCTGAAATAATAGTTTGCCAAAATGGCAATAGTGCTTTCGAGATCGCCCACGTAGCGCTTTGCCAGAGTAGCGATGGCGTGTGATCGACGGCGTAATAAAATACTTTCCCCATATTCAGCAATGGCTCGTCGAAACTGGTGGCACGCGAAAACGGAAATCCCATCGCTGTGTCGCAGCTTATGTCGATTATCAGACAACCCGGCTTTAATAAATTTTCTTCGTCAGGCTGCACGAACATCAGCGGCTGCAAGGGGTTTTGCAAAATGCCGTTGATGATGACATCCGCGTCTTGTAACAACTCCATCAAAGGAAATATTTTCTCGTTATGTTGTATTTGCAAAGAACCAAACTGTTCGGAGAGCAATTCATAAAATGTAGCCTGCTGAAAAACAGCATCTTGACTATTACTCGGTCGCGCCGAAACGACGTGTATACCCGAAAACCCAAAACTGGCCAGCGCGCGCATTGCTCCAACGCTCACCTGACCAGTATTGATTAGCACAATCTTTTTCGACGGCCCATAAATCCCTTCCATGCCGCGCAGCGTGAGCGCATGTATCACTCCGGCATATCCAGCAATTTGATTATTGACAGAAAAAACGTGGGATTGAAAGTTGCCGCTTTCGTCCCACTTGTTCATACTTTCCCAAGTGATAAAAGTGAGCTTTTTATCGATGGCGATCTGGGTGATCGTCGGATTTTGCACGCAGTGAATCCAGCCCCAAAGCGTAGCGCCGTGTTTGAGCGATGCCACATCTTCTTCTGCAGGTTTCGCTAAAACTACCAGATCACTTTCTTCCAATAGAATGTGACGCGCCATCACTCCGCCGAATTGAGCAGTGATCTCCGTATCAGAAACGCCGAACGGCTCGCCGTAACCTTCCTCAAAAATCATCCGCGCACGCAGCGCCGGGGAGATTTGCGAGAAATGTCCAGGATGGATCGGAAGACGCCGTTCATTTTCTTTTTTCGATGTACCGAGAATTGCAATGTTCATAGGAAAGCTCGCAGCAATAGGGCAAAAGTACTTTTACCCCTTTGCGTTATTCTCTCCTACTTCATACAGCACACTCAAAATCAAAAACCCCGCCAAGTCCACCGCTGGCGAGACTTGCACTAAAAGTACTTTTTCCTGTTCCGCCCAATCATTAATAACCTTGGACATATAGCTCAAATTATGTACTTCACCAGTTCCAAATTTAAAAAGTTTTACTTTGCGCATTTCTATTGCTCCTTTGCCTTATCCAGAATTGTTACTTCCGCTCTGCAATTAAATAGCTCAATCGGGTCGTCGCTGCGATAGGTCAATAAACGTCTTCCCGCATCCATCGACGCGCGCATTTGCAAGGTGCGGACGAAAGGCGCTTCGGGTTTCCACAGGCTCACTTTATCGCGGTTTTGCAAACCGCGCTTGGCCGCTTCGCGGATCAATTGACGCGCGCGTTGCGGCGCTACATGAATTGCGGCGCTGTTGAAAGTGACATTGGCGCGCGCGCCAATTCCAGCGGCGCTGCCGCGTTTGACGCCATGTTTCACAACTGCAGTTTCCACTTCGGGAATTAATTCGCGCGCTTCATCGCAAGCCGCTTCGTCACCAGATAACATCACCAGTGGAACACCAAAATATGACCAGCAAAAAACCAACGCGCCAATCTCACCAATCATGCGACCATTCAGGTGAGACTCTTCCACTTCAAAACTGCCGGTGTGGCAAAGATGACCGCCATCCGTATTTGACATCGCATGTTGCCCAACGATCATGGCGGCATCAAAACTCGCGTCCACTTCAAACGGATATTTGAGTCCTGGACGACCGGTAAGGACCGTGGCAGCAGGATGCATCAGTTCCAGATTCAACGCGCCGTGGCCATGACCATCAACAACCATAATTTCAGTCGCGCCCGCTTCCAATGCGCCTTCGATGGCAGCATTAGTTTCCAGCGTTGTCAAGCGTTTGGTAGTTTCATAATACATCGAGCCAGGCGAGCCATAATCCGCCCAGTTAACAACGCCAGCCACGCCTTCGCAGTCTGTCAAAATAACGATTTTCATGAGATTCAAATTCCTATTGAGAATAAAAGTACTTTATCATTATCACTTGCTCCTGTTTGAATTTGGTATGCTATTTTTCATGAAGCAAAAACCAATTCGATTATGGCCCGACGACGCGCCCGGCGCTTTGGGTCAGGAACCGCAAGACATCCCTACTCTAACGCCATACTTTCCCGACGTAAAATCCACAACTGGCGCGGCGATTATGGTTTGTCCCGGCGGCGGTTATGGACATCTCGCGCCACATGAAGGCGAAGATTATGCGCTGTTCTTGAATACACTGGGAATCACTGCTTTCGTGCTGCAATATCGTTTGGGAAATGATAATTATCGCCATCCGGCAATGCTGCAAGACGCAGCGCGTGGCTTGCGAACTATTCGCGCTAATGCCAACCAATGGGACATTGACAAAAATAAAATCGGCATTATGGGATCATCCGCAGGAGGTCATTTAGCGGCAACATTGCTCACGCATTATGATGAAGGAAATCCCAATTCCAATGATCTAGTAGAACGTGAAAGTTCGCGTCCCGATCTGGGAATTCTCTGTTACGCTGTAATCACAATGGGCGAAAACGGGCACGCCGGTTCAAGGCAAAATTTGCTCGGTGAAAATCCAACGCCAGAACTCATAAAAGTACTTTCTAACGAACTACACGTCAACGCCCAAACGCCGCCGTGTTTTCTCTGGCACACCTGGGAAGACAAAGGCGTGAAATTAGAAAACAGTTTGGATTTTGTTGCTGTGCTACAACGTCACGATGTGCCGTTCGATTTTCACGTTTATCAAAAAGGCGCACACGGTTTAGGATTGGCCGACAAACCACCTTTTACAAACGTTCATCCTTGGGCACGCGATTTGGAATTCTGGTTACGGGAACAACATTTCGTATTGTAAAAGTACTTTTACTTCTGCAGTAACAGCATCCCAGGATCTGTGGACACGACTGGTAGCAATGGCTTGTAAAATAATACTCTCACTGGACTTGATATTTCGAGCGACCAAATTTCAGCATGAGAAGCCTCCTCGCGAGTTGCGGAAATTGGTTGTGGCGAGTTGATGTGATCGTCACGAACCACTTCCTTGCCGTGAGAATCCGTAAGTACCGCTACAGCATTGTCATCAGGAGCAATGCCGATGGTGAACTGCTTGATGCCAGCTGGAACTTCAAAATACAGCTTCGACTTGTTGGGCATAAACTGCATTCCTTTCGCATCGATTAAAAAGCCGTTACCCGGACGGTTTGAGTGGAGATCAATGAGTTGCGTAAAGTTTTGTTCGCGCACCAAGCGATAAATCCCTGTTGTCTGTGCTGTGAAAGTGATTGGCAGGGACGCGGTTTTATTGTCAATTGGAATTGTATATGTTTGCAACTTCGCACCCTTGGGATCAAGCAATTCTACCGTGGTCTCGCGCTCATAAACCCTATTCATCCTGAGATTAATCGTGATCGTTTCACCACTTTTTGCGTACTGTAAAAATGCAAATTTGTTACGAACATTAATACTATTCTTACTGACGTCGGCAGACGGAGTAGCAGGCGGCTGTAATGTATCTATAGAAACTGTGGCTGGCTGCTGATTATAAAGCGTTTCAAGGTTAGCGTGTAATGATTGCACCAGAGACGCTAAATCAAACTTCGTCGTATTTCCTGTTTTATCATTCTCCACCAGCAGATCACCAGCGACACCATTTTCCGCCAT
>ERZ778017.3667-NODE-3667-length-10646-cov-5.226324_pt1 | contig 10646 bp, 6 predicted proteins | sample MGYA00375747_ERZ778017 | MGnify/ENA primary metagenome ERZ778017 (study PRJEB29350, sample SAMN05509838) | bioreactor metagenome | biome: bioreactor; material: wastewater | place: South Africa: University of Cape Town | collected 2014-03-17 ... | reverse complement strand
CCGGGAGAGGGTGGCCCGAAGGGCCGGGTGAGGGTCGTCGCGCTTCGGAGCGAGCGTCGGTTCACGCTCGGCGCGATTCACGGCGTCCGCGAAGCGCCATGACCCTCACCCGCCGCTGGCGCGGCCGCCCTCTCCCGGTGGGAGAGGGGACGAACGATTTGAATCGTCGGCATCCCTTGAGATCCCAATTCGGAAGAAGGAACACGATGATGCGACGTCGCGAAACCGGCACGCGCCGGGGGTTCTTGAAGTCGGCCGCGGCGGCCTCGGCGGCCGTTACGACGCTGGCGCTCAGCCCGGAGACGGAGGCGGCCGTCGCGGCGTTGGCCGCCGACGACGGGCCCAACGACAAGGTCCGGATCGCGACCGTCGGCATGGGGATCATCGGCTTCGAGGACACCTCGTGCGCGCTCAAGGTTCCAGGCGTGGAGCTGGTCGCCGCGGCCGACCTGTACGCCGGGCGTCGCCAGCGGGTCAAGGAGGTTTACGGCGACCACGTCGACGTGTGCGTCGATTATCGCGAGGTCCTCGACCGTAAGGACGTCGACGCGGTCTTGCTCTGCGTGCCGGACCACTGGCACGCGGCGATGTCGATCGCGGCGATGAAGGCCGGCAAGGCGGTCTACTGCGAAAAGCCGATGGTCCAGTCGGTCGACGAGGGGCCGGCGGTGATCGCCGCTCAAAAGGAGACCGGAGCGGTCTTCCAGGTCGGCAGCCAGTACGCCAGCTCGATCGTGATGGATAAGCTCCGCGACATGATCGCCGCGGGGGCGATCGGCAAGGTCAACGTGGTGGAGGCGCGTTACAATCGCAACTCGTCGCTGGGCGCCTGGCAGTACACCCTGCCCCTGGACGCCTCGCCGGAGACGGTTGACTGGGACCGCTTTTTGGGCAAGGCCCCCAAACGGCCGTTCGACGCGACCCGCTTCTTCCGATGGCGGAACTACCGGGACTACGGCACGGCCGTCGCGGGCGACCTGTTCGTCCACCTGCTCACCGGCATCCACCACGCCGTCGGCGCCCTGGGCCCGGAGAAGGTCGCCGCGATGGGGGGCCTACGCTACTGGGACGACGGCCGCGACGTCTACGACGTGATCCTCAGCCTGTTGGATTACCCCAAGACCGACGCCCACCCCGCGTTCACCGTCGCCTTGCAGTGCGACTTCGAGGACGGCGGCGGCGACGCCACCGCGTTCCGATTCGTCGGCGACGAGGGGGTGATCTCCACCGACCTCTCCTCGCTGAAGCTCGACCGCGTCGGCATCCAGTGGCCCACGCCGGAACAGGAGTTGAAAGGCTACAACTCGGTCAAGACCTTCTCCCAGGCCCAGCAAGACGCGATCGCCGCCAAGCTGGCGATCGCCGCCAAGCTGGCGCGGGAGCCGAACAAGCCCCCGGCCAGGACCGCCTACGACGGCCCCGAGACGTTCGCCCCGCCGCCGGGCTACGATCCCCGGTTCGACCACTTCGTCCGGTTCTTCACCTCGGTTCGCAAGGGAGAGCCGGTGTACGAGGACGCCGTCTTCGGCTTCCGCGCCGCCGCCCCGGCCCTGTTGTGCAACCAGAGCCTCTACGAAAGCCGAATGATCGGCTGGGATCCCAAGACGATGAAGGTCACGGGCTGACGTCCCAACCTCGGCCCCGTCCGCCCCGCGTCCAGCCCGGGGAGATGGGAACCACGGAGACACGGAGAAGGGAAGAGTCGATCCACAGATTACACAGATTAACACAGATTATAAAAACAATTAATATTGTTTAAAAGAAAATCTTTTTCTTAATCTGTGTAAATCTGTGTAATCTGTGGATTATTCTCTTTCTTCTCTCCTCTCCGTGGTGCCTGGTCTTCCGACCGGCCGTTGGCGTTGGGTTGACGGGGCGGGTCAGGGGGAGAGGCGCTCGATGGTCCAGCCCTCGCCTTGCTTGCGGTAGCGGATTCGGTCGTGGAGCCGGCTGGGGCGGCCCTGCCAGAACTCGACCGATTCGGGGAGGATTCGGAATCCTCCCCAGTATTCCGGCCGGGGCACGGTCGTTCCGGCGAACCTCGCCTGATATTCGAGCAACCGCGCCTCCAGGTATCCCCGGCTCGGCACGACCTGCGACTGCCGCGACACCCAGACGCCGATCCGCGACGCCTCCGGCCGGACCTGGAAGTACGCCTCGGACTCCTGGACCGACACCTTCTCGACGGCCCCTTCGATCGCCACCTGACGTTCCAGCTCTTTCCAGAAGAAAAGCATCGCGGCGCGGGGGTTGGCGGCCAGTTGGCGGCCCTTGCGGCTTTCGTAGTTGGTGAAGAAGGTGAAACCGCGGGGGTCGCACCCCTTCAACAGCACGGTTCGGGCCGAGGGCCGACCGTCGGCGTCGGCGGTGGCGAGGGTCGCGGCGTTGGCCTCCAAGGCGTCGACCGCCAGGGCCTCGGCGAACCAGCGCTCGAACTGGCGCAACGGGTCGGGGTCGACGTCCTTCTCGTCGAGGGAGCTTCTGGCGTAGTCGCGGCGGATGTCGGCGAGGCTCATCGTTTCGTCTACTTTCCGGGGTGTTCCGCGGCGGGCGCGAGCGCGCGGGCGACGTGCATCATCGCTCGCGACGTATGATAATTGGCCTTCCATTCGTCGGCCTTGGCGCCGTCGCCCTTGAGGCGGCCGTCGCGGTCGGTCTCGGCGAACCAGCCGCCATGGTCGGGGTCGAGCATGTGGGTTTCGATGAACCGCCACTCTTCGGCCAGGGCGCGGGCGTAGCGGTCGGTCTCGGAATGGAACCAACGATTCATAAGCGCCAGGGCGTTGAGGCCCTCGGCCTGGGTCCACCAGACCTTGGTGAAGTCATACGATCCAGCGGCGAAGGCGTCTCCCTTGTCGTTGAAGCCGCCGTATCGCTCGTCCCAGCCCCAGTCCAGGGCGTGGTCGATCAGGCTTCGGGCGACGCTCCACGTCTTCGAGTCGTCGGCGATTCCCAGCGCCTCGGCGGCCTCGACCAGGAGGAAGCCGGTCTCGACGTCGTGGCCGAATGAGTCGTGGGCGGGGATCGGCCGCCAGTCGCGGGTGAGGTAGAGGTTGAGCGCTCCGGGCTCGACGGCGATCCGGTCGCGGACGATCTCGAACGCCTCCCAGAGCCGCTTCCGGACGATCGGCCGGTCGTCGATCCGCGCCAGCTCGGTAAGCGCCTCAAGGATGTGGATGTGGCTATTCATCGTCTTGTAGCCGTAATAGACGCCCAGGCGGTCCTTGCGGTCGGCGACGGGGGCCGTCGGATCATACGACGTGATCGCGGTCCCGTCGCGGCGGGTCGCCTCGAACCAGCCGCCGTTCAGAGGGTCGTGGGCGCGGGCTTCGAGCCAGTCGAAGGCGTCGCGCGCGACCGTGAGCGCCCGGTCGTCGCCGGCGACGGCCCGAACCTTGGCCGCGGCGTAAATGGCGAAGGCCGCGCCGTAGACGTGCTTCTCGTCGCCGAGCCCGGGATCGACCTCGCCGTCGGGGCCGAGGATCCAGTGGAAGCCGCCGTGTTCGGCGTCGCGCATCGTCTCGTCGAGGTACGCCAGGCCGTGGCGGGCGTGCTTGAGGAACTCGTCGCGGCGCGACGGCTCGAACTCGGCGAAGGCGGCGGCGGTCCAGGTCATCCGCGACTGATAAACCAGCGACCGCGAGCGATCCGGCATGACCGTCCAGTCGCGGGCGATCCGCTGATGGAACCCGCCGGCGGGGTCGACGGCCGCGGGATACCACCGATCCATCTCGGCCGACAGCAGCGCTTTAAGATGATCGGCCGTCGGCGCCGCCGGCCCCTCGGCGCGAACGGCGCTGGCGGCCGTCAAGGCGAGCCCCGCGAGAGTCAAGCACGTCCACCGCGTCGCGACCGTCATCGGCGTCCTCCCCGGCCGCCGCGTCGGGGTGGCGACCCTTCACGCGATTATCGACCCGGAGGGGAGTACGGGCAACGGGGCGCCGGGGATGGGTTAGAGTCTGTCCCATAAGGGCGTCGCGGCCGACACAACGGCCTTCCCCCCCGGCGGGGGAAGGTGGCCCGCCGGATGAGGGGGAGGCGAGCCAAAACGCCGTCGACGTCCAGGGTTTCCCGGACGGGCTTTCGCGAATCCCAACGGTCGTCTGGCGCGTCGTCCCCCTCATCTGACGCCTTCGGCGTCTGTCTTCCCCCGCGAGGGGGGAAGACCGTGATGGTCGGCCTTCACCACCATGAGACAGACTGTTAGTCGCTCTCCGGGCCGTCGCCGAAGCGGAGCGCGAACAGGTCGGCGTCCTTCATGACGAAGCGGAGGCGGACGGGCGCGCCGGCGAGGCCCGCCAGGTCGCCGCCGGAGAAGGCGACGGCGCGCTCGATCTCGTTGCCGATCAACTCCTCGCAGTCGGCCAGGGCGAAGCCGGGGATCGGGGTTCCGTCGGGGCGCTGGATCTCCACCTTGATCCCGCCGGCGGCGGACGTGGCGAGGTTCAGGAAGAGGCGCAAGCCCCGAAAGGTAAGCGGTTTGGTGGTCATCTCGCCGCCGTCGTAGCCGGCGTGGACCGCGGCGAAGCCGTCGAGCCGCAGGCTGTAGCGGCGGAGGTGGGCCGTCGGCTGGCCGTAGTTCTGGTTGACGTACAGGGACATCTCCGCCGGACCCGTCCGGACCACGTTCCGCGCCGGGTAGTTGGTCCGCGAGGTCCAGTTCTCCGGGCCGACGCCGGGGGCGACGAACGCCTCCATGAAGGTCCGGTCGAACGTGTTTCCGCCGCGGCTGGTCAGCAAGACCGCGTCGGAGAGGTCGTGGAAGTAGCGCGGGTCGACGCCGATCGCCCTGGCCTGTCGCTCGGTGATCGCGCTACGGCCGGGCATGAAGCGGGCGGCGGTCGCGACGTAAACGTGAGGCGCGCGGAAGTACGGATGGGTCTGACTGGTGTAAAGCTGCTCGACGGCCGCCGCCCGACCGTCGTCGCGGCGATACTCCATCAGCGTCGGGTTCCGCCAGGTGGCGAAGTCGTCGCTCTCGACGCGGGCGATCCGGCGGACGTCGTCTTTATAAATGCGGTAGAACAGCAGGTACTTTCCCTCCGCGGCCGACCAGAAGGGGACGTTCTGGGAGTCAAAGACGTAGGCGTCGGGGCCGGGCTCGACCTGGGCCGCCTCGCGAGTGAGGACGGGGGCGTCGCCGAGTCGCCTCCAGTGGACGCCGTCGGGGGAGGCGTAGGCGCTTAGGCCCTGTTCGTGGACCCCGCCGAGGGCCTTGTATTTCTCCGAGGGGTCGACGCCGGGGCGGGAGTCGAGAAACGGGGCGAAGTTGTGCGTGACGGCCGCGGCGTCGGCCAGGACGACGTTGGTTTTGGGAGAACCGGCGCGGGGGAAGAGGTCCAATTCCGGTTTGGTCCAGTGGACGCCGTCGACGGACTCGGCGAGGCAGGTCACTTGCTCCGGGTCGGAGTCCTTGGTCACGCCCGCGCCCATGCCGCGGTAATAGGCTTGGTACTTGCCGTCGGCGTGGATGATCGTCGCGTAGCCGGCGAACGCTCCCTCCCAGGGTTTGTCGAAGGACAGGACGGGGCCGCGGTCGACGGGGCGCTGGGGACGCAACTCCGTTCCCGAGAGCGCGTCGATCAGGAAGCGGTCGAGGAACGGCTCGCGGCGCGAGCCGACGTCGACCGCGTCCGGGGATTCGGCCCGCGCGGCCGCGATGGGTAATAAGAGAAGCGTCGTGGCGAGGAATCGAGTCATCGTCGCGGGCCCTTCCGTCAGTCGACTTCGAAACCGTCCGGCGAACGATCCGGCACTGCCTTTCACATTTTACGCGATCCCGCGCCCGCGTGCGAGGCGGCGCTTTCCCGCGGCCGACGCCTTGTCAACGGCGGGCGGCGGCGGGTAGCCTGAACACGTCCCGGGCCGCGGCGCGCGCGACCGAGGAGTGGGGACCGCGGTCGGGCGGCGTCCCGGCGGATCCAGGACGGAGGCGAGGCGAGCCATGTCGATCGGCGATCCGTCGGTGCAAAGGGGAGGGGAGCTGGCCGACTTCCTGCGACGGATCCAGCAGGGAGACCAGGCCGCCGCCCGCGAGCTGCTCCAGCGCTACGAGCCGGAGGTCCGGCTGGTGGTGCGGCGGCAGTTGCCGCGGCTGTTGCGGTCGCGGTTCGACTCCCTGGACTTCCTCCAGAGCGTCTGGGGGAGCTTCTTCCGAAGGATGCGCGACGCCCCCACCGACTTCGAGGACTCGCGGCACCTTGTCGCCTTTCTGGCGCGGGCCGCGAAGAACAAGGTGATCGACGAGTACCGTCGCGCCGCCAGCTTGAAGAACGACATGCACCGCGAGGAGCCGCTCTGGACCGACGGCGACCGGCCGCGGGAGGTCGCCGACCCGATCGACTCCCCCAGCGAGGTCGCCCAGGCCCACGAGGCGTTCGACCGCCTCAACGCGCTGGTCCCCCGCGAACGTCGGACGATGCTGGAGCTCAAGGCGCAAGGGCTGTCGAGCAAGGACATCGGCGACCGCCTGGGCGTCAGCGAGCGAACCGTCCAGCGCGTGCTGGAAGACCTCAGGCGGCGCATGGAATCGGAGTGGGAGCCGGTCGAATGAACGCGGGCGTCTGGGGACGCGCGTGGGAGGACGCCTCGACCCCCTCCGCGGCGCGGCTGGCGCGGCGCTACGAGCGGGCCTGGCGCGAGGCGGAGGCGAGCGGGGCCCGTCCCGACCCTCGCGCGTTCCTCGCCGGTTGGCCCGAGACCGAGAGCTTCCCCGGCGCGCGGCTGGCCCTGCTTCGGGCCGACATGTCGCTGCGCTGGGAGTCCGGCCAGCACGCCTCCGCCGACTGGTACGCCCGCCGCTTCCCCGAGCTGGGCGAGGACACGGTCGTCGCCCTGATCTACGAGGAATACTGCCTGCTGGAGGAGGCCGGCGAGGCCCCCGGGCTCGACGCCTTCGCGGCCCGCTACCCGGACCACGCCGAGCCGTTGCGGCGGGTGCTGGACATCCACGACCTGCTGGGCGACGCCTCCGGCTCCGATCTGGCCGAGGGCTCGACCGCGGCCGAATCGCCGGGGAAGGGCGACCGCCCCCGGTTCCCCGAGCCGGGCGACCTGGTGGCCGGCTTCCAGTTGGTCGAGGAGTTGGGCCGGGGGTCGTTCGCGCGGGTCTTCCTGGCCCGCGAGACCCAACTGGCCGATCGCGCCGTGGCGCTGAAGGTGAGCCTCCGGGGCTCGCGCGAGCCCCAGACGCTGGCGCGGCTGCAACACACCCACATCGTGCCGGTCCACTCCCACAGCGTCGACCCGGCGACCGGGATGCACGTGTTGTGCATGCCGTACTTCGGCCGGGTGACCCTGAGCCGGCTGCTGGCGGACCTGACGCGCGACGCCGACGCGCCGCTCCGCGGCGCCGACCTGGTCGCGGGCCTGGACCGGCTGGAGCCGGCCCCCCAGGCGGCCGCGGTCCCCTCGCCGATCCGCCAGGAGCTGGCCTCGCGGTCGTTCCCCCGCGCCCTGGCCTGGTGGGGCGCGCGGCTGGCCGAGGCGCTGGCCCACGCCCACGAGCGCGGGATCCTCCACCGCGACGTGAAGCCCTCGAACGTCCTGATCGCCGCCGACGGCGCGCCGATGCTTCTGGACTTCAACCTGGCCCACGAGGAGATCGCCGCCGGCGAGCCCGGCGCGCCGGCCGGCCTGGGGGGGACGGTCGACTACATGGCGCCGGAACACCTGGAGGCCCTCGCCGACGGCCAGGGCGACCTGGTCGACGCCCGCGCCGACGTCTTCTCGCTGGGGGTCTTGCTCTACGAGGCGCTTCTGGGGGTCAAGCCGTTCGAGCCGCCGGCGAGGCGGGCGTCGGTCGTCGAGTCGCTGCTGGACGCCCCCGACGGCCGCCGCGGCGACCCCCCGACGCTGCTGCCGCCGGACGCCGACCTTCCCCCCCCCCCCCGGGCCGTGTTGCTCCCCTGCCTGGCCCCCGACCCGATCGACCGCTATCCCGGCGCCGGCGAGTTGGCCGAGGACCTTCAGGCCGTCGCCGACGACCTGCCCCTGGCGTTCGCCCGCGAGCCGCTCTGGAGCCGGGCGATCCGTCGCGCCCGCCGCAACCGGCTGCGGTTCGCCACCGCCGCGGTCGTCCTGGCCGCCTGCGCCGCGGCCTTCGCCGCGGCCGTCAACCTGAACATCGAGCGGTCCAGCCGCCGGGTCGAGGCCGAGCGCCGGCTCCAGCGCGGCGAGGACCTGATGGGCAAGCGCGAGTTCGACAAGGCCCTGGTCCAGTTCGAGGCGGCGGTGAAGTTCGCCGAGGGGCCGTCGCGGAGCTTCCTCGGCCGGCTCCTGGACTGGCGCAACCTCCGCGACCTGGTCGAGCGCGCGCGGCTGAGCCTGACGGAGCCCGACGCCCACTCCGACCTGGAACGCCAGGAGGAGACGGCCAAGGAGAAGGCGCGGCTGGCCCGCCGCAACGCCGCGATGCGCGAGAACGCCGCGCGGATCCACCGCGAGTCCGAGGGGCTGCGGATGCGGTTCGTCGGCGTCGTCGAGGGGAGGGCCGCCGCGGCCGAGGAGTTGGTCGGGCTCCTGAAGCCGTTCTACGTCCTGGGCCCCCGGGACTGGACCGGGCTCGACCACAACCTGGGGATGCTCGACGCCGGCGAGCGCGAGCGGCTCCGGGCGGAGGTCGACGAGCTCTTGTTCCTCTGGATCGTCGGCGTCGAGCGGGCCGTCGACCCGGCCCGGCCGCAAGCGTCGGCGCGGATCGCCGCGGCCGTCGAGGTCTGCGACAAGGCGCTCAAGTTCTCCGACCCCGAGGGCCCGTGGCGCGAGCTTCGGGCGCGGCTGCTGCGCAAGCGGGGAGGCGGCCCGGCCGTCGCGGCCGGCCCCGAGGAGCCCGCCCCCCGCGAGGAGGCCTCGGCCCTGGCGTGCTTCCAGTGGGGCCTGCTCCACTCCGCCGCCCGCCGGCCCGGACAGGCCATCGCCTGGCTGCGACGCGCCGTGCGGATCGACTGGTCGAACTACTGGTATCAATTCTATCTCGGCTTCCTGGAGAACGACGCCGGCCTGCGCGACGAGGCGCTCATGCAGTACAACGTGGCCGCCGCCGTGAATCCGGACTCCCCCTGGGTCCTCTTCAGCCGCGCCCGACTGCTGCACGAGCGCGGGGCCTGGGACCAGGCCGGCGAGGACATGGAGCGCGCGCTGGCCATGCTGAAGGACCGGCCCGAGTCGGTCCCGATCCGACTGGAGCTGGGGTACGTCCATCAGGCCCTGGGGGACTTCCCCGGCGCCCGGGGCCGCTACGCCGAGGTGCTGGCCGCGGCGCCGGAGGGCCGCTTCGGCCGCGCGGCCCGGCTCAACCTGGCGAACATCGCCGCCGAATCCGGCGACGCGGCGGCGGCCGAGGCCGAGTTCGGCGAACTCCTGGCCGACGACCCCGACGACGACGCCGCCCGACACAGCCGGGCGCTTTTGCACCTGCGGCTGGGGAGGGCGGCGGCGGCGGCGAGCTCGCTGGACGCGCTTCTGGAGCGCGAGCGTCGCGACGAGCCGCGGAGCGACCTGCTGGCGACCCGGGCGGTGGTCCGGATGATGCTCGATCGCGACGACGAGGCGGTCGAGGACGCGCTGGCCGCCCGCCGGCTGGCCCCCTCGCCGGCCCGCGACCGCCTGGTCGCCCGCGCGCTGCTGGCCGCCGGCCGGATCGAGGACCTGCAACTCGACGACCCCGACGCCGCGGCCGGCTTCCCCCTGGGCGGGGCGCGGCTGCGGGCCGACCTGACCGCCTGCGAGCGCCGGCTCGCCCGCGTCGCCGGGGACGACCCGGAATCGGCCTTCCGCGCCCGCCTGACCCGCGCCGCGATCCTCTCGGCCCTGGGACGACACGCCGAGGCGACGGCCGCCGCGGCCGCGGCGCTCGCCGACTCCCGCGGCAGTTCCGCCACGGCCTGCCTGGTCGCCGCGCGGATCGCCCGTCGGGCCTCGAAGCTCGACGAGGCGTTCCGACACGTCGACGTCGGCCTGCGCCGCGACCCCGACGACCCGGCGCTTCTGGAGCTTCGCGGCGCGCTCCGAGCGGCGACCGGCGATCCGGGCGCCGCCCTGGACGATCTGACCCTGGCCGCGGCCCGCTCCGGCACGGCCTCCGCCCACGCCGCCAAGGCCCGGGCGCTGCAGGCGCTGGGGTTCCGGGAGTCGGCCCTGGGGGAGTGGACCCAGGCCGTCCGCCGCGATCCCGAGTCGGCCCGCGCCTATCTCGGCCGGGCGCTGTGCCGCCTGGCGTTGCCCGACCCGTCGTACGACGCGGCGCTGGTGGACCTGGAGGAGGCCGCCAGTTGGTCGCGCGACGACCTCGACGTCGAGTTCGGCGTCGTTTTGGCCTACGCCCGCTGCCTCCGCGGCCGCCCCGACCGCGTCTTCCGCTGGCTCACCTTCGCGCGGCGGGCGGCGCGGCGGGCCTGGGGCCGGCTGCAATCCTGGCCCCCGCTCCTGACGGCGGCCGCGGCGTTCGAGGGCGACCGCGGGAGAATCCGAAAATCGCCGACCGGCCTGTCGCTTGACGTCGCCGATTTCCGAGTGGACCCTGTAAGGGACGGGCGCGCCCGGGCGGCTCGCGCCCCCCGGGGCGCCGACGCCCGGTGAATCCACTCGACAGGAGGGACGGAAGCCCTACGATCCGGGCGGGACGCCTTGCGACGAGACCTGCGGCT
>ERZ778017.3664-NODE-3664-length-10652-cov-16.126545_pt1 | contig 10652 bp, 12 predicted proteins | sample MGYA00375747_ERZ778017 | MGnify/ENA primary metagenome ERZ778017 (study PRJEB29350, sample SAMN05509838) | bioreactor metagenome | biome: bioreactor; material: wastewater | place: South Africa: University of Cape Town | collected 2014-03-17 ... | reverse complement strand
GCGCCATTATGTAAAATCGAGGGCGTTAACTGTAAAGTTTGAAACTTGATCGGCGTCCTGTGAGGCGCGGCGCGCAGAATGACAAAGCCCCCCGCCGAGGCTTCGGCGGGGGGCTTTGTCGCGTCTGAACCGAAAAACTTCGCCTATATCGGCTGAATCGTCAGGGCCAGGACCAGAGGTTCGTCCAGCTGCACCTCGTCGAAGCGGTAGGCGATGGTGCGGATGGCCGCCATATTGGAGCGACGCAGTTCCAAATTGCCGGTCTTCGTCAGGTTCAGCGATCGCTCGCCATAGGTCATGCGGGCGGTCTCTGTGGCCTTGAGCGGACGATAGGCGGCGGAGACGGTGAAGCCTCCGGGGCTGTTGCAGGCCTCGATAACGGACCCTGTCCGGCCGGTCTCCGCAATGACGGTGGTGTCAGGCCGCACCCAGCAGGCGACGGGTACGACCGCGCGCAGTTGGTAGGAACCGCCCGCCCTGGGGCCCGCCGCAGCGATCTGCGGCGAAGCGAAGGCCGTCACGCCGGCGGCGACGGCGACAAGAAGCGCACAGCGGCGCAGCCGCATCAACTTGGTCATGGCGTCCTCATGGCTCCTGATTGCCACGAGACCATAAAGGGGGCGCCCTTAACGCCTGCCGATCAGACAGGCTTAGTGCGCGCTTAATTACTATAATGAACCGTTGTTTACTTTATCTCTGCTTGGTGGGGGCTCGCGGCGGGAGCTCCTCACCGGGCGATCAGAACTGTCAGCTCGCGCGCGACGCGGCGGTGAAAAGCCATGACGAGACGTTTGGCGGAAGCTGAATGCCCAGTCCGCGCGATCATGTCTATCCCGGGCGTCAGAAAGTAAAAGGCGCCGAACGCCATCGCGAGCTGAAGAGCGTCGGGCTCTGGCCGACCCTGCTATCCTAGAGCACGAAATAGAACGACTTGTGTCTATCCCCGCACGCAGGGCGTTAGGCAGAATCCAGTAACACAAGATAAAGTATAGCAGAAAAAAGCCGTGGTGGCGGACAGAGAGGAAGGCCGACGGGCCTTCTTTTTCAATAGCTTAGATGGACTAACCCGCCCTGGGGCGGTCATTGAAATACAAAGAGATTTTCCGCGTTTGGCTAACGGCCAGAGCCGGAGATTGGATACGAAAAACCCCGCCGGCGTTGCAGCGCGCGGCGGGGTTCAAAAGGGCTTGGTTCAGCACTCAAGGCCAGCGGCATCTTACCGCGCTGCCTCTTCCGTCGCAACGTCGGAGGTCAGCCAATGAGCCGCCTTCTCGACCTCGAGAATTTCGTCGCTGAAAAGCTGGCCTGGCATCAGCGCATCGCCAGCGACCCAACGGTTTCTCTCTCGGCCAAGGCCGTCGCCGGCTTCATTCTACATGACCTGAACGCCAGCGAAGGCGGCGCCTGGCGTGGCCAGGAGAGCATGGCGGCAGGTCTGGGCGTCAGCCCACGCCAGTTGCGGCGCCTGCTGGACGAACTCGAGTCGGCTTCATACCTGCAAGTCGAGGTCCGTAAGGGGCGCGGGCGCACCAATATTTGTCGCGCCACCCTGCCGGATGAACGGGCTGTGGCATCGAAGAACCGGACATCAACGGCCGCTCAAACTGTCGAAAAGCGGACACCGGCGACCGTTCAAACGCCAAAAAACCGGACATCGGCGTCACGAAAACCGGACATGGATGTCCGACAATACCTTTATGACCCCATTAAAAAATTTCCGACGCAGCAGCCGAGGCGGTCGTGCAGCGAGGAAGTAACGCCAGCGCGGATCATTCCCTTCGAGCATTCAGGCATTCGAGAGCGGGTGATGGGGATCGCCGGGGAGGGCGCTACGATCAGCTACCTCGACCCCGCTAGGTGGGATGCGGACGGCAGCAGCATCGTCTGCACCAGCGCTACGGGCTTTGCTCGGTTGCGCGACCTTGCTGGAAAGCCCCTCGCCGCCATTGGCGTGTCCATCACGCTCCAAGCTGGCAGCGTTGGGCGACTGGCAGCATAGGCCTGGCGGTGCGGCGAATGAGCCGTTATTCGCCGCATATCTTGCAGGGATGATCCTTGCATTTGCGGTGAATGCGGGTCATTTTCGCCGCGAGAGATGCGGTGATTATGACATACATTCACGAACAGGACGGTTGGCCGGGTTTGCGCTGGAGTGACCAGCGCCTCGTTGAACCGCTGGCCGCCGTGCGCCATCGCCAGGGACGGTTGATCGGTCACATGGAGGCGTTGGGCTTTCCGCTGCGTGAGGAAGCCGTCCTGCGAACCCTGACTGAGGACGTGCTGAAGTCCAGCGAGATCGAGGGCGAGGTGTTGGATCGGGAGCAGGTGCGTTCCTCCATCGCCCGCCGCCTGGGCATGGATGTCGGTGGGCTGATCGAAGCGGATCGAAACGTCGAAGGCGTCGTTGAAATGATGCTGGACGCCACGCAGAACTTTGCTCAGCCGCTGACTGCAGAGAGGCTATTCGGCTGGCACGCGGCGCTATTCCCCACGGGGCGAAGTGGCATGAGCCGCATCACTGTCGGCGCGTGGCGCACGAGCGATGGCGACCCCATGCAGGTCGTATCGGGGCCTATTGGGCGTGAGCACGTCCATTACGAAGCCCCGGAGGCGGCGCGGCTGGACGCGGAAATGACGCGCTTTCTCGACTGGTTCGAGACGGCGACGGCGGATCCCGTTCTCAAGGTCGGCATCGCCCATTTCTGGTTCGTCACCGTCCACCCGTTTGATGACGGCAATGGCCGCATCGCGCGCGCCATCGCAGATCTCGCCCTGGCGCGCGCGGAAGGAACCCCTCAGCGCTTCTACAGCATGTCCGCCCAGATCCGCACCGAACGGAAGGCCTATTACGACCTCCTGGAGAGCACCCAGAAGGGCGACCTCGACATCACCCCTTGGCTGCTGTGGTTCATCGCCTGTCTGGACCGCGCCTTCGACGGCGCCGAAACGATCCTCGCCAGCGTCCTACGGAAGGCTCGGTTCTGGGAGGCGCTAGCGGATCAATCGTTGAACGAGCGTCAGCGCAAGATCGTCAACCGACTGCTGGACGGCTTTGAGGGGAAGTTGACGAACGCTAAGTGGGCGGCATTGGCGAAGACTTCGCCAGACACGGCGTTGCGCGACATCAACGATCTGGTCAGCCGGGGAATCCTGGCGAAGGAGCCCGGCGGCGGACGGAGCACCAGCTATTCGCTGGCTGTGTGATCGTTAAGCAAGGCTCCTGATTGCGATTTCCGGTCGTGACCCAACGCAGGGGGGCAGCAGGCGGACTCGTTCGACAGGGAATGGAGGGGTGCTGTCAGTCTAACGCTAAAGGTGCTCCACTTCGAAGGCTGCAAGCCATTGGTGGAGAAGGCGTTTTATGAAACCGCTATCGTTTAAGCGACACCGCTTTCCAGGCGAAGTGATCCGTCATGCCGTGTGGTTGTACTTTCGCTTCAATCTTAGCTTCCGCGACGTCGAGGAACTGATGGCGCAACGCGGAATTGACGTCAGCTACGAAACGATCCGGTGCTGGACGATCAAGTTCGGGCCTCTGATTGCACGGCGGCTGAAGAAGCGGAGAGTGCCTCCGACAGGCCGTTGGCATCTCGATGAAATGGTCTGCAAGATCGGAGGACGGCGCATGTATCTGTGGCGCGCAGTCGACGACGAAGGCGAGGTTTTAGACGTCGTTGTCCAGCGCCAGCGGGACACAGAGGCGGCTTTGAAGCTGATCAGACGTCTTTTGCGCAATCAACCGGTCGAGCCAGAAACCATCACGACGGACGGGTTGGCCTCGTACGGTGCGGCACTCGATCGGTTGGAACTGAGCCATCTGCATCGCCCTGGCAGGCTTCGTGACAACAACCGCGTTGAGAACTCACATCTGCCGATCCGACGACGGGAGCGGCAGCATCAGAGGTTCAAATCCCAAGCCTCAGCCCAGAGATTTCTCACCACCCACGCCGCGATCTACAACACCTTCAACTTCCAGCGCCATTTGATCAGCAGACCCACACTTCGTTGCTTTCGCGCTGAAGCGAATGCCGCGTGGGAGGCGGCCGTGGTCTGAAAATGAGCAGGGTAGGGATCTTTCGACTTCGCTCAGTTAACATGACAGCACCTTCTCAATAGCCCCGAGGCCGAGGCGTATTTCACCACCAAGGCTGACCGCCGCGTTCTTATAGGCTTCCGCGCCGCCCTCGAAATGCTGGCCATTCCCCTGCCGGAATACGCCCGCCGCAAAGAGACGGGCCGCCCGACGACGACCAAGCTGATCGCTCGCCAATATGCCGAGGACAATCCCCAGCCGCGCACCGGGAACACGCTCTCGCCGCGCTCCGCATCAACAGGCCTCAGCGCGCAACAGCGCCGCGCCCAGCCCAAGACCGGGGATGCTCGGGAAATCACTCGGCAGGCGTCCCTCTTCCGGCAGGCGTTCGCCACGCAGGGCTAAGCCCCTCCGGCCACAACCATTCTCCTTTCCCTCAGAGGCTCGGCATTCCGCCGGGCCTTTTTCTTTTCAGGACAACTTTCATGACCAAGACCACCACCCGGCCGCTGGCCGAACTGCAATCGGACTTCGTTCGCGTCGGCGCTCTGCTGAAACAGGCCCGCGAGGACGTGGAAACCCTGCGCCGCCTGTCGATGGCGGAAGCCCAGGCCGAAACGCTGGCCGCCGAACTTGAAGCCATCAAGCGCCAGATGGATCGCGCCTTTGCCGATGAGGACAAGGCCAAGGAGGACGCCTTCATTGCAGGCATCAAGGACGTTCGGATCACGGAAGGCGATCAGCGGGACAATCTGATCCGCCGCACCTTCACCGTCGCCGTCACCCGCACGGGGAATGACGGGCTGCGCGATTGGGAAACCACCGCTGAGAAGACGGGCCTGACGAGCCTTAAGCCCGAGGAATACGCTTGGCTGCTTCGCCACCCTGATCGCATCCCGGCGTCCATTCTGGCGCTGGCCGATGATCCGCGCACCGCTTTCCAAACCTATTTCGGCGGCAAGAAGCGGGGCTATTTCCGTGGCGCGTAATCACCGCAGAGCCAAGCGCCCGTCATATCTGCGCTATGGCGAACTGGCCGTCCCCGATCCGAATGGCCGTTACGTCCGGCCGGATCACCGGGCTAAAACGCTGGATGAACTGCGGAGCCGTTGCGGCCCGCTCGGCCCTCAGGCGGTCGTCGCCGCTGAATACGGGGCCGCCGTCGCTTGGGTCGTCAAGGGTTATCCCGAAACCTACGCCGCAACGACGAGCCTTGGCCGCAGGGGCGTGATCTATGCCGCTGGGAACGCCAACAACATCATCCGTCTCGGGGAGGCCAAGCCCCTCCCGAAAGACATGACGCCACCGCAACGCAGCCGCTTGGCCGCTGCCGCCGCCGAGGTCGTCGCCGCCTACAGGCGCGCCGGTTCCCCCGGCCTGCTCAAGCACATTCACAGCACACAGCACTTCGTCCATTCCTGCGCCGTCAACGCGGCCTTGGAGGAAGCCCAGCAAGAAGGAGAAGGCCAATGAGCCTGACCATGAAACAACGAGTGAAGGTCAACGCCGCCCTCGCCACCATCCACGCCCACGGCCTCGACCCCTTCGCGGTTCATCAACGCGCCGTCGCCCTGCGCCAAATCCATCAGCCGCGCCGGGCCTTTGAGATCGCGCTCAATGAGTTCGCCGCCCAGCATCCCGACGTTGGCGTCGTCGTGGGCAACATCACTCGCATCGTGGAAGCGGCCCCGGCTAACGACTTGGCCCGCTATGACCACGCCCTCAACGTCTATCGGGACACTGGGGACGACGCCGCCATTGACGCCATCGCTGAGAGCGTCCTCGCCGCAGAGATCGACCTAGCCGTTCAGGCCGGGGAACTGTCGGCGGGGGACGCCCAAGCCGCCAAGATGGATGCCGCCCGCGAACTGGCGGAACGCGGCGCGCCCCTGTCGGACGGTGCCAAGGCCGCTCTGAGCCGGGAGGGCTTCGACTTCCCCGAGGGTCAGGCCCCAGCCCAGCAGGCCCAGCCCACGCCAACGCGCCCTGAGGACCTATACGCCAGCCAGACCAGCAGCCCCGGCGTCCCGGTCACAGGCATCATCGCCCCCGGCGCTCAGGCCCGCATCAACCGCGACAGGGCGTCGGACTATTCCGCGCAGGGTCCGCACGGCGGCGGCGCGCAATCCCAGCCGCAGGCTTTCGGCTTCGCGTCCACAGGCCCGGCCACGGGTATCTGAGAAACGCCCGCTGAGGGGCCTCGCCGCCCCCGATGAGCGATCACCCGGCCGGGACCAAACCACCGCCCCAGCGCCTCGCTTTCCGGCCTTCCCGGCTACCTCAGGGAAGCAGGCGGGGGCGGCAAGGTGAAGCCCGGCACCCGATAACGGGCCATGCCCTCGACCAGTGGCCGCAGCGGATATTCGAGGCCGCCGTAGTCGTCGGCAACATCACCGCTATCATGGCCGGTGATGGCGTCATTGACCGCCTTATCCAGACCGCAGGCGCGGGCGTAATGCTTGAAGCTATGGCGGAAGGAATGGAACACGACCCGTTCATCGGCAACGCCGCAAACCTTGCGGAGATAACGACTGAACCATTTGGACCAGTTGCCCATGAGTTCCCCCGCCGCTGTCGGATTGATCTTATGGAAGACGCGCGCGCGGCGTTCAGCCTTCGCAGCCGCCACGACCTTTAGAAAGCCCAACGCGATTAGATCGGGGTGGATCGGGATGCGCCGCTCGCTCCCCTCGGTCTTAACCTTTTGGCCCCGTTCTTCGTTTTCTGCGAAGCGCATGACCCAAACCGATAGTTCGTTTCCGTCCGGCCCTTCGTAGCTTTCTTCGTAAACATCGTCGGGATGAAGCTGGCCTAGTTCAGTTTGGCGCGCGCCTGTGTAGAGCGCCAGCAACGGGAGCCAATAGGCGGCCTCGCCACCACCTCCGACAGGGCGAGCGCCATCTGTGTGAACGGGGCCGCTGAACATGGCTTTGAGTTCGTCGCGGTCGAAGTGCAGGCGCTTATCTTTGGCCCTTCTCTTGTCGGCAACCTTGATCCCTTTGGCGGGGTTCGCAGGGATCAGGTCATTGTCCACGGCGTAGTTGAACAGCGTCCCTAAGAACGGGATGATGACGTTGATATTGCCCGGCGTTTTGCCTTCGGATAGCAGCGCATCCTTGAACGCAATGACGTGCTGCTTGGTCACATCTTGGACCGCCAGCTTGCCGACAACGGCCTCGAACCGCTTAACCGTCCGTGTCAGGTCCCGCACCGTTCTCGGCTGCGGCGTCCGCTCGGCTTTCCATTTGTCCAGCACATCAGCGAGCGGGACGCGGGAGCCGCCAGATACAGGGGGCTTGGCTGCCGGAGCCGCAGCAAGGGCTGCCGCGCCTTCCCCGGTGAGGATCGCCAGCGTCGCCACCCGCATTCCCTCGGCCTCAGGCAATGACAGGCCCACGGCATCGCCGCCGTCTAGGATCGCCTGATAGGTTTCCAGCCCTTCGCGGGCCTCAAGGTTGAAATCTTCCAGACGCCCGGCCGCGAGATATTCCGCCCGCTTCTTCCGCAGGGCGACCAGTGCCCGCGCCGCATAGGCATCTATGTCTATGGGTTTGGCCGCCGCCTTGGTTTCGACAGCAGGGGCTTTTTCGGCTGCTGCCATAGCTGCCCGCGCCTCTGCAAACTCACGGTCCAGCGCGGCCCATAGAGCGACGTGTCGCCGCTTGGCCTCAGCCGGGTCCGAGGTCCCCAAGGCTTTGGTGATTACTTCCCTGCCGTCATAGGCCGGGCGGAGGTCCTTGGGGATGATGCGGCGCGTCGTATATCGCCCGCCCTCGCGTCTCAAAAGGCCAGTCAACACGTCTGCTTTCTCCGTATCGAGTGTAGCAGACATTCGGCCCCTAACGATTGTAAGTGACTGATTTTCCAACAAACTCTTTCGGATCAAGAGTTTGTAACAGCGTGGCGGACAGAGCGGGATCAATACTCGAAAATACAATGACTTAATCGTTGTTGCCGTGCCAAGCGTGGCACCAATTTTGTAATGAGAAAGTATAGTTTGTTCCCACGAAAAGTGGGATGCGAATGTTAAATCGTATTCAAAGAAGAAATCTCTTCAATCACATCGAGCGTGGAGAGTTTGTCCTCTGGCATCATGTGTCGATAGTGATCCATCGTCACCTGAAGCGTAGAGTGGCCAGCCCAGTCACTGATGCGTTCCAAGGGCACCTTTCCGCTTCGAGCCAACCGCGTGAGGCAGGTGTGGCGCATGGTGTGAAGCACCACGTCAGAGACGGCAAAGCCCTCCGCAACAAGCTCGCTGCGGATCGTGCTGAACATATACCAGACGGTTTGCGACTTCATTGGAAATAGCTTCCCGCCAACGGCTGTCTGCCGAAGATGTGGGAGGCTCTGGCGAATAGCTGTCGTCAGCGGAAGTTCCCGAGGCTTCTCGTTCTTCGTTGTGTATCTGGGAAACGATACGAACACCGCACTGTTGCGAGTTTTCAGATCGTTCACGCCGACGTTGAGGGCTTCCCCCAACCGACATCCTGTATCCAGCAAGAAACGCATGAGATGGGCAAACCGAACCCACGGACGGTTAGGTTCGGCGACGGACCGAGCGGCGATGGCGCGGAACATGGCGTGCTCTTCGTCCACGCCGAGGACGCGATCCCGTGCGTTCTTCGCATTCACGCTGGGCATCTTAGGTTTGCCCGCAAGCACCGGTCTGCCGTCCGCCTCCGTCAGCATCGTGGCTTCGGTCAAAGCTTTCGACACGGCACACATTTTTCGATGGACGGTGCCCGCTGCATATCCTCTCGCGAAAAGCTCCTGAACGAGGTCTTGAAGGCGAGTGTAGGTCATGTCCGCTACGGGCACGTCGCCGATCATCTCCCGCAGAATTTTGGCATTGGATTTGACCGTCCGCTGGGAGCGGACCTCACGAGGCGACCACACCGTCTGACAGCATCGGTCGAGCAACTGCCCCATAGTCATACCCCCGACCTTTCGGCGCGCGGTGCGAGAAGCGGGGACAGGCGCCGCCGCGCCAGTGACAATATCGCGCGCACGCTGACGGGCCGCCTTCGCGTCCGTCGAGCCAGTGGTGATGCGGCGCCGTGTGTCGCCTTCGTAAAACTCGACGAAGTAGATGCCTGACGGCTTCCTCTTGAGGGAATACGCGCTCACGCTTCGTCGCCTCGCGCCGTCACGAAGTCCGTCAGCTTGCGAGCGATCTCGGCACCGTCAGGAGTGATGACGAGATATTTTTTCCGGCGGTCGTCCCGGTCCCCTTCCTGCCGAACCCAACCAAGGCCATTCGGCTCCTGATGACTCGGCTCGAAGAAGATTTGGAAAGACTTGGCGAGCGACTGCCCGACCGTCGCCGAACCGCCTTCTTCCGCGAAGTAGTCCCGCACATCGGTCATGAGCATTCGCCGCCCATGGGCGTTCGCGTGAACGACATGGATGAAAGCCAATGCCTGTCGCAGAGAAAGCCGTGCGGGCATCGCATCCGCCAGAATGCGGAAGACCGCCTCAATGGCGGTGAAGTCATCTTTGCGATCCCAGAGGCCGTTCATGACGGCCATCACTTGATCGGTATCTGTGCCGGGCCGCCCCGGCAATTCCTGCTCGCTCATGGCGAAGCCTCTCTCATAGTTGATTGAGCAGAAGATACCGTCTTCACACACAATGTCAATACGGAGAATACGACTTGACGCCCTTATATGGTGCCCTTATATCAAAGTTCAGGGCGGATCAGAGTGCCATTGGCAGTCAGACCGCCATCGCGCCTTTTTCATTTCAACGAGTTAGGAGAACCGTGCCGGAATCTGTGTGCCAGCGGGCGTCCTGAACGCTCACGAGTCGCGACCAAGCGCGGCGCGGATCGCGTCGTTCGCGCGGCGAAGTTTGCGTTGATAGGTCGTGGAGGCCGTCGAGCATTTCCTACCGGCAGAGGCGATGCGCGTGTGTTGCTCTGCGCCGCCAGTTCGGCGGGCCTGCTTTTTTGAGGCGGCCGCGTTGCGAAGTGCGGCTTGATAGTCGTGAAGAGCCTCGCTCTTGCGGCGAGTGGCGTCACTGATCGCTTTCGCGTTTCTCGCTGCTGGAGACAGTAGTTCTCTAATAAGTTCTCGGTATCTCATGGCGTATTTACGCCAGATGATGAGGTCCGATTAAATAGACCTGTCGCCGAGCATTATGGTAGTTTGTCCCGTGGGAAATATCACTGAAGAGTTGTCGTTTGTGGCGCGGAACAGAACGTCCTTCAAGGACGCTCAAACCCGCTTCTGTGCCGGTCTGCGATTCACTCACGTCCTTACCCTCGCGTGGAACCGCGACACGCCTCTGGAGGCCGCAAAACGCGATCTACGGCGGCTTCACCGCCGGGTGGATGAGCACCTCCTCGGGCGCCACTTTTTCAAGCTCCCGCCCGAGGCGAGATCGCTCGCAATGTTCGCGTTCGAGGGCGAGCGGGCGAGCGTTCACGCGCATTCTCTTTGGAGGGTGCCGCCGACGCCGCTGGGCACGAACAGGCTGCTACGCTTCCATAAGCTTTTCCCACACGAACGGGGAGGCGTGTGGAACGAGATCGTTCCGAGCGGCTCCTACAAGCTCCGCATTATTGACGTGACCCCCTGAAACTCCTCCAAGAATAGCTAGAGTCCGCCCTAACGAA
>ERZ778017.3663-NODE-3663-length-10655-cov-6.083208_pt1 | contig 10655 bp, 5 predicted proteins | sample MGYA00375747_ERZ778017 | MGnify/ENA primary metagenome ERZ778017 (study PRJEB29350, sample SAMN05509838) | bioreactor metagenome | biome: bioreactor; material: wastewater | place: South Africa: University of Cape Town | collected 2014-03-17 ... | reverse complement strand
TGCAAAGAATGATAAATGAGCACATGAACATAACATATAAACTTACAAACAAAAACCTATTGATTATGTTTCATTATTTAACTCAAACTATTACCAAGATTTGTACGTATCATGAATAAATAAGTTTTTCTGGTATTAAGTTACTCTTCTAACTAATCCGATTTTTGTCAAGAGTCCAGTTTATCTTGCGGTACACAATCGGAAATTTTCTACATAATAAATATCTCGCATGTTAGTTGATACTACCATTGACCGATCTGGATATCTCAACCCCCTGTTTTTTCTGGTTATAGCTGTTGTTTGGTTGCATCTTCCTAGTAGATCTTATTTCATCCATGGCATACCCAGGGATTCTAATATTCCAATTCTTCTCTAGATGTAATTGAACATCTTTAGCTTCAATTGTGTTGGCTCTTCTGTGTTTGGCCAATCTACATGCAAACCCACTTACCGAGTTCAAGAACTCATCTGCCAAGTCAAGAAGGAACTCTTCAGCATTCCCATCAATAGTTGTTTTCCCATCACCTTCATCAGCTCCAATTGTATTCACCAACTCAATCAACTTTCTCTTGTTCAAAACCCTTCCACCATCAGTATTACTTACTGTTGGATCGCTACTAGCTAAATCAAACGTTGGAATCTTGGTAATAGCTGGCGTAGAGATATAGGCACCAGCACTACTAGCCGCACCTCCTGTCAAGGTTGGTCTGGTATCGGTGTTAAAGTTTAATGGTACTGGTACAGGTGGTTTGACATTGATTGTTGTTGATATTGGTATCAATGGAACACTAGATTTAATGATACCAGACAAATTGATTGGTGGAGGGCCTGATTTCAGGGTTGTTGACGTTGACTTAGAAGGCGATACTTTTCCACTAGCATTTGATGACGGTGGTGCTCCAGTACCAGCAGCTGAAGAAGCTTGAGCTGGTGGCAGCCCACTGTTACTACCAGATGGACCAGCCAATGTTGGCATTGAAGGAGACTGATCTTGTGTTCGAGTAGGTGGCTGAGATGTTGATGGTTGCATCAGTTGGGCTGCTTGAACCGATGATTGCGGTGTTGCTGTTGGTTGTCTGCTAACAGATTGTTGACTTGGCGGTCTAGTATGTCCTTGGATATTATTCATAACTGTTGGCTGTAATGGTGCTTGCGCCTGACCCTGTTGTTGCATTTGCTGTTTCAATTGTTGTTGACGTTGTTGCTGCAATTGCTGTTGTCTTTGCTGTTGGATCTGCTGTTGGATTTGTTGTTGTTGAGACATCTGTGGCAGCTGAGTTTGAGGAAGGGAATTAGCCGATGCATTTATGTTTTGTGGCTGGTTGAATTGTTGCTGTTGAGGAGATTGTTGTTGTTGTTGTTGCTGTTGCTGTTGCTGTTGCTGCAGCTGTTGTTGTTGTAAAAGTTGTTGTTGGAGGAATTGTTGTTGTTGTTGCTGTTGTTGATTGGGCTGTGGTTGTTGTGCAGCACCGATATTGCTTTGAGGAAAGTTGTTATTACCGGTAGTTTGATTCGCCTGTACTTGCTGCATTACTTGAGATCTCATCAACACTCCAACCTTCTGATAATGAGAAAACTTGGTTTTCCATTCTACGAGTTCACGATCAATCGCAGCAATTTGCTCGGGAGTCACATTTCCTCGTTTACGTTGCTCTAAAAGCTGGATTCTCTGTCTAAACTCAATCAACTTCTGCTTAATCTGATTAAACTTCTCTAAAGAAACAGGCATGTTGGGTTTATTTGGTTGCTGCTGACCATTTGGAAGTGGTTGTTGTAGTTGTGGTGACTGACTCATTTGAGTCATTTGTGGTGATTGCTGATTTTGCATGACTGGAGACTGTTGAGGAATGTTCATTGGTGATGCCATCATCGACGATGACTGAGATGCCTGAATTCCACCAGCCTGAGGTTGAATTGTGCCCATCATTGGAGACAGTTGCATTGGAGCATCCTGATGGGACATTGACTGACTAACAGTGTTCCCCATGGAAGTTGGCATTTGTGATTTAGCCATTTGATTCATTTGTCCATGATTCATCTGTCCCTGTTGCATTTGTGGTTGATTCATTGGATCTTGGCCCATCTGGTTCATCTGTTGACCTTGTTGTTGCTGTTGCTGCTGTTTCTGCATCCGGGCTTTCAGCTGTGCTTGGTATGTTAAAACTACCTGTTTGATCTTCTCTGCCTGAGCTAAATGTCGTTGCTTAGTAGCCTCGTCCGTAGCAGCATTAGCCTTGGTCATCTCGTTTCTGTAGGCTTGAAGAAGCTGAGCAACTTGATTGGGATAGTTTGCCATGGGTCTCTGGGGATTTCCTCGAAGATTATTCCCACCTTGGCTCTGCCCTGGAAGTGCATGGTTAGAACCAGACATTGCCAGATTTTGCCCATTCATCGACATATTCACCCCGTTCATAGCCCCATTCTGTCCACCGGGAACGAAACTATTGGGATTGCCGTTTTGTTGGTTCATCTTCGCTAATTTTTGATGTATTCCAACAACCAGTTCTGGTTTATAATCATGGTATAAAGGTTCAAGTTTCGAAAAATATCACGTCCTGCAGATAGCCATGAATGGTGCTACCATGAGCTCTTATAATTTGCTAAAGGATGAAGCAAAACTTTACCAAACCAAGAAGGCCATGGCTGCTAGATGGTCACTATGGTGTCCTCTTGTGTAGGTTCGTATTTGTGATGGTTCAAATGAAAAAGGTTTTAATTCTTGATTTTTTGGGACCTTTTTCTGGTGCGTGAAATTCTTCCAGCCGATTTTTTTGCAACCATATACTAATAAATACAAACTGCAAAGGCTCGGATCCTTCTATAAAGCCACGTCTTGAGCCAACACAATACAATGCAACTTAATTAGTTTTACATTTTCTTCCCTTCTACATGCGTAAAAACCAACACGTGTAACAATTAAGATTATGTATTAAAGACGTAAAAACCTGAGTCATTGTAATGGCGAGTGCCATTTCGTAAGATAAATATACAAGGGTGGGTATAATAATGGTGGGTATGGTGAAATGGAATTATTTGGTGAAGAGTTTTGGATTCACACTTTGTTTGCAGCCACGTCTTCAGTAGGTGCCACATGATTTGGATCGGGGCTTTCGGGCAACTCAGTGACAGGATTTGGTTCTTCAGCATGTGCTGAAATTTGCAGATCAGTATCTGCCTTTAATTTTTCAAGAGCTTCTTCTCCCTTAGATTCTGAGCCGACATTTGTCTCATTACCACTGGAAGTAGTAGAAGCTGCTGCAGCGGCTTCTGCGGCCTTTTGCTCAGCAATCTGCTTGAAGTATGCTGTGTAACCGAATTTTGATCTAGCTCTTAAAGTAGGACCGATTTTAGCAAAAATGTAAGGCACTGGTAACAATGCCAATGAAATAAATCCAAATAATGATGAGGCCCACCCAATACCTAAGTTGGTGTACATTTGAACCGTGAATAATGGGAAGACAGATGCCAAGGTATAACGCAACACATTGTTAGCAGACATAGCTGATGCAAGACAAATTGGTGGGAATGCCATAGAAAAGTATCCCACGACAGAAAAGAACACCAAAATCAAACCAAGACCAAATGGGAACCCTGCGGCAGTAGGAGCCATCCAATGGATGCTTTCTTTTCTACCGGTCCAACCCATCCAGAACAAAGCAATAGGTAAACAAACAGCCCCGATCTTACCAACAAGAAGCTTCTCTTCTGGTGCAGCCCAAATGATATTACCGTTTTCATCACGTCTACCTCTGGTACCATCAGGATTTTTTGGGAAATAGATGAAGTGATCAAGAAGAACGTAAAGAACGACCCCTGAAATTAATCCTAAACCAACGGAAATAAATGGTAAACCGGAAACACCAATTGACATGTGATGAACACCTCTGAAAATGACTGGGAAAGCCTCAAAGAATCCGAATAACACAGCAAAAATAAAGGCCACATAAATTGACATCAAAGAAACAATAAGATCACCGGCCAACATTTGAGCTGGTCTCAATAACACGAAAGTTGCAATCTTTTTAAAGTCAGGTGGAGGTTCGATAACACGAATACCTCTAGCCTTAGCTCTCTTTCTCAAAATGATCGGCTTATAAGTTTCAGGGCATAAAACCAAAGAGGGCAAAACTGCACCAGAAAACATCAAGTAAACCCATGACGCTGGCCATTTCCAGCCCTTGTATTGACCAGCAAAACCACCTACAATAGGACCAATGACTGGACCTAAAAATGGTGCCAAACAGAAAAGAGCAATAGCAAACGACAAATCTTCTGGCTTGTTAGCCCATAAATCTGAAATTGTACCAGAAGCAATAGACAATGCTGGAGAACAGAAGAACCCAACAAAAAATCTCAAGACCAAAATAGTTCTGATATTCTTAGCAAATCCGATCCCCAAATTGAACAACATACCAATTGGGAACGAAATCACATAAATCCATCTTCTACCGATCTTTTCCGATAACGGACCGGTAAGTAAAGGTCCAAGAGCCAAACCAATCATATAGAATGTTAAACCAGAAATTCCTAACTCGGAGGAAATCCCAAATCTTACTACCATTTCTGGAACACCACCCACGTACAACGAAGACCCCAAGGAACAGCACAAACAAACAAGTGCTACCGTGAATGTGATCCACCATTTCTTGATGTTAGACCAGTTGTGAGGGTTTCCTTTATCGTCTGGTCCGTCCCAGTCCAACTTGTTGACATCAATTGCATTTTCGTCCTCCGAAAACTCATCTTCTTTGGTGTCATTTTTATCACCTTTTTTGGTACTATGGTGACTCTTTACCGAATGAACAGAAATGGATTTTCTAAACTCTTCCTCCGCCACTTCTTGTACTGAACGTTGTGTAGCAACTCTTTCAAGTGTAGATTGTCTATTTAAAGTATCCTCCTTTGAAACAGGATTGCCGTAGTATTCGTTGATGGTGTCTTCGTGGTCCGATCCACCATCAAGATTAATGTTCGGAGAGGGAATTGTCGTATGGTCACCTTCCTTGTTCTCTTGGGGCACCTGTTCAGGACCCTCGTCTTTGTTCGTTTCATTTTCGTCATCAGTATATTCTGGAGCCGTATCATAAGCTGACGACGCCGTAGCAGAGCTGATGGAATGTCTTGAGTTGGACTCCTGCAAGTTGCCTTGAGCTGCCAGTCTGAGCTGGGCCTCCTCTGATTCTGATGTACCAAATATACCCATACCGTTAACTACAATCTACGATATCAAATTGACAAACAACGAAAAGAAATCTCCTCATCGTAGCAGATAAAATATATGTACATATATATATGGTTACGCCATGGTCTGCAGCAGAAACCAACAAGCTGAATTTTCAAACATAATTTTCAGTGGCTAGGTAACGGTATTTTCTATACTCGGTTAAAGATACAGGTTTGGGGATTTCTATTCCAAGAACAATGCCTTTTGTGAACCAAACAAGACGCAATTTTTTTACATGAAGGATTTCGGTGGAGGGATGGCAGACACATGCCTGACGGTCACAGTAGGGAGCACCACGAGTTTGGCCGAAATGTGACATTGTTTGTGGGTTTTTTCTTCCCTCCACACAAAGTCTATGCCGAAACAACGATATGTATCTGCATGTACCGTGGTATCTAACGGGAAGTATTAGCCGGGAGTCTGGTTTTAGTTAGCACCCCTAGGCAAGCTCTGTGAAGTACATTGTTATGAGGGTGAAACAATCTGGTTCAGCTTGCTAAAATTACGAATTCCTCGGTGAAGTTTGGTGTTGCTGTAACACGTTGTTACTGTTTTCCGTATTTTGTCAGCGCATCATGTCGTTGCTGCTCGGAGTTATTCCGCGCCGGAGTACATTTCTTGGATTTAATTCCGAGGAAGCATATTCTATCACCGTTTAAATACAAGTATCCCAGTGTAAGTCCGATATTTAGCCGTAGATAAGTCAGAAGTCGTATTTCCGATGGGATGACGATCTTTGTCGTACACATGCAAATAATTGGTGTTCTGTCAGATTAATGATACATGATTTGTCATCTACGATGTTCTTGTCAAACTTCGTTTCTTGTAAATACTCTGCGTTGGCACTTGTTTTCATCAAGATACTTTGTCACAGCCGGTCATGTCCGATCTTGTGATCATTAGCTATAATGCCGATGTAAACTTTCGGCCCATTCACTGTATAGGGTGCTGCGGGTTATAGCCGTTTTGCATCGGTTGCTTCTACTGTGGGACGTCCTCGCTATCATACTGCATTTCTGTGGCGTCGCTTAGGCTGCACAATAACTAATCTCACAAGCATTTGTTTAATCTGTGGCCGTGAGCTGTGTCAATCAGTATCACAGTCTCGATCACATTACGATTAGGTACCTTCTAATAATTGTTACAACCGATTAGTTCTATGAAGTTCTACAGTATGCAGCTAGTTTCTACTGGGTCCTCGGTATCATTAACTCGTTTATTCTGTCTTTGTAATTTTGCTATAGACTTCGTATTGCTAAAGGGTCCTGGATAGATTATGTATAAATTACCAACCCATTCTCCACCCTGTTGATGTTGCCAAATCTTTGGTTTTTAAGTGAACACAATGTCTCCCTTGAGATGTGCTATTAGTTGTACACCAGCTAATGAATCGAAGACATCACTGTGGTAACTGGTCGGGCTCTGACAAAAGTTTCTCTGGAAAATTCTTTTTCTACCACTTCCTCTTTTTTCCTTTAGCCGTCTTGTACCGATCCGAAGACAATGTTGCCTTTTGATTTCCATCATTGTCCCATCCATAGTAAGTTTTGGCCCGTAAGTATCCAAATGTGAAATTGCAGCCGAATATGACTACCACAAATCCAAACGCAAGCATAAAGAATTTCAACCCCAAGGGCTCAATTAATGAATTGATTATCATCCCAATTGTTTCTGCAGATATGCTGGAAGTATTTCCCACGCCATGAGGATTCTGGTTCATACATTTTTCCCAATAAGCGCACTGTCTTTCTAGCGCAGGTACCGGATCAGGAAAGCAGTGGTTCTCGCTGTATTGTCGGCGACATGATTCAATTTCAACCAACAAGTTTTTTGATTGAATGAAAATCTTGTGGTTTATATCTTGTTTGATGGATTTTATTATGGTGTAAACATTGAACATAATGTAGATAATCGCAATGAAGTTGACAATTAACTGAAGGTACGATGACAACATATAATAGATTCTTTCAACAGGTGACGCCGTTTTCTCCCATGGTAATGGCAAATGATATAGTTGATTGCTTAACCCATGTAGTCTTGGGTCCATCAAATTATGGCCAAGTGGGTTTTTTGCGATTTGAACTGAGTGCTCACTACTACGTGCAACTTGTGTATCCTGATTCATTAGAATGCTGGATTGAGTGAGATCTTGATTCTGTGCAACGGCATATTTCAAGTTTTGATGTTCTTGTTCCTTTTTTGGAGTATTCTGTTTATTTGGCGAGTTTGGTTCACTTCCATAGTAGTAATGATGGTGATGAATCTGTACTGTAGGGCGATTGAACGCATTGTGCATGTTGTGGAAAGGTTGGTCTATTCCTGATGACATTCCAAGTCCGTTCATTTGATTGTTTATAGGATAATTTTGTCTGTTGAAGAATGTCTGTTTGTTGGACGGTGTAGATTGTTCTGGGGCTAAAGTATCAAAACTGCCATTTCCAGGATTGAAAACATACTCTTCTGTGGCATCACTTGGGTCTTCACTGTCATACTTTCTATTAATAAATGAATTTATATCGGAATCTGAAGAAAACGAACTCAAGTTCTTATTGTATTTGCTGATGTCATATTCGTAGTCCACCAGATGGTCGCTCGGGACGTCATTTTGAGAAGTTGTTGGAGGTGGCATCAAAAGTTTCGGTTTATTCAATGCCAACTTGGCCCCCAATGTAGTAGGTGATAATATAGAAATGCTTGATTCGTGTGATTCCTCATCTTCAGCTTGGTTGTGGATTGGTGTAGATTGGAAAGATGAGATCAATCTGGTGAGTTTACCCATGGGTGTTGAAACTGGAGGATCATCAAAAGACTCTCTATCTTTCGGAGCTCTTAGACTGACAGGGTCCTCCGGCTCTGGTGTTTGTTGTTGTGGCAAAGTGGTATCTATATCCATGAGATCAGACAGATCCAAGTCCATGAAATCGCCCTCATTTGACACCGCCGTTGCATAATTTGAATCATCTATCGAGAGAGAATACAATAGACTTCCGTCCACATCACTTGCAGTATCATAATTTCGCGTATAATTCATCAAGTATGTGCTTGTTTACATGTAATTCCAAGTTTATATTTTTCGCGGTTACTTTAATATACCGTTCTGAAAATCTCGATGCTCATCTCCCTAACATTCCTGTTTTCCACGAGGTTTGCTACCACAGTACCTTACCTATACATCTCAGATACGTGATTGCGTAGCATAGATTGTTCAAGTTGTATTTGTTTTGTTGTCCAAATTAGATACCTATACAACCAAAACTCAAAGAGTTACATTCGACGTTATTATATCCTAGATAAACTCCACAGGAGACTGTTTCAGAGTTTATATCAGCATTGAACGAGTCTCGCTGTTGTTGCTTGTAACTTTACCCGACAAGTGATAAAACCCTTTTTCAGTGTATCAAAATGGGTTCCAAAAGAAAGAAGACCGAAAAGCAGAAGGACTTCAAAAAGGCCAAATTGAAGGTGGGTAAGACACTGGCAAAACCAGATAATTATACCGATACGTCCTTTAAGGCAAAGACAATCTCTTTACCGAATCAAAGTATTGCTAAAAAGCTGTCCACTTCCGGAAGCAACCAGGAAATAGACTTGACCCATCAGCTTTCCCTTACAAAACACCATTCCTCATCTACAAGAAAAGAAGTATTGATATATTTACAGCAACATTTACCGTCTAACCCCTCCTTGTATAAACAGATTATCAATCTGATTACACCAATGATCCACGACTCATCCCTAAATGTACAGACTGCTTTGATTTCATTGTTCAATTCTTGTGGTGAAAAGCAACAAGGTCTACTTGATTTGCATGTCAGATCCATTATTTTGTTCATATTATCGGCTATGACCCATATTCAACCTGTAATCAGAAATGGGTCGTCCAAGTTTTTACAAGTTTTAGTCGAGTATGCTCCACAATCATTGGTGAAATCATATTTTGCGAAAGTGATGAAGTCGTACTTTCAATTGATGAACTGGACTCTTGTAGATGATAAAAAGTCTATGTCATTAGCTATTACCACCGGATCAGCTATTGGTGGCTCGACAAAAAAAGCTCGAATTGGCCATTTACATGTGTTACAAAAGTTCTTGCAAGTGGCATTGTTTGAAGACAAGTCTACCAAATCTTCGATCGACTTCAGCACTGTAGTAACAATTCATCCCCAATCATATAAATACTTGCTCCCAACTATCCCCCAACCATTTGCTCCACTTAAGTTGTTCATAAATGAATTACCAAAATCAGATAACTCCTCTAGTGATGGTAGCTACAGCTTGCAAGACTTGGATACATTATCTGCTGAGGATCTAGCAACACGTCGGAAGGTGATGAATGATATATTCTTGAAGCCAATGTTGCACAATTTAAAGCCATTAGTGAAAGAAGGTGGTGAAGTTGGTAAAGAAGCCAACTCCACGATATTATTGCTACAAGAATTTGAAGCTAGTCTACAAGATGAAATGAAAAACTCGGTTTAAATCATTAAACGATGTGTAAAATATAGAATCATGATATTTTAATAGAAGTAACAGTACCTAAGAAATTTTATGTTTGAATGTCGATCTAAAAGATAATAACAATTGCAACACTTGTGTCATTGCATTAATTCAGTGCTTTCCCGAAATTTTGAAAAGCCGGTTGCAATTTCTGCATCAATTAATAGGATTTATTAAACATTGCAGTGTCGGATCAATTTGCAGCCACAGATGCGTCAGTGGGAAATATCAAACTGGTTATCGTATATGGAAAAGTTGTTTAAGCAAATATTCGTCTTGAATACATCAAGAGAGTCGTCCTCTTGGTGTGCCAGATTCGAGTCTTCTTCGCTAGGAACCTTAAATTCCGTGGGGTCATGTATTTGCGAATCAGGTTGTTTCTTAGATCCACTAGATGTACCTTCAACGGCCGTTTGACGTTTACTGGATCCACCGGTGTGTTTACTGTGGGTAGTCATAGTTCAATGGATGTGGGAGCCCTATTTTTATTGTGTCTGAGCTAGTTGGTTTTCCCCGAAACAATTCTAAATCAGTTCCTTGAATAAGGTGCATACAGTAAATGCATGAAAATATGATTGTTAGCAGTAACCGTGATATAGCCGATCGGATACACAAACAGTTGAGTGTATTCAAATGATTGTTACTGTGCCAGTGTCAGCATCACACTCAGGTTCTAGTACCATTTGGTTAAATGTACCCTCACAATTGTCACAACCGTACAATAGCTGTCATCGGTGCTTGCCAACACACTAATGCAGAAACCATGCACCTAGTAACGAATACAATAAATTGAATACGATCTACAGTAGATCTACGTTCCGGAGACGATAACAGAAAAACAATATAGCCAGCATACACATAAGACTAAGCTTGTCTATGGTTGCAACATGCCCGTTTGGTCTGAGTAAACATGCCGTTTGTTGACGTGGTGCAT
>ERZ778017.3660-NODE-3660-length-10658-cov-4.677167_pt1 | contig 10658 bp, 5 predicted proteins | sample MGYA00375747_ERZ778017 | MGnify/ENA primary metagenome ERZ778017 (study PRJEB29350, sample SAMN05509838) | bioreactor metagenome | biome: bioreactor; material: wastewater | place: South Africa: University of Cape Town | collected 2014-03-17 ... | reverse complement strand
AAAACAAGACCTTAAACAGGATAGAATCGAGCATGAGCAACAAGACCAGGAAGACGGGAATGAGTCATCTGAAAGTGATACACCACCTACTTCCCCAGAAGATGACGATTCAAAACAGTTTGTCAGTCTTAGTGAGTTTCACAACATCAACGACCATTATCACGACAGAGGTACAAGACCTAATTCAAAAATCTATAAGAATTGGCGAGAATTAATGAATAGCACACCGCCAATAGGATTATTGAACCATGGAGTTACCTGCTACATGAATTCTGCAATACAATCCATCATTCATATTCCGGCTATGCAGCATTATCTTAACGATATAAATCGAGGAAAGTACAATTCAGTTTTGAAGCCAAGATCAGTAAGTCATACTTTAGCTGAATTGTCGAAACGGATGTGGGAAAGTAATAACGAAAAAGGAGGCAAGAAGATAAGGTACATTAACCCAAAGAAGATTATCCAACGGTTAGATGACATTAATTGCATGATGAGTGAATGGCAACAAGAAGATAGTCATGAATATTTCATGAGTTTAATGTCAAGATTACAAGAAGACTCTACTCCTAAAGGTACAAAGTTGAACCAATCCATCATCTACGATATATTTGGAGGTTTGTTGCTACAAAAAATTACTTGTATGAACTGTAAAAACGTATCAGAAACCAATCAAGAATTTTATGACTTAAGTTTGGGTTTTAACAAGAAGAGACATAACCAAATTGAAGCTCTTGTTGACTCCTCGAACAATACACCACCACCTACCCCTGGTAAATACACTATCGAAAAATCTATCAAGGACTATTTTTCAAATGAATTGATCAAATTGGACAAAAACGATTCCCAGTCCGGTTACACATGTGAAAACTGCCACAAAAAGACAATTGCAAACAAGATAAGTTACATAAATGAAGCGCCAGAAACGTTGACGATTCATTTAAAGAGATTCAAATTCAATGGTAATTCATCGTCTAAAGTCAAGCAAAGTATATCGTACTCAAATTATCTTGACTTGACTAAATATACCATTGATGGTACTCCTACCAAATACAGATTGGTATCGGTAATTGTCCATGAAGGTAGATCGTTAAGCTCCGGTCATTATATCGCTCATTGCTTACAGCCTGATGGAAGCTGGTGTACTTACGATGATGAGTACATAAACAAAATTCCAGAACAACAGGCATTGAGCGACCCAGCTGCATATGTGTTAATTTATACCAAATTAACTCCAAAAGCATTGTCTAAGAATAACAAACGGTCAATCGATGATGTTTTACAAGACAAGAAAAAGCGAAAGACAACTTAGTTTATATAACCCAGTTCATAGCATATCATAGTCACCTTAGCTAACAGATGTAGTTGATTCATATGCGCGCATGATGTGAGTAATAGCTCGCCAGAGTTACAAATTCTTCTATTTGTGTAGACTTCCCTTTTTGATATATTACGTGCGTGTGCATATACGCAGTACTACCCCCAAAGTTTTATCACCTTTGTATATTTAGTAGAGAAAAACACAATATAAAAGAAGTATTTAAATGGAATGAACCAAAATTATCAAATAAAACCAATCCTAAGTCTAAATCCATGTTACCGTAGCCATAACCAAAAAAAAAAATAAATAATTTGTAAATTAATCACATCAACATGATATTTGAATGAAGTAAAAAGGGGGTATAATAATGGTGAGTCTCAAACAAATCACCACATACTGTCATGACGTAAGAGGGTAAATCATATCGATATGACCAATAAAGGTGAGTTTAGGTGTCGATGAAGATTTCATCGTCTTCGTCGTCAACCAAACTTTCGTCGACGATGTCATTATCATTTCCACGGTCATATGCCAAGTTCTGTTGATGGGAATTTATGATTCTTGATAAAAACGCTCCATTGTAGACATCTCCGAAATGAAGGTTCTTGTTGTTTGACGGTTTGTATTTCCAGTTCATTACTAGGTTGTTTAAGTTGGAGCTGTTTGCTTTATTTCTCAAATAAAACGATTTCGCAGCATACGGACAAGACAGGTTAGTTTTCACATTATCGCCTGAACTGATAGAACTTGCGGTAGATGTGTTGCAAGATGAAGAATTCTTTGATAATTTTTGTTCGTTGACTTTTTCAATCAACTGCTTTGTAGAATTATTATTATTGATGAATTTCAAATATGCTAATTCAATGACAAATTTACCTTCCTTATATTTTTCCCGATGGTCGAAAGATTTCTTGTAATACCATCCCAACTTGTTCTTGCACTGGTGGCATCTGACTTTCTGAACAATGTACGTTCCGGTGATCATTTTTTCTTCCAGTTCACGATCGTAAAATTCGAAATTGATCAACTTGTTTACTAGGTACGCTTGGCCGGATGCACCAGTGAACTCACCACTTGCGACAAAGTTGGACAAGCAAAGATGAGATAAGCATTTTTTACAACAAATGATCTTCAAATCGGATAATTCATAGTTATCTTCGCTAAAAAAGTCGGAAATTTTTAGACCCATTTTGTTGTATCGAGCTAGTCGGAATCACAATCCAGTGGATTAATTAAGGAAACGGCTAATGTCGTGTAAAAATAAAGTGTTGAAATACTGGTTAATGGTATCCTTTAACAAGTATCCGTTGTTATGTGTGCAATAGGAGGGTAAAAGGAAAAAGTAGTCCGGAAACAACCAAATTGAGGATGATAACGATTTCAGGATCCGATAACCACGCTACAGAATACGAGTCTCAAAAGTTCAGTGGCGGATGTTTTAAAAAGACAGATTTCAAGTACCCAGAATTAAAATCCGGGAAGAAATTTGAGGGTAGTAGGGAGAAGTAGGGGTGTTACCAATGCTTGATAGGACGAATTTGCCGAAACAAGATTTTGAGATGTCTGGGTGGCAACAAAGGTTTAAGTAGGTATTAATGTGGTAAACTAACTGGTGGCTCGAATGAAATTGTAGGGAGCCTTTAGTTGTGGTGAGACTATTAATTTAGCCCCTAGAACGTGAAACTGAGAAACTTGAAAAAACAGCAATTCAATAAAAGTATTGTCAGGCTTCAATTCGCAGAGTTGAGTCACAAGTAATGCAAGACAGACACTGTTTGACTGGCAAATTGAGAAGGGAGGTTTTTAGGGCAGATTTCAACTAAGCAGCAAGTTGAGTGATTTGGTGGTAAAATACCAAAAATCACCAAAAATCACCAAAACGCAACAAGTCAAAAACTCAACGCAGATGACAGTTACCGATACAATTGGTTACAATTCAAACGACAATAATCAAACCGTTCAGTTATAAGTTGTGAAAACAAATTCTAATTTTACATTACATCCCGTCATCTATAGTTATAGTACAGGAGAAGGGGAAATTACGTACTTTACCGGTTTAACTCGTATTGCCCCGTGGTGCGGTCTACAACCAGATTCGGTGACGTGTAACGACCCAGAACCAACCCGGAAACCGGAAGGTGAGATGCCCCATTACCCAATGACTTCTCCAAGATCATTCGGGGCGAATGTTGGGTCATAACCTAATGAGTATATTTAGTGGTAGTCACCACCTCGGACTATGTCCGAACAAAGCATAAAGTTACATGACTACAACCAGTGCGGATTTACATATCACTCACCCGGGTCTGTGGTACGGTTTTACTTTGCGGTACCTCGTAGTGATCACGGCCATAGTGTATGGACATTGCTGACATTAACTTAGCAGTAATTACCTTGTTAAGATAGGTACCACATGTAATTTCACTGGCACAGGCACTTGACACCAACCTGGTGTTTGCTAGGCTATTATAGCGGCCATAACTGAACCGGCGTAGAACCACATGCAAACAACTCACTATAACCATTTCATGAACTTGTGATACCAGTGCCTTTTGTGTAGTTAGTAGTATGTCCCATGGCATATACGATTGTACACTTCTCTACTCTCCTATCCCTAAACTGCGGTCCTGGCCCTGCCATATGCAACAGACAACATAATTATGCTCATTACCTTGTCCGTCATGCTTTACCTTGTACATAACATGATGTGTGTATAATTGTTGCCCAATGGCATATATTATTTTTCGCAATGTTAACACAATACTATTTCTTGCAACATTTGCTCTGGTTCTCACTAATTGCAAGGACCATGTAGCACTACATTCTTCTACAGTGGAGCACAACACGGTGATCTACGCTTCGGGCTCAGTGGCGATATTTGCTGGACAGACTCATACACCACTTTGTGTAACTTTCTACCACTGGTGTGTGAATAATGTGGTGTTTCATGTTGTTCTGGCTAGACACTCCTCCCGTACACAACTGGTGACAACCACATTCATGCGTCTCGTACATCAGTTTTGGCTTCACACGTAATCTGAAGTTTATATCGTAAGCTCTCATGGTCTCTGAAAACCTCATTCATGAGTTTCTTCAATGGTAGTACTGACAATAATGCGGATCAGATCTTGTCTCTCAACTCGGGTTCCGTTACAGCATCGTATTAAGCTAAGAGTCAAATTCCATACTTGACTGGTTTATTATTTGGACATGTGCCTATATATGCATTCTATTTACACTTACCATTTATAGTTTGGTCTAACTTTAAAGTTCAATGGTTCGTTATTCAAAAACATTCTAGGTTTCGATTCTAACTCCTTTTGTTGAGCTTCCCATTGTTTTCTTAATTTGGTTTGATGAGACTTCAAAATCACCTTCAAGTGAACGTATGGGTGTTTGATGATCCCATGTCTACTTCTTCCTTTGATATCGATTCTCTTTCTCCACTCACCATCTGATCCTACCCATAATGCGTCGATGTACATGGTATCCTCATCCAAGTTCAATTTGTTGGCTTGCTCCAATCCTCTCTTCAATAACTGTTCCAATTCAGTGGCCATCTTTTTGTCGTTGAAATGCAACTGATTAATGGCGTTCTTCACGGTGTAGCCTCGAACAAATCTGTTCACTTGGGTGGCTTTCTTCATAGAAGACTTGATTCTGTAGGACGATAAATAGATGGATGGTTCCAAAATCTCAATCTCCTTTTCAGTCAACGATAATTTGTACACTTTCCCGTCATGCTTGACGATTTGGTTGTTTTTGAAAAATCCGTTCTGGGCAACATTCTCATGGAACAATTGTGCTTTCAAAGGAGTGATATATTTGTCACTTCTGACCTGTGATTTCAACGCTTCGTCCATGTGGTACTTTTGCAACTCGGTATCATTTTCAACAGTCACTTCTTCGTCTTGTGATGGCTCACTTGTAGATTGGCTAGGGACCGGTGTAGTTTGAGTCTTGGTCAACTCACCAAATGGATTGGAGTTTCTCAATCCAAGACTAGTGTGAAATGGTTGGGCCCTTATATGTGACCTTGTAGCACCCACACTACTTCTGATCAATATACTACCCAATCTTTTGAACATGGTGTTGGTGTTGTGCTTGACTACTGAAGAATTTTCACTTTTTCTATGTAGAGTACCAATGGAGCCTACACGACGGAGAAAATATTGGTAGCGCCACAAAAGTTTCAAAGTACAGTTGAGAGGCTAGCGATGTGAGGATAAGTGCACTCGACAGATCGGACAAGAGGTCCATAGAGGAAGAGACGTGGTATTGTGGGGTTTGACAATTCGTTTGATTTATTTATTTTTCGAGATTGGGCCCTGCTACTCTGATGCGATTTGTGCTATTAGAGTTCGAGAAAGCCGGCTTAATTCTACACTGGGCAGTGCCCGACATACAACAACTGATGGTTTATTAGTATGTATAATGAATCGATGGTTGATATCTAAATTGGATCGTAGTAAACTAACATTTATGCAAATTTTAGTCAATTTGATTAACTATTTTGTAGGGATGAGGGTCGTTTGAGGGATTTAGTCATCATACCCAGTTAAGGTGGCATCTCTTGGTCTGGTTGGTAATGGGTAGACTCTTGGAATAGGTTCGTGGTCAGCGTAGAAGTATTTTCTTCTTATTGGTGCTGCTAACAACAAAACTGGTGCTGATAACCCTAACAACACGGACCAGAAGAAATGTGGTTTAGTGTGTGCGTGGTATCTTGCCCACTAGAAACGTTAGTATCGATGGTTTCAGGGAAATGTGATGAAAAACGGATCTTGCTGTTGCCTTGAAAGTGGGTAAACATTCCCATTTTAGCCCATTTCAAATATCTGTCACAAACGAGTGTCTACGCAATCCTCCAATGTGGGAAATTCCAATACAATATGCTCGATTGTCCTTTAATGGTTGGCTTGTATATCTTGTGTATGTGATGATGTTGACAGTGTCCAACGTGTTTGAAAATCAGGAAAAACAACCGCAGTTCGTCTATACATACTCTAATTGGCTGTTTGTAGTAAATAGGATAGTCTCCCCAAACTTTGTTCATGGTGGTTGTCTAGTTCAAGAATCAAAGTATATGGATTTTTACAACAGTTTTTTTCATTCTTACTATATTAAGTCTTATTGGATAACATGACTAAATCCTGCAGGCAGTTACAATCATTATCTATGAACGATATAGAACGAGATTAAGGCACCAACAGAGGGACGGAGGTGGGCTCGAGGGGTTGTGGTTGTATCTACATGTCGGTTAAATATTGTTACAGAGTTTCACAAAATTTCATGGCGTAGTTGTTACAAAAGTATATTATGCCTTCTTCTTAGTGGCCTTAGTAGTAGAGGTCTTAGCACCAGTAGACTTGCCCGATGATTTGGTCGATGTGGCAGCAGCGGCGGCAGCTGCAGCTGCAGCTTCTTCTTCGGCTTCCTTAGCAAAAAACTCCTTTTTGATTTCTCCGTCGTACCATTCGGCATAGTACAACCCTGCTTGTAACACAAGAACCCCAAATAACACCACGACAATCATCACCGTGGATGCTGCCATGACACTAATCCCGGTATTTTGGTCGACTTCACCCCACTGTCCCGTCAAACACGAATTGACTCCAATTCTCAAGTTGGTCAAATAAATGATTATACCTGCCATGAACAACCCCAACGACCCATACTCAAAGTACTTGGAGTCTTCGAGTGGCTTGTACAACTTGATGAAAGACCCAAGTAAACCAAGTCCCATAACACCGTGTAAGATATAGTGAACATAGGCTGGTGCAAGAGCCCATTGCTTGTAGTTTCTCAACGACACCTCAAAAGCTTCGATGCTGGTGCTTCTCCATAACGTGTCTATGTCGTAGGGAAGTTGGGCATAGATGACCCCCAATCCAAAACATGTACTTCCAATTACCATTGCATTGGCAACTGGTACAAGTTGCTTGTATCCAAATTTAGGCATAGTTGCTGATAGTTGTAATGCTTGTGCAAACAATTGTTGGAGATATGAAATTTTTATTCTCCGTTGAAGATAACCATGATGGGCACCTGTATGGTGCATTGGCGTATTGTGAACTATACGGCGTATTTTTGCGTATCTAATCAGGCAAACAGTGCGTGGACGCAATGCGCCAGGAATGCACCACCAGGATAGATGGGAGGGTATGTGATGGCGAGCTGTATGAGTCGTGGTGGGGTTGCACGAGTTGGGGCCACATGTCGACCTGTGGTCCTGACCCTGTAAATTTAGTGGGTGGGGTCTGATACTAGACTCAGTGCGACTGAGAAATTCTAACTATGTAGATTCCAATGGTAGCAATACAAAGTGCATTTAATGATTAGTTAGTATTTCATATTATGACAATTTACATGTGTTTGCATACCAGTTCTGCGACGCAGTTTCATGATGGTAATCATGGGCTTACATGCTTACATGCTTACATGCTTACAAAGCTACATGTAGGATATGCTTATCCACCGTTCATTTCATGGAATGTATTGATACAAATAAATTAAGAACGACAAGACTTTTGTTCTACCAACGGTTCAATCATAATTAGTTTTCAAAGAATTTAAAGGCAAATGTAGAAAACGTCGCAGCAAAAATAAGGAAACATATCATATTTGGACCAAACTTGTCCCCGTATTGGACAGGTTTCTTTTCTCTAATCATTAACACTCTCCACACGTAGGTGTATGTCGAATACCCTAGAGTGAACAATGCTGATAAGAAAAATCCAATTGACGCAGTGATTGACGAATTGGTTCCGTAGTTCAACAAGGCTTGCGCAGTGAATCCCAAAATCATCCCAATAGATAGCCAACTCAAAAACGTTCTCTCAGCTGCAAAATACACTTTTGGCTCAATTCTCACAGGTACACAAATTGTTTTCCCTTTAGGGATCTTAGACGCAAATGTCGTGTTCAAATCGTAGTTGGTACCTGGTTTGACGGTAAAGGTTCTATCGTCATTGAAGTAATGCAAAAACTGTCCGTATAAGTGGTTAAAGAAATTGGTCAATGGTGAATCAGAATGACGACTGCTGTATGTATTTGGAAGTAATAATGGTGTGGACTCATCCAAGTCTTCTTCTAGTGGGTTAACGTCGTTGGAGAAATGTACTCCTGTACTACTAGAATATGTACCAGTCAATTCTTCTTCATCCAATTCTCCTCCAGAGCTTGAACTCTTCATTAATCGTTGCCCTCTCAAAATACCATATTCCTGTTGTACTTTAGGCTTTCTAATATCGGTGTCCATTTGTGGTAACCAGAATGGGAGCAAGTTTACAAAGTCTGGTAACAAAGTGGCACCACCATGAATGAACTTGGAGAACTTTGGAACCGCTTCCACTAAATGTGACGAAATTAGGTCTCTTACCCAAACTGGAGGCTCTTGTCCCAATTGAGTTTGTAACTTAACTTCTAACACAGCATAAGGAAATCTACAGACATCCTTTTCCGGCAATTGACTGAATGGATAATCAACACCAATATCCATTCTTCTCCAGTTTCCGTGTGTTCTGTCGTAACCATCAAAGTCGTCCTCTCTAACCATAGTTAATTCGGTATCTAAAGAAATTCTTACTCTTGCGTCACCAGGTAATTGGAAAGCGGTTCTATTATAGAAAGATCTCATGACTGGTCTGAGCTTGTCTTTCAAAATACGATATTGAACTTCTTTAGCCAATTTTTCCAAGTTATCAATTTCTTGTTTTGATTTCTTTCCATCCTTTCTTGCCTTTTCAAAAGCTTGTTGGGCAGTAAATTCACCAGATAAGAACGAATTCACTTTTTTCTCTTTCAAAGCAAATCTAGCTTTAACTGACTTCTCACCAGTCCAATCCTCTCTGTGAGTTTTTCTCTCAACAAAAATTTGTTCCGATTTCATACCACCATACCATCTTAATCTGATGGCTTCGGCACCTTCATCCTTTCTAAGACGGCCATAGTAAAGGTCCATATCCTCATTATCGAAATAAATGGAGGTAATCGCTGAATCCTCAGGTTCAAATTCCTTATCAGCATTGAAAACTAAAACTGGTAAATGTTTTAAGATAATCAATTTCAATTCAGTAATGTTATCAGGATGAACCCAGTATTTCGTGGTTTGTCTAACAAAGTTTTGTTGGGAACCTCCGGCAGAAGAATCACCTTTGACAGGATTACCTCTAGTTCTAACCAAATCATAAAGTTTCGACAACTTAACAATCAAGTTATCGTAGTTATCCTTATAAAATGGTTTTGCATTCAATCTGACTTGCCAGATTGGTTTCAAGTTGAATTTGGTAGTTTTATCATGCTTTTTCACAATCTTTTGAAACCCAGTGTAATTCAATCTGGTGAATTTCGCCAAATCATGGACATCAGCAATGATGTCAGACAACTCTTCTTCCAAATCTTCAAAGTCTTGTTCTTGAGGTGGTTTTGGAAATTGGGGATCCTTGTTCTGGTACTTCTGTAATGCATCAACTACCTGGTAAACATATTGTTCCGCTTGCTTAATTCTACGGTTGACTTCAGTGTTCTTGACTTTGGTAAAGGAATACACCTTATCCAACTCTTGCTCTAAAGAATTTAAAAACTCTTCCTCCAACTCGTTCGACCACACATAGTCGTTGTCCTTCAACGACTTCTTGATCTGGTGCTTCAATTCATCATAGTTGATATAATAGAAAGAGTAATTCTTAATCAATGACTTTCGAAGGTGCTCCCCAAACTTCATGGTATTCTAGTAAAATGACTGAAAGGCAATGAAATGCTAAACCTAATGCAACAATATGACCAAAAAACCTTCCAATTATTTAGTTAGAATAACACAGACACAATTGACACTGATTTATTCGATGTACCGGTATAACAATCGTGCTTGATAGTTTGAAGTGCCTATCTCCTTTATATATGAATCCTTCATGCATCACTGTATTAAACCACGTGGACCAGGAACGTTTACAATTTTTGAACAATTGTCGTAAAATGCCACTATGTGTCATTTACTGCTTGTGTAGTGTTGAATGCATGCAACTATTGTGGTGGGTTTTCTTCTTTTGTTAGTAAATGCTGTCTTGATAATATCTTAATGAATCTTGAGGCTTATAGTGGGAAGTAAAAATCAAAAAAAAGGTCGTACCCGGATTCGAACCGGGGTTGTTCGGATCAAAACCGAAAGTGATAACCACTACACTATACAACCATTAGTGTTGTGGGAAAACATTTGTGTGAAAACTAATAGGCGACAAAGGTATTTTCGCTCCAGACTGTATTTGCATTTTTGGAAGTTTACAATTGAGGGCCACCACGCAAAATCCTGATTCGGACACCAGCGGGCCAACATCAA
>ERZ778017.3657-NODE-3657-length-10669-cov-12.552572_pt1 | contig 10669 bp, 13 predicted proteins | sample MGYA00375747_ERZ778017 | MGnify/ENA primary metagenome ERZ778017 (study PRJEB29350, sample SAMN05509838) | bioreactor metagenome | biome: bioreactor; material: wastewater | place: South Africa: University of Cape Town | collected 2014-03-17 ... | reverse complement strand
CGCCCTTGTCGCTTCGGCGGACACGGGTTCGGCCGACAAGGCCGATCTCGCCGCTGTCCTCGCGCAATGGGATAGACACGAGCATCCCGACCTTAGAGGCGTCGTCGTGCTGCGCGACGGGCAGTCGGTCGCTGAACGCTATTACAATGGTGCGACGCCGGAGGAGCTTCACGATGTTCGCTCCGCCGGAAAAAGCGTGACGGCGCTGGTCCTCGGCATCGCAATCGATGACGGGGCGGTTCGCTCGGTGAACGACACGGTGTCACAATACTGGTCTGCCGCTGAGGGGAGCGCCATCGGGGCCGCGTCTTTGGCCGACGTGCTGACGATGCGGTCGGGCTTGGCTGCCTTCGACGAAGACCCTGCCTCGCCCGGAAATGAGGATCGGATGGATGCCGCGCCCGATCCATTAGCTTTTGTCCTAGCTGTTCCGCAGGCCGACCCTCCGGGTTCGCGATATCGCTATAATTCCGTGACCGCCTACACGGCCGGCGTCGTCGTCACCGAGGCGATGGGCGCCAAAATGAGCGCGTTCGCCGATCTCCACCTGTTTTCGCCGTTAGGCGTCGCGCGCTGGCGATGGGATGATGACGCGGCGGGCGTCACGAAAGGGCAGGGCAATCTCTGGCTCACGACGCGTGGTCTGGCGTCGATCGGCGAGATGGTGCGTAACGGCGGGCGGTCAGGAAATAGCCAGGTCGTAAGCGAGCGATGGATAGCCGAGATGTTGGCGCCAAAGGTGAACATCGCGGCGGACGATCCTTACGCCGATAGCTATGGTTATTTCTGGTACGGCAAAACCTATCGGATCGCCGACACTGACATTGCCGTTTCGTTCGCATCAGGGAACGGGGGCAACAAGATCTACGTCGTCCCGTCCTGTCGTCTCGTGACAGCGGTCACGTCCTCCGCCTATGGCCGAGGCTATGGCCAGAGGCGATCGGAGGCGATCCTGAAATCCGTCCTTGACGCAGAAGTCGCAGCAGGTGGCTGCCAGGGTTGAGTAATGCGGATGATGACAAGCGCCGTCATCGACTGCGTCCGTGCATTTGCGTGAGAATAACGGGGATAACGGCCTGAGCCGCCTCGTCTGATCTTCGCTGTCGACCCGTCGCGCGTCGCGACGGCCGACGGACGAGGCTCATGAATAATCGTGCCAAAGGCGCCCAAGCCAGCCGGCTTCCTGCCCCGGTGGAACGCGCATGAAGCCGCGCCACCACGTGTATCTCGACGACGAACTCACCGCCGAGCTCGATCGGCTCGCGCGTGGACCGGGGACGTCAAAATCCGCCATCGTCGCCGGCGCGCTGCGCGAGCATTTCCGCCGCCGCGGAATGCGCGAGATCGACGAGCTGCTGAAGCCGCGCCTCGACCGGATGGCGGCCGATCAGCGGCGTCTCGCCCGCGATATGAACGTGCTGCTGGAAAGCGTCTCGCTCTTCCTCAGCTTCCAGTTCAGCCTTACCGCGCAGATTCCCGAGCCGGATGCGGCCGCCCGCGCGATCGGGCGCGAACGATTCCAGAAATTCATCGATCAGGTCGGACGGCGGATCGCCGGGACTGAGACGAGCGACATGCTGACCGTCCAGGAGGACGCGGCGTGACCGGCGCCAACCCCGTCACCTTCGGTCGACGCCGCGCCATGCTGCGCACGGCGATGGGGCCGGCGATCGCCGAAGCACTGGCCGATCCCGTGGTCATCGAGATCATGGTCAATCCGGATGGTGCGTTGCGGCTGGATCGGCTGGGTGAAGGCCGCACCGACACCGGCGTGAGAATGACGCCGCAGGACGTTGAACGGATTGTCCGTCTCGTCGCCGATCATGTCCGGGCGGAGGTCCATCCGAACGCGCCCATCGTCTCGGCCGAACTTCCGACGTCGCCCGACGGGAGCGGCGGCGAACGGTTCGAAGGCCTTCTCCCTCCGATCGCCACGGCGCCCTCCCATGACGCCTACCGTGAATCCGCGCCTGTCCGCCTCGGTCGTCCTGGCCGGGGTCCTGATCCCGGTCGTCGCTCTCGCGGCAGGCTCCGGCATGCCCTGGGAAGAACCGCTCCAGAAGGTGCTGGAGTCGGTTCAGGGGCCGGTCGCCAAGATCGTCGCGGTTCTGATCATCATCACGACCGGGCTCGCCCTGGCGTTCGGAGAAACCTCGGGCGGTTTCCGCAAGCTGATCCAGATCGTGTTCGGCCTGTCGATCGCCTTCGCTGCGTCGAGCTTCTTCCTGTCCTTCTTCTCCTTCGGCGGCGGAGCGCTCATCGCATGAACGTCGAGGGCTTCGAGGTTCCGCTGCATCGCGCGCTGACCGAACCGATCCTGCTCGGCGGCGCGCCGCGCGGCGTGGCGATCCTCAACGGGACGCTGGCCGCCGCGATCGGGCTCGGTCTCCAACAGTGGGTCGCCGGCCTCATCATCTGGCTCGTCGGACACAGCCTCGCGGTCTTCGCCGCCAAGCGGGACCCGGACTTCGCCGCCGTCGGCGTCCGCCACCTTCGGCAGAAGGGATGGTGGTCATGCTGAACCTGAAAGAATACCGTCGCACCGCCGATGCGGCGCTGCGCGAACAGTTTCCGCAGACATTCGATCGAAGCCTCAGCACCGACCAGATCGTCCAGCGCGCGCGCGCCCGGCTCCAGTCGTCCTTGCAGGGCTATCGTCAGGCGATGCGCGTTCAGGCCCAGGTCGTCGAGAACGTCCGGGCCGACGGCGCCTTGCTCACCGATCTCGTCGCGCAAAGCCAGGTCGCCACCGGCGGCTTGCAGGCGCAGCAGGCCGGCAATCAACTGATGGCGCTCGTCGCCCGTCAGCAGCTTCAGCTTCAGTCGATGATGGCGGCGCAGTATCGCGCCGACGCCATCGAACAGGCGCGCCAGCGACAGGTCATGGAAGCGGCCCACGAGCGGACCCGGCGGTTCATCGGAACCCGCCCCGCCTATACGCCGCAATAGGCCGCGCACGATGGACCCGGCCCCGGACCTCAACATCATCGACCGCTTCCTGGCGGCCTTCTCGCAATACATCGACAGCGGGTTCGGCCTGCTCGGCGGCGACGTCGCCTTTCTCACCACTATCCTGATCGGGCTCGACATCACGCTGGCCGGTCTGTGGTGGGCGATGGACGCGGACAAGGATGTCCTGGGCCGGTTCCTGAAGAAGATTCTCTATGTCGGAATCTTCGCCTTCATTCTCGGCAACTTCCAACAGCTCGGCGAGATCGTCTTCCGCAGTTTCGCCGGCCTCGGCCTCACCGCGGGCGGGGGCACGATCGGCCCCGACGACCTGCTGAAGCCGGGCAAGCTCGCTTCCGTAGGCTTCGACGCCGCCAAGCCGATGCTGACGGCTATCAAGGACATGCTCGGCTTCCCCGCCTTCTTCGGCAACGCCCTGTCAATCCTCGTGCTGTTCGTCGCCTGGCTGGTGGTGGTGCTGGCCTTCTTCATCCTCGCGATCCAGCTCTTCCTCACGATCATCGAGTTCAAGCTGACGACGCTGGCGGGTTTCGTGCTCGTGCCGTTCGCCCTGTTCAACAAGACGAGTTTTCTCGCCGAGCGGGTGCTCGGCAACGTCGTCTCGTCGGGCCTCAAGGTCATGGTGCTGGCCGTCATCGTCGGCATCGGCGGCGGCTTCTTTGAAATGTTTCTCTCCGCCGGGATGGGCGAGCCGGACGTGGCTTCGGCGATGACGCTTGTTCTCGCCGCTCTTTCGCTGCTCGGTCTCGCCATCTTCGGACCGGGCGTCGCCTCCGGCCTCGTGTCCGGCGCGCCGCAACTCGGGGCGGGTGCCGCGGTCGGCACGGTCGCGGGCGCGGCTCTTCTCGGAGCCGGCGGCGCCGCGCTCGGCGCACGGGCGCTCGGCGCTGCGGCGTCCGGCGGCATGGCGAGCCTGCGCGCGGGAACGGCGATGGGCTCGGCGGCTCGCGCCTCTTACCAACTCGGTCAGAACGCCGCCGGAAAGTCCACCATCGGAGCCGGCGCGTCAGGCGTCGCTCGCGCCGCGGCGGGAGCGATGAAGAAGGGAGCCCGGAACGCCGGATCGCGCCTTTCGCAGCCGTTTCGCGAGAGCGCTCAGAAGGGACAGGACGCGGCGTGGAACGCGATGAACAGCACGCGGCCCGCTGGCTCCGCCCCCGCTGCAGCCGTCCCAGGCGGGAGCGCCGGCGCTCATGCCGACGCTTCCAGCGCTCCGGCCTGGGCGCAGCGCATGCGCAGCGAACAGGCGTCCCGTCACCGAAGGCACATGATCGCGCAGGCCGTGAAGGACGGCGACCGTCCGGGCGCGCCCGCCAATCCCGACATCAGCCAGAAGGACGACTAGCATGAAATTCAAGCGCCCCATCCAACGCTATGGCCGGACCCCTCAGCCGGAAACGCCCTACCAACGGGCCGGTCAGATGTGGGACGACCGGATCGGCTCCGCTCGCGTTCAGGCCCGCAACTGGAGGCTGATGGCCTTCGGCTGCATGATGATCAGCGGCGGTCTCGCGGCCGGCAATGTCTGGCAGTCGACCCAGAGCCGCGTGGCGCCCTATGTGGTCGAGGTCGATCGGCTGGGCGAGGCGCGATCGGTCGCGCCCGCTATCCAGAACTATCGTCCGACCGACGGCCAGATCATCTGGCACCTCGCGCGCTTCGTCGCCAACGTCCGTTCCGTCTCGACCGACCCCGTGCTGGTCAAACAGAACTGGTTAGAGGCGTACGACTTCGCCACGGACCGTGGAGCGCGGTTTCTCAATGAATACGCCCGCACCAACGACCCGTTCGCCATGATCGGCGAGCGCAGCGTGTCGGTGCAGGTCACTAGCGTCGTGCGCGCATCGGATTCGTCGTTCCAGGTGAAATGGGTCGAGCAGACCTATGAGCGGGGCAGCCTCGCCAGGACCGAGCGCTGGACGGCGATCCTGACGACGGTCTTTCGCACCCCGAAGACGGCCGACGCGCTTCGCAAGAACCCTCTTGGTCTGTTCGTCAACGCGATCGACTGGTCCCGCGAACTCGACACGACCGCGCCGACGCAGCCGCCGGTCGGAGCGGCGCCGCCTCTCGTTCCAGCCATCACCGCCATCGAAGGAGATACGCCGTGATCCGTTTACCGCTTGCCGGGGTCTCCGCCCTGGCGCTCGCCGCGTGCGCAGGGAAGACCCCGCCGCCCGCCATCGCCTACGACCCCGTCGACTTCCAGCCCGCCGTCGTCGCGGCGGAACCGCCGACCCCGGTCGAGATCGTAGAAACCCCGGTTCCGTTGCCGCTGCCGGGCCAACTCCAGCCTGCGCCTTCCGCGCGCCGCGAGACCGGCTCGCCCACGGCCAGCGTCGAGGCCGCAAACCGCGCCGCGACGCAGGAGCCGTCACGCTCGGGCTACGTCAACGCCGTGCAGGTCTACCCCTGGACCGATGGGGCGCTCTACCGGCTCTACGCCGCGCCGGAACGAGTCAGCGACATTGCGCTTCAGCAGGGCGAGGAACTGATCGCGGTCTCGGCCGGCGATACAGTGCGTTGGGTCATAGGCGATACGGTGAGCGGAGCCGGCGACCATCGGCGGGTGCATGTCCTGGTCAAGCCGTTCGCGGCAGGGCTGCACACCAACATGGTCATCACCACGACGCGTCGCGCCTATCACCTCGCGCTCGAAAGCACCGATGCGACCGCGATGGCGGCGATCTCCTGGACCTATCCGCAGGACCGGTTGCTGGCGCTGCAAAGGGGAAATGACGCAGCGGCGGCGGCGCAGACCGTCGCGCTCGCCGTCGCCGTCGAGAACCTGCGCTTCCGCTATGCGATTACCGGGGATGCGCCGCCGTGGCGGCCGCTCCGCGCCTGGGACGACGGGGCGAAGGTCTATATCGAGTTTCCGGCCCGGCTCGATCAGGGGGAGGCGCCGCCGTTGTTCGTCGTCGGCCCGCTCGGCGACGCCCAACTCGTGAACTACCGGGTCAGCGGACACCATTACATCGTCGACCGGCTGTTCGCCGCGGCGGAACTGCGCATGGGCGAAGCGCCGCAGCGGGTCGTGCGGATCACCCGGACCGATGGCGATCAGCGGCGGGGCCGGAGGGCGTCGCAATGATCGACGAGCCCGACACGCCCCGCGAGACCCCGCCGCGCGAGGGTGCTCCCAAGTCGTCCCCCGACGCCTTTACCCTGCGCGCCGCGCCGCGCCGCATCGTCCGGTTCAAGCGCAGCGTCGTCATCGGCGGCGCCGCGGCCGGGGCGGCGGCGATCGCCGGCGTCGCCTGGCTCGCGCTGGGGCCAGCGACGCTCCGGGTCGCAGAGCCTGCCGACGAGCCGGTCGTGACGGATCGCCACGCAACCGCCGACGCCGTCGCGGATCTCCCCGGCGACTACGGCTCCGTACCGCAACTGGGGCCTCCGCTTCCGGGCGACCTCGGACGGGCGATCCTGGATGAAGAGCGCGGAGGAGACGGCGCTTCCCTCGATGCAGGAGCGCCGCCGCCGTCAGCGGAGGAACAGGCGCTTGAGGCGGAACGCCAGCGTCAGGCGACGCAGGCGGGTCAGGCGCGCGAGTCCGGCGTGATGGTGCGGCTCCCGCCACGGCCGAAGTCGCCCAGACGGGGACGGCCACGGCGGTCGCGCCCGCCGGGGCAGGGGAGGGACAGCCTGGCATCGATCCCCAACGCGATCCGAACGGCCAGCAGCGCAAGATCGATTTCGTGGCGCAAGGGCCGTCCTCGACGATCAACCCACATCGCATTCAGGAGCCGGCTTCGCCGTATCAGGTCATGGCCGGCAGCGTCATCGCGGCCAGCCTGATGACGGGTCTGCGCTCCGATCTTCCTGGCTTCGTCACCGCCCAGGTCTCGGAGAACGTCTACGACTCCGCGACGGGGCGCATCCTGCTTATCCCGCAAGGCGCGCGGCTGGTAGGCAGCTATGACAGCGTCGTGGCCTTTGGTCAGAGCCGGGCGCTCCTGGTCTGGCAGCGCATCATCCTGCCTGACGGCGCTTCGATCCAACTCGACAACCTCCCTGCGACGGATGCTGCGGGCTACGCCGGGCTCGCCGACAAGGTGGATTTCCACACATGGCGGCTCCTCAAGGGCGTCGCGCTTTCCACCCTGCTCGGGGTCGGAACGGAGCTGACCGTCGACGGCGAGAGCGACCTCGTCCGGGCCGTCCGCGAGTCGACGCAGCAGTCCAGCAGCCAGGCCGGACAACAGATCGTCACCCGGAATCTCGACGTCCAACCCACCATCACCATTCGCCCCGGATTTCCGCTGCGCGTGATCGTCCACAAGGATCTCGTGCTGCGTCCGTGGGACCGCTGAGAGGAGAGACCCCATGCTGAAGCTGGGCAAACTGCCTGATCGGACGCCGATCAAGCTCACCGTCACCGTCACGCCGGACCTTCATCGGTCGCTGTCCGACTACGCCGCCGTCTATCGCGAGGCCTATGACGATAAAGCCGAGATCGCGGACCTTGTCCCGGCGATGCTCGAGGCCTTCCTCGCCGGCGACAGGGAGTTCGCCAAGGCGCTGAAGGCGAAGGGAGGCTGAGATGGGCGTCATAGGAAAGTTCAAGCCGACCAAGCAGGGCGGCTGGGAAGGCCGCATCGAAACCCTTCTCATCGACCGGAAAATCCGGTTCGTTCCAAACGACGACCGCCGAAACGACAACTCGCCGGACTATGTCGTCATGCTCGGCTGGTCGCGCGTCGGCGAGGCCTGGAAGGCGACGTCGCGGGGAGAGAATCCGCGAGACTATCTCCGCGTTCGGTTGAACGACCCCTGGTCGGAGCCGAAGCGTGCGACCCTGTTTCCAGCGCCGGACGGCGCCACCGCCGAGCTTGCCTGGAGCCGCCAGCATCGGATGCGGGATTGGGGCGATGAACCCTGACCGCCGATCTGTGTCGTCCGTTCCGGAGAAAGACGTTCGTCCGTCGCGGCGCGGCGGCCACTTTTCCGCGGATCTCGCGCGTGACGCGCAAGCGCACTTCCAGAAGCAGTCGATAGGGGAAGTTTCTGAAGTCGAGGCGCGGGCGATGCTCGCCGATCTGACGGACTTCTTTCGTATCCTCATCGAATGGGATTCGAAGCGTAGAGCAAAGCCTGGACGGTCTATTCCAAATTCACGCAAGAAGGAGTGATGAGGCGGATCTTGCCTTGGTGTCGCGTTGGAATAAAATTCCATATGTAATTGAAATATATAGCAACATTCGCAATTTTGCGAGTTATTTGCTTGATTGGTTCTCCCGGCTCGCTAGGATTCTGCGTCCGGCGTTGTCGATGCTCCTTTCTGGATTGAGCCGTTGCCGCGCCGTTATCGCCTTTGCTCGGCGACCTTAGCGGGAGACAGATATGGCCAGTCGGAAAGTCGCGCGTTCTGCACCAGTTATCGAGATAAGACGGGCTGTTATGTATGCTCGTGTTTCATCGAAGGAGCAGGATCGGGAAGGATTTTCCATCCCGGCTCAAACCAAGCTGATGAAAGACTACGCCGATGCCAACGATATTCAGGTGGCGCGGGAATTTGTCGACGTTGAAACCGCCAAGAAGAGCGGGCGCACCAGCTTCAACGAAATGCTGCAATACGTCCGCCGGCACCCTACAGTTCGGACGCTTCTGGTCGAAAAGACCGACAGACTCTATCGCAATCTCAAGGACTGGGTGACGGTCGACGACCTCGACATCGAAATTCATTTCGTAAAAGAGGGCGTCGTCCTCTCGCAGGACTCCCGCTCTTCCGAAAAGTTCATGCACGGCATCAAGGTGCTGATGGCGAAAAACTATATCGACAATCTGTCGGAAGAAACCCGAAAGGGCATGTTGGAGAAGGCCGAACAGGGCCTGTGGCCGACAGTCGCACCGATCGGCTACCTGAACGTCGAAGGTCCCAACGGTAAGAAGATCATCACCATCGATCCGGCGCTCGGTCCGCTCGTTCAGCGCCTATATGAGTGGTATTCTACAGGCCAGTACTCGCTAAAGGAGGTCTCCAAGAAGGCTCGGCAGGCTGGCTTGACCTACCGGAAGAGTGGCGCTCCCATAGGCGTAAGCACGGTCCATACGATCCTGCGGAACCGAATTTATACCGGCGCCTTCGAATGGCTGGACAAGGTCTATCAGGGCTCCCACGCGCCGTTGGTTTCCGAGGACCTTTGGGGCGCGGTCCAGGATGTCCTGGATGGGCGCAAGGCGGCCAACATTCGCGCCAGCGTAAACGACTTTCCGTTCACCGGCATGATGACGTGCGGTCATTGTGGTTGCGCGATGGTCGGTGAGATCAAAAAGCAGCGATACATTTATTACCACTGCACGGGCTTCAAAGGAAAATGCGGCGAGCCGTATGTCCGCGAGGAGGTCCTGGAGCAGCGATTCGCCGGCCTGTTGCGGCAATTGCGATTCGATGATGCTGCTTTTGAACTGATCCAACGCGCCTTGCGCGAAAGTCTTCAGGATGAAACCCGGGAGCGTAGGGCGGCAATCGAGCGGCTCCGCGGCGAGGCCGATCGGCTGCAGGCCCGCATCGAGCGGATGTACGAAGACAAACTCGACGGGGTGGTCTCCGACGACTTCTATCGCCGGATGCAAATCGTGTGGCGCGAGGAGCGGGATCGTTGCCTGAAGGACATTGAGCGGCACCATAGCGCTGATGACGAGTATATCGATAACGGGATTGCGCTGATCCGTCTCGGACGGGAAGCGCACGATCTCTTCGAGCAGGCCTCCGCTTCAGAGAAGCGAAGGGTCCTGAATCTCGTACTTTCGAACTGCTCGTGGGCTCATGGAGAGCTTACAGCAAAATTCCGCCAACCATTTGATTTGTTGTCGGAAACTATCGCCCAGTCTACCTTCTCAAAGAAGGAGAAAACGGGCGATTTGCCCGAAAATGAGAAATGGCTCCGCGGGTAGGATTCGAACCTACGACCAGCCGATTAACAGTCGGCTGCTCTACCACTGAGCTACCGCGGAACATCCCCTCGGGGGAGGCCGGCGTATAGCAGCGCCTTTTCGATTCACGCAACTGGTAAAAGACAGAAATCGCCAAATTTTTTCGCAAAGCCCTGCGCTACAAGGCTCCGCATGACTCCGATCCATGTGAACGACCCTGATGATCCGCGCATCGCCGCCTTTCGCGATGTGAAGGAGCGCGATCTGACCGGGCGGCACGGTCTGTTCATCGCTGAGGGCGAGGTGGTGTTGCGCGTGCTGGCGTCCGAGGCGTCGCGCTGTACGCCCGTATCCATTCTGATCGCCGAGAAGCGCCTGGAGAAGCTGCGGGAGGTGCTGGAGCGTCTGCCGGGCGACGTGCCTGTTCATGTGGCGTCGCAGGCGGTCCTGAACGCCGTGGCGGGGTTTGATCTGCATCGAGGCGTCCTCGCCTTGGGACGCAAGCCTGAGCCCGTCGAACCGGGCGCGTTGCTGGACAGCCTGCCGGAGCGGGCCGTGGTGGTCGTGGCGTGTGGAATCGGCAATCACGACAACATGGGCGGGCTGTTCCGCAACGCCGCCGCCTTTGGAGCCGGAGCGGTGCTGCTGGATCGGACCTGCTGCGATCCTTTCTATCGCAAGGCGATCCGGGTCTCGGTCGGCGCGGTGCTGCGGACGCCGATGGCGACGGGGCTGGAGGCCGAAGCCATGATCGACCTGTTGCAGGGCAGGGGGTTCGAGGTGCTGGCCCTGACGCCCTCTGCGGAACAGACGCTGGCGGAGC
>ERZ778017.3655-NODE-3655-length-10683-cov-5.231088_pt1 | contig 10683 bp, 9 predicted proteins | sample MGYA00375747_ERZ778017 | MGnify/ENA primary metagenome ERZ778017 (study PRJEB29350, sample SAMN05509838) | bioreactor metagenome | biome: bioreactor; material: wastewater | place: South Africa: University of Cape Town | collected 2014-03-17 ... | reverse complement strand
CTTTATTCTGTTTCCACTTATTGTAAGCAGCCTTGCCCAGTTGAAATTGAGCATGCACATCTCCATTCTCTGCCTGGACTTTTAGTCCAGCTTCCCGACCAGTACCAAAAGACATCTGTCCTGGCACTTGGTTTTCTCTTTGTTGCCTTTGCTCTTCGGTTCTCTGACTCTCTGCTCTGATATTAAATTTTGCATCTTTGCTGCTACCACCTTTTAAACCATTAGTACCTATATACACATATCCTTGCTTATTATCAATTTTCTCAGGTTGTACTACAGATATAGGCCATCCTTTTAGTACTTTTTCAATCCAGTCAGCTTCTTGGATATAAACAGGTAGGTGTAAAGTTCTACTTAAACTGCCATTCCTTTCTGTAACTTTTGCTCGCCATTTATCAACTTCTTGGTAAAACTTGATCCCATATCCTTCTTTTGTTTTAAAAGCTTTTCCCAATAATAGATTGGTAGCTAGGTTACTCACTCTTTTTACTGGCTGTTGCTGGCTAGCCAACGGACATATGATTTTTAACTTGTTTTTGAAGTTAGTAGAATTAATAGCTTGTATATTTTTGGCATCCTTTTTAGGATTATTTAAAGAGGCGGCAGTATTTGTATTTTGTATACCGAGCTCAGGCTTAAATGTATGCTCTAGAGAAGCACCTACAGGTTCTGGACAGGCTAAGTGTATACAACTTTCACGTTGTATGATTACTTCTTTGTTTTCTGAATTAATAGGTTTAGATGAAGCAGTAGTATTAGTAATAGATTTATAATTTTTGTCCTTGTTAGCAGGAGAAACATTAGGATAAATAGACTGACCACAACTTTGCAGAAACAAGCTTATAATTAAAATATAGGCTATGAGCTGGTGGCATTTTTTATAATGATACTTCATATAGCAGAGATAACAGATATTGGTTTGAATAAACTTTGAAAACGTAATGAAAAAAGAAGTGAATTTTTGAATAGGGCAAATTTAATAATTTATGATTTCATCTACAAAAAGATTTAGAAGTTGTCTTCACAAATAAGTTAATCTTTTTAAGAGTAACATAGATAGAATGAGCAATCATCACTGTATTTTCGGCTGTTTTGATACTTGTTTCATAATCTTTAGAAAGCCTCCTAAAGTGTATGTCTTGTCCTAAAATAGGTTTACACAAACCGAATATAATGTATGGACAAAACAAACAAAATAGTGTACATGTCAAATGGAGAGAAAATGATTATTCCTAAACCAGCCCAATGTTTTACCTTAGCTGAACGGTATCATATTATCGAAGAGTTCCTGGCTGGTACATGTACTAAAAAACAACTCTGGTTGAAGTATACAGGAAAATCAGACTATGGTAGATTACTCGAATGGATGCGTAAACTAGGATATATTGATGCGCTTATCAACCAAGAACAAGAAGAAGCTAAATTTGTTGAGCAAATACCTACTATGGAACAAGAACAAACAGCTCTTAGCCAACTAGCAGACCTAGCCCCAGATACAAAGCTAGAGGGTCAGCAAGCAAAAATAACCAAGCTTGAAAAACAACTTCAATTGGCTCGCCATAAAGTAGGCATAGCTAAAAGAGAGCTTGGCTTAACTAAAAAGGAGCTGGAACAGCGTATAAGTTCTTTTCATAGGTTTATTTGGGATATTAGTAAGGACCTTATAATAAGTTATACTTGCTTACTTTGCAAATTTAAATACCATTAGCTTTAAGCTTTCTTTGGGTAAGAGTTTTTCTCCTTCACGGATTTTAAAGTCATGCACCCTTCCTTTATGTGATTGGGATACAGCAAGTATTTTTCCATCTTCTCTAATGACTATCTCTGTTTTTGTGGCATGCCTCTTTTCTTGCCTGAATAGGATTTATTTTGCTTCTTAGTAGGTCTTTGAGTAGGCTGTTCACTTACATCTACTAATATGCCTAATACCTTGTCTGGCGTTAAAGTCCTATCTCTTTTAATGCTAATTTTATTAGCTAGCAATGGCTCCATTATTCTTAGTGAAAGGAAAAAATCAATCTTTTTTCGAGGTTATATTTTGCATACCCACTAAATAACATTAATTTTACATATCTCTCCTCTTTTTTAAACTCCCTTTTATTTGTTGAACTAACGTGTGACTCTCGATGGGTAGTGGGTGGAATTTTGTGTTGTTAGATGTTCAGGGCCAGCTAGATGAATTCCTACAATGGATCTTATCTATTCGGCCTATTCTTTGCTCTATTGCAGGTATTATCAGCATTACCCGCATTGCTTTCCTTTGGATAAGCGCTCGGGATAAGCGCATGGCTATTGAAGAGACCCTCTATTGGGTCATTGCCATAGTAGTCTTCTTTGTAGGATTTGAAGTGATTAACGAGCTAACCCAAACGCTTGAATAATGGAGAGGCTACTTGTCGAAAAATCTTTAGAGCGCAAAGGGCAAATAGGTCCCCTCTATGTCCATGAAGTTGTATTTTTGCTCCTAGGGTGCTTTATAGTACTTCAACAAGAGCTTGCTCAAGCTAAGTTTGCAAGATTTACAAGTGGATGGGGTACCACTTATTTGGAAAAAAGAGGAATGGATCCAGTTACCTATCAAGGGATCGAGGGAATTAAAACAAGCCCCCAAGGAGCTATCTTTAGTTTATATGATAAGATAAACATCCAAGGACAAGGTCGCTTATGTAGTACTATTCAGTACCAATTACAAGCTGATGGAAGTAGTGACAAATATTTCCAAAAAACCTTACCCAGAGGATTAAGTATATTACCACCCAGTAAAGCAGTTAAAGAAATTGTTGTGACAGAAAGTCCTATTGATGCCATGAGTCACAAGCAGCTCCATGGTACAGCACACACTTTGTATCTGGCTACTTGTGGGAGCATAGGGCGAGGAATAGCCCATAGCTTAGAAGAAGTGTTTTTACAAGCTAAACAGCAAGGCATAGGAGTAGCTTTAGGCTTTGATCAGGACGTAGCAGGTAAAAAGATGACTAAACAGGTAGCAGAAATAGCCAGCAGGCAAGGGATAACTTGTCAAGTGGATTGGCCCGGTAAAGGCAAAGACTGGAATGAAGTGTTACTAGCTTTCAATCAGCAGGTAGCTCAAGTAAATAAACAAAAACACTATACAGCCTTTGATAGATCTCTTTAGGGAAAGGAAAGTGATGCAATAAAAGGTTAATCGGATTTAACCTAATCTGCTCTTAATAAAAACCTCAACGAGGAGTCATTCATAGCATCATTGAAGAATTTCTAAAGAATGATTAACCTACTTTAAAATGTCTTTTTTTAAATAATTTTTAAGGATTTTATCAAGTGGTCTCAGAAGGACTCGAACCTTCAACCTACTGCTTAGAAGGCAGTTGCTCTATCCATTGAGCTATGAGACCGATTTTTTAATATGTGTTAGTTAGCAGAGAGTTATAGAAGCCTTTCTACACATAAAAAGCAAGCTAGCATCCATGCCATATCCACGTGGCTACAAATTTAATATAGATTATGAAAGTTATATACTCTTTTATATCAAAACTCACACAAATATTTAAAAAATGAACCCTTTAAACTATTATTTACATAAAATACAAGTTTGCATTGTATTACTACAAAATTATAATTGGTGATTATTAAATAATAAAAAAACAAATTATATATACTAAAAGGTGTATGCTTAAAGTTTTTAAGTATAACTAAACAAACTAAGTTGCCTGAAAGTTTTAAAAATCACTAATTTTACATTTTTAAATAGCTTGCTTTCTAATGATGTAAAGATAAAGTTTTAATTACATTACGTTTCGATACTTAATTGTTGGATGTACAACACTTTTACATTTCATAAGCTATATTTCGAATTACCCAAATCAATACAATATGTCAGATCAACCCATTTTAATTATAGCAGGCACCAATCGTTCTAACTCATTAACTTCAGCTTTAGCTCATTATTATGCTGAGATGCTGCAAAAGAAATCAGTTCTAGCACAAGTGCTAGAACTTGCCAGTTTACCTGCTGATTTTATGTCTAGTGCCTTATATGAAAAAGGGGTTAAAAAAAACAATGCGTTTGGTCAAGCTAAATTGCAAATGGAACAAGCACAAAAATATGTATTTATTGTACCTGATTATAACGCATCTTTCCCAGGTGTTTTAAAGGCCTTTATTGATGGCATCGACGCTCCTAAAACTTTCAGAGGTAAAAAATGTGCACTTGTAGGGATTTCAAAAGGATTTCGGGGTGGAAGCTTTGCCCTTAGCCATCTTACTGACATTTTCCACTACCTTAGAATGCATGTATACCCACTTAGCTTAACCCTTTCAAGAATAAGCGATAGCAAGCTAGAAACTATTTTAGCTAATCCTAACTATACTCAGCTACTGGAAGAGCAAGCAGAAGGTATGATCAATTTTTAACACTGTTCTTAAGTTACTTGTATATGGTAATCCCACTATATTGGGATTACTAAAACTAGCTATAACCAGCTAACTATTAACTACTTTACAACAATTCTAACTTTAATAGTCATATAGCGTACTCAACAAAAAATATCTTGTTAAAGTACAAGCCAGCCATATTGCAACAGTGGTAACACATAAGCTATACTAGCAAACTACTATAAGAGATAATGTTATGATCTACCGATCGTATTGAAATGTACTATTAAATTTATACTACCTAACATATAAGCTCTCTTACCAATTACAGCATCTACTCATAGTTACTTGTGTACTGTTTAATTAATTCAAAAATTTCCATTACACTTCCAACAAAAAACCACACAACTATATTGCTTATATGCATAATAAATCTTATTATTTAGATATCAGTCGCTCTCATATCTTAAGAAATTATCAATTAACATACATTTTAAAAATAAGCTTTGTTAAATCTTATAAAATAATAGTTAGTTCCAAAATGTCACATACACTAAGAATCCGATCATTTAAATGGATAATAAAACTGTTTAGTTTATGCTATCTATTTACTATAGCCTCTTGCCAGCAAGAATGTAAACCAAGAACACATCATAAAGAAGCAGCTTTTCTATTAACAAAAGTAAGTAAACATCTTGCTTGGCAACAAAAAAATATCAGCTTCGTCGTAGAAAAAAATGCAAATTACACAGACTATACCCATGTAGGAAGTGATAAACTATTGTTAAAATTAACTCGCAAAGAGGGCAAAAGTGCTAAAATTCAAGGTAACGGTGTAAAAATTTTAGGAGATGGCTTGTATGAGTATGCTATACAAGAACACCAACTCGGACAACCTATTGATGAATTATTGATTGAAGTAGATAAAGATGAGCAAAAAGCAGTATTTGAGCTAGAATTAGTTTACAATGAAATGTACCTAGGTAATTCTAAGCAAGTAACCTGGGAAAACAAAGATATTAATTTATCCATCAAGAAATTAACCAGAAAATTATATGATAAAGATAATGTCTTGAGTTTTGTCATAAAAAATAAAGGTAAAGACACCCCAGAAGATGATAGCATAGTACTCACATTTACACGTAAAGATGGTCATAAATCTGCTATTGTAGACAAAGATAGCCGCATCAAAGCCATTGTAGGTGCCAACAACGAGCAGACAGGAGTTTTTGAATTACCTATAAGCAACGACCAATTTGGACAGGAAATCACAGGTTTAAGCATGATCGTTGATGAAGGAGAAACAAGCGCTTCATTTGATGTACGATTATCGTATAAGGGAATAAAAATAGGAAAATCCAAGACAATTACATGGATGGCTAGAAAGGTTAATTTATACCTAGAAAATGTAACTAAAGAATTAAGAGGTGATCAAAGAACAATAGAATTTTCTATAGGACGTAAAGGACACAAGCCTGAGGAGTTAGAAGGAAATCTATTTTTACGAGTAACCAGAATATCTAACACTAATGCAAAAGTACAATCTGAAACACCTAATAAAGCTAAGGAACCAAATACATTTGAACTACCGCTCAGTACTACACAAATAGGAACAAAAGAGCCTATTAAAGATTTAAACATATATGGGGACGAGGGTGATACACAGGCTCAGTTTAAGCTACAGTTAGTCTATAACAATATGAATGTAGGCAAACCTATGTTAGTAAATTGGCGAACTGCAGATGTTAAATTAGAATTTACGGATGTAAGTAAAGACAAAGAACTCATTGGAGAAGGAGATGGGAAGATCATTAAATTTACTGTTCAAGATAAAGGAAAAGATAGACCCAAGGAAGGTAAAATAAAGCTTAGGATAATAAGACTTGAAGATACGAATGCAGGCATCAAGGTTGATGGTCTGGAGAATATTGAACCAGTACTGCCTGGGATTTTCGAAATCCCTATTAACAACTACGACTTAGGTGCTCCTATTAAAAAATTACACATAACAACTGCAGAAGGTGATAAAAAAGCTCAGTTTAAATTGCAACTCTTCTATGATGGTATGGAAATAGGCAGCGCAAAAACTATAACCTGGAAAGCTAAAGATGTTAAGCTAGAATTAAAAGACGTAACTACACACTTGATTGGAAAGGAGAACACAGCTATCCATTTCACTATTAAGAAGAAAGGACCTTATGAGCCAGATGCAGGTAAACCATTAATACTTAGATTTACAAGACAAGAAGGATATAATTCTGAGATAAAAGGAAGAGTAGAAGACAAAGAAATTCAGGATAAACAGCATGGGACATTTGAACTAGAGTTGGACCCTACAAACATAGGCAACAGGCTAGAAGGCCTAAACATAGCACTTCGAGAAGGAGAAACTAAAGCTGAATTCAAATTGCATCTTGTTTATGATGGCAAAGTAATAAATAAGTCTAAAACCTTAATTTGGGAAGCAGAACGTGTACAACTTGAAATTCAAGGATTGACAGATAGACTAAGAGGAGATTCTAAGAATATAAAGTTTACCATAAAAAATAAAGGAAAAGATAAACCAGAAATAGACCAACTTGCCCTTCGACTAACGAGAAGGAGTGGATATGATGCTGTGATAAAGGAGATAAAGAATACAAATGATGAAAAAGATAGATTGATTACTAAAGAAGATGGCCTATATGAATTTAAAATAAACATAAATGATATAGGAAGAGAATTTGATAATTTAGTAATAGAGCCACGTAAAGGCGAACCTAAAGCTGAGTTTAAACTACAACTTGTTTATAATGGTATTGATATAGATGATTCTAAAACCTTAATTTGGGAAGAAAAAGATATACAATTACAGTTAACACAACTAACTAAGAAATTAAGAGGAAATGCAAAACTAATAAGTTTTATTATAGATAATAAGGGAAAAGATAAGCCAGAAGATGATAAGTTATCCATAAGATTTACAAGAGATAAAGGACATAAGGCTAATATAACTAGGCTATCTGGTACAAAATCAGAAAGTGTAAGCGCAGAAGCATCAGAAAATAGTTCTTTTGTATTTCCTATAGGCAGTGAGAATATAGGCAATACAATTCAAAATTTTGAAATTAAACCTAGACCAGGGGAACGAGAAGCTAAATTTACACTTCAGCTTGTCTACAATGGTATAGATATAGGCAAGCCACAACCAGTAATTTGGGTTGAAAAAGAAATTGGGCTCTCTATACGAGACCTTACAACTACACTACGTGGCCATGATCCAGAAAGTACTACTATAGCATTTAAAATAGCGAGAAAGGCTAAACATGACACAGAAGAAAACAAACTAGAAGAAGGTAAATTAGCAATCAGGTTTACAAAAAAAGAAGGACAAGCTAGTATCAAATCTAAAGTAAACGCAAACAGTACAGAAACTAGCAAAAACTCAGTCACATTTGACTTTCCTATCAGCATTTCACAAATAGGAAACTTGATTAAAGACTTTACAATGGATGCTACGCCCCATGAGAAACAAGCTGAATTTAAAATGGAAATAATTTATGATGGTAGACCAGTAGGTAACCCTAAATATATATTTTGGAAACCTAAGGATATTAAGCTTAAATTAAAACTTAAAAAAAGCATACTAGAAGGAGAAACAGAGCAAGATAGGACTATAGATTTCAGTATCCATAATTCAGGAAAGGATACTCCAGAAACCGATAAATTAATCTTAGTGCTTAAAAGGAAAGCAGGACTCAATTCATCCATTAATATCAAGCAACAACCTGGTATTGACACTAGTAGGCTTGAGAAAACCGCAGGGGGTTTTAAATATAAATTAGATGTCAACAAGCTAGGTGTGTCCATTACTGATTTGCTAATAGAGCCTGTAACAAGTGGAGATTCTGAATTTGTACTGCAGCTTATATATGACGGAATAAAAGTAAGTAACGAGCAAAAGATTGTTTGGAAAAATATATTTGAAAGGCAGCAACAGAAAAGAGAACAAGAAGAGAGGAAGGCAAAAGAAAAGAAAGAAAAAGAAGAAAGAAGTGCACAAAAGAAAAAAGGAAAAGAGGAGCAAAAGGCAAAAGAAGAAAAAGAGAATCAAGAGAAAAGTGCATCGTAATGTTAAAAAAGTATATGAAAGCAAAGCTGATAAGATCACATCTACTTAATTAATATTAATAAACATGGGGCCAGTATGGTCAAATACATACTATTTTCCGATTAAGCCCCATATTTTTGATAAGAAAACTAGTGCTGGTGGCAATTTTTATAGATCAAGAATATTAATTAGGGTACTGTTGTTATATAGCGTACTTCTAAAGCTTTACATAAGCTGCCATGCTGATCAATTTTTATAATTACGTACATGATTACAGGGGTACGCTAATAACAACCCGAATATATACTTAGAAAATGGCTTAAACACATAAAACTAAAATTCATAATTTGGCATTAAATATTTATTTAATTCACATTAAAGTATCTATTTTAGCTGTCGAGTAAAATTAAAAAATAAGTATCTTTAGGTATGCCTAAGAGCTAAAATAGTACCAGCCCATAACCTTTGGAGGATATAAAGAAGTAATGAAAAGCTATTCTTTTGATAAAAGACATTTTAGGTATCAGATAAGGAAATATATGATAGGGTTATTAATCCTCCTTAGCACACCTAACATCCTGTATGCAAAATCTTCTTTTAAGATAAGAAAACTTCTTAATCCCATACATTTCAACTTTGCCATAGGGTATGGAAGAACTTATTATAACAACCAAACTGTAAAAATAGCTGTGCTTGAAAAAGACGGTAATCATTACCTTTATACTCCTTCCGAAGGATATGTAGGGTATTTAGTTAGGTGGTTTGGAAGGCCGTATGTTCGCATGCCACTATACGAAAATGAAGAAACATTAAATAAGTTGGCTAATAATATCAATCAGGTACACTCTATAGGCTTTGAGGGCAAAGGCAATACCTTTCCTATAACTCTTAGTGGCCATGTAAATATTTTCAAAAAACTTAGAATAGAAGTAGGAGGAAATGTCTGCGTACATTTAATCAAAACATTACAACCTAATGAAAAACATAAAGAAGACTTAGGTAATTATGTTGACCCTATAGGAATGCACTATGTATTAAAAGCTTATTTAATGCCAAGTGTCAAACTACTGGAAAATACTACTTATACGCTATTACTTAATACACAAGTAAGCTTAAACTTTACTTATGGAAATATTATAAAAGATGCTGCAGCAATTCACAATTCTATGCTTCCTATTCCTGTAGGAATAGGGCTGACTTTAGAAAAGCATATTTCAGAATATTTTAGTGTATTTGGTAGACTAACATATGAGCATAGTAATAGTGTAGACAAGGTTATACCCAATAATTCTGAAAAAGCAGTAAATTTAAATCAACAAAGTGTATTCTTCCAACTTGGCTTTACCATCAATTGCCCTGAAACACCTAGATGTCCACTACCCTACTGCGATATAGATGTAAAACATAAACACTCGAACAAGGCTTATCGTGGAGTTTCTATGTTTACAGGAAAAAATGATTTAGGATACAGGTTATATAACAAATAGCACAGTTATATTTAACTTTATATTTTATGTAAAAAACTAGCTTAAATGTTATTTTTTCTTGTTAAAAAAAACATTTTGGCTATATTAGCAATTAAAGTAATATTTTTAATAGTTTAAAAACTGAGAATATGAATCAATTTGAGAGCCTATTGAAGCATGTTAAAGACTTAGAAGACGATTTTGCAAAATTTTATGATAAGGGTAACAAAACAGCTGGAACTCGTATCAGAAAAGGTATGCAGGAAATAAAAGACTTGGCACAAAGTATCAGACTTGATGTACAAAACAGAAAGAATGAGACTGCTTAGTTTAAGTTAAGCGTTTATCTAACATGTTGTATAAAAAGGGTTCTTGGAGAACCCTTTTTATTTGACTTTGCTAATTTAATAATAGATAATAAATTAGGACTGATAACTGTATCACAGGAGCTAGCAAAGCTTAGCTTACAGGTCTTGAGTAAGAAATAGATAGTAGATGTTTAGTCCCTTAGTGAAGGGTATTAATATTTTTGTGAAAAAGATGAAGATTTTTCCTTGATTGTTCTTCTATCAATTGCCAAGGAGTTTTACCTCTTAAAGCCTTAAGCCTGCGAGCAAAATTGTAAGCCAACAAGAAATCATTCAAATGCCGCTCTAACTGTTTATGACTACTATAATAATAGCTTTGCACAGCGGCTTCTTTAATGGTTCTATTCATACGCTATACCTGTCTATTGGTCCATGGGTGGTCTATTTGCGTTCTTCTATGAACAAT
>ERZ778017.3651-NODE-3651-length-10699-cov-19.126550_pt1 | contig 10699 bp, 10 predicted proteins | sample MGYA00375747_ERZ778017 | MGnify/ENA primary metagenome ERZ778017 (study PRJEB29350, sample SAMN05509838) | bioreactor metagenome | biome: bioreactor; material: wastewater | place: South Africa: University of Cape Town | collected 2014-03-17 ... | reverse complement strand
CGGCGATCTGCAGCGGGGCCACGATCAGCAGCATCCACATCGCCATGGACGTCATCTTGCGCACTGTCGGCGCATTATTGCCCCGCAACAGGTGCCAGGCGCCCGAGGCGCCGACGAATAGCGCCGTGGCCAGGAAGGCGCCGATCGTCATGTGCACCAGGCGATAGGGGAAGGAGGGGTTGAAGATGACCTTCAGCCAGTCGACGGGCACGACCTGTCCGTTGACGATCTCAAAGCCTTGAGGGGTCTGCATCCAGCTGTTGGACGCCAGAATCCAGGTGGCCGAAATCAGGGTGCCGATGGCCACCATGATCGTGGCGAAGAAGTGCAGGCCGGGGCCGACCTTCTTCCAGCCGAACAGCATGACGCCCAGGAAGCCCGCTTCCAGGAAGAAGGCGGTCAGGACCTCATAGGACAACAGGGGGCCGGTGATGCTGCCCGCGAAAGAGGAGAAATAGCTCCAGTTCGTCCCGAACTGGTAGGCCATGACCAGGCCGGAGACGACGCCCATGGCGAAGTTGACGGCGAAGATGCCGGACCAGAAATGATAGAGGTCACGATAGACCTTGTCCCTCTTCCACAGCCACATCCCCTCAAGCACGGCCAGGTAACTGGCCAGGCCGATGGTGATGGCTGGAAATATGATGTGGAAGGAGATCGTGAAGCCGAACTGAATTCGCGCCAGTTCCAGAGCCGTCAAGCTGAACATGGGGGCATCCCTTGGGGCAGGCTTTCAGAGGCGAACGGAAGCGGTGTCGCCGAAAGCCGTCCTGCGTTCATGTTGATCAATGTATGCATTCGTTTCGACGAGATACATACATTTATCTGCATTGTATGTCCCTGGTCATTTTGTCCCAGCGCGGTTGTCTGTCCCTTCGAGGGATCGGCGGCAGTCGTTCCGGCCGCATAACGCCGTGTCGGCGAATGTGATCCGTCTGCGTCGGACAGCGTCAACCGCTGACGCCGGGCGTTAGCCGTGGCGAAACGACGTGCAGGCGGGGGCCTGACGAGGGCGGCGCGCGGCCGCGGGCCCGGGACAGGGCGGGGGCCGATTTTGCGATTGCAGGCGTGCAGGCGTCCGCGACGAGGCGGACCGTTCGGCTAGACCACCATGGGCGGCGCGAGCGCCGCGTCGGCTCCCAGAAGCGATGCGACGGCCTTGAGGCCGAAGGCGATGTCGTCGCGCGTCGCCAGAGCGCCCAGGCCCAGGCGGACGGCCGGAACCGGCCGCCCGGCCGGCTCGAAGGCGTCGCCCGGCACAGCGGCCACGCCCGACAGGCGAAGTCGGGAGGCGAAGTCGCGGCTGTTCCAGGGCTCGGGCAGGCTCAGCCAGACGTGATAGCCCTCAGGGTCCGCCGCATAGGAGCCGGCGGGCAGGATGTCGGCGGCGATGGTCTGGCGGGTGCGGGCCTCCGCGCGGATCGCCGTCAGCACGTCCTCGGCGGCGCCGTCTCCGATCCACTGGGTCGCGGCGGCCGACATGACGGGCGACACCATGACGGCCGCCGCGCGCAGGGCTTCGCCGAGCGCGCCCGTGCGCCGCTCGCCCTGGGGCGGCACCAGATAGGCGATGCGCAGGGCGGGGGCCATGGCCTTGGCCAGGGTCGCGACGTGCCAGGTCAGGTCGGGCGCCAGCGCGGCGAAGGCGGCGGGGCCGCTCGACCGCAGCGGCGAATAGGGATCGTCCTCGATGATGGCGACGCCGTATTTGCGCGCCGTGGCGATCACGGCCTCGCGTCGTTCCAGCGACAGCGTCGAGGTCGTGGGGTTGTTCAGCGTGGGGTTGCAATAGAGCCCGCGCGGCGGCGAGGCGGCGCAAAGGGCCTCGAAGGCGTCGGGCAGCATCCCGTCCGCGTCCATGGCCACGGGCGAGATCTCCAGGCGCATGAAGCGGGCCAGAGCGATCATGCCCGGATAGGTCAGGGCCTCGGTGCAGATGCGGTCGCCGGGTTCGGTCAGGACGCTCAACGCCGACATCAGCGCGCCCTGCGCCCCGGCGCAGAGGGTGACGCGGGACGGCTCGATCTCGCCCAGGCGCGGCGCCAGCCAGCGAGCCCCGGCGGCCCGGTCAGGCGCGATGCCGCCCGGCTCCTGATAGCGCATCAGAAGGTCGCCCTGATGATCGTTTTGAAGCCGGCCGATGTCCTTCCACAGACGCGCCAGGGCGCGCGCGTCGTCCAGTTGCGGCGGCAGGTTCATCGTCATGTCGACCAGCGCCTGGGCCGCGCGGGGCGGCGGCGTCCGGGCCGCGAGGACATAGGTCCCCTGACCGACACGCCCTTCGACCAGGCCGCGTCGCTGGGCTTCCGTATAGGCGCGGCTGACCGTGGTGAAGTCGATCCCAAGGACTTCCGCCAGGGCGCGCTGCGGCGGCAGCCGCGTTCCCGCGGTCAATCGGCCCCCGCCGATATCGTCCGCGAGGGCCTCTGCGATCGCCAGATAAAGAGGACCTTCTGATTTCTCGACTCTGGGCGTCCAGATTGCCGCAGCCATGAAAACCATCCTTGCATGCAAACGAATGCATATATATGCAGATTGTTGACGGATGAGTGAGTCAATCCGCCGTCATTATCTGCCGACGGGAGACCGACATGGACGCCCTCAATCATTTCGAACGTCTTATCGCCGATATGAAGCTAGATGGTCGATACCGAACCTTCATCGAGCTGGAACGTATCGTCGGCGCCTTTCCCCGCGCGGTGCATCATGGACCCGACGGCGTCAGCCGTGACGTCACGGTCTGGTGCAGCAACGACTATCTCGGCATGGGTCAGAATCGCGAGGTGCTGGACGCCATGCACTCGGCGCTGGACATGACCGGCGCGGGATCGGGCGGCACGCGCAATATCTCCGGCACCCAGCGTCAGCATGTCGATCTCGAAGCGGAGTTGGCGGACCTGCACGGCAAGGAAGCGGCGCTGATCTTCACCTCGGGCTGGGTGTCCAATCTGGCGGCCCTGGGCGCGCTGGGACGCATCCTGCCCAAGGCCGCGATCTTCTCCGACGCCCTGAATCACAACTCCATGATCGAGGGGATCCGCCGGTCGGGCGCGGAGCGGTTCATTTTCCGTCACAACGACGTGGCACATCTGGAAGAACTGCTGGCCTCGGTCGATCCGGACCGGCCCAAGATTATCGCCTTCGAGAGCGTCTACAGCATGGACGGCGACGTGGCGCCGATCGAGGCGATCTGCGACCTGGCCGAGCGCTACGGCGCCATGACCTATCTGGACGAGGTCCACGCCGTGGGTCTTTACGGCCCGCGCGGCGGCGGGGTGGCCGAGCGCGACGGTCAGGCCGGCCGCATCACCCTGATCCAGGGCACCCTGGCCAAGGCGTTCGGGGTGATCGGCGGTTATGTGGCGGGACCGGCCCTGCTGATGGACGTCATTCGCAGCTGCGCCGACAGCTTCATCTTCACCACCTCCCTGTGCCCCCATCTGGCGGCGGGCGCCGCGGCGGCCGTTCGCTACGTCAAGGTCCACCCCGAGCAGCGCAGCCGTCAGCAGGCGGTGGCCGATCGCCTGAAGGCGCGCCTGCGCGAGGCCGCCATGCCGACGCCGGATACGCCCAGCCACATCATTCCGGTCATCATCGGCGACGCCCATATGTGCCGCCGCACCAGCGAGATCCTGCTCGCGGATCACGGCGTCTATGTCCAGCCGATCAACTATCCGACGGTGGCGCGCGGACAGGAGCGTCTGCGCCTGACGCCGACGCCTTTCCATACGGATGCCCATATCGATCAGCTGATTGCCGGGCTATGCGATGCGCGCGCAAGATTGGGTTGGGGCGGCGATCTGGCCGCCGTAGCGGCCTGAGCGTCATCATGAGCTCTTCTTCCTTCACTGTCGCCGTCATCCAGGCGGGTTCCGTGATCGGCGACACGGCCGCGACCATGGACAAGCTGGCGCAGCGCGTCGCAGAGGCGGCGGCGCAGGGCGCCAAGCTGGCCCTGCTGCCTGAGGCCTTCATCGGCGGCTATCCCAAGGGACTGGATTTCGGCGCCCGTCTCGGCAGCCGCAGCCTTGAAGGCCGCGACGAGTTCCGCGCTTATTTCGACGCCGCGATTGAGGAGCATGGCCCGGAGGCCGCGCGTCTGGGCGAGATCGCCCGCGAGGCCGGGCTTTACCTCGTTGTTGGCGTGATCGAGCGCGACGGCGGCACCCTGTATTGCAGTGTCTTCTACTACGGTCCTGACGGCGCCTATCTGGGCAAGCACAGGAAGCTGATGCCGACGGGGATGGAGCGCCTGATCTGGGGCTTCGGCGACGGCTCGACTCTGCCGGTTCTGGATACGCCGCTGGGCAAGCTGGGGGCTGCGATCTGCTGGGAAAACTACATGCCGCTGTTGCGGTCGGCAATGTACGGCAAGGGCGTCCAGCTCTATTGTGCGCCGACGGTGGACGACCGCGACACCTGGCTGCCGACCATGCGGACCATCGCCATCGAGGGGCGCTGCTTCGTCATCTCGGCCTGTCAGTTCATGACCACGGCGGACTTCCCGCAAGACCACGCCGCCTATGATCCCGCCGCGCGCACCCTGATACGGGGCGGTTCCTGCGTCGTGGATCCGCTGGGGCGGGTGCTGGCCGGGCCGCTGTTCGAGCAGGAAGGCGTCCTGCTGGCGGACATCGACATCGACCAGATCGCACGCGGCAAGTTCGATCTGGACGTGGTCGGACACTACGCCCGCCCTGACGTCTTCAGTCTGATCGTCGACGAGACGCCGCGCGCAGTGGTGCGTTTCGAGACACGGGGCGCCGGCGCGGACGACTGATGTGTTGAGACGCGGGTGGCATGGCATAGCGATGGAGAGGCGCGTCCCTGGCGGGCGCCGTCCTCGCGCGCGCCCGCAGCCGGTCCGGCCTCGGGCGGGTGTTCGCGCCCTGGCGACGCCGGGGGCGACATGACCCCGCGACGTTTCAATCCCGCCTTCGTGGCGGCCATCCTCCTGATGGCTTTCGCGGCGTCGTTCCGTGCGCTGGTGCCGTCCGGCTTCATGCCCGAGGCGCGGACAGGGGTGTTCGAGCTCGTCATCTGCGGATCGGAAGGATTGCGAACTCTGGTGGTCGACGCCAAGGGGGATCCGGTTGATGACGAGGAAGGTCACGCTGAACGTGTCGAAGTCTGCGCCTTCGCCGGCGTCGGCCACACCCCGGCTCCGGATCTGCCGGACCGTGACGTTTGGAAGCCGGACTGGAGGCGAGCGCCGGTCGAAATCGCCTTGAACGGCCTGCAGGCGCCGCCCGGCGTCGCGGGCGCGCCTCCGTCGGCCACGGGGCCGCCCTTCCTGACGACTTGAGCCGTCCGCCTTGCGCGGATTCTTCGTCGTCAATTCGTGGAGGGACTCTCTTGTCCTTGACCGCCATGCGCGCCTCGACCGAGGCGCGGTCGCCCGCCGGCCCCTGGTCCGCGGCCCCGACACCCGCTTGCCTGACGCCTGACGGGCGTCCGTCTCCCGGACGAGAGGCCGGAGCGGCTCCTCTTCTGCGCGCCGTGATACGCCCCAACCTCTCCGAACTGGGCTGGATGCGTCACATCTGTCTCGCCGCCGGTTCGGCCTCCGGCGTGCTGGGCTTCATGTTCGCGGTCTGGGGGATCTGGATCGTTCCGGCGCTGATGGTCCTGGAGATGACCGTCCTGGGCTTCGCCCTGGCCGGCTATCGCCGCTCGGCGCTGGCGCGCAGTGAAGAGATCAGCGTCTACGCCGATCATCTGACGGTCGCCCTGGTCAATGGACGGCTGCGCGACGAGCAGAACCTAGAGACCGCCTGGCTGGCGGTGGAACGGCGTCCTGACAGCGGCTCGGGGCGCGCCGGGATCGTCCTGCGTCTTCGGGATCGAGAGGTGCCGGTCGGGGCCTGGCTCGGTTCGGCGCAGCGCGACGAACTGGCCTTGCTGATCGACCAGGCCCTGACCCGGGTCCGCCGCGGCGGCCGTGCGGGCGAGGGCGCCTCCGTTTTCTGGGGGAGCCGTCCCGTCTGACCGCGCCGCCTGCGCCCCGCCGCCTGCGGACGTCGTGTCGGTTCGCCCTTTCTCTTCCTCTTCTTCTCTCTTGTCCGGCGGGCGCTTCGTGCGCCGTCGGCTTTCGGATTTTGTCTCATGAGCCTTCGTCGAAGACTGGCGCTGATAGGCGTCGGCGCCGTGCTGGGCCTCGCCGCCGGCGGCCTCGTCCCCCTGCCCAAGCCGCTACTGCCGCAGTCCAGCGAACCGGCCGGTCAGGTCTGCGCCTGCCCGCACGGCCGCGCGCTTCAGGCCGATTTCCGCGCGATCTGATCCCGCGCTCTCCTTTTTCTAAGCAGCCCCTCCAGGAGCCTTCTTCATGACCGTCGCCGCGACGACGTCCGACCTGCCGGTTTCAAGACCGGCCGAGGCCGTCGCCTACAACTACGCCGTCGTGCGCAGATTCACCGTTGCGACGGTGATCTGGGCCCTGGTCGGCATGGGGGCGGGGGTCATCCTGGCCGCCCAGCTGTCGTTCCCGATGTTCAATCTTGAGCCCTATCTGACCTTCGGTCGGCTGCGGCCGCTGCATACGTCGATCATCGTGTTCGGCTTTGGCGGCAACGCCCTGATCGCTACCTCTCTCTATGTGGTGCAGCGGACCTGCCGGGCGCGGCTGTGGGGCGGGCCGGTTCTGGCGGAGTTCACCTTCTGGGGCTTCCAGGCGTTCCTGATCATGGCGGGCGTCGGCTACCTGATGGGCGCGACCCAGGTGAAAGAGTTCGCCGAGCCTGAATGGTGGGCCGACCTGTGGCTGCTGGTCGTCTGGGTCGCCTATCTGGCCATCTATCTGGGCACGATCCTGAAGCGCAAAGAGCCGCATATCTATGTGGCCAACTGGTTCTATCTGGCCTTCATCATCACCGTCGCGGTGCTGCACGTCGTCAACAACGTCGCCGTGCCCGAATGCCTGACCTGCACCGGCAGCTACAGCCTCTATGCCGGTGTTCAGGATGCGATGATCCAGTGGTGGTACGGCCACAACATCGTCGGCTTCCTGCTGACCGCCGGCTTCATCGGCATGATGTACTACTTCCTGCCCAAGCAGGCCGAGCGGCCCGTCTGGTCGTACCGCATGTCGGTGCTGCACTTCTGGGCGCTGATCTTCATCTACATCTGGGCCGGTCCGCACCACCTGCACTACACGGCACTGCCGGAGTGGACGCAGACCCTGGGCATGGTCTTCTCGATCATGCTGTGGATGCCGTCGTGGGGCGGCATGATCAACGGCATCATGACGGTGTCGGGCGCCTGGCATAAGCTGCGCACCGACCCGATCCTGCGCTTCCTGCTGGTGGCGGTGGCCTTCTACGGCATGTCGACCTTCGAGGGGCCGCTGCTGGCGCTGAAGCCGGTCAACGCCCTGTCGCACTTCACCGACTGGACCATCGGCCACGTCCATTCCGGCGCCCTGGGCTGGGTGGGCTTCATGGCCTTTGGCTCGCTGTATCACATGGTTCCGCGCCTGGTGGGCAAGCCGTTGCACTCGCTCAAACTGGTCGAGTGGCACTTCTGGCTCGCGAGCATTGGCCTCATTCTCTACATCACCGCCATGTGGGTGTCGGGCGTCAGCCAGGGCCTGATGTGGAAGGCCTATGACGAATACGGCTTCCTGAAATACACCTTCGGCGAAAGCGTCGCGGCCATGCACCCCTATTACGTGGTGCGTCTGGCTGGCGGCCTGTTCTACCTGGCCGGCGGGATCCTGTTCGCCTGGAACCTGGCGATGACCGCCTGGGGCCGCCCTTCGAAGTCTGCCGCCGTTGCCGACCGCTCCTTCACCGCTAGCGAGGAGGGCCGGGCATGAACCACGCCCTGATCGAACGCTCGGGTCGGGTCCTGCTGATCCTGATCTTCTTCATCATCTCCATCGGGGGGCTGGTGCAGATCGTGCCCCTGTTCACCAATGAATCGACGGTCGAGGTGGTGGACACCGTGCGTCCCTACACGCCGCTGGAGCTGGTGGGGCAGGACATCTTTCGCCGCGAAGGCTGCATGGCCTGTCACAGCCAGATGATCCGTCCGTTCCGCGACGAAGTGGACCGCTACGGCCACTACAGCATCGCCGCCGAGAGCCAGTACGACCACCCCTTCTATTGGGGCACCAAGCGCACGGGGCCGGATCTGGCGCGGGTCGGCGGCAAGTATTCGAACGAGTGGCACGTCGCCCACCTGCGCGATCCGCGCAGCGTGGCGCCGGAATCGGTCATGCCCAGCTACGCCTTCCTGTCGGACCGGCTGCTGGACCCGTCGACGATCAAGCGGAAGTTCCGCACCCTGGCCATGGTCAACGTGCCCTACAAGGGCGTGCATATCGCCGAGGCCCCTGCCGACCTGGTGGCCCAGGGCACGCCTAATGCGGATGTGGACGGCCTGCTGCAGCGCTATCCCAACGCCCGGACCGGCGACTTCGACGGACAGCCGGATCGCCTGACCGAGATGGACGCCGTCGTGGCCTATCTGCAGAGCCTGGGCACCCACGTCGACTTCTCGACCCTCGACGCCGCAGGGCAGGGGCCGCGCGCGGCGTCGCAGAACGGCAAGCGGGGGACGTCATGAACCGTCTCAGCCTGCTGACCTACGAGGTCTGGTTCGTCTTCATCGTGGCCTTCATGGCCGCGCTCTACTTGATGGCGCTGCGTCCCGGCGCGGGCCGCAAGGCCGCCGAGAACGCCCTTATTCCCTTCGCCGCAGACGAGGACGAGGCGCCCCAGGCGCCCGCCGCTGCTCCGTCCCAGGAGGCCGACCGTGGCTGAACCCGAACTCGATCCCCTCAGCGGCCGCAAGACCACCGGGCATGAATGGGACGGCATCAAGGAACTGGACCATCCGGTGCCGGACTGGTGGATCAAGACCTTCCTGATCTCCATTCTGTGCGCCATCATCGGTCTTTGGCTTTATCCGGGCTGGTCGACGCCCCGGCAGGACACCAAGGGCCTGTTGGGCTGGACGGCGCGCGAACAACTGGTGCGCGACACTGAAAAGGCGCTGGCCGCCCAGGCCGGGTGGCGCGCGGACATGGCCTCCAAGTCGCTGGCCGAGATCGAGGCCGATCCCGAGCTGCGCCGCATCGCCATGCATGGCGGCGGGCTGGCTTTCGCCCGCAACTGCGCCGCCTGTCACGGCGCGGGGGGCGGGGGACAACTGGGCGCCTTCCCTTCGCTGATCGACGACGACTGGCTGTGGGGCGGGCGTCTGGAGGACATCCAGCAGACCATCACCCACGGAATCCGCGACCCCGACCTCGACACCCGCGTCAGCCAGATGCCGACCTTCGGCGACATCCTGTCGGACGGCGAGATAGACGCCGCCGCCCGCTATGTGCGCGCCCTGGCGGACAAGAAGCCGGCGGCGGAACTGAGCGCCATGCCCGGCGCGGCCGTCTTCGCCGCCAACTGCGCCGCCTGCCACGGGCCGACGGGGCAGGGGGGGCGCGACTTTGGAGCGCCGCGTCTGGATGACGCCATCTGGCTGTATGGCGGATCAGTCGAGGAGATCCGCGCCCAGGTGAAGGGGCCGCGTCACGGCGTCATGCCCGCCTTTGGGCGCAGACTGGACCCCGAGACGATCAAGATGATCAGTCTCTACGTGCACGGCCTGGGAGGCGGCGAGCGATGAGCGGTCTGGGCGATCGCGCCAAGGCCTCGCGTCACATGGCCGCGCGCGTCGGACGCGGCGCGCCGATCAAGGTCGAGGGGCGGATGCGTCGGCGCAAGACGGCGGTCGCCGTCGTGCTACTGGCGATTTTCGCCCTGACGCCCTTGCTGCGTTGGAGCCGTGAAGGCGGCCCCAGCCAGGCGGTGATCGCCGACATCAGCCGTCAGACCCTGTACGTCTTTGATCTGGTGTTCTGGCCCCAGGATCTTCCGCTGGTGGTCGGACTGCTGATCGCGGGGGCGGCGGGCCTGTTCGCCGCCACTGCCCTGTGGGGTCGGGTCTGGTGCGGTTTCGCCTGTCCCCAGTCGGTCTGGACCGACATGTTCTTCGCTATCGAGCGCGCGGTGCATAGTCGGATCGCCCAGCCGACAGCGCGCAAGGTGGTGCTGGACGCCGTTCTTCTGGCCCTGTCCTTCGTTACAGCCGTTGTCTTCGTGTCCTGGTTCGTCGACGCTCTGGCCCTGCCGGGGCTGTTGTTGAGCGGGGCGGCGCCCGCTCCGGTCTGGGTCAGCATCGTGGTGGGGACGGCCACGACCTTCCTGCTGGGCGCAAAGGCCCGCGAGCGGGTGTGCCTGCATATGTGTCCCTGGCCGCGTTTCCAGTCGGCCTTGCTGGACTCCGAGAGCCTGGTCGTCACCTATCGTCGCCCGCGTGGGGAACCGCGCGGCAAGGCGCGGCTACCGCTGCGGCCCGACCTGACTGCAGCGTCGCCGGTTGCGCGTTCGCCGCTGGCCGAGACCATCAAGGCCGCTCGCAATGATAGCGACCAAGCACTGCGGGGCGACTGCATCGACTGTGGCCGCTGCGTCGCCGTTTGCCCCACCAGCGTCGATATCCGCGACGGCCTGCAGATGGGCTGTATCGGCTGCGGCCTGTGCATCGACGCTTGCGATTCCGTGATGGAGAAGCTGGAGCGGCCGCGCGGTCTGATCGCCTTCGACCACGAATCCGCGCTCACGCGAGCGCCGGTCGACGCCGCGTCCTTGAACCCGGTCGCCCGGCCCCGGCTGATCCGGGCCAAGACCCTGTTGTTCGG
>ERZ778017.3648-NODE-3648-length-10705-cov-4.675869_pt1 | contig 10705 bp, 4 predicted proteins | sample MGYA00375747_ERZ778017 | MGnify/ENA primary metagenome ERZ778017 (study PRJEB29350, sample SAMN05509838) | bioreactor metagenome | biome: bioreactor; material: wastewater | place: South Africa: University of Cape Town | collected 2014-03-17 ... | reverse complement strand
ATACGAGATATTGGCGTGACTGGAGTTCAGACGTGTGCTCTTCCGATCTGTGCACTATCACTAGACACGGGATCACAAAACCAAAAACGGTTGCAAGCTGCGTAGAGGTGCAACCAAGGAATACAAGCAGTCACTAAAACAGTTTATGGGCTGGTTTGAAGAGTGGAGTACATCAAAAATACTACAAAGGTGCTCATAATAGTTTTCGTAATTGTGTGCTATATGCAATGGGTTTGTGATACCTACTTTATTCCGAACCCTGCAGCCTCATTGATAGCAAAATTTAGTTTTTGGACCAACTTCTCTTTTGTTGTGTAGTCGTATAGTTCTAGCTCATTGAAACATGTGTGCGCTGTTGGAAGTCTATTGCTATCTTTTCCTGCTAGGCTGATTCGAAAACTCATGTTCTGAATCCCAGTAGCTGGAACCCTGTCGCTTCCTGTAACAAAAACGAGAAACTTTCGTTGCTGCGAAAAACTAAGTTGTTGCAAATACTCCCAAAACCAGGCGACAATCTTGGAACTGCTTGCCTGGTCTTTTGAATCCCATCCAACGTATCGCGTGACCGACTTGAGAGTCTCAATATCAACCTGAGAATTGTCCCCACATAACAATAGTTCTATTTCATCTCCACTGTATAATGATAAAGCATTTCCTCCGATAACATTGGTGAACCCCAATTTCAATGCTCGAAGTTGGCCAAGTATCCCATCATACATAAAAAATCTGTAGTACTTAGTTATATACTCGTCAACGTTCTTTTCGGTAACCGCAATCTTCTTACCTTGGGGTATCAATTCTCGTGTATGGTTGCGACCAAGAACATCTTGAAAATCAACTTCAAAAGTTAACTCCATGTTTTCTAGTTCTAGGGACAGTAAGCTACGTAACTTGATCAAATTTTTGTATGAGACCGGGAATAGTTGTTCGTAGTCTTCTATTGTGATATGATGCCCTAGTAGTATCTTGTACAATGCACGAGGGAATTGCAAATCCAAAATTGTCGAGTTGTAAATTGCCAACCCCAAAACGACCCCAAACAAATAGTACATTCCTTCGTTTTCTAAGGGCTTTAAACAGAACCACAATAAGTTGGAATCTTCACAATTCATAAACATCCCTGTATTGGGATTAAACATTTTTTTAGTAAGTAAAAGAAACCACTCTTTTTTAAGACCACCCGCGTCAACACCTGGCTCTCCCACAAATTTAACTCTCAAAGTCTTTTTGAGATTACCATTGTTTGATTGTATCGCTAGTAATGAATCTTGTATCACCCGGTCTCGCCTTACCACAATTCGAAAGTATACATCAATCATGACACGTTTATCCAAAGAGTTGATGAAGGCTTCCTCCGCCTTTCTTTCCATTTGACGTTTGGCTTCATATTCGGATATCGCAATCTTACCACCTAATGATATTAAAAATGGGAATTGACAGAAATAAAACGACGCCTTTTCATTTAACGTTCGCTTTCGATTATTCCCATGAATATACTCAATTAACGAATTAAGGTCCGGCTCATAACTGTTACGTCTAGTATGCTGCTTGGTGTTTTTTTGCCAGGAATCGAAATCCAACTTTATATCGACATAATCAACCAACGAATTATAGAATGAGTGGGACGAGAACTTTGATTCACGTATACTATTTGCTTTAACAAATATAGAAAGACAAAGTGCAGCTGTTTTGATATGCCAGTCATTTCCATACTGATGGATGCTCATCTTGACAGGCTTGCTTGACTTTGACTTTGACTGAAGTGGTTCAGACGCATTTATCTGAATTTTCAATGCAACTTGATCTAGATATTCATTATCTATTGAGTGACGGCGAACTGGTGTGCTGGGAACTGGTCTTGACTTTGATAATTGTGGATTAGCTGCAACATGGTAATGTTTCTTCAAATGAAATGTGATGTAAAGGTTGAGCAAATCAATTTTTTTAATAAACGCAGAGTCGTCAAACTTGGAAAACCAAGAAGAAACATAATTGATTGATTTTGCAGTGATCGAATTACTCAATAGTCCTATAGTTCTTTTAAGAATCTCGTAACAAAGCTCTTTGATTTCCGGTGACAATTGACTTGATTCTTCAATTATCAACGATTGGTACAAATACGGGATCTCAAACAAAATCAATACCCAAACCAAGTTCCGAGGGTCGTCATTATTGGTGAACACATGGACTCTTTTAAGTAATTCAACACATCCACATAAAGCACGGTATAACGGTTTTTTTGTTGGCAATTTGAGTAGTAAATTAAAACACTTGTGGATATCAGTGTAGTTGATGTTTGACATCGAGTAGTGATTGTGTTTGCTTGCTGGGTTAACTTTGAATGAATTGTTGACACAGATCAAGTTTCTGAATGCCGAGTACAAATATGACGACAATGGACGAAATATTTCGTGAAGAGACTTTGATTCAGCACAATCCTTCAAGCACGAATCAGCCAACCGTCGTACGTAATCGTAGCTTAGTAGATGGGGGACGTTTGTGTCCGATTCGATATCGCTTAGAATGTTGGTAGTGTTGCAAATGGAGCATTTGAACTTCAGGCTTGCCTCCTTGTTTCCTTGTCCAGAAAGAACAAGCAGAGTACCACAACAGCAGCAATTGATCAAGTCTGCTTTTGAACTGGACGGTGGTGACATGTTTGTGGGATCAGCATCGGAAGCTAACGGATTAGGGTTCAGATCAGGGGCAGTTTTCGTCAGATCACTATTTCTATCGGCAACGACCGAAGAGCCGGCTCCGGAACGAGACAAGAACGGTTTACGCGACTTAGATTTAGACTTTGATTGTGACATGGGTCATTTGCAGCCAGCCACAAAGTGCGGCTAGTAGTCAAGCAAGAAGGGCTTCGATAACACTAAAACGACAATTCGCTAGTAGTAGACAGTTGTAAACACTTAATTACAGCGGAACCAAATATCGCAGTCAATACAGATTGCACAATTAAAAGAAGTAAAGAAATCAAATGAAGCACTAGCAGAGAACAGGTGTAGATTATGCGAATATATTGATCTGGAAACAGGGCGCAGACGTAGTGCGATGTGAGAACATAGCCAAACAAGTACAATTATGGTCGCGCGATGCGATGCTCATTAAGGCATACAGAAAAGGCAACAACAGAGCACCTAGAATCGAAAGGGGTACAGGGGAAAAACACAATCGCAACTCGAGAAGGTAATTCACTACCATACAGCATACCAAAACCAAACCCCCTGTTGAACGAAGACTATCGAATGGTAGATACCTACCAACAATACCGTTATAATCTGTTCATCAATAGCTGAAACGACTTAAACTAGTCCGACTGAATTTGAGTTTGAAACAGGGTTCTTGCCAACCGTGGTACATTTCGCATGGGATACACATTATCGGAACTACAACCACCCAAGGCAATTACCAGTTCCACCAAGTTGGACGATTGCATTGCCATAGTACGGAATGATGTAATCGAGGTGGTCAAAGTTGTCAACAATTCGCCAAGCTTAGTGCACCAGATCCAGTTTGATGAACCAATTGTGGCATGCCAACTGATTCAGACGTCGCGTGGTTTCAATTTGGTGGTGCTAGCAGGCACCAGTATTTCAGTAATCGAGAAGGGTACATGGAATACCACAATGTCTATTGAACTCGATACCAACGGCCAAGTCCGGTCGAGTGATTTCAAATCGTTCATTGTCAACGACATAAATGAAACAAAGAAGTACTTTGTGTTGTACCATTTCCAAGGCAAGTTGGACTTGTTCATCGTTGATGATCAGAACGGTAAGAAGAGGAAACACACGGACTCATCGTTTTCTGTGTCGATCGGGTCCATTGTGGTCGTAGGCGTGGTAGCAATGTGTAATGATTATATTGCGGTGTTGTATCGTGATTTCAGTTTCAACTACTCTCTTCGGTACTACAAGGTCAATTTATTGAAAAAGACTATCACGATAGCAAAGCAATTTGAGCAATTTGATGAACCCCCAAGCTGTCTCATTCCATGGCAGGATGGCGGAGTTTTGGTTGTGTCCAATTTACACATATTTTACTTCCCCAGTGTTGATCAGAAGCTCGATTTGGTTGGCTTCGATGAAACCATTTCGATCAATTACACTGAAGCAATTGTTACAAAGAAAATTGACCTTGACGTTAACGAAACAATATCATGCTATGAAATAGTCGACGGCAATAGTATTTTGATGATTTCCCTGATTGGAAATACGTACACTGTTAAATTCGATGCCTCATTCACGAGAAAGTCAGTAGAAATTCATAATATCACATTGTCTAAGTTAGATTTGTCAACAGTTCCTGTGAATGTCCATCTTGTTGCTCCAAACACATTCTTTGCTATCTCACGGATGTCGCAGTCGTTAATATTTCGGGTCATGTCCGAGCAACCATCCATTAATGTATTGAGGTTCCTTGAGTCTTCGCCTCCAGTACTAGACATCGACTACACCAACAAATTCGACCAAATGACGATTTTTTCTTGTCAGGGTGGATATCATAGTGGGGAGTTTAAGAAATACTCTTCAAATATAGGTAATTTGCATTTAAATCAGACGATCCAGGTCAGTATGTCAAAGAGACTTCGACGTATGGATGATGTGACATTCCTCATAGAAAAAGAAGAGACAAACGAAATTATTGTTTTAGACGGGGACGAGCACGGTTCAAGTACATTGAGTGGACACCAAGAAGTGTTGGACATCAAGAAATTTGATAATTGTCAAATTGTGGCAAGTAACATTGGAATCTACGAGAATGATCAAGCAGTTGTACAATGTAGTATGGAATTTGCAAGGGTTATATCAAGTGTATTTATACTTTACGTTGACACCGAGAGTAATTTGACTTTTAATCAACGGAACCAACCAATTCACAAGTTTCCGTTGAATGTGAAGGATATATCATGTTTAAGTACACTCACGGTTGGAGAAACACATTACGCATTGGTCTGCAATTGGCATGGCGTATTTGAGCTATACTCGTTCACTAAAGCACATTCGAAGAGAATTTATATGGAAACACTTAAAAGTGGATGTGCAATTATTTCAGCAGAAATGGTTTGTCATCATGAAACATTATTTATCGTCTTGCTGACAGAAACAGGAATCCTACAAATACCAATTCTATTAAAGAATTTTGCTGTACAAGAAACCAAGCGAATGATGAGAAAGTTATCAAATATGCCCTTAAAAGTGGTCGCAGAAAATGGCCTAGTTATTCTACACAGCAAACATGAGATATTTGGCATGAAGTATGACCCAATCCTGAAGTTACTACTTCCATTCAATGTTGATGAGACAAAGCAGCACATAGATGATGTCATTTTGATAAACAATAAATTAGCAATTCTTCTCAATAGAACGATTATACAAATAATGGAGATTAACTTTGAAACCCCTAGTTCCTGTTTCAAAGTTGACTCAATATTCTCAAGATCACTTTATTTGAAGTCAATGAATATACCAGGTACCAAATTTTCCGTTGCAATATCGAAAATGTTTAAAGTGGATGAAGTTGTAAACAAGGTCATGACAATCTCTAAAATTGAATTAATTAATAATTCAAAGATGAAGGTGGTACACTCATACGAATTTGAAAAGGGAATCAATGTAATGAATTTATGTTTAATTCCGGAATTCGAAGATGAAACGTTGTCCCAAAACTCGTTCGTTGTATTAAGTAGTGGAAATACGACACCATTGAGCGTCTTCAGTATACAGAAATCAAAGTTGGTATTCATAGGAAGCAGCTCTGTTGATGGGCTATCGGAAATTGAAACTTTTGATTTGCAGTCAATCTCCATACAAGACGAGGACAACTTTGTATTTTTTATTTCGGGAAGTAGCAATTTTGCTGTCGAGTTGATTTTTGACAAAGACGTTCCAAAATGGAAAATAAAACCTGATTCTATATCATCGCTGCTTGTTCATTGTATCTCACATGTATGTAACAAGAACGAAATGATTATAGGTGATTTGAGACAGGGACTTTTGAGAGGAACATTTGGCACGGGAAACCCAAAATTGACCAAATTGCCGACTGAGTATCCACATCAGTATTTGACTACATTGGATGGGGACTTGGATGAAGACCACTTCGTAATATTTAGTGCCGATTCATTTGGTAATGTATCTGCACTTGGGAAAGATTTTGAACAGTTGTTAGCATTCAATATAGGTGAGCAAGTTAATGTGATCAAAATGATGAAAAATCATGATAGCGCCCTCATTGGTACAGTTCATGGTGGAATATATCTCTTGAGGAGAATCAAAGACGAGGTTTTCTCCATACTAGAGAAATGCACCAAAGAGCTAGACATCAGTTCAAGGAAATACGGAAAAGATTCTAACCTGTGGAAGCTCTTAATTCGGGACCATGACGGTCAGTTAACCAAGTTAGAAGAGAATGGTATCATTGACATGAGATTGATCAAACAGTACTTAGTTAAAAAGCCAACAGGAAAGCCATTCTGCAAGAAAAACATTGCCCTACTAGAACTAATGATTGCAAACATATAGGATACACTAATAGAACATACATGACGATCATAACTGCGTTCTACCCAAAACCATTATTATATATTCACTAGCAACGATGTGACAACAATTGTAGATTTCTGGTACAGTTCAAGGTGAAGGCCACAAAAAAGAGAAACACTAATATATGAACAGTAGCTTGTAAGAACAAGACTCAGCTAACTACAGTTGTACTTTTTTGTGTACTAATCTCGCAATTCAAGTTTGGTTTTGCAGCCATCTTCAAATTTTGGTTTCGGACACACACTGATTGTTTTTGAAAAATTGTATGTTGATACCATAGAAGAATACATCGCAACTGTGCAACATGACTGTAACTGATCCTCTGTCTTTGGACCACAAGTTCGATGACATAGAAATGTTAGAGATTCCTGATGACGATATTGGAACTGTATCTGAAACAGAGGGGATGTCTGAAAGTTCGTTTACTGGTGATGAGGATGATATTTTCAATTCCAGAACATCTTATGTCGAATTAAACGAGTGGTTGACGTCATCGAAACAACTAGAATTCCATTTGGATGAGCAAAAGTACAAAGCCAGCTTGAAAGTGTCTAGTGATTATTCAAAGTTGTACATCTCCTACGTTGAATCCATGTACAAGTCAATTGAGAAACTATGCACCAATTTACCCACAATCGTACCAAAACCGAAACAAGAATTTGGATTGATCACACAGGACGACACTCATGACGTTGAAATTGCAAGAAACGACGCCATTAATGATACTTTCGAGGCATTGGCTTCAAGCTTACACGATTTTATTTCAAACCTTGAATCCATCACACAAGATGAAGAAGTAATTGTTAAATTCCAGAACTTGTTCTCAATCATTGAATGTCTCCAAGGAAACTACTTTTACTCATCCATCACGACAAAACCGGAATTGTTAACGCAATGGATAAATCGATTTGACCATATTCCAGAAGATGAGTTTGCTATCGAAGTCATGGTCACTACACCCAAACCATATTTGCATCCCCGGTTCTGGAATGAATGTATCGTCCAATTGGTAACAAGAGGATTATTGAGCCAGGCAACAGAAGCGATAGGTAAATCGAAATTCGAAGAATTGCAAGAAAAATGCCCTGACTTATACGAAATGATAAACGATTTCAAAACATTATTATCCAACTATTCAAATTTTGCGTTGAAAAATCAATTTCCGTTGTGGAAACTCACAGCTTGTGAATTGAGAGATTTAGTTTCCAAACAAAAATCAAAAATCACCGAGCCCGAATATCAGCAGATGTTAAACCATATTTTCGATTTGTTGTGCATCGTGACTGGATTGCCTAAAACAATTGCTGCTTATTGCGATAATTGGTACACTATGTTCATTACATTGTCTCTTTACCAAATAAGAGACGATCAATTTATTTATAAAGAATACTATCAACTATCAGTCCAAGAAAAACCAACGGGACACTTGAACGAAAATGATATTTATGAAGTCGCAGAAAGTTGTTTTGTCAACATCATGGAAGAAAACTTCCTTAAAGTCCTCAAGACGATTCATGACTTTGACCCTGCAACAGCAGCATACATTTCCAAGTTGTTGGAACTCAAAGGGTACCTCCAAATATATTATACTGGAACCCACAAGAGCCGAAATTTGCAAGACTTAATAGAGAAAAGAACATTTTCTGATTACTTCTTGATAAGGCACGCCTACGAATCACTCAATATTCATGACTTAGTCCCTGTTGGTATTGGGATTTTGTTAAACGATTCAATATCATCATCGACATACTCACAAGGTATCACTGTTATTAGCGAATTCCTTCCCAAATATCATTGTAAGACCAATGACGATTTGGAATGGGCTTTGACAATATGTGCCAAATTGAACTTAACTGATACAGCCAAGGAGTTGTATTACATTTATGGATTGAAATCATTAGATGATGGCCATATCTTCGAAGCATTGAACATGTTAGTTAACTCCATCGATTCTACTGGTGAAAAGAGTAAATTTGACGGCATGAAACAAATTCACTATATTACATGGGAATATATCTTTCAGGATGCATTACTTAATAACCGTCCTGTTGATGACGAATTGATTAACAACATTGTGAGCAACAATGTTGACGAATCGTTCAACATCCACCCTGTCCTCAGACACTGTCTTGCACCGTATGCTGTGTTGTATGCATTTTTCCAATCCATTGAAAACAATGATGGAAAAGTATCGAGAACATTGTCCAAATTAATTCACCTATTAAGATTCAATCATTTGCCCAAGAAGTTTTATCCATTAATATTGTGCCAGTTCCTACCATTTTTAATTGATACCAAATACCAGTTTGAATTACCTGATTTAATGCTTATAATCGATTTGATTGATACTTATGAAGCAAGTACAACGGAAGAACAAGTTGAAGAAGGAGAAGAATTGTACACCTACGCAATTAACCACTTTGAATCTGTGTTACAAAAGTACGACTGGAGAGATGTGCTTAAGTCCCACAATATTGCTATTCCACTGACATTCAAACAATTGGTTAAATTACTTCGGAATGAAATTGTCGCGAAGATCGGAAAAGTGTTCATAGAGACATAAGACGTTTGTAAGTAGAGATGAAGTATGTAATGACTAGAAACATGGAGTTAACCATAGAAACAAAGTTGAAGGAAATTCAATGAAATTTTCACTTAATTCTATAAACTAAATTTTGATAAAATGAATTAAATGTAAATATTGTAAGTCTAATGAAAAGTAAAACCGAAACATGATTTATGTATTGGCTTTATAACTGATAAATATTGGATGGAACGATGGAATGTTTACTTAGACATGGAAAACTAAAGAAGTGAAATATGGGAGAAATCATGATTCCAAATAACCATTTCGTGGACTCGGAAAATTCTTGATTTGGCATCGACTCCTCAACAAGTGACGTCTTGGTTGGCTCTGGAGTTCAACAATAATGCCACAATTAATCCATACAACCCCAAAACTTCGGCGAAAATCAAAATCAAAATCATACCAACGAACAATCTAGGCTGTTGTGCTGTACCTCTAACCCCAGCATCTCCAACGATACCAATGGCAAAACCAGCAGCTAAACCAGAAAGACCGACAGATAAACCAGCACCCAATTGAATGAAACCAGTGTAAAGAGGTTGTCTTTGCTTCAACGAGTCGGAAACCAACACTGACACAACCAAACCATAAATAGCAATAATACCAGCCATAATAACTGGAACAATATTCTTAACTAATAAATCTGGTCTAGTGACGGAGGTGACACAAATACCGACACCTGATTTAGCAGTTCCGTACGAAGCACCGAAACAAGTGAAAACAATTGCGGCAGTGCAACCCATAGAACCAAAAAATGGAGCATAAACTGGACTAAAAGTGTTAGTAAAAAAGTTCACAAATGTGCAAGTTTAAAGCATCAACATAATCATATCTCTAATGTGCAATTTCCCTCGCATTGGCTATCAATGCTACACACAATTGCTTCTGCAATTGTGTGTTGTCCAGCCATCTGTCAAGAAAGTATGGCCCGGCAAATTATCACAAAAATTGATATTCTGACTATCCCACACTGTAAAATCCACCAAGTGCGTTTAATCGCAATCTGTTTGTGGTTGTGATTGGTGTTGTTGAAACAATCATATATTGGATACGGTGTGTGGCACCGTGGCTATACTATCCACTAGGAAACCACCCAAAAAGTATACGTCATGGCGATGTTGTGAACGATCCATCAAATGCAAACATACCATAATTCAGACATCACGGCAAACTACAGATAACTTAAATCAATTGACTGTTGTTGATAAACGTAGACAATAAGGGTTAATTAATCAAAGTTTTTCGTTGACAATCGTGTACGAATGGAAAGTACACTACTAAATAAATTTGGTCACTGAGGTGCGATTGCGGTAGAGCGGGCGGCGCGGTTCTGGTACTACTACCAGCTCGTGCGGTACTTCGTGGTAAACTTCAGTACTAAGGTGACCGAACATGTCACAACATAATGGGAAATAAAGTATCTACAACGGGGAAATGGTGATATAAGTGAGCTGAAACACGTAGTATCGTTGAACTCAGGTATACCCCCCGAGCCCATTTTGTCCTAGTAGCTTAGTAACTTCAACGGCACGGTGGACAAGAAACTTGGAGTGGTCATGGTAGCGCA
>ERZ778017.3647-NODE-3647-length-10709-cov-7.679369_pt1 | contig 10709 bp, 6 predicted proteins | sample MGYA00375747_ERZ778017 | MGnify/ENA primary metagenome ERZ778017 (study PRJEB29350, sample SAMN05509838) | bioreactor metagenome | biome: bioreactor; material: wastewater | place: South Africa: University of Cape Town | collected 2014-03-17 ... | reverse complement strand
CGACGCCGTGCAGGCCGCCGGAGGTCTCGTAGACCTTGGAATCGAACTTGCCGCCCGAATGCAGTGTCGTCATGATCACTTCGAGCGCCGGCTTTTTGAATTTCGGGTGCATGTCGACGGGAATGCCGCGACCATTGTCGGTGACCGACAGGAAGCCGTCCGCCGAAAGCTCGACCTCGATGAAGGTGGCGTGGCCGGCGACCGCCTCGTCCATCGAGTTGTCGATGACTTCGGCGAACAGGTGATGCAGCGCCTTGGCGTCGGTGCCGCCGATATACATGCCCGGCCGCCGGCGCACCGGCTCCAGTCCCTCCAGCACCTCGATGTCGGCGGCGCTGTAGCTTTCGCTGCCGTGCTGTGCCGTAGCCGGCTTTTTTGCAGCCGATTTCTGCAACGCCAGCACCATCGGGTCGAGCGGCCGCGCCGACGCGCGCACCGGCTGCGGCCGGTCGTCGAGGCTGAAAAGGTCGTTGGCGTCATCCATGCGGGCGGAATTCCACTATTTTCGAATCACCGGCGATACTGCCATGGTTTGCGGCGCAAGGCATCCGGGTTCGTGTTCTGTTCATGTCCGGCACACCGGTCATGGGCTAAACCTTAGCAGACATATCGAATATGGCATCTATGATAGGTGACATATCAAAATAGGGGTGATAATCATCTTCTTAGCAGTTGAAGGCGGTTCAATCTCGTGATTACCGGTGGCCAGATGAAGGCGGCGCGCGCGCTGCTGGGGATCGACCAGAAGCAGTTGGCGGATCTGGCGGGCCTTTCCGTGCCGACCATCCAGCGCATGGAGGCGAGCGAGGGCACGGTCCGCGGCGTCGTCGAAAGCCTGACCAGGGTGGTGGAGGCGCTCGGCCGTGCCGGTGTCGAGCTGATCGGCGAGGGGCAGCCGAGCACGGGCGGCGGGCGCGGGGTGCGGCTGAAAGAGCCGCCGCCGGCCGGCTGAGCCGCGACACGTTTTGACGGCGGACGCCGACCGATGCCGACGATCTCGCCGCCTCCGATGAGGTAGCAGGGTTGAAATGACCAAACAGACGTTTTCCTCGCAGCCTGCCCGGCCGAGTTTTGCAGAGCTTTTCACGCCGAAGCTCGTCACCGTGCTGCGCGAGGGCTACACACTGGCCAATTTCCGCGCCGACTTGATGGCCGGGTTGACCGTCGCCATCGTCGCGCTGCCGCTGTCGATGGCGATCGCCATCGGCTCGCACGCTACCCCGGCGCAAGGGCTGTACACCTCGATCATCGGCGGCTTCGTGGTTTCGGCGCTCGGCGGCAGCCGCTTCCAGATGGGCGGCCCGGCGGGCGCGTTCATCGTGCTGGTGGCGGCAACCGTGCAGCAGCACGGCATGGACGGGCTGATCCTGGCCACGATTCTGGCCGGCCTGATACTGATGGCGATCGGCTACCTCAGGCTCGGAACCTATATAAAATTCATTCCCTATCCGGTGACCATCGGTTTTACCGCGGGCATCGCCGTGACGATCTTCTCCAGCGAGATCAAGGACTTGTTCGGCCTGTCCTTCGAGGGTTCCGAGCCGGGGCCGCTTCTGGAGAAAATCCCATTCCTGTGGGCCAACATGGCATCTTTCTCGCCGGCGGCGATCGCCCTTTCCGTGGCCAGTATCGCGCTTCTGGCCGTCCTGCGCATCAAGCGGCCGCGATGGCCGGCCATGCTGATCGTGGTTACGCTGGCGGCGCTCGCAACGGCGCTGTTCAGCCTGCCTGTCGCCACCATCGGCTCGCAGTTCGGCGGCATACCGCGCTCGCTGCCGCTGCCGGCGCTGCCGGAAATCAGCCTGGCGAAGCTACAGGCGGTGCTGCCCAACGCCGTGTCGTTCGCGCTGCTCGGGGCGATCGAATCGCTGCTGTCGGCGGTCGTGGCCGACAGCATGACCGGCCGCCGCCACCGCTCGAACTGCGAACTGGTCGGGCAGGGGGTCGCCAACATAGCCTCCGGCCTGTTCGGCGGCATCTGCGTCACCGGCACCATCGCCCGCACAGCGACCAATGTGCGCGCCGGCGCGCACGGCCCGATTTCCGGGATGATGCACTCGGTCTTCCTGCTTTTGTTCATCCTGGTCGCGGCCCCGCTCGCCAGCTATATCCCGCTCGCCGTACTTGCCGCCGTGCTTGCCGTGGTGTGCTGGAACATGGTCGAGCGCCATGCCTTCGCCGCCCTCGTCAAAGGCTCGCGCGGCGACGCTGCCGTGCTGCTTTCGACGCTGTTCATCACGCTGTTCTTCGGGCTGACCGAGGCCATCGTCGTCGGCTTCGCGCTCGGCTCGGTGCTGTTCATCCACCGCATGTCGCAGACTACGGCGGTCGAGGCCAACATGCCGCTGGTGCGCGAGGACATTGCCGACGACCAGACGCGCGACGGCTATGACGAACGCACCCAGCAGGACCCGGGCACGGTCGTCTACCGGATCTCGGGCGCGCTGTTCTTCGGGGCGGCCGCCTCGATCGGCACGGTGCTGGAACGCATCGGCGACGATCACCGCGATCTGGTCATCGACTTCAGCGCCGTTCCCTTCGTCGATTCGACCGGCGCGCGCACGATCGAGGGGCTGGCGCAGAAGGCGGCCGGGCGCGGCATCGGCGTCTATATCACCGGCGCTTCGCCCAGCGTGCGCAGGGAATTGGCGGCGCAGGGCGTGCAGCCGCCGCTGGTCCACCGCGTGGCCGGCATCGAGCAGGCGTTAAGGCAGATCCGGCAAAAAAGAAGGCCGGCGCAACACGCGCCGGCCCTTGCAGGGTAGCAAAAAGGCCCCCGCTATTCGGCAGCCCCCAGATAGTTGCTGAGCGGCGGACAGGAGCAGATCAGGTTGCGGTCGCCGGCGACGTTGTCGATGCGGGATACCGGCGGCCAGTATTTGGCGGCCGTGTCGGCGTCTCCGGCCGGGTAGGCGGCCACCAGCCGTGAATAGGGATGCGCCCAGGCCTCGGCGAGGGTCTCGGCCGTGGTGTGCGGGGCGTTGACCAGCGGATTGTCGTCGGCCGGCCATTCGCCCTTTTCCACCTTTGCCGCTTCGCCGGCGATCGCGATCATCGCTTCGCAGAAGCGGTCGAGCTCGCGCTTCGATTCCGATTCGGTCGGCTCCACCATCAGCGTGCCGGCGACCGGGAACGACATGGTCGGCGCGTGGAAGCCGTAGTCGATCAGCCGCTTGGCGATGTCCTCGACGCCGATGCCGGCTCTGTCCTTGAGCACGCGGGTGTCGAGGATGCACTCATGCGCCACGCGCCCGCCGCGCCCCTTGTAGAGGACGGGATAATACGGCTCGAGCCGGTGGGCGATATAGTTGGCCGAGAGAATCGCGGTTTCGGTCGCCAGCTTCAGCCCGTCCGCGCCCATCATGCGGATATACATCCAGGTGATCGGCAGGATCGAGGCGCTGCCGAAGGGGGCGGCCGCCACCGCATGCGCCGTGCCTTCGGCGACATGGCCGGGCAGATAAGGTTTCAGGTGCGCCTTGACGCCGATCGGCCCGATGCCGGGGCCGCCGCCGCCATGCGGAATGCAGAAGGTCTTGTGCAGGTTCATGTGGCAGACGTCGGCACCGATGTCGCCGGGGCGGGCAAGGCCGACCAGCGCGTTCAGGTTGGCGCCGTCGAAATAGACCTGTCCGCCCTGTCCATGAACGATGGCGCAGATGTCCCTGGCGCCTTCCTCGTAGACGCCGTGGGTGGAAGGGTAGGTGAACATCAGCGCCGCCAGGTCGGCGGCATGTTCGGCGGCCTTCGCCTTCAAATCCTCGACATCGATGTTGCCGTCCTCGGTGCAGCGCACCACCACCACCTTCATGCCGGCCATGGCGGCGCTCGCCGGGTTGGTGCCATGGGCGGAAGAGGGGATCAGGCAGACATCGCGGTGGCCTTGCCCGCGCGCGCGGTGATAGCCGCGAATGGCGAGCAGGCCGGAGAACTCGCCCTGGCTGCCGGCGTTGGGCTGCAACGACACGGCGTCGAAGCCGGTGATTTCAGCGAGCCACCCTGCCAGTTCGTCGATCATGGCGCGCAGGCCGGCCGAATGGGCCTTCGGCGCGAACGGATGCAGGTTGGCGATCGACGGCCAGCTCACCGGCATCATCTCGGCGGCGGCGTTGAGCTTCATGGTGCAGGAGCCGAGCGGGATCATGGTGCGGTCGAGCGCCAGGTCCTTGTCAGCGAGCCGGCGCAGGAAGCGCATCATCTCGGTCTCGGAGCGGTTTTCGCGGAATACCGGCTGGGTCAGGAATTCCGGCCCGCGCGGCTTGCCCGGCATGGCGGCGGCCGACGAGGCCGGGACCTTCGCGTCGAAAAAGGCCGCAATCGCCTCAAGGTCGGCTTCGGTCGAGGCTTCGTCAAAGGTGACGCCGATGCGGTCGGCATCGATGACGCGCAGCAGCCGGCCGGCCTTTTCGGCGGCCGCGGCGATCACCTTCGCCCTGCCTTTGGTTTCGACCGTCACCGTGTCGAAGTGGCGCGCGCCTTCGACCGAGAGGCCAGCGGCACGCAACCCCTCGGCGAGACGGCCGGCAAGCGCGTTGATGCGCCGGGCGATGGCCTGCAAGCCTTCCGGACCGTACCAGATCGCATAGGCGGCGGCCATGTTGGCAAGCAGCGCCTGTGCGGTGCAGATGTTGGAGGTCGCCTTGTCGCGGCGGATGTGCTGCTCGCGCGTCTGCAAGGCGAGCCGGTAGCCGGCGCGGCCCATCGTGTCGATGGACTGGCCGACGAGGCGGCCGGGCATCAGCCGGGTGAGCTTCTCGGAAACCGCGCAATAGGCGGCGTGCGGGCCGCCGAAGCCCATCGGCACACCGAAGCGCTGCATGGAGCCGACGGCGATGTCGGCGCCGAGCTTCGCCGGCGCGTCGGTGAGGGTGAGCGCCAGCGGGTCGGCGACGAAGACGACCAGCGCGCCGGCGGCATGCGCCTTTTCGATGGCGGCCTTGTGGTCGCCGTAGGCGCCGAACGTATCGGGCCACGACACGATCAGGGCCGCGGTGTCGTCGTCGATCCCGTCGCCGTCGATTTCGATGCCGAGCGGCTCGGCGCGCGTGTGCAGCACGTCGAGCGTCTGCGGGTGCGGCATACCGGCCAGCGCGATCTTCGAACGCTTGTCGCGATGGTGGCGAACGGCGATGCCGACCGCTTCGGCCACGGCGGTGGCCTCGTCGAGCAGCGAGGCGGAAGCGACCGGCAGGCCGGTCAGTTCCGTCACCAGCGTCTGGAAATGGAACAGGAGTTCAAGCCGCCCCTGGCTGATCTCGGCCTGATAGGGCGTATAGGCCGTATACCAGGCGGGGTTCTCGAACAGGTTGCGCTGGATGACCGGCGGCACGTGCACGCCGTGATAGCCAGCGCCAATGAAGCTTTTCAGCACCGTATTGCCGGCCATCGTCGCCGACAGTTCTTCGAGCGCTTCGGCTTCGCTCGCCGGCGGCGGCAGGTCGAGCGGGCGATCCAGCCGGATCGAGTTCGGCACCGCCTGCGAAATCAGCGTTTCCAGCGAGGGAACGCCGAGGGCTGCGAGCATGGCGCGGGTGCCGGCGGCGGAGGGACCGACATGGCGCGCGGAGAACGGATGGGTAGCCGGGGTCATGTTTTTATGTCCTGCTATGTCAGCCGATATGGGCTTTGTAGGCGGCTTCATCCATGAGGCCGGCAAGCTGGCTTTCGTCGGAAAGCTTCATCTTCCACAGCCAGCCGTCGCCGGTTGCCGCCGAGTTCACCAGGGCCGGGTCGGACGCCAGCGCCTCGTTGGCCTCGGTGATCTCGCCGTCCACCGGCGCATAGACGTCGGAGGCCGCCTTGACCGATTCGACCACCACGGCGGTGTCGCCCTTGGCGAGCGCCTTGCCGGCCTCCGGCAGTTCGACGAACACGATGTCGCCGAGCTGTTCCTGCGCGTAGTCGGTAATGCCGATGGTGGCGACGCCGCCCTCGACGGAGAGCCATTCATGATCTTCGGTGTAATAGGTCTTGGGCATGGCGTTCATCCTTTGCGATAGCGGTGTGGCGTGAAGGGCAGAGGGTGGATCGAAACCGGGATTTTGGCGCCGCGCACGTCGGCGAAAAGCGGGGTGCCGGGCGCGGCGAGGGCGGCCGCGACATAGCCCATGGCGACGGGGTGGCCGGCCGAGGGGCCGAAGCCGCCGGACGTGACCGTTCCGGCCGGATTGCCGTCGGCATCGAACAGCGGCGAGCCGGCGCGCACCGGCTGGCGGCCTTCCGGCTTCAGGCCGACGCGCTTGCGGGCGGGGCCTTGCGCGATGGCCTCGCGCAGGGCGTCGGCGCCGACGAAGGCGCCGGTGGCGCGGATTTCCTTCGGGATCGCCCACATCAGCCCGGCATCGACCGGATTGGTGTCGGCGGTGATGTCCTGCCCGTGCAGGCAAAGCCCCGCTTCCAGCCTGAGGCTGTCGCGCGCGGCAAGGCCGATCCATTCGACGCGCTCGTCCCCAAGCAGCCTGGCGACCAGTGCGCGCGCGTCCTCTTCCGGCAGGCCGATCTCGAAGCCGTCTTCGCCAGTGTAGCCGGAACGGGTCAGGAACCAGTCTTTTTTCGGCTCGACGCCGTGCATGAAGGTGAGCGCTTCCGTCTCGATGCCGGTACCCGAAAGAGCCGCCGACGCTTCGGGACCCTGGATGGCCAGGAAAACCCGTTCCAGCGGCGTGATGCGCATGTCGAGGTCCCTGGCCAGGGCGCGAAGGTGCTGTTCGTCCGCCGCCGCGTTGCCGGCATTGGCGACGATCATGAAACGCTGCCCGCCGAGCCGGGTGACGATCAGGTCGTCGAGCACGCCGGCCTTGTCGTTCAGGAGCAGCGTGTATTTGGACTGCGAGGCCGCGATCGCGCCGGCATCGAGCGGGCAGGCGCGGTCGAGCAGGGCGACGGCATCCGCTCCGTCCACCTCGAACAGCTTCATGTGCGAGATGTCGAACAGGCCGGCGTGCTCGCGCACGTGCAGGTGTTCCTTCATGACGCCGGCCGGATAGGTCAGCGGCATCGACCAGCCGGCGAAGGGGCCGAATTTTGCGCCGGCGGCGCGGTGTATATCTTCTAGGGGGAGGTGTCTTGCGTCATCGCCCGTCATATCGTCTCCAGAAAAAGCACGTGATGAACCGCCGGGTGGCGGCCCGTTCGTGCCCCTCTGTCTGAAGCCTGAGAGACTGGCGCCGCCGAAAGCCTGGCTGCGCTTACACCTTCGGCGCGAGGCATTCGCGCCTCGACTTTCCAGAGTGTCTTGCCGTCAACGGTTCTTTTGCCTGAGAGATTTCGGGCGATTTCCCCTTCGGCGGCAGCTTTGCTGCTCTCTCCCGCAAACGGTGGGCCGGTTAAAGCCCTTGACGTGCCCTCCATAGCCCACGGGCGACGCTTTGTCACCTGGGCGCGACAACGAGCGGCGAAAATTATTCCGGGCTGTGGAGGGCGGCGATTTCAGCGGCTGTAGGCCGGCACCCGGCGGTCCAGTTCGCTTTCGATCTGGCCGATGAGGTGGCCTGTTTCGACATGCAGTTGTTTCAGGCGCATCAGCCTGTTTTCGAAAGCCTCGCCGGACGTATCCGATTCGGCTTCCTTCGGGCCGATGCCGATGCCGTGCAGCAGCCAGGAGAGGCTGACGCCCAAAAGGCCCGACAGCAGCGCCAGGCGGCGCGATCCGGGTTGGGAGCGATCCGTTTCCCAGGCGTGGATGGTCGCGGTCTTCACGCCCAGACGCCAGGCGAGTTCCCTGGTGGTAAGCCCCGAAGCGTCGCGGGCTCGCGAAAAACGTCCGCCGAACGTATCGTTATCCGGCTTTTGTTCAAAAATATTCGGCGTGTCGGACACCCGATGCACCTCCTGTCGATCTCTGTTGCGATTTGGCCGCGCCGGCCGGCGCGGCTGTCCCAAACATGGCGAACGGTGGCCAAGGCGGCAAGGCTTGCATGCGGATTTTATTCTAAGCCGCTGGAATCATAGGCAGATAAATGCCGTGTGCGGCTTTCCGCAGCCGCAACATCTGAAACAAGCTGATATCGTTCGGGGAATCGATGGTGGGTGATGCAGGGATCGAACCTGCGACCCGCTGATTAAGAGTCAGCTGCTCTACCAACTGAGCTAATCACCCACGGTGCGCCGCAAAAGCCAGCGTTGGCGCGCATATATCCGGCGCTACCGGCGATGTCCAGCCCCGTGAGGGGATTTCGTCGCGAATCCTTGCGCCTAGAGCCATGAAAGGCTCTGGCGCCGTTACCTGTCCGTCGAACGAAAAACCCCGCCGGCAAGCGGCGGGGTCTCGTCGTCGCGGCCGGCCCGCGGCCTGTCAGTGCAGGCGGCCGCTGGCATGGGCGAGCATGGTGTAGACCTTGCCGGTGTCCGAGGTCAGGTAGGTCTGCGTCACCATGTTGTCGCGGTCGTTGCGCGAAACGTCCTTCAACAGCTTCTCGAAGTCGTCGCAGTAACGGTCGACGGCCGCCCGGAACTCGGCTTCCGCCTGGTATTTGCGGCGGATCTCGTCGAAGGTCTGCTGGCCCTTGAGCGTGTAGAGGCGGCGCGTGAACACGTCGCGCTCGCCGCGCCGGTAGCGGTTCCACAACTCGATCGAGGCGTCGTGGTCGATGGCGCGGGCGATGTCGACCGACAGCGAGTTGAGCGATTCCACGACATGAAGCGGCGAACGCCGGGCAGGGGCGGCGCGCGGCTGTTCCACCGGCGCCGGGCTGACACTCTCCTCGCGCGAGGCGCCGGCGAGCAGGTCGTGGACCCAGCCTCCCTGCGAGGGACGCTGTTCCGGTTCCCTCTGCCTGACCGCTGTTTGCGCGGGGCCGGCGGGGTCCAGGGAGCCGCGCAGCGCAGCCCCGCCCAGCGGCGCTTGCGGGGCGGCACGCCTCTCCCCCTGCGGCGCGACCGGCGGCTGCGTTGCCGGGCGCAGCGCCCGCGCTTCCGAAACGTCGACGGTGCGGCCCGACTTGGCGACGATCTCGGACAGTTCCTTCAGCGCGTTGATCTGCTCGGAAACCGCACGGCGGATCGCCGTGGTCGATTCCTTGGCTTCCTGCGGCATTTCCACCACGCCTTTCTTCAGCTCGGCGCGGGTGAGGTCCAGCTCGCTCTTGATCGAGCCCGCGGTGCGGCGCATCTCCTCGGTCGCGTCGGCGAAGCGCCTGGTTGCCGATTCCACCACTTCGGTGATGGCGGAGCGGATCTTGTCGGCCGAATGCAGGGTACGGCCTTCGGCCTTCTCCAGCGTCTGGCCGACGAGGTTCTCGAAGGAGTGCATGACTTTTTCGAGTTCTTCGGACTTGCGCACCAGGCCGACGGCCAGATCCTCGATCGAGGACTGGCGCTCCAGCGTGTGCTCCAGGTTGCTTTGCGCGGAGCTGAGCAGGCTGGAGGCGTTGGACAGAAGCCGGCTGTGCTCGTCGAACTTGGTGGCGATCGACGCCACTTCGCGCAAGGTCGCCGAGGACAGTTCCGTCAGCCGCGTCGTGTTGGAATCGACCAGCCGTGCGGAGCTTGCGAAGGTCTGCGCCGCCTTTTCCGTCGTCGAGGCGAAGCTCTGCGTGCTTTCCGACAGGCGGCCGTCGACCTCGCTGAGATTGGCCGCGGCCCGTTCGATCAGCCCGTTGAGCTGCGAGGAAGAGGCGGTCATGCGGGCGATGAGGTTGTGGACGCTGTCGGCCAGCGTCGAGTTCGCTCCCTCGACCGCCGACAGGGTTTCGGCGGTGCGGCTGGCGAGGGCCTCGACCAGGGCGGCGTTTTCGGCCCGAAGCTTCTCGGTCGCCCGCGCGGTGGCCTCTTCCATGCTGCGTTGCAGTTCCGTGCCGCCCTCGGCGAAGCGGTCGACTAGCGGCCGCGCCGTCTCGTCGAGGATTTTCGTGATCTCGGCCGAACGGGCCGCCAGCATGGAATTGAGCTCGCGCGTGTTGGCGCCGATCGTCCTGGCGGCCTCGTTGGTGCTCTGGCCGATATGCTGGCCGACGGCCGTGAACGTTTCGGCGATCACGTTGGCGCGCGAGACGAGCTGGCTTTCGGCCTGCGAAATCTGCTCGTTGAGCGTCTGGCCCATGGTCTCGGCCGTCCGGGCGAACCGGCTCTCGACGCCGGCCACCTGTTCCTCGACGCGCGCGGCGGTGGTTGCCGCGCTGGCGGCCAGCCGCTCGTCGGCGCCGGCCAGCGCCTGTTCGATCTCGCGGGCGTGGGCTGCCAGTTCCTCGCCGGTCTGGCGGGCACGCTCGGCGACGCGGCGCTCGGTGTCGGAGAAGGCGCCGACGATGTGCTCGGCATGGCCGCCGATCGACGTGGCGGTGTCGGCGATGCGCGCGACCATGCGCTCGTCGGCTTCCTCGAACACGCGCCCGATCTCGCCGACACGGCTGGAAAGGGCGGCCGAGCCTTCGGAGATGCGGATGTTCAGCTGCTGGTCGGCCTGATCGAAGATGCGGCCGAGATCGGTCGCCCGCGCGGCCAGCGCCTCGGCGGATTCGCCGATACGCGCGCCGAGCCGCCGGTCGGCGTCCTCGAAATTGCGCAGGATGTCGCCGGCGCGCGCAGACAGCGACTGCGCCGTCTCGATGGCGCGGGCGGCGAGCGTCCGGTCGGCCTCGTCGAAGGTGGTGGCGATGGCGCCGGCGCGGGCCGAAAGCACGTCGGCCGTTTCCTCGGCGCGCGCGAGCAGGGCGTTGGAGTTGTCCTCGGCGCGGGCCGAAAGGCGCTGGTCCGCCTCCTCGAAGGTGCGG
>ERZ778017.3645-NODE-3645-length-10711-cov-4.081926_pt1 | contig 10711 bp, 9 predicted proteins | sample MGYA00375747_ERZ778017 | MGnify/ENA primary metagenome ERZ778017 (study PRJEB29350, sample SAMN05509838) | bioreactor metagenome | biome: bioreactor; material: wastewater | place: South Africa: University of Cape Town | collected 2014-03-17 ... | reverse complement strand
CAGCTTCCGCAGCCTTTCTGCGCATTCGCAGTAACACAATGCACACCAGGATAACTGCAATCAACACGAACAGAATCTGGGTTTGATTATCCATGAACATCCTTTTTAGAAATCAGGTGACGCATATTTTCTATGTAAAAGTACTTTTACCTTACGCAGCTTTCTCTTCCAGCTTTGCAAGTTGGAACAATCCTTTGGGAAGAACAAAGCCCATCGATTCCATTTGCCTCACACATTTGGGGCGATACCCTGTTGTGACATGTTCGCCAATAACGTCGCCGTCAATAGTTCTTCCTTGCTGGGTAAAGACAAAAATATCCTGCAACAAAATCGTATCGCCTTCCATACCCTGCACTTCTGTGATGTGTGTTACTTTACGGCTTCCGTCAGAAAGGCGCGCTTGTTGAATGATGATTTGGATGGACGAGGCAATCTGTTTCGATATAACACGCACCGGTAAATCCAACCCCGACATCAGACACAACGTTTCCAAACGAGAGATAGTATCACGCGGTGAGTTGGAGTGAACCGTGGACAAGCTTCCCTCGTGGCCAGTGTTCATCGCCTGCAACATGTCCAACGCTTCTCCGCCACGACACTCACCAACGATAATGCGATCAGGACGCATACGCAAGGCGTTGCGCACCAAATCGCGAATTTCCACCAAACCTTCGCCCTCTATGTTGGCGGGACGCGACTCCAAACGCACACAGTTGGGAAGACCGATTTGCAATTCAGCAGCGTCTTCCACTGTTACCACGCGCTCACTTTGTGGAATAAGATTGGATGTGAGGTTTAGCGTGGTCGTTTTTCCAGAACCGGTTCCGCCCGCAATAATGATGTTCATCTTGGCTTTTACAGCTGCCTCAATAAAGAGCAACATATCCGGCGTGAGCGAACCAAATTCCACCAGCGAATCTGCATCCAGTTTTTTCTTGAAAAATTTACGGATGCTCATGCTGGGGCCATTGAGCGCAAAGGGTGGAATCACCACATTGACGCGGCTACCATCCGGCAAACGTCCATCAACCATCGGCGTCCTGGCATTGGCCTGCTTACCCAAAGGCCGCACAATGCGATCGATGATGTTCATCACATGATTATCATCGACAAACTTACGACGACTTTGTACGATTTTTCCTTCACGCTCAATAAAAATTTCTTTCGGTGAATTCACCATAACTTCCGAAATGGAAGCATCGTTGAGCAGATATTGAATCGGACCAAAACCCAGCACCTCGTTTAACACTTCTTCGAGCAACACGGATTTGCGACGCGGCATCAGCGGCTTTTCGTCCTTCATGACATCGTTCATCACTTGTTCCGCCACCGGACGCAAACGCTCACGATCATCTGCCTTAAATTGCTGACCACCTAATTCATCGACTAATACATTATGGATTTTATGCGTCAACATCAATAGCTGCTCATCAAAATCCGTATCCTGCGCATCCATCTGCACCTGTTCCGGTTCTCTTGAAAAATTCACACTTCGATCTGCTAAATCTTCCTTATCCGAAGTAGGTTTCTTTGGTGGAGCCGGAGGTTCACTGGCACGCTTAACTGCCCGCACTTCTGCAGAGCGGTCGTTTGCTTCCGGCTGATCTTGTTCGGAAGTAATTCCGATTCCTGAGCCTTTTGTGAATAGTGCCATACGTTTTCCCTTCTACGATTCTGATTAACATCCAGGAACCTTACTCATTCTACCATATAAGTCGCTCATTCTCCTATAAATCGAGTGTTATTACTGCACATACATTATGAAAAGGACAAACTCTGATAGAGTTTGCCCTTTTCATAATTCCTGATGTTTCGATTTATTGGACGGACAATCCCGCCTGCTGCATCAGCCCGCTTACACTTTCATACGATTTCGCGACCCGTTCATCAATCACTGTTGGATTTGGTTCGCCTGGCCCGTCGATGCGTTCAATCACCACAGTGCCATCTCCGCCTGCGGCTTTCCAGTCTTTGAATATCTGCACAAAGTTCACATCGCCATTTCCGGGAATGGGAAAATCTGCATTTGCTCGCGCGCCTTTGTGATCTTTGGCGATAATGCTAAAAGTACTTTTAGCCATCTGCGGAAAATCAGCCGCGCCGTTCACTCCTTCGTAAAACTGCACATTGCCGGGATCGTAACTTCCCTTTACATTGGGCGCATTGATATCGCTCAAGGTTTGCATCACGTCTTTTGCTGTAGCAGTGTTTCCCGTGTGCGGCTTTATGGTGATCGTCACATTATACGGCAAAGCCGCGTCGGCGACACGTTGATATTGCTCCACAAATTCTTTATGCTTTTGCGCCATTTCATCCGCGGGTAATAATTCATCGGGGAATCGTTTATAACCACCAGCGCCAACCGTCAAAATTTCGGGAATATTCAACTCTTGCGCCAGTTGAATCCGTTTCACAGCGCGTTCCAACGGCTGGCCAGGAGCAAACTGCGCATTGGCAATTAACTGAATCGGCTGCACTCCGTAACGATCGAAAAGTACTTTCAGTTTCGCACCCGTGCCTTTATCTTCTTCATCGGGAACTTCAATTCCCGCATGCGGCAAACCAAACGAAATATATTTATATCCCGCCGCCGCAATTCCTTCCAACGCCCGCTCAAACGAATGCGGCGTGTAAGGCAATGTCATACATGCTAATTTAGCCATAAAATATCTCTTTATTGATCAAGTTAAATATGTCATTTCGAGCGAAGTCGAGAAATCTTGCATTGTTCGCGCAAGATGCTTCGACTTCACTCGGTATGACAAAAGTACTTTGGCTCATGTTCAATATTTGTGCGATTGATTTTTGAAGAACCGCGCGCGTAAGCAAGCGGAGTTTTCCGAAAGCCTAACAAATGTTTCCGCTTGCTTACGCGCGCGGTTCTTCCATAACAACGAGTGTTACGAATTTGCACAAAGGATGAACATGAGCCAAGTACTTTTACGTCGTATTTTTAGACAACCTAAACGGCAACGCCATCCTGTCCGTAAATCGCCCAGATCACTCGATGTGATTTCATGCCTTCATGACCGTCGGTGGTTGGCGTCGCTCCGGTCGCGATGCAGTCGAGAAAATGCTCGCATTCGCCCAATGCGCTGCCGTGCGGAATAGGTGGTTCGGTGGGCTCATAAAATGTCTTACGGCCTTCTTCATCGATAAGTTCTACGGTATTTCCCTTCACCACAAAGCAAGCTTTGGTGGTATGAATGTGCAACAATGCTGGCGAATCTTTATATTTCAGTCCCCAGCTGGTGATCAAGTGCGCCAAGGCGCCGCTTTTGAATTTGATAACCGCATGCGATGTTCCTTCGCCTTCCATCCACTCCGTGCCAAGACGCGTTCCCAGTCCCGTAGCGCGATCGGCATCGCCCAAAAGCCATAACAAAATATCCACGTAATGACAGCCGTGGCTGAACAACACGCCGCCGCCCAGCTGATCTTTCTTGGCAAACCATTGATCGGGACGCGGTTCCAGGAATCCTTCAATCCAGCAATTTGCGTTGATAATCTGGCCGTATTCACCGCTATCCAAGGCTTCTTTTAGCGCGATCAATTCTGGACGATAACGCACGATATAAGCCAGCATTAACGTAACATTGTTCTCTTTTGCCGCTTCTATCATCTCCAAACATTCTTCTTCGGTGTTTGCCAGCGGCTTCTCCATCAGCACATGCTTGCCCGCTTTGAGTGCTTCCAGCCCCATCGGATAATGCAAATGATGCGGCGTCGCAAAACTGATGGCGTCCACATTTGCCATCGCTTCTTTCCAGTCGGTGGTCGCCTTACAATTCAGTTCCGCGGCCATTTCATTACCCAACTCTTCGTTCAAATCCACCACATACGTCAGCTCACATTTGTCCGACAAATGATAAGCCCAAGCATGTGCCGCGCCCATGCGCAATCCCACAACTGCTGTTTTAATCTTTGACATTAAATTACTCTCCAAATAATAGTTCCGGCGTCAGGGGTTATTTTTAACACAAATCACAAAACGTAGCCGCAGGCTAAAGACCTGCAGCTACTGCCAATTGTAAAAGTACTTTTGCAAGGGATGGTTCACGCCCCAAATAATCACCCATCAGAAATTCTATTTGCGGATATTGTCTGCTGGCTTCTTCCAACAACTCCGGCAAATCATTGGCAACATGACGTCCGGCATGCAGAAAATAAGGGACGGCAATAATGCGATTCGCGCCTGCGCTTATACATTTTTCGATTGCTTTGGGAATATCAGGATCATTGCATTCGAGGAATCCCACTTGCACGTAAAAGTACTTTTGCGCGGCGCGCACTTCTTCCACAACTTTGTACATATCGATATTCGACTCTTCACGCGGGCTGCCGTGAACCAGTATTAATAATGCAGTGCTATCGGAAACGCTAGATTCCCGCCTTCGCGGGAATGACGAGGGGTTTTGTAATTCCCCCTTGTAAAGAGAGTTAGGAGGATTTTCTTTGGCCACGCCATTACTGGCTTGGTTCGTGGCAAATGTCGAATCACTACTCGCGCAAAACGCGCTGTCATACAACGGACATGCCGCATCATTGCGACAAAATTCCGGTGCCACTTTCCACCATAAACGCCATTCATCAATTGTCTGCGTTCGCTCCGCACAAGCCAGCACAATATCGCGCATCAACGGATGATCGCGCATCGCATCTGCCATGTGAAAAGTGATGTGAGGATGGCGTTCTTTTGCAGCTTCAATCAGCGGCGGTAATTTTTGTTTGACGAAATATCCCGCTACTAAAAAATACGGTACGACAGTAATTTCACTCGCGCCATCCGCAACTGCGGCATCCACTGCATCGGCGAAAGAAGGCTCGCTGTAATTTAAATATCCAATGCCAACTTGACAACCTGCCAGCTTTTCCAGTTCATGTGCCATCGCCAACAGCGACTCGCCGGAGCCACAAAGCACGCTGCCGTGACTGAAAAGAATGATGGATCGTGACATGGAAATTAGTGTTATAGGGTCATGGCGAGCCGTGCCCAAGCGGGCATGGCACGCCATGCCCCTACTCTACGCGCGCACCGGAATCGCGTATTCCGCCACTTGTCGCACGCCTACCACTTTCTGTTGCTTGCGCGCGCGTAACGCTGTCAGCAACGCGTTGGCCGTGTCAAGCGAAGTCAAGCATGGCAAGCCATGTTCAGCAGCAGCGCGACGGATTTTCATCCCATCCGCTTCTGGCGTGCGAGCGCGTTCTGGCGTATTGATTAAAAGATCCACCGCCGGCTCTTTGATGAGCGTCAACAAGTTCGGTTCTTCCTCACGGATTTTACGCACTGCTTCGGACTGCACACCGTGCGATGAAAGTACTTTTGCTGTCCCTTCGGTGGCAAATATCTTGTAGCCCAATTCCGCAAATCCCTTCACAATCGGCGCGCCTTCTTCTTTGTCATGATCGGCCAATGTCACCAGCACCGCGCTGTGCGAGGTTTCCGGGTCATCTTCCGGCAACGGAATGTCGTAGCCGGAAGCTACCATTGCCTTATACAAAGCGCGCGGGAATGTGTTATCCACACCCATAATTTCGCCAGTCGATTTCATTTCCGGGCCAAGTCCCGTATCAACCATCGTCAATTTCTGGAAAGAAAACACCGGTGCTTTCACAGCCACCTGATCGGGCAACGGATACAAACCAGTGCTATATCCCATCTCTTTCAGCGTTTTGCCCAGCGAACATCGCGTCGCCACTTTCACCATCGGCACGCCGGTGATTTTGGAAAGATACGGCACAGTGCGACTGGCGCGTGGATTAACTTCAATGATATAAGCCTGCTCACCCTCGATGACATATTGGATATTCATCATGCCGACGATCTTAATTTCACGCGCGATACGAATAGCGTATTCTTCAATCTGGTTAATCACATTGGCCGACAACGTTTGCGGCGGATACACCGCCATCGAGTCGCCCGAATGCACACCTGCACGTTCGATGTGTTCCATTATTCCCGGCAGCAAACAATCAGTTCCATCAGCAATCACATCGACCTCGGCTTCTTTGCCGATGATATATTTGTCCACCAGAATTGGTTTTTCAGAGGAAATATCCACCGCCATTTGCATGTAAGTGCGTAAGTCGGTTTCGTTATAGACAATCTCCATGGCGCGCCCGCCAAGCACATACGAAGGACGCACCAAAACCGGATAGCCGATTTCTCCAGCCACAACCACAGCCGCGTCAGCAGTGGTCACGGCACGTCCAGCAGGTTTGGGAATATCTAATTTCAACAACAAATGATCAAAGCGGTCTCGATCTTCTGCCAGATCGATGGCGTCATACTGCGTGCCCAAAATTTGCACGCCAGCATCGCTAAGCGGCTTTGCCAGATTGATGGCAGTTTGCCCGCCGAACTGAGCAATCACGCCAAGCGGTTTTTCGCGTTCAATGATGTTGAGAACATCTTCTGCGGTCAATGGTTCAAAATAAAGCCGGTCAGAAATGTCAAAATCAGTGGAGACAGTTTCGGGGTTGTTGTTGATAACAATCGCTTCATAACCCAATTCGCGCACAGCGCGCGTGGCATGAACGGACGCATAATCGAATTCGATTCCTTGACCGATGCGGATAGGGCCGGAACCGATAATAATCACTTTTTCTTTGGATGGCATACGGGAAATGATTTTATCAAATTTGAAAGATGGACGTTTCCTCAAAAGTACTTTTGCCTATTCTGAGGTAAAAAAACCTGCTTCCTCTCATTAAGGAAGCAGGTTAATTCTCTTCGTCCACCCTCTTAGTCCCGGATTATTCATGAAGCGTAATGACGTGAGTAGCGTAAGTCCCCCTTTTTAAAGGGGGTTAGGGGGATTTTGGACGTCATATTTTTCCGCCACTTTTGGATTATTCCCGATGAGCATTAGCCCAGAGAAATCCCCCTAAATCCCCCTTTAAAAAGGGGGACTTCCGAATCGTCATAAATAATGCGGGTTAGTGGCTCGTAAAATCTCCGATCAATCGTCTTGAATGGTGAAGGCGGACATGATGCCAGCACTGTTTTTCGTCAATAGAGAATCAAGTCGCTGCGACTTGACGTGCCCATCAGCGTACAAGATATTGGCAGTATCTAAGTGGCGCGCCGCCCATGCGGAACTACCCAAATTTGTTCCGTATAAAACAGGGACACGATAAGCGGTGCTGATTTGTGGTGCAGTGCTGGTGGTATCACCATACATGATAAAGGGATAGGAGCCACCAGTCCCAACAACGCCAATCGAGTTATCGGCGATTTGCACTGTGGTGGACGGAGCTTCAATATCTGCCAACGAAACCTGAAAAACCAAAACGCCTGTGCCTTCAAAAGACGAAACCGGTGGACGTTTACCTGCCGTCTGGCGATAGGCTAAATTAATACCATAACTGCCATACTGCCCAGCGGTAACTGCTGTTCCACCTGGTCCGGCGTAACGATAATTTTGAGCATCCGAAGACATGCTGGGACAATCGAAAACCTGCTCGCTGCCCACATATGGATAAATCGCGTCCATCCATTTATAAGTGTCGGTCGCCGGACTGGAAGCAAGGTAGGGCGTGTTGCCGCGGCTATAGCCGTAACCGACCACCTTTTCATCGTAATCCTGAGAGTATTGCATCAGCCCCAAACCTATCTGTTTGAGATTGCTGGCACAACTGGTGCGTCTGGCGTTTTCACGAGCCCGCGCGAACACGGGAAAAAGGATTGAGGCAAGGATTGCTATAATTGCAATCACGACCAAAAGTTCAATGAGAGTGAAACCTCTCCCTCGGGTTTATCCCGCGCTTGTCTGTCTACCATCTTAAATTCCTCCAAAAATAACTGCTAAATGATTATACCACCAAGCCACATCTTTGAAACATCTATTTTAAGATTAGGTCACTCCAATGGAGATCGCTACGGGTAAATTACCGGTTACTTGGTCTTGAGCTTATCGCACTAAAAGTACTTTGGTTCATGTTTAATATTTGTGCGATTGATTTTGAAGAACCGCGCGCGTAAGCAAGCGGAGTTTTCCGAAAGCCTAACAAATGTTTCCGCTTGCTTACGCGCGCGGTTCTTCCATGACAACGATTGTTACGAATTTGCACAAAGGATGAACATGAGCCAAAGTACTTTTATCCCCGACGCAATTTCAGCAACATCCCGCCGCACCGCCAAATCACTGCGCCAATCGCATACGCTGCCACAAATGGATCCAGTAAATAGTTCCACAAATTAGTAGATTCATACCAGCCAACGCTCCACGCCAGCACTGCCAACGCGATGCAAATAGCCAGCAGAGAATAACGTTTATAACACGCGGCAATAGCAATCACAAAAAGTGTTATCAGAAAATATATGTTTCCAAAACCCAGACGATAAGGATCAAAATATCCCATTCCCAAAGCAAGCGGATAAAAGACGACAGCCGTAATGGCAATTACGCTTTGCAATAGCCAACGTTTTTCCTCGTTGAAGAATCGCCAGTCAAAGAGGTATTTCAAAAGTGACACCGTTAATAAAATTACCGAAGTGATACTCAAGTCGCCGATAATCCCACGAAGATATGCAACTGGCGGTAATCCGTTCATAGCAAGAGGGATGCACAAGATTACAGTGACAACGCCAATCAACACCGTTAAATAAGGTTGCGGAATGCGCAGCAGACGAAATATCAGCGTCGCTATCACGGCGATTAAAATGACAATACTGGCCAGGCCGGTAAGATTAGTGAAAGTGATCATTTTGTTAAACGGTGATCGATCCAGGCCAGATTGAACGAAATATGTTTGATGAAACCTCGATTCCACGTGTAGACAAGATGAAAATCACCATTTTTCATTTGGATTAAATAGGGATACGAAAATTCAAATCCGCAATCGTCGCCTTTGCACATCGCGCTTTCAGCGGATCGCGCATGAGTATCCGCGTCAGATAACGTCATGCCGCTTACTGTTTTACGCGCCAATCGTTTGACAACCTTGAAATATAATTTTGGATCCAAGGGGTTGTTGCGCGCAGCCAATTGATCTTCCAGCCGATAGACCATCTTCCATGAACTGCCGCCATCTGCCGAAATCATCAACGCCAAAGCGTCGCGACCTTTTGAAATTCCCTGGCGCACCTGATTATTGACCACAGCCAACATACGTTGATCCGGTAACACAATCGCCGAAAGCGCCGAATTGGGATTTAGCAAAGATAGATGAACTGGTCTCGACCAATTTCTTCCTCCATCACGAGTCGAAACACTGATGGTTTGACGCGTTCGTTTGTCACTTTCATTGCGCATCAGCACTTGCGCTTCATCTGCGCTTTTCGTTAGCATCACTGGCTGTAATCCGTCATCATTTCCCTCGCTCAAACGTTGCAGATCAATCACTTTTCCAGTCTTATCAAGATGCAATAACTCTCCAAACTTGCTGATGAATTCCTGGTAAACCGGTAAGCCCATTGTGCCGTCGCTATAGAAAAACGGTGTTCCTTTCAACAACGTACTCACATTCAAAAGTGGGGTTGTGATTATTCGCCGCGCCGCGCTCCAGGTTTGACCTTCGTCACTGGAGGTTTTCATTGTAATGGAACTTCCCGACCAGCCACCCACCGACACCGTGACATAAAACAACCACAAATTGCCATCCGGCGCGCGACCACAAACGGGATTACCTAATTTGCTGACATAGCGCAACACCGATTTCTCAGTGTCTTGCCGCGTTGCCACCACTTGCTCGGCACTCCATTTATTTTTTCTGGGATCAAAAACGGCGCTGTGAATTTGCACATCACTTGCGCCTTCTCGGCTACCCGAAAACCAAAAGGCGCGCAAACGTCCATCTCTCAATTCCACCAATGAGGCCGCATGAGTTTCAATATGTAGTTTGGAAGATGCGAAATCAGTCTCAAATCGTGGTTCTTGCGTAACGGACGACGGATGAAAACTTACCTGAAATGACTGTCCAGGATGATGCCTAAATGATTTCAAAAAACCGCTGCCAAAGGCAATCAGAATCAACACTCCTATCAATAAAGGTCGATTCATTTTCATACTTCCTTATACCGAAAACAGGTTACCAAATGATCATTCACCATTCCCACCGCTTGCATGAACGCATAACAAATTGTCGGGCCCACGAATTTAAATCCACGCTTTTGCAATGCTTTGCTCATCGCCACCGACTCGGCGCTTTGCGTGGGGATTTCATTCATCGATTTAATTTTATTGTTGATCGTTTTCCCGTTCACAAATTGCCACAGATAATCATCGAATGTACTTTCTTGGCGCAATTCAAGATACGCTTTGGCATTGGTGATGGCCGCATTTATCTTGAGGCGATTGCGCACAATGCCCGCGTTGTTCATCAATTCCTCAAACTTGCGATCATCATAAAGCGCCATCTTCTCCGCGTCAAACCCATCAAACGCCTGGCGATAATTATCGCGTTTGCGCAGAATAGTGATCCAACTCAACCCCGCCTGCGCGCCATCCAAAATCAGCTTTTCCAGCAACTCCTGATCGTCATGCACCGGCACACCCCAATCTTCATCGTGATAACGCATGTATAGCGCATCGTCGCCACACCAGGTGCATCGGGATTCATTATTTTTCATAGCGTGTTATATTTACACAAGTAGAATTTTTAGTATGAGTAAAAGTACTTTTATCTATACTTAAAGAACCGCGCGCGTAAGAGCCTGTCTCAAAACTCACATTTTTATTTTTCAATTGATTTAAGTAGTATAGTT
>ERZ778017.3644-NODE-3644-length-10716-cov-183.258043_pt1 | contig 10716 bp, 10 predicted proteins | sample MGYA00375747_ERZ778017 | MGnify/ENA primary metagenome ERZ778017 (study PRJEB29350, sample SAMN05509838) | bioreactor metagenome | biome: bioreactor; material: wastewater | place: South Africa: University of Cape Town | collected 2014-03-17 ... | reverse complement strand
TGATGGCCAACGGCATCATCGGCGACTGGCGCGAACCCGACGTCATCCGCATCTCTCCCGCGCCGCTGTACAACCGGTTCGCGGATTGCCTGGCGTTTGCGGAGGCGGTCGGCCAGTGGCATCGAACCGGCTGACTCCGACTCGCGGCGCATCACCCAGTTGCCACTGGCTGCACGTCGATTTCATCGGATATTGAGCCCTGCCCGTTGATGATGCGGTTTTCAACCGGCAGGAAACCTCATGAAGAACGAAGCACCGCGTGACAGCGACCTGTACAAGCTGGGCGAGATGATCGATGACATCGAGGTGGCGATGATGACCACGCATGCAGCGGACGGCTCGCTGGTCAGCCGTCCGCTGCAGACGCTGAAGATCGATGCCAACGGCGAGATCATCTTCTTCACCGCCGCCAACAGCCACAAGGTCGAGGAACTTACCGACGACGCGGAAGTGAACCTCGCGTATGCGCATCCGGGCGAAGCGCGCTATGTTTCGGTGCGGGGGCGGGCGCGCATGGATCGCGACGAGGACACCATCGGCGAATTGTGGTCACCGGTGCAGAAGGTCTTCTTCCCGGAAGGGAGAGACGATCCGAACCTGATGGTCCTGCGCGTGCGGGTGCGCGATGCGAACTACTGGGAAGCAGAAGGCAATTTCATCGCACGGGCCTTCGACTTCGCCCGCGGCATGCTCGACGACGAACCCGGCGATCTGGGCAAGCAGGGACATCTGGAAGGCTGAGCGCCCTCGTTCAGATCCGGCTCTGCGGATGCCTCACCTGCCCTTCCCCGCGCACCACGAAGCGCTCCACCGTGAGCGCCTCGGCGCCCATCGGGCCATAGGCGTGCAGGCGAGTGGTGGAAATGCCGATCTCGGCGCCGAGGCCCAGCTCGCCACCATCGCTGAAACGCGAGGAGGCGTTGACCATCACCACGGCGGAACGAATCGCCTGCACGAAACGTAGCGCAGCCGCTTCGTCGGCGGTGGCGATGACTTCGGTGTGGTCCGAACCGTAACGGCGGATGTGTGCGATCGCTGCATCGAGATCGTCGACCACGCGCACCGCCAGGATCAGGTCCAGGAATTCGGCGGCGTAGTCGTCGTCGGTCGCGGGCTGGATGTCGGGTACCAGGGCGCGACTGGCCTCGTCGCCGCGCAGTTCGACGCCACGTTGGCGCAAGGCCTGCGCCGCGCGCGGCAGGAAGCTGGCGGCGACAGCACGATGAACCAGCAGGGTTTCCAGCGCATTGCACACGCCGGGACGTGAGGTCTTGCCGTCGATCAGCAGGTTCAAGGCGAGCTCGGGATCGGCGGCTCGATCCACGTACAGATGGCAGACGCCCTTGTAGTGCTTGATCACCGGCACGCGCGCGTGCTCGGCCACGAAGCGGATCAGACCTTCGCCGCCGCGCGGGATCGCGAGGTCGACGATGTCGACGAGCTGCAGCAATTCCACCATCGTCTCGCGGCGCAGGTCCTCGACCAGGGTCAGCGCGGCAGAAGGCACACCGTGCGCTTCCAGGGCGGACTTCAACGCGGCGGCGATCGCGGTGTTGGAATGGATCGCCTCGGAACCACCGCGCAGGATCACCGCGTTGCCCGCCATCAGGCACAGCGCAGCGGCGTCGGCGGTGACGTTGGGGCGCGCCTCGTAGATCATCGCGATCACGCCGAGCGGGATGCGCACGCGCTCGACCAGCAGGCCGTTCGGCCGCGTCTCGCGGCGGGTCGTCACGCCGACCGGATCGGGCAGTTCGGCCACCTCGCGCAGCGCGCCGGCGATGCCGGCCACGCGCGCCTCATCCAGCCACAGCCGGTCGAGCATGGCGCCCTGCACGCCTTTCGCCACGGCCTGGCGCATGTCCTCGGCGTTGGCCGCCAACACCGCGGCGGACTGCGCTTCCAGCGCCGCGGCCATGTCGCGCAGCAGCGCGTGCTTCGCCTCGCTGCCCAGCGCCGCCACGGCCTGGGCGGCGTCGCGGCAAGCCAGGGCCTGTTCGCGGATCGTGCTCATGCGTCGATCTCCTGCCCGGATGCCACCGGGTGGTGGATGCTGACGAGGTCGTCGCGATGCACCACCTCGTCGCCATGGCTGTAGCCGAGCGCGCCGTCGATCTCGCGGCTGTGCCGGCCGGCCAGCCGGCGCACTTCGGCGGCGCCGTACTGGCTGAGTCCGCGCGCGACGGCGGCACCGTCCGCGTCGACGATCTCCACCAGGTCGCCGCGATGGAATTCGCCGTCGGCGCCGAGCACGCCGCCCGGCAGCAGCGAGACGCGGCCGCCGCTCAAGGCCTTCGCGGCGCCGGCGTCGATGCGGATGCGGCCGGGCGCGGCGGGCGCGTGGCGCAGCCAGTACTTGCGCGCCTGCAATCGGGTGGAGCCCGCGGCGATCAACGTACCGCGCAACTGCCCGCGCTGCAGCGCCTGCACGGTGGCCGCCTCGCGCCCGCTGAACAAGGCGGTGGGGATGCCGGCGGCGGCAGCCTTCGCCGCCGCCTGCAGCTTGGTGCGCATGCCGCCGGTGCCGGCCGCGCTGCCGCTGTCGCCGGCCATCGCGACGATCTCCGGGGTCAGCGCGGCCACCAGCGCGATCGGCACGGCCGCGGGGTCGCGCCGCGGGTCGGCGCTGTACAGCGCATCGACGTCGGAGGCGATCAGCAGCAGGTCGGCGTCGACCAGCGCGGCCACGATGGCGGCAAGGTTGTCGTTGTCGCCGAGCTTCAGTTCATCCACCGACACGGTGTCGTTCTCGTTGATCACCGGCAGCACGCCGAGCTGCAGCAACTCGTGCAACGTGGCGCGCGCGTTGAGGTAGCGGCGGCGGTTGCGCAGGTCGTCGTGGGTCAGCAGCACCTGCGCCACCGGCCGCGCGGACAGCGATTGCCACAGCGCGACCATCGGCGCCTGCCCCAGCGCGGCCAGCGCCTGCCGCGCGGCGAGGCCGCCGCCGTCGCGCGCATGCTGGCGCAGCAGCGCGCGCCCGGCCGCCACCGCGCCGGAGGACACCAGTACCACTTCTCGGCCTTCGGCATGGCTGGCGGCAACGAAACCGGCCAGCGCTTCGGCATGACGCGGGGTGAGGCCGCCGCCGTCGGCGGCAAGCAGGTTGCTGCCCACTTTCAGCACGGCGCGGCGCCAGGAGGGCAATGCCTGTGCGGGCAGGCCGGTGTGCGTGTTCCCCGTGTCGATCGCCGCCATGCCCGTGCCTCCGCTTCAGTCGTCGAGCGCACGCAATCGCGCGTGCAGTTCATCCAGTCGCAGGTCGTTGCCAGCGCCCGGCGACACGCGGGCGGCGAGGCTGCCTTCGGGCGTGCGCCCCTGCCCTGCGGATGCCGCGGTTTCGGCCGCCGCACGATACGCATCGCGGAACGGCACGCCAGCGGCCGCCTGCTCGATTGCCACGTCGGTGGCGTACATCGCCGGCTCGATCGCCGCGCGCATCGCGGCTTCGTTCCACGCAAACCGCGCCAGCAGGTCAGGTACCAGTTCCAGCGCCATCAGGCCATGACGCACGCCATGGAAGATCGAGCCCTTGGAGAACTGCAGGTCGCGCTGGTAACCGGACGGCAGCGACAGCAGCTGCTCGATCTCGGTGCGCGCGGCGGCCACGCTGGCGTAGCTGGCGCGCAGCAGTTCGATCACGTCGGGGTTGCGCTTGTTCGGCATGATCGAGCTGCCGGTGGTGTACTCGGCCGGCAGCGTGACGAAATCGAATTCGGCGGTGGTGAACAGCGACAGGTCCCAGGCCAGCCGGCGCAGGTCGAGCAGCGCGCCGCCGATCGCCTCCAGCACCGCCATCTCGAACTTGCCGCGCGAGAGCTGCGCGTAGACCGGGCTGAGCTGCATGCGCGCGAAGCCGAGCGCGGCGGTGGTATGCGCGCGGTCGAGTTTCAGGTTCACGCCGTAGCCGGCGGCGGTGCCGAGCGGGTTGGCGTCGATCAGCGCCAGCGTCTGCCGCGCGCGCAGCGTGTTGTCGATGAAGCCTTCGGCGAAGCCGGCGAACCACATGCCGGTGGACGACACCACCGCGCGCTGCAGGTGGGTGTAGCCCGGCAGCGGCAGCGCCGGCTGCGCGGCGCGATCGAGGCAGATCTGGGCAATCGCGCGGCAATGCGTTTCCAGCGCGACGAGCTTGTCCTTCAGCCACAGCCGCGTGGCCACCAGGATCTGGTCGTTGCGGCTGCGCCCGGTATGCACGCGGCGGCCGGCGTCGCCGAGGCGCTCGGTGAGACGCGCCTCGATGGCGGAGTGGCCGTCCTCGTAGCGATCGTCCAGCACGAACGCACCGCTGGCGAAATCGTCGGCCAGCGCATCCAGCTCGCGCTTCAGCGCGGCCGCTTCGTCGGCGCCGACCACGCCGATGTTGGCGAGCCCTTCCACGTGCGCCTTGCTGGCGGTGATGTCGTGCAGGAAGAACTCGCGGTCGAGGATCACGTCGTCGCCGGCAAGGAACTGCATGATCTTCGCGTCGATCTGGATACCGGATTTTTGCCAGAGGGGTTGGGTCATGACGGTGTCCTGGTTCTTTCCTGTAGGAGCCCGCTGGCGGGCGATGCCTTTTTCACGGGATTCGGGATTCGCGGGCAACAGCATCGCCCGCGAGCGGGCTCCTACGGCACGGGGATGGCGGTGTACTCGCCCACGCCGAGCGCGCGGTTGATGTTCTGCATGGCTTGGGTGGCGGCACCCTTCAGCAGATTGTCCAGGGTGGCCACGACCACCACGCGCTTGCCGTCGGCCGATACGGCAAAGCCGCCGATCTCGGCATGGTGCTTGTGCGCGACGCGACTGACCCACGGCGCCTCGTCGGTCACGCTGACCAGGTTCTCGCCGTCGTAGGCCGCGTGGAAACGCTGCAGCACGTCCTCGCGCTTCAGCGGACGGGTGAGGTACAGGTTGCTGGTGACGGTGAGGCCGCGGAAGTGCGGCGCCACGTGCGGCATGAATTCCACCGGCACGCCGAGCTGAAAGGAAGCCTCCTTCTCGTGCATGTGGCCGGTAAGTGCATACGGCATCAGGTTGTCGCGCAGCTTTTCCGGATCGTTCTTGTCGGACGGCGTGGTGCCCGCGCCGGAGTAGCCGGACACGCCGAAGCATACCGGCGGGGCTGCCAGCAGATCCTTCAGTGGCGCGATGGAAAGCTGCATCGCGGTGGCGTAGCAACCGGGGTTGCTGATGCGCCGCTCGCCCCGCCACTGGTCGCGGGCGAGTTCGGGCAGGCCGTAATACCAGCGCTTGTCGAAGCGATAGTCGGCGGAGAGGTCGAGGATGATCGGATCGACACCGGCCTGGTCGAACGCCTCCACGCAGGCCGCCGCCTTGCCGTTGGGCAGGGCCAGGATCACCACGTCGGCACCGAGCTTCGGCAGGTCCTCGTGTGCCGGCGCGCTGTAACGCAGTTCGCCGCGATACTCGGGCACGTGGGCGTCGACGCGCTGGCCGTCCAGCTCGCGCGAGGAGACAAAGCTCAGCTCCAGCGCCGGGTGCGCCGCGATCAGGCGGATCAGCTCGGTGCCGGTGTGGCCCCGCGCGCCGACGATGCCGATGGTTTTCTTGTCGTGTGTCACCGATCCACTCCTGCGATGCTTCTTTCTCCTCCCCCTGCATGGCAGGGGGAGGTCGGGAGGGGGTGAGGCTTTTGATCTTCACAGCAAGATCAAGAGCGACCCCACCCCAGCCCTCCCCTGCATGCAGGGGAGGGAGTTGGTCTTGCTCAATCCACCAGTGTCGGCTGGCGCTGCGCGCAATGCGCCACGCAGCGGAAAATCGTGTCGAGGTCCTCGATGCCGTACCAGAACACCTTCCAGCGCGGCTGCTTGATGCAGCCGTCCGACTCGGCGTAGTAGAAAATGTTGACCTGGTTGCCGTGGCGCGAACGCCAGAACAAGCGCGGATTTTCCTCGCGCATCACCTGCCACACCGCCCGGCCCAGGCCTTCGCCCTGGGCGTCATCGAGCACGGCGAACTTGTCCAGGTACGGCAAGCCGTCCTCTTCGGTGAGGATCATCGCGGCGCGGTAGTTCTCGCTGACGTAGATGCGAAGCGGCTTCGTGCGCTCGAAGTAATCGGGCACCAGGGCACGGCCGAAACTCGATTCGATCAGCGTGCGCATGCGTGGCAGGTCGATGCCGTCCCACGAGTCGAACGTCAGCACTTTCTCGCCGCGCCGGACCAGGGTGCCGGAACCCTTGTGGGTGAACAGTTCCTTGGCCAGTTCCGCCGGACGGGTGATCGACACCGATGACGTCAACGGCAAATCGGCCAGCAGGTCGGCGATCTGCTCGATCTTCAGGCGCATGCCGCCGTTGATCCACGGCTGCGCCATCAGCTGCTCGAACTCGGTGCTGAGGTTGATCGAGTCGATCACCTTGCCGTGGCCGTCGAGCAGGCCGCCGGTGCCGGTGAGGAAGACGATCTTGTACGGCTGCAGCACGCGCACCAGTTCGTTGGCGGCGACGTCGGCGTTGACGTTGAGGATCTGCCCCTCGTCGGTTTCGCCGAGGCTGGCGATCACCGGGATCGAATTCGCGCGCAGGCTGGCCTCGATCGGCGCCAGGTTGATGCTGTCGACCTTGCCGACCAGGCCCAGCGCGTCGCGGTCGAGGTAGCTGGCCATGAACACGCCCGACGGCACCGCGGTGGCGCGGGTGTCCATCGACTGCAGCGCTTCCACCAGTTTCAGGTTCTGCTGCATGAACACGCGGCGCACGATGCCCAGCGCCTTCGGCGAGGTCACCCGCAGGCCGCCCACGGTCTGCTTCTCGATGCCGGCGGCGGCCAGCTCCTGGTCCAGTTGCGGACCGGCACCGTGCAGCACGATCGGCGTCAGGCCCACCTGCTGCAGGAAGGTCAGCGACGAGGCGAGGTCGGCCAGTTCGTCGCGCAGCACCGCCCCGCCGACCTTCACCACGGCGAAGCGCTTGGCGTCGACTTCGGAGAAGCGCTTCAGGTACTGCTGGATTTCCTTCGCGCTGCCCATGCTCGAAAGCAGGCGCACGATGGTCTTGCGGGTGGAGTGCTTAGCCGAGTCCATGATGGATGATCCGGTGAATCGTCGTTGCGTAGTCTTCGAGTTGTTCCAGCGCGACCCACTCGTCGGCGCTGTGCGCCTGGGCGATGTCGCCGGGGCCGTAGACGAAGGCGGTGCAGCCGGCGGCGGAGAACAGCGCCGCTTCGGTCCAGAAGTCCACCGCGTTGCCGGTCGGGATGCCCAGCTCGTCGGCCAGGTCGCGCGCCGCCAGCCGGCGCTCCTCCGCGCGCGCGGTGTCGCCGGCCGGCAGCGTGGCGCCGCGGAACGTCTCGACGAATTCCACCGGTGCCGGCTCGCCCAGGTTGCGGAAGCGGATCAGCAGGTGGTCCGGGTTCATCGTGGGCAAGGCGCGAACGCCGAAGCGCACTTCCGCCGTCGGCGCGATCATGTTCGCCTTGATGCCGCCTTCGATGCGGCCGATGTTGAAGCGCAGGCCGGTCAGGCCGCCGAAGCGCTCATGCGCTTGCGCCGCGACAAAGTCCAGCGCCGCATTGCCCCAGCGCACCGCCTGATGCAGGGCGCTGTCGCCGGGTTGCTGCTCGCCCGAGGCATGCCCGGCCTGGCCGGCAAAACGCATCAGTACCGACTGGATGCCGCGATGGGCCAGCACCGCTTCGCCTTTGGTGGGCTCGGCCACGATCACCGCCTGATAGCCCCTCTCCCCGTGGGAGAGGGGTTGGGGTGAGGGTCCGTTCGAAGCCGGATCTCCCGCTCCGCCCGTACCCTCACCCCGGCCCTCTCCCAGGGGGAGAGGGGGAAGAGCGCGCAGGAAGCCCGCGATGCAGCGTGCATCGTTGGCTTCCTCGTCGGTGGTGAAAAGCAGCGCCATGTCGCCGTCGCTGGCGTTCGCTACCGCCAGCAGCGCCGCCGCCGCACCCTTGATGTCGCAGGCGCCAAGGCCGATCACGCGATCCACGGTGACGCGCAGCACATGCGGATCGGCCGACCACGCCGGCGAATCGGGCACGGTATCCAGATGCACGTTGAACAGGACCTTCGGCTCGCCGCGCACCGCGTGCAGCGCCACCGCGCCGGCGCCGAAGTCGGTCACCGTCACGTCGAAGCCGGGCAGCTGCGCGCGCAGGTAGTCGAAGATGCCGCCGGTGTCGATCGCGCGCGGCGGGTTGCGCGTGTCGAAACTGACCAGCGCCTCCAGATGCTTCAACGTGGCATCGAGCAGTGCGCTCATCCGCGGTTGACCTCGGCCCACAGCGTGCTGCTCATGCCGAACAGCTTGATGAAGCCCTCGGCTTCCTCCACGCCCCAGTCGGCCGACTGCGCGTAGGTGGCGCCCTTGGCGTTGAGGATGTGCTTCGACTCGACGGCGACCGCACCGACGCTGCCGCCGTTCGTCTCCAGTGTCACCGTGCCGTTGACGGTGGCCTGGCTGGACGCCAGGAACGCCTCCAGGTCGCTCTTCAGCGGATCGTGGAAGAAGCCCTCGTAGACCAGCTCCACCCACTTGCGCGCCACCTCGGGCTTGAAACGGTTCTGCTGCTTGCTGAGCACGGCCTCTTCCAGTGCGCGGTGCGCGGTGAGCAGCGCGGTCAGGCCCGGCGCTTCATAGATGATGCGGCCCTTCAGGCCGATGGTGGTGTCGCCGGTGTAGAGACCGCGGCCCACGCCGTATTGCGCGAACAGGCCGTTCAACTTCGCCAGCATGGCGTGTCCGGCGATCGCCTCGCCGTCCAGTGTCACCGCTTCGCCGCCCGCGAAGCCGATTTTCACCTGCAGCGGTTTGGACGGCCATTCGGCGCGCGGCTTGCACCAGCCCACCGCGCCGGCGCCGGGCGCCTGCCACCGGTCGATCTCGCCGCCGGACATGGTCAGGCCGAGCAGGTTCTCGTTGATGGTGTAAGCCTGCTGCTTGGCGCGCACGCCGAAGCCGCGCTCTTCCAGGAACTTCTGCTCGTAGGCGCGCGTCTGCGTGTGCTCCTTCTGGATCTCGCGGATCGGCGCCACGATCTGGTAGTCGCCCAGCGCCTTCACCGCGAGGTCGAAACGCACCTGGTCGTTGCCCATGCCGGTGCAGCCGTGCGCGATCGCCTTCGTGCCCAGTTCGGCGGCACGCTTCAGCGCAGCCTCGACGATCAGGTAGCGGTCGGATACCAGCAGCGGGTACTGGCCCTGGTAGCCCTCGCCCGCCCACACGAACGGCTTGACGAAGCCCGCCCAGATCGCCGGACCACCGTCGATGGTGACGTGGCTGGCCACGCCCAGTTCCTTCGCGCGGGCCTCGATGAAGGCCCGCTCATCGGCGTCGACGCCGCCGGTGTCGGCGAACACGGTGTGCACGGCCCAGCCGCGCTCCTGCAGGTAGGGCACGCAGAAGCTGGTGTCGAGGCCGCCGGAGAAGGCGAGGACGATGTCCTTGCCTTCTCCGTTGGAGGGAACGGGGAATGGGGAATCGGAAATGGTGGGAGCATTCGACATGGTGGTAATCCTGAAGGTATGGGTGAAGCGCAACGAGCAGAGTGCGAAGGACTGTTTTTGACGATTCCCTATTCCCGATTCGCCATTCCCTGCTCCACGACGATGCGCGGCTCGCAGCGCACCGGGAAATTCACGGAGTTGGCAATGAAGCAGGCGTGGTGCGCCGCTTCGTGCGCGGCCTCGGCCTTGGCCGGATCGCTGGCAGCGCTGATCGTCACCAAGGGACGCAGCACCACTTCGACGAAGCGGCCGCCGTCACCTTCGGTGGCCATCGTGCCTTCGGCGGCGTCGGTGTAAGCGGTCACCACCACGCCGGCCACGGTGGCCATGTGCAGGTAGGACAGCATGTGGCAGGTGGACAATGCGGTGACCAGCATGTCTTCCGGATTGTGCCGGGTGGCGTCGCCGCGAAAGGTCGGATCGGCCGAGCCGGCCAGCTCGGCCTTGCCCGCGATGCGGATGGCATGGTCGCGACTGTAGTTGCGGTAGCCGTCGGTGCCCGTGCCGAGGTTGCCGGTCCATTCCACGTCGACGCGATAGTGATGCTGGTGATTCACGGCGTTGGCTCCTGTCGAGTCATCAGTGCGACCAGTTCCACGTCGCCATCGCCGTCGCGCTCGCGCAGGCCGGCGATCACGCCGGCACGATTGCGGGCGGGATGGTTCTGGCTCAGCTTGAACTTGCCTTCGATGCGGTCGATGCCGACTTCCAGACCGACGATGGCGCGCAGCGATTTTTCGACGTGGTCTTCCGGCGCGTCACCGACCTTCCACGGTTGGGGCTGACCCGCCTCATGGCGGTCGGTCAGCGTCTCCAGCAGCCGACGCAACCAGGCCGCGTCATCGATCACGTTCAAGCGACCATGCACGTGCACCACGGCGTAGTTCCACGTCGGCACCTCGCGCCCGGTCTCGTGCTTGCTCGGATACCAGTTCGGGCTGATGTATCCATCCGGCCCCTGGAAGATCAGCAGTACCTCGGCGCCGTCCTGCTGTGCCAGCTCGTTGCCGCGAGCGACATGACCATGCAGCATGCCATCGACCAGCTCGAACGGCAGGTGATTGGCGGCCAGCCCACCGCTTCCGCGGGTCACCACGGCAGCGAACGGGTACGCGCGGATCAGCCCGTGCAGGAGCTCGATCCGCGTTTCATGGAAATGCTTCGGCGTGTACATGCCGGCTCAGCCCTGCCCGATCAGTGACGCCATCACCGCCTTCTGCACGTGCAGGCGGTTCTCGGCCTCGTCGATGGCG
>ERZ778017.3643-NODE-3643-length-10718-cov-5.260433_pt1 | contig 10718 bp, 9 predicted proteins | sample MGYA00375747_ERZ778017 | MGnify/ENA primary metagenome ERZ778017 (study PRJEB29350, sample SAMN05509838) | bioreactor metagenome | biome: bioreactor; material: wastewater | place: South Africa: University of Cape Town | collected 2014-03-17 ... | reverse complement strand
TTTATGCGCACCTCGGCCACTTCGGCCGCCGTCCGATCACCGTGTCTTGGCTCTACTTCGTCATGCCGGCGCTAGTGCTCAACTATTTCGGCCAGGGCGCGCTGGTGATGAACGATGCCGCCGCCGTCGAAAATCCGTTCTATCGGCTTTATCCCGATTTCATGCTGATACCGATGCTCATCCTGTCGACGTTCGCGACGGTGATTGCGAGCCAAGCCGTGATCACCGGCGCTTTCTCGTTGACGCGACAGGCCATTCAGCTCGGTCTCATTCCGCGATTTGAAATCCGCCATACGTCGGAAAGCATGGCCGGACAGATCTACATGCCAAGGGTGAATTGGCTACTTTTCCTGGCCGTTCTTGTGGTCATCTTCGCCTTCCGCACATCGTCCAATCTCGCCTCGGCCTACGGCATTTCGGTTACGGCCGCGATGGTCATCGACACGATGATGGCATTCTTCGTCATCTGGAAGTGCTGGAACTGGCCGGTGTGGCGTGTCGCTCTTATCGTCTTGCCAATTTTGCTCATTGAGCAGGCATTCTTCGCGGCCAACGTCCTGAAGGTTCTCGAAGGCGGTTGGGTGCCGCTGGTCATTGCGTGCATGCTGGCAATCATCATGTTTACCTGGGTCAAGGGCACGCGTCTTCTCGCTAAGCTGACGAAACGCAACGAGGCCGATCTCGACTGGCTCGTGCGCAAGCTCGAAGCGAAACCTCCGCAGCGCGTTTCCGGCACCGCCGTGTTCCTAACCGGCGACCCCTATGCCGCCCCGACATCGATGATGCACAATCTGAAGCACAATCGCGTCATGCATGAGCGCAACATTCTTCTGTCCATCCGGACCGAGGAAACGCCGCGTGTCGCAAGGCACGAGCGGATTTCGATCGAGCGCATATCGGATAACTTCATTCGCATAATCGCGCGCTATGGCTTCATGGAGACACCCAGCATCCCGAAGATCCTCGAGCACGCCCGCCGCAAGGACTGCAACATCGATATCGGGGCGACATCTTTCTTCTTGTCACGGCGGTCGTTGCGCATGACGCCGAAGTCCGAGCTGCCGCGCTGGCAAGAACGCCTATTCATTGCCCTCGCGGCCAGCGCCGAGGATGCAACGACCTATTTTCAGATTCCCACGGACCGCGTCGTTGAGGTCGGGACGCAAGTCGCGGTCTGACGGGACCGATTCGGGTGTTTTGGACGTGGAGGATCCTTTGCCGGGCCTGCGGGTCGAAACGCCGCATAGAACAAAAGTCAATAGCTGCGACGACTTGAAGCTCGCCACGTCTTAGGATACCTACGCTTGAGCGAATTTTTCCAATCCGTATCCGGGGAGATGAAAACGTGAGTGTCGACATTTCGAAGGGCCATCCGGCCATGGACTACGCAGAGCATCAAAAGACCTATGCCGGGTTTTTGCGCTTAACGAAATTCGCCGTCGTTTTTCTGGTCCTTCTGCTTGCCGGCATGAAACTCTTCTTGGTCTGAGCCCCGGGGGGCTCAGCCATCCAGGTGAATTCATGCGGGCAGGCTCTCCAAAGGGTCTGCCCTTTTTTGAACCCGCGCCTTCGCCGGGAACATCACTCAATTGGGCTGAGACATGGTCACGATAGCTGTCACCAGTGAATCGGAGGACGAGCCGCGTGTCGCGGTTTCGCCGGATACGGTGAAGAAATTCGTCGCGCTCGGCGCCAAGATGCGCATCGAAGCGGGCGCCGGTGCGAAGTCGCGGTTTTCCGACGATGCCTATCGCGCTGCCGGCGCTGAAATCGTCAGCCGGCCCGAAGCGCTTTACGGAGCCGACATTCTTCTGACGGTCCGCCGTCCCGCGATGGAAGAGGTCGCGGCGCTGAAGCCCGGCGCCATCGTCGCCGGAATGGTCGATCCCTATGGCGACCGCTCCGCACTCGCGGCGCTGGCCGGTACCGGCGCGACGGTGTTCTCGATGGAGTTCATGCCGCGAACGACCCGCGCTCAGTCCATGGACGTGCTGTCGAGCCAAGCGAACCTCGCCGGATATAAAGCCGTCGTCGACGGTGCCGCGATGTTCGGCCAAGCGCTTCCAATGATGATGACCCCAGCCGGCACCGTTCCGGCAGCGAAGGCGTTCATCATGGGCGTCGGTGTGGCGGGCCTGCAGGCGATCGCGACGGCACGGCGTCTCGGTGCTCAGGTGACGGCGACTGACGTTCGGCCGGCAACCAAAGAGCAGGTGCAGTCGCTCGGCGCCAAGTTCATCGCAGTCGAAGATGACGAATTCAAACAAGCGCAGACGGCGGCCGGCTATGCGAAGCCGATGAGCGCGGAATATCAGGCCAAGCAGGCCGAGCTCATTGCCCAGCACGTCAAGACGCAGGATCTCGTCATCACGACGGCGCTGATCCCCGGCCGGCCCGCACCGAAGCTCATTACGCGCGCCATGATCGAAAGCATGAAGCCCGGCGCGGTGATCGTCGACCTCGCGGCTGAGCGTGGGGGCAACACCGAGCTGACGGAGCCCGGAAAGACGATCGAGACGCCGAACGGCGTCAGGATTTTCGCGCCTCTCAACCTCGCGGGCAGCATCGCCGTCAATGCTTCCAGTCTCTACGCGCGGAACCTGTTGGCGTTCCTGGAGACGATGATCGACAAAAAAGAAAAGACGCTGGCGATCAACTGGGACGACGATCTGATCAAGGGCACACTTGTCGCCAAGGGCGGTCAGCTGGTGCATCCAAACCTGCAAGCTACGGGAAGCTAGACAGAACAGCTTGCCAATTCCCCTACCCAGCGGGGAGGAGAACGGGCGGGAAGAAACCATAAGTCAATGTGCGAATGAAAAACGAGATAGGAACTGTGGGTACTGACATGTCGAATGAAACCGTTCGCCAAGCTCTTCGCCCCACCACTCGTAGGCGAGGGGAGCCCGGGCCAATGTCACGCTTGTTCCTTCTAGCTTTGACAGCCGCATTGCTGCTGCCCACGTCCGCGTTCGCGGAAGGCGGCGGCCACGTCAGCCCCTCGGTCTACGAGTTCATGGTCTTCGTGATCGCGGTGTTCGTCGGCTATTACGTCGTCTGGTCCGTCACGCCAGCGCTGCACACACCGCTAATGAGCGTCACCAACGCGATCTCTTCCGTCATCGTCGTCGGTGCGTTGCTCGCGGTCGGCGTATCTCTGACGTCATCCGATAGCTCGGTCGCCAAGGTCTTTGGCTTTCTCGCTCTGACGATGGCGTCCGTGAACATCTTCGGCGGCTTCCTCGTCACCAACCGTATGCTCTCGATGTACAAAAAGAAGGACGCGCCGGCGAAGAAGGACGGCTGAGGCCGCTTCTCGCAATCCTGACGATCTGAAAAGCAGCATGAAGAACTAGGCCGGGGAACGATCCACATGTCCGCAAATGTCGCCGCACTCTTCTACCTCGCCGCGGGCGTGCTTTTCATCCTCGCGCTCCGGGGCTTGTCGAGCCCGGCAACCTCCCGCCGAGGAAATATGTTCGGCATGGTCGGCATGACCATCGCGATCCTGACGACGCTCGGGCTCGCGGCGCCGACGGCAACCTCGTGGATCCTGATCCTTCTGGGCCTCGGCATCGGCGGCTTCATCGGCGCCAAAACGGCGCGCGAAATTCCGATGACGATGATGCCGGAGCTGATCGCAGCGTTTCACTCGCTCGTCGGCCTCGCGGCCGTATTCGTCGCTGCAAGCGCTCTTTATGCGCCGTCGGCTTTCGGCATTCTCACCGACCCCACCCATCCGGCATTGGGCATCAAGGGCGGCAGCCTGTTCGAAATGGCGCTCGGCGTCGCCATCGGCGCGATCACCTTCACCGGCTCGGTCATTGCCTTCGCGAAGCTCTCAGGCCGCATGTCAGGAAAGCCGATCCTTCTGCCGATGCGCCACTTGATCAACGCTGCGCTTGGCGTGGTTCTGATCCTCGTCATCTATAGCTTCATCCAGTCGGCCGGCTCGGCGTGGCTATTCTGGCTGATCGTTCTGCTCTCACTCACGATCGGCATCCTGATCATCATCCCGATCGGCGGCGCCGATATGCCGGTCGTCATATCGATGTTGAACTCTTATTCGGGATGGGCTGCTGCGGGCATCGGCTTTACGCTCGGCAATATCGCGCTCATCATCACCGGCGCGCTGGTCGGTTCTTCGGGCGCCATTCTGTCCTACATCATGTGCAAGGGAATGAACCGGCAGTTCCTGTCGGTCATCGCAGGCGGCTTCGGCGGTGAGACGGCTGCAGCAGCTGCGGGCGGCGGTGAGCAGAAGCCCGTCAAGCTCGGATCGGCCGAGGACGCAGCTTACGTCTTGAAGAACGCCTCCAAGGTCATCATCGTGCCGGGCTACGGCATGGCCGTCGCGCAGGCTCAGCACGCGCTTCGCGAAATGGCGGATGCGTTGAAGAAGGAAGGCGTCGAGGTGAAGTACGCAATTCACCCGGTCGCCGGCCGCATGCCCGGCCATATGAACGTGCTTCTCGCGGAAGCCAACGTGCCCTACGACGAGGTCTTCGAACTCGAGGACATCAACAGCGAATTCTCCCAGGCGGATGCCGTCTACGTCATCGGCGCCAATGACGTCGTCAATCCGGCCGCCGAGGAAGACAAGAATTCCCCGATTTACGGCATGCCGGTCCTCCAGGTCTGGAAAGCCGGAACGGTCTTTTTCAATAAGCGCTCGCTGGCCTCGGGCTATGCCGGCATCGATAACCCGGTCTTCTATCGCGATAACACCGTCATGGTGCTCGGCGACGCCAAGAAAATGACGGAAGAGATCGTTAAGGCGCTGGCACACTAGTTCGCTGGCGCCCTCCAGGGCTCATCGGCAACAGTTGCGCCGTCATCGCCGCGCCGTGGGCGCGACAGCGAGGCTGGTCTGATATAAGCGCACAAAACTGTGGTTGAGGTTCTGCGTGTTGGCCCCCGTCGCGTCGTCGTCTTTCGAAAACGATCTCGAGCGCATCGAGATTCTCGCCGCTACGCCGGTCACCAGCGCCGCGCTCCTCGAACGGAACCTCAACTACATCTACGAGCACGCGGCGGACGCACGGCTTCCCGACCACGACGTTCTAAGCCTTGCGAGAGCCGCGCCGGGGCTCATGTATCGCCTCTTCGATTTGCGCATGGGCCTGCGCGAAAAGCTCTCGCATTACGAGATGCTAGGCCTCGTGACGCCAACCGTGGTGCAAGACTTCCGCAACGTTTTCGGGATGCTGCGCTACGTTTCCGATATGCTCGGAGAAATCGCGAGCGGTCATCCCCAGCCCGGAGACGGCGGGCCCCCGTTGCGCGGATTTACCGGCAACGGTCCCAACACGCTGATCAACTACGCGTTCCATCGCAACGGCGCGCTGCTGGCGTTCCAATCGGGCGACGTCGTTCTCATGCGCGGAGCGGCCCATAACAACGCCGCGATCGCGCGCCTCGGCGACGTGGACAGCCAGTTCGGCCATATCGGCATCGTCCATATCGATGAGGCAGGCGATCATTGGATGGTCGAGAGCCTGATCGACGACGGCGCCACCATCAATCCGCTGGCCAAGGCGCTCGATCGTGACATCGTCCGCGCCGTACTTTATCGCCATCGCGACGCCGACCTTGCGGCGCGCGCCGCCAAAAGCATCCACGATCACGTCGCCGCATCGCGGATGAGAGGCGGCAAGCGCATCCCTTACGATTTCTCGATGCGCGCATCGGAGACTGGCAGCCTCTCTTGTTCGAGCCTCGTCCGGCTTGCATTCGAGCAGGCAAGTGGCGGCGCCTTCGTCCTTCCGACGTATCCGACGCGCATCGCAAAAAAGAATCGCGACTTCCTGGATCGCGTCGGTATCGCGACTGAGACGACATTCGCACCGGCCGACATCGATATCGAATCAAGTTTCGATCTCGTCGCCGAGTGGCAGGACTATCGTGAGACGGCGAACATTCGCCTCCAGGACTTCACCGTGGACAAGCTGTTCGAGTGGATGGATCGCTACAATTACCGCTTCGAAGAAACGTCCGCGATCAAGCTTGTATCGGCGCTCGGCCGCTTCTCGTCGCATTTCTCCGAGAATGCGAAGCACGTGCTTTCATCTGCGTTCCCGCGCGTTCCGCCTAATATGCCGAGGAGAACCGTGGCAGCCATCGCCATGCTGCACAAGACGGCCGAGCCGATCTATCACGAGTTGCAGCACCTCAATCAGCAGGTCGTCATAGAAACGGGCGTGCCGATGCATGGCGTCGACATTCTTGACGCGCTCGACGCAATCCGCGCGCGACACGGAAACCGGATCGGATACTTGGTGCGCCGGGGGTTCGAGTAGATACTCAGCCGCCGGCATATCGCGGCGTTACGTTACGGCCCGAGGCCCTCGCTTGCTCAAACTCCTCGCCATCACCGCCCTCGCGCTCTACCTCGCCGTGGCCGTGTACATGTACGTCGCACAGCGGCGTTTCATCTATTTTCCGAACGCGGCTAGGTAAACGCGCCGCCGCCCAGCAAAAAAGGCCCGCGAAAACGCGAGCCTTTTGCAAAAATTCAATCCGAAGCTCAGGTCGAGCTGCCGCCGCCCGTCTGGCCACCGCGGAAGCCACCGCCGAAACCGCCGCCGGTGCCGCCCGAGCTTGGACCGCCACGACCGGCACCCGGACCACCTCTGCCGCCCGGTCCGCCACGTGCAGCCGCCGGCTTGCTCGGCAACAGACCTTCGCGCTGCAATTTCTTACGAGCCAGCTTGCGGGCGCGGCGCACGGCTTCAGCCTTCTCGCGCGCTCTTTTCTCGGATGGTTTCTCGAAGTGGCCGCGGAGCTTCATCTCGCGGAATACGCCCTCGCGCTGTAGCTTTTTCTTGAGCGCCTTGAGAGCCTGATCGACGTTGTTGTCTCGAACGAGAACCTGCAAGCGGTTGTATCCTCTATAGAATTCTGCTGTTTGAATGCACAAAAACACCGGCTCCGGAGACACTGCTGCCGGAGCCCGCGCTGATTTCGTGCACCTTCTATCAAACACGTTGAAGATTGGCAATCGGGGGGTAGCTGCACTTCTGCGGCGAAACCGGTGGCTTTTCGCGCCTTGTCCCCTCTCCCCAATTGCTTCAATGGGAGACGGTGGGGCGCGGCGTGCACCGTCCGGAGGCCGCCCCTCACCCCAACCCTTTCCCCGCAGGCGGTGTAAGGGAGCGAGAACGGTTTTCTTTGAACTAGTGCTCGTGCGGGCGGGATTTCTCGAAGGCTGCCTGCTGCTCGGCGCTCGCCTCCTTCTGGTATTTGGCCTGCCACTCGCGGTACGGCATGCCGTAGATGATCTCGCGCGCCTCATCCTTCGAAAGTGCCAGGCCCTTCCCGGCCGCCGCTTCGGCCATCCAATTCGAAAGGCAATTGCGGCAGAACCCGGCGAGATTCATCAAATCGATGTTCTGCACGTCGGTCCGGGCGCGCAGATGGTCGACCAGTCGCCGGAACGCCGCAGCCTCGAGTTCGAGCGTCGTCTGGGTATCGAAGGTCTTCATTGCCGTCTCCTCTCGCGCTTCAACTCTATCGATCGAGCGCCATTCCCCAAGATAGGCGTGGATGGCGCGGCTCGCCAGATTGGCGATTGCGCGCAACCTGCGGCCTTCGATGCCTTGACGCCGGTAAGGCGATTGCGCAAATCAGACCCTCAATAACAAGACCGGCCGGGGAAGCGATATGGCAGACGGTACGAACGGCAGCGTTCGTCGGACTTTGAGCGCGCTGTTTGAGGCCGCCTACACGACCGCCCACCCCTCGACATGCCTGCCGCCGCACCTGCCGCGCGTGCCTGATGGCGGCCGGATTATCATCATCGGCGCTGGCAAAGGCTCGGCGGCAATGGCCGTTGCGGCCGAGGACCATTACGTTACGTCCGGCCAAGCCGCAAAAATTTCCGGCATGATTTCGACCCGCCACGGGTTCGGGCTGCCGACGAAGATCATCGAGATTTTGGAAGCCGGACATCCGGTGCCAGACGCGAACTCGGTCACAAGCGCCCAGCGCGCCATCGCGCTCGCCAAGAGTGCAGGACCGAACGATCTCGTGCTTTGCCTGCTGTCCGGCGGGGCATCGGCGATATGGGCGGCTCCAGTTGACGGTGTCAGCTTCGAAGCCAAGCAGGCGCTGACGAAGCAACTCCTCAAGTCCGGCGCGCCGATCTCGGAAATGAATTGCGTGCGCAAACACATCTCACAGATCAAGGGCGGCAAGCTCGCCGCTGCCGTCTATCCGGCACGACTGCTGACGCTCGCGATTTCCGACGTGCCAGGCGACAATCCGGATGAAATCGGATCAGGACCGACCGTCGCCGATCGTTCGACGCTTGCCGATGCGCGCGCCGTTCTCGCCAAATGGAAGATCACTCCCGCGCCCGAGATTGCAAAGGCGCTTTCCGACCCGCAGAACGAAACGCTCAAGGCGGGCGATCCGAAACTCGCGAATTCGAGCTATGAGATCGTGGCGGCGCCGAGGGCTTCGATCGAGGCCGCCGGCCGCATTGCGAGCGATCTCGGCTACCGCGTCGTGTTTCTCGGAGATGACCTTGAGGGCGAAGCTCGTGAGGTCGCACGCAAGCATGCTGAAATGGCGCTCGACGCAAAACGAAAGGACGAAAAAGTCGCGATCATGTCCGGCGGGGAACTGACCGTGACAGTCCGCGGAAACGGTTCCGGCGGTCCCAATCAGGAGTACGCTCTCGGGCTTGCGCTCGCGCTCGACGGAACGCCGGGAATTGCCGGTCTTGCCGGGGATACCGATGGCATCGACGGCGGCGGCGGAAACGCCGGTGACCCGGCAGGCGCGATGGTTTTCAGCGACACATTGCAACGTGCCGCCGCTGCCAACCTCAATGCTGCCAGGATGCTGGAGAACAACGACTCTACGGGCTTCTTCCGCCCCATCGACGACCTCATCCTGTGCGGTCCTACGCAGACCAACGTCAACGATTTCCGGGTCATTCTCGTCGATCCGTAGCCGGGGTGGTATCGCTCGCCGTGCGCGTTGCCTGGGAGATGCCACATGCAGACGGAGGGCAACCTTGCCGCCACATTTCGCCTTGCGCACCGTTGCGCATCCATTCGTGTTGTCTTTGGCGTTCATTCTCTCGGCAGGCGTCGCGCACGCCGATCTCAAACTGTGCAATGCGACTTCGAGCCGGGTTGGCGTTGCAATCGGCTATCAGGATAAATCAGGCTGGGCGACGGAAGGCTGGTGGAACATCGCATCGCAGACGTGCGAAACTCTCCTCAAAGGTCCGCTGCCTAGCCGCTTCGTCTACGTCCACGCCATCGATTATGACCGTGGCGGCGAATGGGGCGGCAAGAGCAACATGTGCACCAACGACAAGTCGTTCGCGATCCGGGGGGTTCAGGATTGCGAGAAACGCGGATATAAGCGCACGGGTTTTTTTGAGGTAGATACCGGCGAGGCGAAGGAATGGACCATCCGCCTTACTGATCCGGCGCAAGGAAAAGCGGAAAAATGAGACGTAATCGGCGGGTCAAGATCGTAGCAACGCTTGGGCCCGCGTCTGCTTCCCCGGAAATGGTGGAGCGCCTTTTCATCGCGGGCGTCGACGTCTTCCGCATCAACATGAGCCACTCGACGCACGATGGCTCCAAGACGCTTTACAATACCGTTCGTGCCTGCGCGGCGCGGCACCGGCACCCGATCGGCATTCTCGCCGACCTGCAAGGTCCGAAATTCCGGATCGGCAATTTCGAGACGGGACGCGTCAACGTCCAAACCGGCGCGATCTTCAAGTTCGACCGCGACGAAACACTCGGCACGAGCGAACGCGTTTATCTGCCTCATCCGCAGATCTTCGATGCCATCGAGCCGGGCCACATGCTGGTTCTCGACGACGGCAAGCTCAGAATGCGCGTCATCGAGACGTCCAAGGTGCAGATTCACGCCGAAGTCACGACGGGCGGAATGCTTGCGAGCCGGAAGGGCATTTCGATGCCCGACACGCTGCTGCCGATCAGTCCGCTGACCGAGAAGGACAAAGCCGATCTGACGCACGCGTTAAAGCTCGGCGTGGATTGGGTTGCTTTGTCGTTCGTGCAGCGTGCCGAGGACATTCACGAGGTCCGCAAACTCATCGGGACGCGCGCGGCGATCCTGTCGAAGATCGAGAAGCCGTCGGCGGTCGCCGATCTCGAGGACGTCATCGCAGCCTCCGATGCCATCATGGTCGCCCGCGGCGATCTCGGCGTCGAGATGCCGGTCGAGAAGGTGCCGGGCATTCAGAAGAAGATGACGCGGATGGCGCGTGCCGCCGGCAAGCCGGTGATCATCGCGACGCAGATGCTTGAAAGCATGATCTCGTCGCCGATGCCGACGCGCGCCGAAGTTTCCGACGTCGCGAACGCGGTGTTCGATGGCGCGGATGCGATCATGCTGTCTGCGGAAAGCGCCGTCGGCCAATATCCCGTCGAAGCGATCCAGATGATGGACAAAATCGCGATCGAGGTGGAGCACGATCCAATCTACGAGGCGATGCTTTACGCGACGCAAACGGAGCCGCAGCCGACCGGCGCGGACGCCATTGCCGCCGCTGCTTCCGCGATCGCCGATACGGTGCGGCTCGGCGCGCTCGTCTGCTACACCGCCACAGGATCGACGGTGCTGCGCGTTACGCGCGAGCGTCCCGGTATTCCCGTGATCGGGCTGACGCCGATTGAATCGACGGCACGGCGGCTATCACTCGTCTGGGGCGTGCAAACGATCCT
>ERZ778017.3642-NODE-3642-length-10719-cov-3.933421_pt1 | contig 10719 bp, 4 predicted proteins | sample MGYA00375747_ERZ778017 | MGnify/ENA primary metagenome ERZ778017 (study PRJEB29350, sample SAMN05509838) | bioreactor metagenome | biome: bioreactor; material: wastewater | place: South Africa: University of Cape Town | collected 2014-03-17 ... | reverse complement strand
ATTCGCCAGTGGACCACTGCTCTCGAATCAGCATCATTCATGGAACTACCTTGATTACTTTGTAATACAGATTCCAAACCCAGTCTACCCTTCTGGAAATCATCCAATTTAATTAAGCACCAGTAGTATTCGCTGAGTGCTTCAGTATAATCGGGGTATTCGGTAGTTACTTGGTGTAAAATGGTTTTTGCTGTTTCAAAGTCGTTCTTTTCAATCAAAATCAACGCCTTACCTAATTTTGCTTTAGCATTATCTTTATTTGTTTCCAAGATACGATCATATAATTGAAGTGCTCTAGGAAAATTCTTTGGGGCTTCGTAATATGTGTAAATAATCGCTAATGAACAAAGCAAGTCTTCTTTTGTGTTCTCTAGATCGATCCCTATAGTTCTTTGAATGTCTGCTAAAAGTCTAATGGAATCATGACACTTCAAGGAACCCGCACCATACTCCCGAATATGTATATAGTAACCGCAAATGATTCGATTAGAAATTACCGAAGTTTTCGACTTTGAATACCCTTCCAACATCAACGTCAATACTTGGTCCGGTAATAAATTAAATTCAAGATTCTTTTCTTCATCATTATTAGAAACTTCCGAGGTATCAGCATTTTCACTATCTGTCTCGCTATCTTGAACTTTCAACTGGAATGCCCGTGAGGCCACCTTTACGATTTTTGCTCTATCGAACTGAGAAATATCACTCATGGCATATGCAAACAAAATCTGTGCCAAACCTTCATTAGGAAACGAATTTAAGAAAAATATTACATTTTCAATTGGAACATCTCCTATAGTCTTTGGGTCAAGCCAGTCAAAATAAAGAGTCCAAGCATACAAACTCTTTGATCTGATTAAAATCATTCCTTCTAGGATATCCTTGACCTCAGATATCACTTTCTGTTTGTTGTTTGATCCTTTCAATATGATGTCGTACTTGTATTTCAAAAATTCTTCCTGGTACTTGAGTCTGGTCTCTTCATCATTCGAAATATTCAAGAGCTCCGTGTATAAAGATTCCAATTTACTGTCCTTGTATATGTTGTATGTCAAATTGTTCAACTGAAACTTCTGGTCAGCCGATAAAATTCTACCATACTTGACCCGTTCTTTCGCTAATGCCTTAGTATTAAAATCTTTCAATTTTCTGGAAATTAATTCAATCAATGATATCAAGTTCGACTCAGGTTGTCCAAAGCTACTACCTACCATTTGTCCCAATTCAGAACCAGGAATAATCGACGACAAATACTCCTCGTATAATTCATCATTCGACTTGTAATTATTCAAGTGTAGGTAATTATTGACATCCTTCAAAACTTCACCAGTGCTGATTCCTTGGTCAATTTGCAACCTTACAATCACAGCAACAATATGGAAAAACAATTTGTAATCAGTTCCCACTTTAGCAACTTGAAGGTATCCTTTCCACCCTAACAAATTCTCTGGCTCGATCTCTGTGGCTATTCTAAATGATTCCAGTGCCTTGGGCAAATCATTCAACAATTGGTAAGCCTTACCTTGAAAAATATATGCAAAATAGTTTTTATTGTCTAGACTAAGGACTTCTTCGACATATTCCAATACGTCTTCTGGCTCGTTTGCCTCGATAGATCGTTTCGCTGACTTCAAGTATTGCTTCACAGACGACATTACCAACGAGTAAGTAGGTTTCTAGATAGAGTACAATAATTCTCCACCAAAATGATCAATTACAATACTAGCAGCAGAATTCCGTGTTTCAATCCAAATTTCCAACTCCAGCTGTCTTGCTGCACCAATCTAAATTACTGTGTCTGGGTTCCACTTACTGGAAAACTTCATTATCCGACATATAAATTTAACGACGATTACCTAACTTTGAGGCTACAATTACATAATAATCCGTCCAATCTTATATAATCAGAATCCCTTACATAAGCATCATAAATTTTCACGATGGTGTTTATTACAAGAAGAAACAAGCTCGATCTGGCAAGAGACGAGCACATCACAGGCAAATGGACGATTCAATCTTGCAGCACGGGAAGACACAGTCGCCACAATCTTACTTGTTGACGTCCGTCGCAAAAACTCATCTTGGTGAGGTGGCTGCAGTTATTGTGTCTACTCTTCTCAGTTATGGAAGGTCCACAGTGAAAGAGTTGAGCCAGCGGACTAAATTGAGTGTGAAAGTAGTGAAATCGGCGTTAGTTTCTTTGACACAACTTAATTGTGTGTTGTATTGGAAGGACGAAGAAAGCAAAAAGGTGATGTATTCGTTCAATGACGAGGGTTTAAAGGTGTTCTTACACAGTGGTGACATTATCAATTTCATCAAGACAAAGTATGGTGAAGACTCGGCCGAGATCGTTCAAAACATACTACATAACGGAAACATCAAAATTGCTGATTATTTCAACGATATCGAAAACGAAGAGATAAAGTTGGAGAAACAAACATTGTTCTTCAAATTATTTGCTGACAAGTGGCTTATGAGATTGCAACCAATAAACTTCAATTCTGTAGATGACGTGTGGAATAAAGTGTACCAAGAAGTTTTGAGAAATACACCCAGAAACTCCACTACTTCTGAAGTAAAACGGGTAGCAGAAGCCACGGCCAATGCCAAAATAAAGTTCACAGAGTTAATGGAGGCAGGTCAATCTCCCAAAGACTTATATGACACCAAGGATGGGATCAAACGATTACAACCTGAATTGGTAGTCAAGTTTAATTTTCCTAGATTCCAAAAGCATTTAAGAACAGCTGCCCTAGTCAATCTCGCCAAATCAAGAATCGGGACCTTAACAGGAAAGATCTATGAAGCAGCATTGGAACTCATAGAATCAGGCAGTCCTGATTTATCACATCACTTTTTACGCATATCTGGTTTAATCAATGATCCAGAAGAAGAACGATTGTTCATAAACTCCATCGAAAATAAACTAGTTGACGAGAAACAAATCGTGTTCAACGTCAGAGACTTGTTAAGGGTATTACCTGATGATATTGATCTCAGAAACTCGATTTTAATGCATAATTTTGTTAAACCTAGCATCAAACGCTCCATGACTGGTGGAGAACCCCCAGCTAAAAAAGTCAAGATGGAAATTGAGGACAGTGCCATCGCTGATTTCAAAAACGCTAATGGTATTGAAGACTTTACAGAATTGGACAAAAACACCGATAACTCAGACTCACATTCACTTTCACTATTACAACATCATCTTAAATTGTTATCATCAGGGTCTAATGTTCAATTCTTAATTGAAGTTACCCCAGGTACTTATACTGTTCCATTTACAACTCTCACAAAACAACTCAAAAATCATTATTTTGAAACCATAGTGAAATCCACTTTAGGACTGAATGCATTCAGAATTTTGAGATGTTTGAAAGCCCAAAAAGTCGGCGACGAAAAAAGTATAGCTAACGAAGTGTTGTTGAAAGAGAAAACAGTAAGAAATGAAATTTACAAATTAATAAAATTGAACTTTGCCGAAATTCAGGAAGTCCCCAGAAGTGCCGACCGTGCTGCTTCTAAAACTTTCTACTTGTTCAGACACAAGGAAAGAACGAGTTATGATTTTTTATCTAGTTCATTAACCTTTTCAATGGCAGAAATCCTAACAAATATACAAGAGTTTAAAGAAGAACACCGGATTTTGTTGTCAAAGTGTGAAAGAGAAGACGTCAAAGGCCACGAGGAGGAATTATTGTTGGATTCCGAATTGAAAACTTTGAAGAATTTGCAATCCAGAGAAATAGATAATATCGGAAGGTTTAATAGACTCAAAAGTATCTACAACGTTTTTAGTTTATAGATTCAAGTGCATAATGTATAATAGTCAACAATTTTTGATCTATATTCTATAAACTTTGTGTAAGCTTTGCAAAATCAAACTGATGTTCGTTGACCTGTCCATTAACAGTATAACTTGTTTTTACTCTCAATTTTATCTTACTTCCTTCTTTACCAGCAATTTTCAACGTTTGTCGTATAGGAGCTCCACCTGGGGCAAGATTGGTACCACCAGACGTTGACGAGATAGACAATTTTTGTGATTTGGGAACTGCAATCAAGAGTTGTACATCACTTATAGCTGCAGCTCCATTTGATTCTATGATTGCTTCTATGACTGCTTGTCCATTTCCAGAAAAGTTTTTAGGTACAAATGATACTTTTAATTCTGTATTGGAGAAACCTAAAATAGCATCGGCACTAGCAACATTATTTGAGTTTCTAGCAGGAACAGTAGCTTTGGATTCATTGCTGAACAAATCAAGAATTGCAGCATTATTATTTGTTGACGTACTGGTTGGTTTGTTGTTTCCAAATATGTCAGACAATAAATCATCTTGAGTTTGTTTTGATGGAGTGGAGTCGTTAGCCGAATCATCAATCAAGTCCAACAAATCGTGCGATGAAGTAGCTTCCAGAGTACCATGGATAGTAGTAGGTGTTTTGTGAGTAGATTTAGGATTCAAAGTCAATGCTTCTCTTTCTTTGATTGGAGGTGGGGGCATTCTTGCCAACAAACCACGCTTCAATTTGGCATCCTGAGCAAATATTTCTTGATATTCGATTGCCCGTATCTGAATTTCAAGATTACTGTCATAGGTTTTAGAGTTCAAAATAAGTCTCAATTGTTCAATCGAGTCTGATTGTTTGAATCTAACGGATAATTTTATAACCGATGTCAAAATGTACGACACCAATTGTATCTGTTCTCCTTCTGAATAGGATGAATAATTCATGATGTCTTTCAAAAAATTGATTATCGACTTTTCAGTGACTTGAACTGATTTTGAATTTACTTCAATAGAAGTATCCAATACCAACTCAGCATATTCACCAAGACACCAGATTGTAATTAGCGACAACCCAAATTGAGATAAGTCTTCCAATGCCGAGGAGTATAACTTCGAAACAATATGCTTCTTCAACTCCATATCATTACATTGTAAGATTAATGCAAGAATATTTGAAATGATGTCACTTGTGACAAAATTGCCCGACAATTTAAGCATTCTCACTAAGGTGTCAAAATGCCATTTATCGTTAGGCGAATACTTGTTCGCGGCAATTGCCAATTGAGAAGAAATGTATGGTTTCAATTCGTTATCTTGACACGTTTCTAAGAAACTTAAGATTTCTCTTACTAACACACGAATGTTTTGCTCGTTTAAAATCGCAAATGACAATTCTAATGCTCTTCTTCTAATAGAAATGTCACCATCACTTAAACATGCAACGATGGTTGCCCTATGTCTTTGAACTGCCAATGGTTCAATACCGATAACAGTTAATAATGAGTCGAGAGCAACATACCTTGTATTGTTATCTTTTGTCGACAAAAACTTACCCAATATGTTTACTCCTAACACCTTTAATGATGGATCTGAGTTGATTGCAAAAATAGTGCGAACACATTCATACAAAATTGCGTTGGCTGCATTTTTACCAGTTTCAAGGTTAGAGGCCACTTGAGTTAAAATGTCATTGACCTGTTCCATGTAATTTGATGCTCTTTGGTCGATAGCCAAATCTCTCAAAGTGTGCAACAAACTAACTTGTAAAAATGGATCTGTGACACCACCAATGTCGTAATCTGGCATGTAACCACTGGTTGTAATTCTTTTCAAATGTCCAATAATCTTGGGGATAGTCTTGATTAAGTCTGGCTTAAATTCATCGATCTTGAATAATGATTGAATCAATTTCAATGTCGCCAATAACGACCCTGGAGACTTCTCATTGATGAGCACATCAATCTTTGGCAAGAAAAATTCCCCCAAATCGGGGTCTTTCTCTATTAATTTTGCTGCCACAATACCTGCCTTTTTCCGCAAGTACATATTATTAGAGGTAATCAATTTTTCAACATTTTGGTACAAATCTCGGGCCAATTCGGGGGATGCAACGTTCCCCAAACAGCACAATGCAAGACCCACGATGAACGGGTTAGGATGTTGCATGTCATTGTCAAGAGAGTTGGTCAATAATGTAAGCACTTCTTGGTTTTCGTCCAAAATCAACATGGTCGCAAGATAACCCAATCTTTTATCAGCAAATCTTTGTGATGCCAACAACTTGATACATTCAACCTGACCAAAATGTGTTTTTTCACCCATGATGTAAAGGTACAATAACTTTGAAATATTGATCCGTCTAGTAGTCTGATCCAACGAGGCATCACGAAAAGACGTCCGAATCGCAGCAGACTCCTTCTGAATTACTTTACGTTCATCAGCAATGGTCTTTGCTTTTCTAATCGCTTTAATGAACGACTTCAATGACGCCATAGCTGCTATGTTGAAATACCTTGTTTATTTACTAAAATGCTCGTTACTACGTAGCGAAGTATAGCGAAATTAGTGTGCGTGCGGAGGCGAAGTTTCCACAAGTAATGTTGCACTGAAGTGAATGACCCCAGGAAACTTCCAACTAGTAAGCATATAGAAGTGGTATACGATGATGTTTCTTGCGATTCATCAGATAATATCTCGCAAGATATGAAATTTCTTGAAGTAAATTGAAGCAAATTAAGTTCTTCTCCCCGAAGTTAAACTGGGTCGCGGTAAATGGCAGCGCGGAACGATTAGTGATGTCATCTCATCTCTCTGACCACTACAACTGAATAAGCTCACACCATCAATGAGCCTGTTAGAGCCAGCAACATCAGCTTCAGTGAGACTAAATACTTCCAAGGGTCCAATAACCATAGAGCTTTGGGCAAAGGAAGCTCCCGTGATATGTCGACGGTTCCTCCAGAATTGTTTGGACGACAAATACAATGGTCGAAAGTTTACGAAAATCATTAAAGACTACTTGGTGCAAATAGAGACAATAACTGATCCAGTACAGTATGATTTAAACGATGAATTCAACTCGCGTATACGATTCAATCAAAAAGGATTGTTAGCTGGGATCAAAGAGGACGAGTCCGTGAAACACAAACATAGTGTGGATTCGTGGTTCATTACAGTAACCCCAACACCAGAATTCAACTTGAAGTACAATGTTTTTGGGAAACTAGTCGGTGAATCTATTTACAATGTCTTGAAGATTAACCACGACAATATGGATTCCGATGGAAACCCATTGTTCCCTTCTGTTATCAATTCAATTGATATTATAGAACCATATTTCACGGACCTTGAGAAATCAACCGTAGCAGAAGTGCTGCAACCACCTAAAAAGAAAATAAAGTCAAAAAAGCAAAAGATAAAGCTACTGTATGATGAAGAGGAAGGAGAAGACCAAGATCAGGATAAATCATTCAAAATGCGTTCTGCTCATGATCTATTGAAAGATAAAAAACTATCTAATAGAATAATCGAAAACCAATCGAAATCCGTCACATCAAAAGAACAGCCATCTCAACCCACACGAACAACGACTGTTGGCGAACACAAGGAAGAAAACAATGAAGGAGCCAAAACTGATTTAGAGTCTACTCAAGAACCAGTCACAAATCTGATTGACCAGCACTGCAAACATCGACTTGAACGAGATCCTACTATTGATTCTGATTTTGACCCTAATCTTGACTTCTCTGATATTGAATTCGATGTCAACGAAATACATTCCCATAAATTTATCGCTACAAATTAGTCGTTCACATATATATTCCAATTCCTATAGAATATCTAAAATCCAACCCAAAGTTACCCATATATAAGGTAATAAATAAAATGAAATGAAAAAACAAATGTAAAATATAATGATAGTGGTACCATTCTGTTCTATGTTTTCTGTATGATGTCAGTGACAATCATTCGTATTCTGAATCCTTGTCACCCCAGGTCGATGTAAATCCTGGAATGTCGTCATGCGAATTACGCATCTTTTGAAGTTCTTCGTCAATTTCTTCTGGCGTTGCTGTAGAATAATCAAACTCCTGGTTTAACCATGGGTGGCTCAATAACGAACCAGCATCAAAACGGTCATCCAACAGATATTTCAAACATTTTTTGATCAAATCGGCCATTAACTTGACTTCTGGACCTTTCGGAAACTTGTATTTGTCGACCAATACGTCTTCCAAACTCCAGAACCTCAAATTGTCAATCTTCTTCAAGACCATATTGTTATTTTGATCAATCTTGAAATATTTCGGTGTTAATCTACAGTTGAGCAAAAACTCATCAGGAGGGAATTCTCCTAACAATTCGATTATTTGTGCTAAATGGTCGTCATCCTTTGAGAACGAAGTACCATCGTGCGGGTCAAAAAGATAATCTCCGGTGATCAACTCGAAAATTATGCACCCAACACTCCACAAATCTGTGGAAGCTCCCCATGTTTTGTGTTGCAAAATGATTTCTGGTGATCTGTATTGACGTGTTTGGATTTGGTTTGTAAAATGAATGTGCGAGTAAGTTGCATTCCCAAGGTCTGCAATTTTAATACCAATGTTTTCTTTAATCTTTTCAATTCCGCATAATGGTTTCGAACACGAAATTGGACATCTAGATGATGTAGATGATGCCGATGATGTGGATGAAGTTGTCGAGGATGATGTTAATTTTGCGAGTAATTGTTTTGACGAACATCCATAATCTTGCTCAATCAACGTCTCAGGGCATTCCAAGTTAACTAAAATGTTTTCTGGTTTTAGATCAGTATGGATAACACCACAATGGTGCATGTAATCCAATCCTGATAATAATTGACGAACAATTGGTTTCACCAATGATAATGGAACTCCCAGTACTTGTGGAGTCATAGGATTTGACAACGCGCTCGAAGATGATGCTGCTTCAATTGATTTTTGCTTGTACTTGTACAACAAGTTCAACATATTTTCACCTAACAATTCAAAAACCATGCAAATGTGGTTACCATTAGGTCCAGTAATTTCAAAGTCATCAACTAACTTCATCACATTATCATAGCCATGGTGACTGCTTGGAGAGTCTTTGAAATATTTTTTCAATTGACTTGTTAAATGGTTTGATTCCAATGGGTATTGTAATGAATGCAAAATTTTGATTTCATCTTCGGCTGCTTCCAAATAATTTTGATTGGATTTGACAAATTTGATTGCTACATATTTGTCAGTATTAAGTGCACGGGCCAACCAAACAGTGGAGAAATGACCCCAACCCAATTTTCTAATAATCAAGTAATTGACGTTCGATTTTGACGATTGGTAAATTTCACCCTTGTTGACTCTATGATAACCACCAATCCTATAATCCAGTTGTGATTCCTCTTGATTTGGATCGAAATGTTCATCCTCTTCGAGAAGGGAATTGATCGTGTCATCATTGGTGGCATCGTCCAGACTATTTTGATTAAAATCAGAAAGTTGCGAGTGTGGCTTTACAAACCATTTTTGAAAGTTATTGAAGAATTTCGATTGTTTTTCTTCGTCATAGGTCATTTCCGAGTTTGGTAAACTAACGCATTCAGCCACTAATCCTGCGTTGTCATTTGGCTCAGTACCATCTTCAGTAGACCTGATGATGGTTATATGATTACAATTGTCAGTAATGGATGGAACATGACCCGTGTGTTTTGGTAAAATTGGTGTGCTATCAGCCAAAGTATCAATTGGGGAAATTGGTGATAATGATGAAGAATTAACGGATTTTTCAGTGGTATAGTTTGAAAAAAACGAATAATTCAAGTTTTGGAGATTCGAGTTGCACGAATTATTTCTTGAGAATAGTGTGAAACCAGGAGATGTGTTATTGGCATTTTCCGAAGGCGAAATATTTGCAAGTGCCGGACGGCTAGCACTTGGTTCAAGCTGGCCATTTTTCGACTGTTTCAAGAACGGATTCGTCAAATTGATTTTAGGAAAGTGGTTTTCGTCGACTCTTTCTGTTGGTTCGGCGGTCGATTTCTTATCACCACTTAATCTCCGTAAAATGTTGAAAACACTAAATCTCCTATCCTTTTTAGGTTCATCAAGTTTCTCTCGGTTCACTAGAAGCATGGTGAATCATAGACTGACTAGTCGTGTAACAAATAGTGGAATATATCTAACGGAAAACAGTTTTAACGAAGCGATAGCGGGTTTGTTGCAGTTGAAACAAAGCAGTTTCAGATACAAGGCTAGGTAGAAACTCGGGAAACCGGCGAATATGCTGGTAAGGAAGTGGTAATGAAAACTAGAAACTAGTCTGGAGGTGACGAGTCCACAAATGGGAAAATGGACTATTTTCTAAGCAGAACGGAACAATCCACAAAAACAAGATATCGGCGGAACAAAGCTAGTATTTGGAGTAGCTTTTGCACCACAGAAGAATCACACACGCGCTGCAACAAGTATAGCAGGATCGTGGGGCCTACACAAGTATCAAGTAACAGTTGCCGTGGACGGGAGAGCAAACAGTATCGATAACGAAGCCAGAAGTATGTCCTGGTGTAGTATACAACACAATAAGTTGCAACGAGGAAGTCTAGTAATAAATAAATATAAACACAAACGACGCCGAAACCTTCCGTCAATTCATGTACAATTAATCATATATATATAGTAGGCTACATTTTTCCATTATGGAGGAGGGGTCGTGATAACCCAGTAGAAGCGATGCCGATCGAAGTTCGGTACCGGAACAACCACAATTTTTCCACATTGCGAACTTTTTCAACCTACCAAGACATATTTCGACCACATCTGTGTGTGGGGAGTCTATAGTATCCAACAAACCTCTCCTTATCCCTATCCCTACCAGGTTGTACTCAAATACGGGTCTGGTTGTTTTGAGTCGTTATTAT
>ERZ778017.3641-NODE-3641-length-10721-cov-3.661260_pt1 | contig 10721 bp, 9 predicted proteins | sample MGYA00375747_ERZ778017 | MGnify/ENA primary metagenome ERZ778017 (study PRJEB29350, sample SAMN05509838) | bioreactor metagenome | biome: bioreactor; material: wastewater | place: South Africa: University of Cape Town | collected 2014-03-17 ... | reverse complement strand
CTCGACGAGCCCCTGACCGGCCTCAACCAGACGGAAGTCGCCGACACGCTGACCGTGCTCGAGCGCATCCGCGACGAATTCGCCTGTTCGATCCTGCTCGTGGAGCACAACATGAAGGCGGTGATGAAGGTCTGCGACCGGATCGTCGTGCTGCATCACGGCCAGCATCTCGCCAGCGGCACGCCGGCTGAAATCCGCAACGACCGCAAGGTCGTCGAGGCCTATCTGGGGCACCGTCATGACAGCTGAGGCCATCCCACTCGCCGTGGCCGGGCTCAGCGCCAGTTACGGCGTCGTGCCGGCGCTGCACGATGTCGACCTGAGCGTGCGCAGCGGCCAGATCGTCACCCTGATCGGCGCCAACGGCGCCGGCAAGTCGACGCTGATCAAGGCGGTCTGCGGCCTGGTGCGTCCCGCCTCCGGCACGGTGCGCCTGTTCGGCGAGGAGGTCACCGGCATGTCGCCGGACCGCCTGGTGCGCAAGGGCCTGTCGGTCGTGCCGGAAGGCCGGCGCCTGTTCGGGGAAATGACCCTGCTGGAGAATCTCGAGCTTGGCGCCTTTGCCCGCAACGATCAGGCCGCCGTCAGGCGCGATCTCGACAAGGTGCTCGACCTCTTCCCCGAATTGCGCGACCGGCTCTCGACCGCCGCCGGCACGTTCAGCGGCGGCCAGCAGCAGATGATCGCGGTGGCGCGCGCGCTGATGAGCGCGCCCCGCCTCCTGTTGCTCGACGAGCCGACGATCGGCCTCGCGCCGGCCATCGTCGACCGCATCGCCGAACTGATCACCCACATTGCCGGTACGGGCGTCAATATCCTGCTCGTCGAGCAGAACGCCGAGACCGCGCTCGCCGTCGCCGATTACGCTTACATCCTGGAAGGCGGCGCCATCGTTGCCCACGATGGCGCGCGCGTGCTGGCGAACAGTCCCGAAATCCAGCGGGCCTATCTGGGGATCTGAGCATGGCACTCGACAAGGACAATATCTGGCAACCGACCGCGACCTATCGGGAGCACGCTCAGGTCACCGCACTGGCCAGGCGCCTCGGCGTCGCCGATTTCGATGCGCTCTACGACCTGTCGCTCAGCGATCCCGATGCCTACTGGCGCGAGGTCGTCGATTTCTGCGGCGTGCGCTGGAGCCGCGACTACACGCAATATTGCGATCTGTCGCGCGGCGCTCCGTTCCCGTCATGGTTCGTCGGCGGCGAGTTGAACTGGGTCGACATGATCCTCGACAATGCCGAGGCGGCCGACCGCGTGGCGATCGTCGCCGAGCGCGAGGACGGCACGGCGCGCAGCGTCACCTATCGCGAGCTGGCCGCCGAGGTGCGCGCCTTCGCTGCCGGCCTGCTCGCCAGCGGGCTGAAGCGCGGCGACCGCATCGGGCTCCTGATGGAGAACGGCATCGAGGCCTCGGTCTCGCTGCTGGCCGTGTCCTATATCGGCGCGATCGTCGTGCCGCTGTTCAGCGGCTTCGGGCTCGATGCCATCACGGCGCGCCTCAGCCCGTGCGGCGCGCGCGCCCTCATTGCCACGTCCGGCTTCCAGCGTCGCGGGCGCTTCCTGTCGACGCGCGACACCATCGCCGCCGTGCGCCGCGATTTTCCCGCGCTGGAAACGGTCATCCTCAAGCGCTCGCCGGAGGACCCCGATGCCGGCGATGACTGGCCCGGCACGCTCGACTGGTATGGGCTCCTCAAGCCGGCCGGGCACGCGCCGCCCTCGGCGCGCATGGCACCGAACGATCCCTTCATGGTGATCTTCACCTCGGGCACCACCGGCAAGCCCAAGGGCGCCGTGCATGTCCATGGCGGTTTCCCGATCAAGATCGCCCATGACGCCGCGATCCATTTCGACGTCGCGCCCGGTGACGTGTTCTGCTGGCCGGCCGATATGGGCTGGATCGCCGGATCGCTGATCCTGGGCTCGGCCCTGCTGCGCGGCGCGACGCTGGTCTGCTACGATGGCGCGCCGAACTATCCCGATTATGGGCGCATGGCGCGGCTGATCGAACGCTATCGCGTGACCCATTTCGGCTCGGCGCCGACGTTGATCCGTGGCCTGTCGACCAACGAGGCCGAGAGCACGAGCGCCGATCTGTCCTCGCTGAAGATCCTCATCACCGCCGGAGAAAGCATCGCGCCCGAGCATTTCGTCTGGTTCGAGCGCCATTTCGGGCGCGGGGAATGCCCGCTGATCAACTATACCGGCGGCACCGAGGTCTCGGGCGGACTGCTGTCCAGTGTCGTCGTCAAGCCGATCGTGCCGGCAGGCTTCAATGTGCGCTCGCCGGGGGTCGCCTGCGACGTCGTCGATCCGGCCGGCAAGCCGCTCACCGGCGCCATCGGCGAACTGGCGATCCGCGCGCCCTTCGTCGGCATGACCGCCAGCTTCTGGCACGATGACGCGCGCTATCTCGACACTTACTGGCACACGGTTCCCGGCCTGTGGATCCATGGCGACCTCGCCATGCGTACCGAGGCCGGGCATTATTTCCTGCTTGGCCGCTCCGACGACACCATCAAGGTCGCCGGCAAGCGCGTCGGCCCGGCCGAGGTCGAGGAAATCCTCGTCGAGATCGACGGTGTCGTGGAGGCAGCCGTCATCGGCGCGGATGACGCGGTCAAGGGCCAGGCGCTCGTCGCCTTCCTGACCTGCGAAGGTGCTGCCGAGGACATCCGCACCATTGCCGCCAAGCGCATCCAGGAGCGCCTCGGCCGCCCGTTCGCGCCGCGCGCCGTCTTCGTCGTCTCGCAACTGCCTAAGACGCGCAGTTCCAAGATCATGCGCTGCGTCATCCGCAGCATCTATTCCGGCGCACCGGCAGGCGATCTCACCTCGCTCGTCAATCCGGAAGCGATCGCCGAAATCGAGCATATCGTCAGGCAGGCATAGGAGGCCGGCACCATGGACCTGAAACTGCGCGGCAAGAAAGTCCTGATCACCGGCGCCTCGCAGGGCATCGGCGCCGGCCTGGCGGAGGTCTTCGCCGAGGAAGGCTGCAATCTCCACCTCGTGGCGCGCTCCGGCGCCAAGCTCGAGGCTCTGGCGGAACGGTTGCGCCGGCAGCACGCCATCGAAGTCGTCGTTCAAGAGCAGGACATCGCACTTGCCGGCGCGGCCGAGGCGATCGGCACTGCTGCCGGGCACATCGACATCCTGGTCAACAATGCCGGCGCGATCCCGGGCGGCGACCTGTGGCAGGTCGATGCGAAAAACTGGCGCAAGGGCTGGGAGGTCAAGGTCTTCGGCTATATCGACCTGTGCCGCAGCGTCTACGCCGCGATGAAGGCGGCCGGTGGCGGCGTGATCCTGAACAATATCGGCAATGGCGGCGAGAATTTCGACTTTCGCTATATTGCCGGCTCGACCGGCAACGCCGCGCTGATGGCCTTCACCCGCGCGCTTGGCGGCCGCAGCCTCGATGACGGCATCCGCGTGCTCGGCGTCAACCCCGGTCCGGTCGCGACCGACCGCATCATGAAGATCATGAAGAGCCGCGCCGTCGAGCAATGGAACGACGAGAGCCGCTACACCGAGCTTCTGGGCGCCTATCCGCTCGGCCGTGCCGCGGAAGTGCGTGAGGTCGCCGATCTGTTCGCGTTCCTTGCCTCCCCCCGGTCCTCCTACACGTCCGGGACCATCGTCACCATCGATGGCGGCCTGACCTCGCGCCGTTCGATCTGACCGCAGCGATCCGCCGGAGACATCATGACCCTCGACGCCTATGCCGCCTTTCCATCGATCCTGTGCGACCGGCCGGTCGATGGCGTGCTGCGGCTGACCCTCAACCGGCCGGAGCGCCTGAATGCGCTCGATGCCGATGGCCATCGCGAGCTGGCCGATATCTGGCGCGTCATCGATCGCGACAAGGAAACGCGCGCCGTGCTGCTCTGCGCCAAGGGCAAGGCGTTCTCGGCCGGTGGCGATTTCGCTGTCGTCGACAAGCTGACCCAGAGCTTCGAGGAGCGCGCCAACATGTGGCGCGAGGCGCGCGACCTCGTCTACAACATCATCAACTGCTCGAAACCGATCGTGTCGGCGATCCAGGGCTCCGCCGTCGGCGCAGGGCTGGCGGCCGCGCTCGTCGCCGATATCCCGATCGCCGCCAGGACCGCCAAGCTCGTCGATGGCCATGTCAGGCTCGCGGTCGCGGCCGGCGACCATGCCGCGATCATCTGGCCGCTGCTCTGCGGCATGGCCAAGGCCAAGTACCATCTGCTGCTGAACGAGCCGGTCACCGGCGAGACGGCCGAACGGATCGGGCTCGTGGCGCTGGCGGTCGATGAGGCCGAGCTTCAGGACAAGGCGCTCGGCGTCGCGACGCGCCTTGCCCACGGCGCGCCTACCGCGATCCAGTGGACGAAATACGCGCTCAACAACTGGCTGCGCATGGCGGGGCCGACCTTCGACGCATCGCTTGCCCTCGAGATGCTTGGCTTCTCGGGGCCGGAACCCGTCGAAGGCCTGGCCTCGTTTCGGGAAAGGCGTGCGCCGGATTTCCCGGGAAAGGCTTCGTACTGATCCGATGACCGCTGACCGCTATCAACGTTTGCTGAGCCCGCTCGCTCTCGGGCCCGTCACACTGCGCAACCGCATCGCCATGATGCCGCATGCCGTCATGTTCGGGGCAGGCTACGGCTCGGCGGTCGAGCGCACCATCGCCTACCATGTCGAGCGCGCCAGGGGCGGCGCCGGGCTCATCGTCATGTCGAACTTCCTGATGCCGGATTCCTGGCGCAGGCTCGGCGCCTGGGGCGACGCGCTCGAGACGACGCCGCTCGGCGGGCTCGACCTTGCCAATGACCGCAGCCTTCAGCCGCATTACCGCCGCATGATCGAGGCGATCAGGGCGGAAGGCGCCTGTTTCGTGTCGCAACTCAATGCGAGCGGCCGCCAGCTCCGCTCGCCCGGCACGACGCAGTTCGGCATTCCGCTCTTTGCGCCGTCGCCGCTGCCTTGCCCGCGCACGGGCGAGATTCCGCGCGAAATGACCATTGGCGACATCGACGAATACGTCGCCACCATGGTCGATGCCGCGCGCAACATGCAGGAGGCCGGCGCCAACGGCGTCGAACTCTTCGCGGCGCAGGGCTACCTGCTGCACGAGTTCCTGTCGCCCGCCACCAACCTGCGCTCGGACCGTTATGGCGGCACGCTCGAAAACCGCATGCGCTTCCTCCTCGATACGCTGCGCGCCATCCGCAAGGCAGCCGGCGACGGCTTCCTGATCGGCGTCCGCATGAACGGCGCCGACGGCGTGGTCGGCGGCCTGGAGATCGCCGACTCGGTCGAGATCGCCACGCGCCTGCGCGCCGAGGGCGCGCATTATCTCAATGTCAGCGGCCTGACCTCGTTGCATTATCCCGGCTGGATCGCCGATATCACCGCGCCCGAGGCGCAGTTCGCCGATGATGCCGGGCTGATCCGCGCGGCGGTTGCCGGCCTGCCGGTCTGCGTCAGTTCGCGCATCGCCACGCCCGAGGATGCCGAAGCCGTGCTCGCGGCCGGCCAAGCCGATTTCATCGGCATGGCGCGCGCCCTCATCTCCGATCCGGAACTGCCGAACAAGGCGGCGCGTGGCGACCGCGTCGGCATCCGGGTCTGCACCTATTCGAACCAGTCCTGCATCGTCGGCCTCGATCGTGGGCGCGGCGTCGGCTGCATCCATAACGCGGCGGTCGGGCGCGAGGCCCAGCTTGGCGCGGGCAAGATGCGCGCCGCGCCGCATGCGAAGCGCGTCGCCGTGGTCGGCGGCGGGCCGGCTGGTTTAGCGGCGGCGCGCGTCGCCACCGAGCGCGGCCATCACGTCACGCTGTTCGAGCAGGCCGAGGCGCTCGGCGGCCAGAACCTGATGACGTCCTCGGTCGTGTCGCGCCGTGGCTTTGCCGAGATCCACCGCTGGCAGATCGAGATGCTGCATCGTGGCGGCGTCGATATCCGTCTCGGCGCGATGGCCGATCGCACCACGCTCGTCGGGCAGGATTTCGAGGCGGTCGTCATCGCCACCGGCTCGCTGCCGCGCAAGGATGGCTACACCTCGCTGCGGCCTGACGTGCCCGAGATCCCGAGTGCCGGCGCCGATCGTGTCGTCACCGTGTGGGATGCCTTCCAGCGCCCCGACCTGTTCTCCCGGCCGGTGATCGTCATCGAGGACGACCCGCATCTCTCGGGCACTGCGGCGGCGGAGAAGCTGGCCGAGCGCGGCATCGCCGTCACCATCGTCACGCCGCACATGCATGCCGGCGCCAACCTGCCGGTGCACCATGCGCCGGCGCTCTATCGCCGCCTGTCCTCGCTCGGCATCGCCGTGGTGACGGCGACTTTCGTGGTCGGCATCGAGCCGGCGGCGCTCATGTGCGAGGACCGTTTCAGCGGCCGCCGCCGGACCATCGACCATGACGGCCCGGTGGTGCTCGCCATGGGCAACCGCGCCAACGACACGCTGGTGCAGGAACTGGATGGCAGCGGGCTCGATGTGCTGGTGGTTGGCGATGCGTTCGCGCCGCGCCAGGTCGATGCGGCGATCATCGATGGTGAGCGCGCTGGCTGGATGATCTGAACGGGAGGTCGAATTGGCGAGACTTGACGGCAAGGTAGCCTTCATCACCGGCGCGGCCGGCGGCATCGGGCGCGCGATCTGCGCGCGTTACATCGAGGAAGGCGCGCAGATCGCTGCCGCCGATATCCAGGCGGAGGCCGTGGCGGAATGCCTGGCGGAAGCCTCGGCCGGCGAGCGCGGGCTGGCGCTTGCCTGCGACATTACCGATCCCGCGAGCGTCAGGCGCGCCATCGCCGACACGGTCGCGCGCTACGGGCGCCTCGATATTCTGTGCAACGTGGCCGGAGGGTCGAGCGCCGCCGATGCGCGCGTCACCGAAGCGCCCGACGAGGAGTTCTGGCGCGTCATCAAGCTCGATCTCTACGGCACCTTCCTGTGCTGCAAGCACGCCATTCCCGAGATCGCCAGATCCGGCGGCGGCGCGATCGTCAACATGGCGTCCATGGTGGCTCTGATGGCGTTGACGGAGCGCGATTGCTACACCGCCGCCAAGGGCGGCGTGGCATCGATGACCCGCTCGATGGCGGTGGAATACGCGCCCGACAACATCCGCGTGAACGCCATCGCGCCGGGCCTCGTGCTGACGCCGCGCGTCGAGGGCCTGTTGAGTGAGCGCGACGAGTTGCGCCGGCTCGCCGCCCAGCACCTGCTCGGGCCATGCCGGCCGCTCGATATCGCCGAGATGGCGGTCTATCTCGGCTCCGGCGAATCCCGCGTCGTGACCGGCCAGGTCCTGTCGGTCGATAGCGGCGTGACGATCTATTGAGGTGATGCCATGACGATCCGGAAAGTTGCCGTCATCGGGGTTGGTGCCATGGGCGCCCCCATGGCCATGAACATCCACAAGGCCGGTTTTGAGCTCACCGTCTGCGACCCAAGCGATGCGGCCTGGGCGCCCTTCGCGGCCCTCGGCGCCCGCCGGGCGCTGCGCGCCGCCGATTGCGCCGATTGCGATGCCGTCATCGTGCTGGTGGCGACGCCCGATCAGGCGCGCGCCGTCGTGCTGGGCGATGACGGCTTGCGCTCCGGCCTCGCCGGCCGGACGCCGAGGCTCGCGATCATGGGCACCATCGCGCCGCAAGCCGTGCGCGACCTGCAGCGCGAGCTTGAGGCCGTGCATGTCCGCGTCGTCGATGCGCCGATCAGCGGCGGCGTCGTCAAGGCGCGCGAGGGCACGCTGACCATCATCATGGGCGGCGAGCGCCAGGATTGCGACGCGTTGCGCCCGCTGATGGCGGCGATGGGCAGCACGATCTTCCATTGCGGCGGGCTGGGCACGGGGCAGGCCACCAAGATCGTCAACAATCTTGTCGGCATCACCACGCTGATGATCGCGGCGGAAGCCTACCGCATCGCGCTCGACAACGGCCTTGTGCTTGCCGATGCCATGCCGGTTTTCGAGGAGAGCACCGGGCGCAACTTCTTTACCGCCAGGGCCGGCGACGCGCCGGAGGCCTATGCCGCCTGGGCGCGCACCCGCGCCGGTTTCGAATCCCTGCAAGCGATCCTGCGCAAGGATATCGACCTCGCCCTGTCGATCGGTGACAAGTCCGGCCCGCTGCCGATGACGCGCGGGCTTCGCGCCGTGCTTGGCGGCGTCGGCGACGAGACCTTCGAGAACTGGAGCGCGGTTGCCGCCATCGCCCCTGAAGCGCCCTGAGGGGCGCGCCCGCCCGGCCGTCCGGTACGACGAGAAGGTGGTGCATTTGCCGTGGCCGTTCGGCTCCATCACGCGAATGGAGCGCCATGACGATCATGGCCAAAACCTTCACCGCACCGCTATGTGCCGACGCGCCGGGGCCTCTCGAACGCGTGGAGCGCGCGGCTCCTTCACCTGGAGCAAAATAGAATTATACGGAGTCATTCGACTCCGTATAATTCTATGAATTTGCTTGGCAATTTTAACATGGAGCAGGTTCGCGACAGACGAACTCGCTCTAGGTCCGGCTTGTGGTCACGGCGCCGCACGCGGGTATGAGCCCTTAGATCGCGCGTTCGTTGTTTTCTCCCAGCGATTCTTGTCTATGGCTGCCCGGCGCGGTGCGGGCTTTCGGTTCGCGGCACATGCTCGGCCTCGATGCGCCGCCAGGCGGCGAGATCGACGGCCTTGTCGAGCGTGTCGCGGGCGCTTTTTGCGGCGGCGAAGGGGGCGAGCGGCGTGGTTCCCGCGCCATGCGCCTGCAAGGCGTCCAGCCCATCGTGCATCGCGGCGATGGCGCGCAACAGCAGGCTGACCGGAAACGACACCTGGTTGAAGCCCATCTCGCCGAGCACGGCCGGGGTGAGCCACGGCGTATCGCCGCCCTCGAACATCGCGGCCGAGAGCAGCGTGCCCTTGAACCGGCATCCGACCGTCTCGTAATCCTGCTCGGTGCGCAGCCCGGCGATGAACAATCCGTCGGCGCCGAGCGCCAGGAACCGATCCGCCCGACGCAGCGCCGCGTCGAGCCCGAGCGCGCCATAGGCGTCGGTGCGGCCGATCACCAGCGTTTCGCGGCTGGCGCGCGCCGCCAGCGCCGCCTTGAGCTTGGCCTCGATCACCGCTTCGTCGGCAACCGCCGCCGCCTTGTCGGCGCGCTGCTGCTTGCGGTCGCGGTCCTGATCCTCGATCAGGAAACCGCCGACGCCGATCTCCTCATAGGCGCGCACGGTGCGGTACACGCTCTTGACGTCGCCATAGCCGTCATCGGCATCGGCCATGAACGGCAGGCGCGACGCGCGTGCGATATCGCGGATGCCGTCGACCATGTCGGCGACGCCGATCAGGCCGATATCGGGCAGGGCGTGCCGCGCCGCGAGCAGCGCCGAGCCGCCGATATTGAAGGACTTGAAGCCGGCGAGCTCGATCAGGCGTGCCGAGAGCGCGTCATGCGCCAGCGGCGACAGCAGTGGCTGCTGCGCCGCGAGGGCTTCGCGCATGGTGGTGCGGCGCATAGTCATGCCTTTCGTGCCAGTGGCGCATGCAGCCAGGGCCGCTCGGCCAGGCCGGCGCTGTGGAACGCTGCGATCTCGGCGCGATGCGCCAGCGTCATGTCGATCTCGTCGTCGCCGCGCAGCAAGGCGTCGCGGCGCGCGGGCGCCATCTCGAACGTGACACGCTCGCCGCCGGGATGCGTGACATGGCCGCTCGCGAGATCGACCGCGAAGATCGGCGCCGGACTGGCTGTCCCGGCCAGCGCGGCGAGGCGCGCCAGCTTCTCGGGCGCGACCTTGCCGGCAAGCAGCCCGTTGCGGAAGGCGTTCTCGTAGAAGATGTCGGCGAAGCTCGGCGCGAACACGCAGCGCATGCCGAACTGCTTCAGCGCCCATGCGGCCGCCTCGCGCGACGAGCCGCAGCCGAAATTCTCACCGGCGAACAATATCTCCGCCTCGCGGAACGGCGGCTGGTTCAGCACGAAATCCGGCTTTTCGTTGCCGGCATCGTCATAGCGCAGCATGCCGAACAGCCCCTTGCCGAGATCGGCGTTTGCCGTGCGCAGATAAGCGGCCGGGATGATGGCATCGGTGTTGATATTGGGCGCCGGCATCGCCGCAGCGATGCCGCTGAAATTCCGGAATGGCTGTTTCATGGCTGGTCCGCCTTGCGGATGTCGGTGATATGGCCGGCGATCGCCGCCGCGGCGACCATGGCGGGGGTTGCCAAATGCGTGCGGCTCTTCGGCCCCTGCCGGCCCTCGAAATTGCGGTTCGAGGTGGCGATGGCGCGCCTTCCCGGCGGCACGATATCCTCGTTGATGCTGACGCACATCGAGCAGCCCGCATCGCGCCATTCGAAGCCGGCGGCGCGGAAAATCTCGTGCAGGCCCTTGGCCTCGGCGGCGCGTTTCACGCTCATCGAGCCCGGAACCACCATGGCGCGCACTCCCGGCGCCACCTTGCGCCCGCGGGCGACGGCCGCCGCCGCCTCGAGGTCCGACAGCCGGGCATTGGTGCAGGAGCCGATGAAGGCGACGTCGATCGGCAGCCCCTCGAGCGGCATGCCCGGCTCGATGCCCATATAGGCCATGGCGGCGGCGGCCATCTCGCGGCGCGCGGCGTCGGGGAAGCTGGCGATGTCCGGCACGCGGTCGTCGACGCCGATGACATCCTGCTGCGTCGTGCCCCAGGTGACCTGCGGCGCGATGCGGCTGCAATCGACGACGCAGTCCTTGTCGAA
>ERZ778017.3640-NODE-3640-length-10723-cov-5.063180_pt1 | contig 10723 bp, 4 predicted proteins | sample MGYA00375747_ERZ778017 | MGnify/ENA primary metagenome ERZ778017 (study PRJEB29350, sample SAMN05509838) | bioreactor metagenome | biome: bioreactor; material: wastewater | place: South Africa: University of Cape Town | collected 2014-03-17 ... | reverse complement strand
CAGTGAACTTTAAGAACATTTTGTTGGGGGCTGCCCTTAACATGGCTGAGGTCACTACCTTGGGTCAACCATTGGAGGTCACCAAGACTACCATGGCTGCCAACCGTGATTTCTCCATGCCACAAGCCATTCGCCACATTTGGTCTCGTGGTGGGATCTCTGGGTTCTACCAAGGGTTGATTCCTTGGGCTTGGATTGAAGCTTCCACCAAGGGTGCTGTTTTACTTTTCGTTTCTGCCGAGGCTGAATATCAATTCAAACGTTTAGGTGGATCCAATTTCGTAGCTGGTATGATGGGAGGTGTTTCTGGTGGTTTAGCTCAAGCTTACTTGACCATGGGTTTCTGTACTTGTATGAAGACTGTGGAAATTACTCGTCAAAAGCAAGCTCACATTGCTGGTGCTCCACAACAAACCAGTTTCCAAGTGTTTAAGGAAATCTACGCAAGAGAAGGTATTAGAGGTATCAATAAAGGGGTCAATGCCGTTGCTATTAGACAAATGACCAACTGGGGTTCTAGATTTGGTCTTTCCAGATTAGCCGAAGAAGGTATCAGAGGTCTTACCGGTAAAGGTGAAAATGACAAATTATCTGCTATTGAAAAGATTGGATCTTCCGTTATTGGTGGTGGTTTATCTGCCTGGAATCAACCAATTGAAGTTATTAGAGTGGAAATGCAATCTAAAACCTCGGATCCAAACAGACCAAAGAACTTGAGTGTTTTTGGTGCTGCTAAATACATCTACCAAGGAAACGGTATTAAAGGTTTATATAGAGGTGTCACTCCAAGAATTGGTTTGGGTGTTTGGCAAACCGTTTTCATGGTCGCCTTTGGGGATATTTTCAAAAAGTTATTAAACACTGATGGCTCGGGTCACTAGATACACTAGATACAGCTATAAGTTCTAAATTCATTTCATTAAATTCGTTATGCACTGACGACTTTTGCGCCTGAACTTGGGTTTGATTTAGCGAAGTGTATTTTAATTTATTATATATTCAATAATTTACAAGATAGAATAAAATTTGATAAAGTAGACTAAACATTGTATAATCATATAATCTTTGTTAAGGTATATACACTATCTAAATATTGACACAACTAGAACCAAATCTAAGCAAACAAAAAGAGTTCATGGTTTTCGTCATATCTTAAACCTTGTACAGGAGTCTCTTTACAGATTTGATCAATTTCGTTCAAATCGTTGTCAGTCAACTCAATGATACTTCCCAAACTCTTGGTAAGTTTCTCTTTAGTAGAACCAGATGGGATTGGAAGAATCTTAGGGATGTTGTTGATTCCCTTAAATGATTTTCTTCCCGAAACCGCAATGATCCAAGACAAGGACAATGATTCTAATGAGGTGTTTTTCTTTTCATGAGCAAATTTATACAAGTTCTTCACCAAGATTATATTGTTTTTGTAAGCTTCTGGCTGGAACTTACCCGAATGCTTTCTCATATCACCTTCAGGTATGTCTGATAACCAGGTATCAGCATGCTCAACAGTATAATCAGTTAAGTAACCTCTACTTAAGGGAGAATAGGCAACAATATCAATATTGTGCTTTGCTAACTCTTCCAAAACACCATTTTCAAGAATATCTTGACACAACAAAGAAAATTCTACCTCAACACAAGAGATTGGTGCAACACTGATTGCTTTCTGGATGGATGAAACGCCCACTTCCGTCAAGGAAATCCCATCGATTTTGCCCGCCTTCACGTACTCGTTGATATATCCAATTGTTTTGTCATACGGAACTTTTCTGTCCACTCTGGAAATTTCAAAGAGTAACTTAGGTCTTTTCAATTTATCGTCAGGGAAATATCTGATAATGTTTTCAATCGATTTGGCAATGTTTTCTTTAGATCCGTCCGGTTCGTAGTTCTCAACAAGACCACCTTTAATCGAGATGATTAATTCACGATTTTGTTCCGCAGTGTTTGTGTCGACAAATGCTTTAAGCAACTTCAAGTTAGCGTCATCAGGACCATAAAATTCACCACCATTGATAAACTTAACATCGAATTGATCGTGTTCAGTTACAAACTTTACCGTTTCAATTGCGTCTGCCAAGGGTTTAGGAGTATCCGTCCACGTCAAAGACATGGATCCGAAACCGAATTTTCCAGGAATTTCAACTTTTCCAAACATGTTAAATAGCTTAACTCGGACTAATTGTTTACAAGAATTGAGTGTAATACAACAAAGAAATTGACTGTCTTGGTTTGTATTACCCACTATTTATATGGATTTATTTAAACCTCAACTGCACATAAGGTCTTCCCTTCCGAACTGTTGGTAATGTCCGTCTATTCGGTGATTAGTAGTAATATACAGGGATACACCCGAAGATACATATCGGGCTGTTACCAAAAAGACATTTAAGGTAAATGGCAGGATCGGTATAACAAATAGGGTATTTTCGTCAGAACGACAGGGGGCGCCATATGATTATAAACGGAGATAACGGTTTTCAAGCAAGTCGTCTTATTCAGAAAAGACCCACGTGTTAAAAATAAGAGGTGATGTCCCAAATAGTGTTCGGCCGATTGTTTTGAAGCTTTCTAATTTGTAAACTCCGGATATCCCGACAACTCTATGCTCTAACACTCACCATTGAAGTAAGAGCAAAAACAACACCAGAATTTCGATAGTTATGATCCATGTATGAGCTACATTATTTTCAAGTTGTTTCGACCTGCTCCATTTATTCAACACACACGATGCATTAGGACTATCTAACTTCCTACAGGACAGGTTTCGGTGATCGAACTGAGTTGTGTATTAATGCGAGTTGCAACATTGGAAAGCCTTGTGATCACAAGTTGAGTTAGTTGGTGGCGATTAGGCTTTTGGGGTCTGTTGCATATATATGATTAATGTTGGCGATTAGTTAAACTTTGGGCACGCCCCATCTATCGTAACAATATAATCCTGCTATTGTTAACACTAACCCGTATCCCTGTAAACCAGCTATGCTCTTACCTTCAACCACAAACGCAACCACGATAATGATGATCCGTTTCATAATGTTGGCAATGGAATAGTTGATAGGACTCATTAAGCCTAGAATTTGAAATGCTAAAAGTGACTGGACAAAATGAGAAAGCCCATTTAGTATCATCAACAGAAGAACAGAAACGGTCATATCTTTTAAGGAAAACGCTGATAATTCTGAAATTAGATAAATTGGTAATGTAAATACGAACCCGATTAGGGAGCAGTAAAACAAAATTGTAAGTTTTTCCAATTTCTTTTTAGGTTTGTTTTGGGAACCAGGCAATAAGTCTTGTTTTTCGACAGTCAACGTCTTTTTTGAATAGATATTTTGGGATACGAAAATGGCCATAGAAATAAACGCAAACGCGTACCCAGCAGAGTGTTCACTCTTACCCCCTGGTTTGTAACATGTCAACATGATTCCCAAAACCAATGGAGTGAGGGTGAAATATGTAACTTTGGATATCTTCTTATGAAAGAAAACTCGGTAAATGATAACGGTTGCTAAAGGAGCTAATGCCTTGATGGTGTGAACAAAACTAATGGCAATCAAGCTTGTAGCTTTGTGAGATGTCAAGTGGCCGACAAATTGGAAACACCCCATAGGCAAAGTAGTTGAGATAATAAGCTTTGTTGGGACGATAAATCGGCGGACTGAGATATCGTTGGGAACAACCCCAGCAGGGAATGTCTTAATCAATTCTCCCTTATATGATAAAACCGATAGCAAAAGCAAACAAAATAAGCAGTTCAACAAAAATTGAACTTGTGTTAATGTGACAGGATGGCTGAATTGGTTAAGAATCAACTTGGTGGAATTATTCGAGAAGATAGATGCCAAGTACCAGTTGAAGCACAAAATGGAAACCTTCCAGTTGATAGGAGGCAACCATGATGCAAGCAGCGACGACTGCGAATGAGCGTGGGTGTCAATGGGAGAGCTGACTTTACTGATAGGAGGAGACGGCAACTGGAATTGGCTGAACTTTATCGGTTGAGGCTGATACAACTTGGACTTGGCCCCACCTGTAGGAACCCCCAAATGCGATAGATTTGTGGAGGAACTGTTGGGGTTGATGGAACTATTCACGTAGCTGAATTTGTTCATGACTGGCAACAGAGTTCTAGTTTATAAAGTAAGCGAGTGTGAAGAAACTGGTGGCCGATGACGAAGTATTTACAAGTGCTATTTTTATCGATGTATTTTTTCTCGCTGGTGTAGTGCATGAATTTCTTTTTTGATGGATTTCAATTACCACAACAAACTTCTGCCACAATGGATACTACCAGCCCCAGCTTTCCAGCACAGAACACACTTCCACGTATACACAGCATCATCGTAATGCGATAGCTTCTTTTTCCGAATAAAAATCGCCGGATTACTGGCATTTTTCCCAGGTCCCCTCCCCCTCGTGCTCCCGATGGAACATGCTTGTTATTGTATTTGATCAGTACTTAATGGGCACAATGGTACCCGTTTTTGCCGCAATAGTCAAGTAGATCTTGGTCTCAGCGTCGTAGTATAGGATTGTAACATGACTCGATATGACATTTGCCTGTTCCGTAGGAGTTTGAGATAGTGGCCTTATCAGTGCATTACCAGCCTTGCAAGTGACATCATATATCAACACAGTTTATAAAAATGGCAACATCTGCTAGTGATGCCGTACTTGCACGCACGTTGTCAATTCTCCACTCACGATCTATAGTCCCATGTTTGGTTGAGGGAACAGTCACGAATCTTGTAACACATAATTTGGTACCATGAAGTAGACAACAGCAGTAGCGATATGTGCTTCGAGTTTCAATCATCTCCTGGTTGAACTGACCCGTCGAACCCATCACTAGTATGTAGCAGCTTCTAGTCTTTATTCCGTGATGCTTCTGTGCTTACGCCGATTTGGGGTACATACTCGCTAGGTGGCTGCCGGAAGTGGTGCTAATGGACTCAAGACTGGTTTTGTCTCGGCTGATCTAGACATACTCAGATATACCCTGAAGAAATAGCCCCTTTATCGTGAGAGTGTCTATGTATTTGTGGCTGGCGTGTCTTACATCTAAGAAATTGATTACCGCAACAGAAAGACAAAATGTCGTTGAACTGAATAAACTAGTGTCTTGCCACTAAACTCACCAGCCAATATCTATGGTCAAGATCTGAACACTCAAAGTGGATAGGACCTCACACAAAGTGTAACCCATACTAAATTTACAGAATAAAATGTGTAACAAAAATCGTATAATGCCGATAAAAGAAAAACTATCCTGAGAGGAAGCTAACAAAACTGAACTATAGAACATGTCAATAAACCTGGAAAAGCCGAATTCGATCGTTTCTTGTGGTGAAAGCCGGAATTATTCTCTTGGTTGCAAAATCACATTTGATCTGCACATTGTATAGGTGTCAAAATTCAATGTATGATAAAAGGACTTTTTTCTAAATCAAGTAAGGTTGGAAATAAACCTAATAATCATCGCGAGTTTGTGTCCTTCAATTGAATACTCGGCATACTAAAGTAACTTTATACGTTAATCTTGGTAGAAGTATTGATTTTTCCTTTCCACAATGTCGAGTGTTACGTCCTTACTACTACATGTGGTTAAGCGAGCTATATCTGATTCGGATGATGGTGAAATTCCCGATGTTTCAACTCCCGATGACAACTTGAACGACTCGAATCCAGTCACCGAGGAAATCTTCTCGTCCTGGGCACTTTTCATCGTCTTGTTCTTGTTGTGTTCTGCACTTTGGTCATCTTATATTCTACAACAACGGAGAATCAAAGCTATACATGAAACCGTATTATCAATCTTCTACGGTATGATTGTTGGTCTCTTGATTAGAATCTCGCCGGGCCATTACATCCAAGACGCTGTTAAGTTTAATTCAGGATATTTCTTCAACATTTTGTTACCTCCCATCATCTTGAACTCGGGTTACGAATTGCACCAGGGAAACTTTTTCAACAACTTGGGGTCGATTTTGACGTTTGCCATTCCTGGTACGTTTATTTCAGCATTAGTAGTTGGGATCATTTTATACGTGTGGACCGCGTTAGGGCTTGATGGAATCAATCTTGAATTTGTGGACGCTTTGGCAGTAGGAGCCACTTTATCTGCCACAGACCCAGTGACGATTTTGTCCATTTTCAATGCCTACAAGGTCGATCCAAAGTTATACACCATCATCTTTGGTGAATCTTTGTTAAACGATGCCATTTCCATTGTTATGTTTGAAACTTGTCAAAAGTTTCATGGTCATCCGGTTGGATTTTCGTCATTTTTCGAAGGTATTGGTTTATTCTTAATGACATTTACGGTTTCTACGGTTATAGGGATGTTAGTTGGGATTTTGGTGGCACTTATTTTGAAGCACTCTCATATTAGACGTTACCCACAAATTGAAACATGCTTGGTTTTATTGTTTGCCTACGAATCATACTTTTTCTCTAATGGTGCTCACATGTCGGGTATCGTCAGTTTATTGTTTTGTGGTATCACGTTGAAACATTATGCATACTTTAACATGTCGAGAAGAACTCAAATTGCTACCAAGTACATCTTCCAATTATTGGCACAATTATCTGAGAATTTCATCTTTATTTACCTTGGCCTTTCATTATTCACTGAAGTTGAATTGGTGTTCAAGCCATTGTTGATTATCATCACTTTTATCTCGATTTGTGTTGCAAGATGGTCAGCTGTTTTCCCATTATCACGTTTGTTAAACTGGTTGTACAAGACAAGACTCGAAAAATTCCAAACTAGATCGGCAAACAGTGGAATTGCCGGCCCAGTGGTCGCTGAAGATGAAATTAGCCATTCTTATCAAATGATGATTTTCTGGGCTGGTTTGAGAGGTGCTGTTGGTGTCGCTTTAGCCATGGGTACACAAGGTGACGCAAAATGGACTGTTTTGGCCACTGTATTGGTCGTAGTTGTGTTAACTGTCATTTTGTTTGGTGGTACGACGGCATCAATGCTTGAAATTTTGGGTATCAAAATTGGTTGCGTCGAGGATGTTGATTCTGATGACGATTTCGATATTGAAGCACCAAGATTGCCAATTCATCAACAGTCACCGGTACAACCTTCATTATACGGGAATCGTAAATTTGGTAATGGCCATATAATTAATAGCTCGTTCAGTACTTTCCCCAGACCTTCGTCTTATAAAGACGATACTGTGAGATCAAGAAATGAATCTAGCACCAGTCTACACAGACCATCAAGAAATAACTCCACAGATTTACTATCAGTAAATGATGATGATGATGAATACATGATGTCAGATAATGACGATTTCAATAACGGAAATGCACAAGGCACATCGAATCCAGGATTGCTTGGTTCTTTCCTTTCGTCAGATGAACATGCAAAATGGTTCGCCAAATTTGACGAACAAATCTTAAAACCAGTGTTGTTAGATAACGTGCAAAGCCCACAAGCCAAGTACAGAGATGAAAATGATCAGAAATAGATCATGGCAAATTGGGAAAACTGCTTGTTGGAGCAGTCAAAAGGGATGTGTATACTAGTTGAGTCAAATAGATTAAAGTATTTATATACATAAATAATCGAATAGTTTATTTAAATGCAAGTTGGCAGAGGTTCCAATGTTCGGCAAATTAGTAAATTGGCTGTTGCTCTTGTTCTGCAATTGCCACATCCATAACCCTTTTAGCCAATTTAAAAGTTTTGGCATGAAGAGCAAAATTGTTCAATTTGTAATTGAATTTAATGCAAAGTTGGTAGAATTCTGTCATTGTCAAATCATGCAAATGAACAATTATATGGTTTTTAGGTATATGAATTTTTTGATCTGGTGTAAGGAAAATTGAAGCTGGCAAATAGTCGGTATAGTTGCCAGAAGCTCTGATGGGTCTTTCCAAAAGATTCAAAATTAAGCACAAGTTTTCATCCGAAATTGTTCCAGTTTTATCTTCATCTACTGAATGAATCGCTAGATTTGCGATTGCGAGTACTGCATTGCCGTAATTCGAAGGATTTATCACACGAGACTCACTATCTCTTTTAACAGTAACTCTGAAGAATATTCCTAATTCAGATTCTAAAAATTTAGTAACATACTGCTTGTAAATGTTCGTCAATTTTTCGAGTACGTTTGGGGTGTTAAAGTTGAAGTACTTATCAACTTTTTTTGTGTCGAGTGAAAATGCTTGACTTATAGATTGAACAATTTTGAAGTCCCTAAAAAGTTTCATCACATTTGATGGTTCATCATCAACTTTTGTTTCCATGTACATTCTCAATTTCGACAGCTGCTTTGTGTCAGATGGAACTTCGACTGTTGAATTACCAAATAGATTGGGGTGATTATTCTCACGGGCCAATGTTATGTTTTTCAATTCTGTTTCAATCGCCTGGGTAGACTTTTTCAAAGCTTTCGTATCGCTCGAGCTTCTAAAGTTGACTTTTGTTGTGAATTCTTCAATGATTAAACCACATTCCTCCAAGATTGCTGGCCATGCAATCCCTCTAGTAACACGAGAATTATATATTATGTCTCGTAACTTTTTGCCTTGTTCATCATTAGTTGTTGCAATGTAGGCCAATTCTTGGAATGCAGTTAGTCTACTCAATTGATGTTCAGGATCAACGTTTCTCAATCCTGATAACAAAGTGCTAACTGGATCAGCTGAGTAAGTACTGATTGGTTTATTACCATCCAAGCAACCAATTGTGGCGTATACGTTAAACGAATGATTTGTAACTTCCCACATTTGAATTATATGGAAAGATAAATAGCCTAGGCTGAATAATGTCTTCAACGAAATTTTAAAAGCTGGGACGGTTGTATCTAAACCGAGAATCAAAATTAATAGAACGTTAGCCTTATAGATAATTGGCTTTATGAGTAGGTATATTATTGGGGCCATAATGGAAATGACGATATTTTGTTGAATGGTATAAGCAACTAAAGTAGGCACCATTCTTAATAAAGTAGTAGATGGGTCATTCCTGATATGACCAAGCTTAAACAGCAAACGGTTACGTTGGAAAGTCAAGTGGATCAAACTGTAACAAAAAGCTAAGATAACAGGATAAGTCCAGTAAAATACCCATTCATCGTTGATTAATGGCTTTTGACGATATTCTTTGGAAAGAAGGAAATAATCGTATTTGAAAGGCAATTGAAAAACAAATATCGCCGAGATGAAGTATGCTGAAAGAATGTAAAAGATGGAGTAGCTAAGGAATTTGAATGATAAAATCGTGTGATAGATTTGCGAAGCCAAAGTCTTATGAGTCGAATATTCCACCGTAGAAAACTTATATCTTGCCTGTTTGATAAGTCCTAATGCAAGCCATATAATTGGACCACGAAATATAAATGTCAAAAACACATTGTACCAGAAGTTGTCGTATGGAATTGCCAATGTTATTGAGGTGACAAGTGCAACAACACCATTAATACTATAGAACAAATAGTACAATCGCTTGTCTAGTACCTTTTTAAAATAATACTGATACGTATTTACAGCTTTCGAAGCCTGGTTTACAGCCATTATACCGTCAATTCGATCGTATTACTATTATCTTCTACCTAGATCTTTACTTGGTTTTTTTAAGATGGAATGAAAATAATGGTGACAATGGTAGCGCCATGAAAAATCAAAAAAACATCTGGTAGCGCACTAACCAATTACTACAGACCCAGGAGTATACTAATGATTGCGGTTTCATTAATTCTATGTACATTATGAAGATGATGGTGGAGTGTGGCATGTATGGAATTTTCAGCGCTAGAGAATGATTTCAAGCTGAGTTTCTTTAGTTTTGGTTAGCTTTCAAATGAGCTTCACGTCTTAATCTTTCCAATTCACCGTCCAATGTGTCCTTGACGATTTGTAATCCTGGTTTACCATTGATTTCTCCCAACGCTCTGTCTGTAATCAAGTTTTCGTTGTTGTCGATGTTGGTGAATCCTGAGGACAAGTTGACTAATCTTGATTCAATTGCAGATTGACTGGTATCGAATTTACTAAAGTTGACTTCGAATGCTTCGGTAATTGCTTGTTCCAATTCTTCTTCAGTGGTAATGAAGTTTGATGCTGCGTGGTATAAATCCAATAACTTGTTAGCTTTATCTTCTTGGTTTTGTAATTCGAGAGTTTTTCTATTCAAGGTTCTTTGTTCTTTCATGATGAATTCTTCTTCCTTGGTTCTCTTTCTCATGATTGGCCCTGCTAAGTAAGAGTCAATTGTTGGTAAGGTTAATTTTGTGGCTTCGGAATCTTCATATTGGGTGATTTGTTGTTGTAATTTTTCCTTTTCATATTTTTGAGCTTTGACGTCATCCAACTTTTTTAATCTAGCTGCTTCCACCAAGTAAGCTTCTCTCAAGTGGTTCCGACGGATTTCGTCTCGTTTCAATTTCCATATCTCATCCTCTGTCAATTTAGACTGGTCGATATTCTTGGGCACTTGATCGTCAATGTTTCGTTTGATTCTTTGTTCAACAGTCACAACTGGCTTCTCAACAGGGAATCTTTCAAACTTTATCCCTCTTCTTTTTGGTAATGGAATACCATCAGCGAAACCTTGTTCCACTTTCGCATCTTCTGCTTTTTCAAACTCATTTTTTGGTCTTATTGGATAATGTTTGAACACAGGACGAACAGGTGGCAAAATACCAGACTTCCCGCCAAATTTTAAAGTACGCTTGGTCATTCCGTATGTGTTTAATCTCCA
>ERZ778017.3639-NODE-3639-length-10725-cov-5.074789_pt1 | contig 10725 bp, 4 predicted proteins | sample MGYA00375747_ERZ778017 | MGnify/ENA primary metagenome ERZ778017 (study PRJEB29350, sample SAMN05509838) | bioreactor metagenome | biome: bioreactor; material: wastewater | place: South Africa: University of Cape Town | collected 2014-03-17 ... | reverse complement strand
CAACAAGTGACCCAGGCCCTCAGCGAAAGGTCGTCTGAGTTCCCAGGCACCATGTCGATAGTTACTAGTCTAGATGAGTTATTGAGTTGTTTTGCCGTGGGAGGTCAGATTAAAAACTACTACCGGTACGGGACGTACGATCTGTGTAAACGTCAGCGAGAAAAGTTCTGGTTTGCCGTGAAGAACGGAACCATGTACGAACGGGAAAAACCCATCCCTGACCTTAGTGCCAAAGAGTTGAGCCAAAGACAAATTATCCAGGAATTTTACAAGAAAAGATTGTTAGAAGACAAGGCGAGGGGCAGCAGTGAGGATATCTGGGACGTGAGGACCGAGCTTGCCCAGAACCCGTTCAAGAAGTCTCTGTAAATATGTACTATACTAGGAAATAAGTAGTGAAAATAGATTCATCACCACCAGTAATTCCTCGGTTGTATCGAGTAAAGCACGCTGGGTCACCCATACTCTCTGGAACGTTTCTGTCGCGTGACAGATACAAACTCCTATTATGTATTAGTATACATGGGATTACCTATTCTAATCATGACAGATGAAAGTTCACATAATTACACACCCTTTTTTCTCTGGTTCTTGGTCGTTCGAACCCATTGCTCTGGCGTTCAACGCACACCTTGCCGCTTCACTGAAGGCCTCATTCACTCCTCTGTTCTTTTTCGCCGAGCATTCCAAGTATCTCAATGCCCCAACCTTTTTAGCCACTGCCAACCCTTCGTCGTAACTTATCAACCTCTTATTACTTTTGTGGCCGTACGGGTTTGATTGTCCTCCAGAATACGGATTAAACGAACTATCTTCGTGGGGACGTGCTTCCACGTCGCTGTCTTCGTTTGATCTCAAATCACACTTCAACGCAACAAGCACCAACTTGACTCCCTCACAATGGTCGGCGATTTCCCCAACCCATTTACTTTGAACATTCTCTAACGAATCCGGCGAATCTATAGAAAAACACAACATTATACAATGGGTGTCAGAGTATGATAATGATCTTAATCGGTCGAATTCTTCTTGTCCAGCAGTGTCCCATAATGACAACTGCACAGATTTCCCATCGATAAATATATCGTGGACGTAGTTTTCAAACACAGTCGGCTCGTACACCTGGGGAAAGTAGCCTCGGGTGAACACATTCAACATGGAGGTTTTACCACAAGCACCATCACCCAATATGACGATCTTACGCTGTACTAGAAACGTTAGTAGACAAACGACACGAAAAACTGGCAATTCTCCTTGGTGCAACTCGTGTGGCCACACAAAACCGGTCAATATGGTTGTTTCGCCCTTTCTCGAGCAGTTTGTTTGATTTGTCATGTTTACCAAATGTCACAAACCACGGCTGGCTGGCAATACGACCCCAAAACCAACAAATCAACACTTGCAAGTTCACAAGGATGCTCTGCTGACCATCCTGATAGCGTGAATCCGGCCGACGTTTGGGTTTCTTGCACTATTCACCAAGGTGGCTATCTCCCAGTCTCGCAAGGCAACATAAATAATTTGCTAAAATGGCCCAAACACCAAACAACGAGCATCAAAGTACAATTCTCGTGCTACCCGTGGCACCACACACGAGAAATGGCCACATTGGAGGGAAATCACCAAGTTCAACGGTGGTGCCAAAACACAGTAATAAGAGGGTGAACACAGGCGTAGAACCACCAACAGCAACAGATGTAACCGACGTCACAGCATCTAATACGTACTAGTAGTAGGAGCACTTCCGCACAATGGCATAGTAGAAGATTAATGTCTAGTTTAACAAGGGTACGAAATGAATCCAAATTAAATTTTACGGTGGTAATTCTCACTAAGGAAAAATCATCCAAAATAATCAACAATTGGCTTTTTTCCAGCACCAGGAAATTACCATGGAACAAGACCATTGTGCGCGCAATTCACGTTGCGGCCGGTTTAATTGACGATTCGCGACGAAGAAAAGAGCGTTTTCGGGGTGGGTGACAGAACGACCAACAACGTCGTTGGCAGGGGAGTTATCTATACGATGCGATAAACTGTAGGCACAAACGGGGTTGGGAATTGGCCAAAATGTAGAACAGCACAAGCCAGCGTAGATGGTTGATTAGATGTAATGATAGAGAGCGTTGGGGTTTGGCTTGAGTTTAGAATTATACGAGCTGTCACTACTGCTTCACTAACTCTAGGTCGACTTTGTAACACATACAAGTGTTGTAACACATACAATTGCAACTTGTGGATCTACAGTCGTGGTATTCACGGTGCAACACATGCTGGCGTGGCTACAGGCCAAAGTATGGTAATTGATTCAATAGTAAGCAATTATACGATCTGTAGTTTCTATGCTATAAAACAAACTGAGCACGGCCAGTTATGGATGCTCTTTAACCAATGATTCACAACACAATGGTGCAAATTATGACGTGGTTACACTCGTGCACTGCCACCAGTGTTAGTCCATGTTTATGGTCTCACTGGAGGACTTCTTCCCGTCCATCAAATCCTCCAAATACATACTTGGAATGGTCTTTCTTGGTTTTCTCGATTGGTTCGTCTGTGAGCCAGGAACAGAAGTGTTGTTTGACGGAGCCAAACTGAATTCTGATCCATCAACCTCGTTATTGATGTAAAGACTTGGGATCAATTGCGAGTGTCTGTTAGTAGCAGGCAATTGAACGTTACTTGTCGACCCACCCAACATGGAAACGTTGGTGGTGGAGCTTCCAAATTGACCCGATCTCGTTCGTTTGTGCTGCATGACTTCTGCCGTTGGAGAAATGAACATTTTCGTCAAATCATGTTTCGAAGTGGCATGTCCGATTTCTGACTGGTAAATAGTGGAAGTATCTCCCGTGATGGTGGAGCCCAAATTGTTAGTACCCAAACCTCCACCTAAGCCGGTTTTCGTCAATAATGGTAATTTGGTCACGGAATATGCGTCACTAGTAGGATGGGCATCTAATCCATAACCATAGGCATTACTGTTATTATACTGGTATTTTTCATACATTTGCTTCTCGGGTGCCAACGATCTCTTTGCCAATCTTGATGCAGTTAGCGAGATGATGAAATGGTAGAGAATAAATCCCAACAAGATTGCTCCCACAATCAGTCCCACGGCAATAAACACCGTTCCGTTGGGGTTCACGGTATGTATAAGGTATGGGTTATTATTTGATGGAGGGACGGTAACGGCCGGGGTGGTGTATGACGAACTAGTAGCACCGGTTGTTAATGCTGGAAGACCGCCTGTTGATGTGGATGTCTTCAAACCAGGAAGCCCGGTACCGGACGCCTTTTGTGAGGTTGACGTTGTTTTGTCCAACTTTGGCAAATCTCTAATGAAATTCATGATATAACGCTGGCGGAAATCGGCCCGAATAGATTTAATTAACGATTAGAGCTTTGTTTGATTCAACTGCGGTTGATAAAACGGTGATTGTGGATCAAATGGAACTGGATCAAATGAGGCTGTAAATATGATCTGGTTAACGATATGAGTTTGGTGGTGACAAAAGTCGTTTTCTTTGACGGTTTGCTCTTAATGAAAGAATTTAACGATTGTGGTGGTGTCTTTGATGTTAAAAAAGTGATATTTTGTACGAAATCAATCAATTTCAAACACGGTTATGCAATAGCAAAATTTTTATAAACAATGTACTGCCACATAACCTGATAGTGTACAAAAATAGTTTCGCTACATCGATACTTTCTACGCAGGCTGGAGGTAAATTTTACCGCGATAATGCGAACCCTCTACCACCGCCTCGCCGCAGCAATGCCTTATGGAACACTATCATGACAGTGCCACGTTTGCTGCCGGTGCCGTTGTCTGGTCTAATCATCTTAGTAGAACTAAGTTTCCGTGGCAAAAACTACGTATTAGTACTCCGGCTTTGGATTTCGTCGTTGTTTAGCAGTTATGATTTTACTAAATATTTAGCAGGTATGATTTTACTCTATTTATTGATGCCACACTGATGCTATCAGTCCTCGTTATACCACCCAGTAACCCTCTCTGTTGGCCTCAAACTGGTCCATGAACGAATTCCATATCTTGACACTGGCACAATCACTGGTCAATCTTGGTTTGTACTCACTGGGGTATTCTTGATTGTACCGTTTGAGATCGAGCTGTTGGTCACAGTAGATCTTGAACGTATTATAGTACGAGTAGTTATCTTGTTCCTCCCATGGTTTTGGAATGGGAGCATCAGAGAAGTGAACTAGTTTTATACTCTTTAATACTTCATTTGCGTCCCATTCACTCTCGTCCTTCTTTTTGATAAATGGCAAGAACTGGGGCTCGGCCATAAACCGTTTATGAAACTTTTCTTTGAACTCTCCGGTCAAAACTCCGTACTCTTTGTGAGGCAAGATTCCCATCTGGATATCGCTGTTTTTCCGCAATTTGTCATTGAAGTATTTGTTGATAATCTCCATATCATAATCTTCAAGTAATCTCAATTTTGATCGGTTTGTAATTTTCCAGTACCATGGGTTATACACATATTTGTACAATTCCTGAAATACCGTTCTGCTGGGTTCAACTATCATGACGTGACTGCCGAAAAAGTCGTTGTAATTGTCGTACTTGTGGTTATCGTTGATCAATTTTGGCAATAACTGGAACCAATCACCAAATTTACCCGACTTGATTTTATTGACTATCTTGTTGCAATAAGCACTATATTGGCCCTGATCAGGAATCGTTAATTTCTGTTTGTGATACGAAGTGAATGGAGGTTTGTTCTCGACAATGTTGTTCAACCAGTACGCTTGTGGCATAGCATATTGCAATGACGATGGTAGTTTGAACAACTCGTCAATATTCTGGTTGTTAACAAACATCGAGTCACTATCAAAATAAACAATTCTGTCGTATTCGATCAAATTGAAGATATACAATTTGGAAAATGAGTGGGCCCAAGTGGACGATTTTGACGGAGGAGTAATGGCATAAATGGGTTTCAATTTTATATTGAATTGGATGCATAATTGCACCAAGTTATTGAACTTTCCGTTCTGATAGTGGGTCAATTTGTCGTCATATAGAATCACCAAGTTTGGAATGGTGGTGTTGCTTTTACGTAATGCGATGAAATTCAAGATGGCAAGATTGAAATATTCGTAGGTGGTAGCATACTGGACATAAGCATATTTGTTCAATTTTGGATCATCCGATAAGTCCACGGTTGTATCGTAATGGTCTATAACTTGTGATGGAATTACTCTCAAATGATTTGACAAGCCTGTATCTCTATGTATGGAATCCGATTGGAAAATGATGCTGGAGATGATATAGTAAAGGACGATGAATATGCCGAGCTTAAACTCCCAGTTCTGTTTTGTAAATAACAGCTTCATTCTGACATGAAAACAGTGGGAATGGTGTTTATGTTTCTGAACGATTTGGATTTATTGATGAGGATGAGTGTTTTCGTCAGGCAGAATTGAGCCGCTGATGAATTTGCAATCTGGCCACTGCGCCATAGACCAACAGGAAAAAAATGCAAGCAAAATTATATCCTCATGACTTGTATACAACAATCACACACTTTGGGAAAAATGGACTTTTTCGACGTGTTTCTTCACGTCCTGTTGTAGTTTTAACTTAGATAAGTACCTGCATGGTATATGCTATTCATGATATGTCTCGGATTGAAAACATAGACGAGGATATATGGCGAACTAGAGAAAGTGCAACTTCTAGTAGAAGAAAAGGGACAAAATTGCTCACAATGACCACAGTACACTGTACTTTCCGTCTTTGTCCAATTTTTTATTTAGAATGTATAGGGATATATCGACTTATCGAATCAAGTAAATGGTGCGTTACCGAAACGCATTTATTTCTGATTTGCATGTTTTCTAAATTTTCACGTCTAGGAAAAAATACCTAGAGCAAGGGTTTTGAACGTTAACAGTTAAAAAAAAAACAGCTTCGAAACAGTTGGTCTAGAATCTTCAAAATGATTACTGGAGATCAACAGACCCCATCTTGCCACGACTGTAGAGACTACTCACTAGTGAGGGAATTGTCTATAACGCAGATAAAAATGCCATCGGTAAGTAGTAGACCGGCATCATGCAAGGTTTGTGGGTGGTGAGGTGGTTTTAGGAATGGGGTCGTCAGAAGCCGGTTGGTTTGTACGTGATTTTTGCAGTGGGGCAGAGCGATCGCGTACTATGGCCCAACTGCGACCAACAACGATCTACCGTTACTGCCCCACCGTTGAAAAAAGCCGAATCGGTGATGATATGTTAGACCGAAAAACGTGCATAATTCCCTGTACAATATACGATAGAATCGCACAATACAATACATCCACACTGAACGAACAATTTTCCACCACGCGCCTTGCCAGGTTTAAACGTACCACTACAACTTCACGTATACCGTTTAAACAATCGCAATGCTACCACATCGTACCAGATTCTCGGTTGCTTTAACAACCACAGCCGCTAGCACCTGCTGTTGTTGTTATGGCGTCCTGAGGGGTACGGAAAAATTCGGTTTGACACCATTTACCCGATAAATATTCATATGCATCCGGTGACCCGACGGTTGATGAGCCAGTTGGCCCAAGGTTAACTATGGAAGATAGTGGTGCGGTAGCGAGCACCATCAAAGGCCAGACACTAGCGTGGTGATGGTTTAGCGACGAGTAGGAGATAATTCACAAGTAACCGTAGTAAGGACAAGACCATATTCGCGCAATTGCTCCGTAGTTTTCGAGGCACGGTGGTGTGTTGACTCAATAGTCATATGTATCATGTTGTAGTAGCGGCTAAGAAATTTTCACGTCTATATAAGGAAGTAAAAGGCTCATGAAAAATTCTGAAAAATTTATTCAATTGTCGTATAGTTGAACATATTATAGTCTTGTTATCATGTACAGAGTGTCAAGATCATCGATTAGATCGTTTTCTAAGGTTTCAGTTTTGAGATCATGGGCCCCAATTCCTTTGGCTCCACCAGACAAGATTCTCGGTATTACCGAAGCTTACAACAAGGACACCAACCCTAAGAAGATCTCTCTTGGTGTTGGTGCTTACCGTGACAACGACGGTAAACCAATCATTTTCCCTGCTGTTAAGGAAGCAGAAAAAATTTTGTACCAAGCTGAAACCGAAAAGGAATACACTGGTATCACTGGTAACAAAAACTACCAAAACATCGTCAAGAACTTCATTTTCAACAACTCCAACAAGGACGCTAACGGTAAGAAATTGATTGATGACGGAAGAATTGTCACCGCTCAAACCATTTCTGGTACCGGTTCTCTTAGAGTCATTGGTGACTTCTTGAACAGATTCTACGGCTCCAAGAAGCTCTTGGTTCCAAAACCAACCTGGGCTAACCACGTTGCAGTCTTCACTGATGCCGGTTTAAGTCCAGAATTCTACAACTACTACGATACCTCTAAAAACGACTTGGATTTCGCTGGGTTGAAACAATCATTACAATCCCAACCAGACAACTCCATTATTCTTTTACATGCTTGTTGCCACAACCCAACCGGTATGGATCTTACTGCTGAACAATGGTCTGAAGTTTTCGAAATTGTCGAAAAGAAATCCTTCTTCCCATTGATCGATATGGCTTACCAAGGTTTTGCTTCTGGTAACCCATATGAAGATATCTTCGTCATCAGACAATTGAACAAATTAGTTGTCGACGGTAAGATCCCATCTTACGCTCTTTGTCAATCTTTTGCTAAGAACATGGGTCTTTACGGTGAAAGAACCGGTTCCATCTCCATCGTCACCGAATCCAGCGAAGCTTCCAAGGCCATTGAATCACAATTGAAGAAATTGATCAGACCAATTTACTCTTCTCCACCAATTCACGGTTCCAAGATTGTTGAAACCATCTTCAGCGAACAAGAATTGTTAGGTAGATGGTTAGGTGACTTGGACAAGGTTGTTGGTAGATTAAACACCGTCAGACAACAATTGTACGAAAAATTGGACAAGACTCACTTCAACTGGGACCACTTGTTGAAACAAAGAGGTATGTTCGTCTACACTGGTTTAAGCCCCGAACAAATGATCAGATTGAGAGACGAATTCTCCATCTACGCTACCGAAGACGGTAGATTTTCAATTTCAGGAATTAATGATAAAAACGTTGATTACTTAGCCGATGCTATCAACCAAGTTGTCAAAAAATAATGAAGTTTATAGAATCATGATATAGATATTACGAATTATGTGATAAGAATTGGGCTGTAAAGTCCAGGGTAGGATTTTTCTGTGAAAAACATAATATACGACACCCACGATATTAATAATTTCCCACCTGTAGCCATCAGCATTCCCGAGAAGCGAGTGCAGTAGACACGACACGATGCAAGGAGAGAGTGATTCCACCCACTCGCGTGCCAGGAACTTTACCTAAAATAGAGGAATAAGCTGGGGAAGAAAATAACGTTAAAAATACCGGTGACATGAAGGAAAGAAGGAAAATAACGACGTAACATGGGCTAAACCGCAATGTATACCAATCAATGATGAGCATTTTGCTATCAGCTACAACAACAATACATGGCTAATCTATGCAGTGGAGACAGCTCCGGAAATAATGCTATTTTGCGGTAGGCCCTGACATTGACAGGAGCTGGAGAACACCTGCTGGCACCAGCAGGTGGTAGCAAATGGTACCAGATTCCACCGTCACACCACAGAATGGCAGCTAACGTCTATGCTGTCACCCAGTAACAGGCTGCTGTAGCTAGGAACAAGACCAATTGTTCTACTAATCCCACAGGAGGGGACGATTGTGTCTCCATGAATTATTGCCGAGTGTGCAGTGGCACCTTGTTTCATCTCACATCTTTTCCTATTGGAGACATCTCCACCTTAGTATTTCACAGGATCCTGTATCGACACGAGTAACATGTACAAAATATTTTATGATTTGAAAGTGCTGAGACTAGATTAGGAGTATTGTACTAGAAAGTTTCATACCTAGTAAAAACCTTTTTTACCTTAGCTTACTACTAGATAGTTTCACCCAAACTTCGCGTTCAGGAATCGTGGTATATTCCCCAGTCATCCAAAGGTATCCACCCACAACTTGTCAGGAGCAGGCGCCATCGTGTAGAGGAAGCCGTATATACGATACTAGAGTAGTTATTTCAAAGTATAACTTGGAACTTCCGTATTCAAAGTTTGTTCACGAGATACCAATACGAAACATTTTCCAGGTTCACACAGGGAAAATTTCTAATATTTGTTTTTTTACGTTTATTGTGAGTGCGTGAGAGTTTGTAGTACCGTTATTGGTTGGCCCCGCTAGTTTCACATTTATGGATCAGCGAAAAGTATCGGTGATATCTTCAACATCGTCTGGACAGTCTTCATCCTCTGTGATTATCAACCCTCACTTGAATGGGGTTGGTAGGTCCACCGTAAACTCCAAGGTTTTGAACTATATCAACCTGGATAACTTGAACTTGCAAGACATCTACAACAATCGAATGACGAAAACTTTTCCTCCCACCAACTTTTCCAACGACTACAGTATAAACATAGCACCAGATTCCCAGTACCAGAGCCTGATGTCGAGGTCAGATGAATTACTACCTTCGCCATCCGAGTCCATCGAAGGGTACGATGTCGATCCGACGATTCCACATCCAAGCCCTGACCTCAGCAATAGTCCCCTCAAACCACCTACTAATGAGCAAGAAATTATCTCCGTTGATGACAGCTCAGATGCCGATTCTGACGAGTATGTCACCAATACCGATACGGGCACCGGCGAGTCTTCGCCTAGAGAATACTACTCGGATACCGATTCAAATGACGAATACAACTATGACGACGACGATGAAGAAGAAGACGATGAGTTGTTACTTCCACCTTCGCCACCTCGATCACCACCACATGAAATGGATCCGAGGAAATTGTACGGGTTGTTTGACTTTTCTGGACCCGATCCATCGCATCTCGAGTTGGAAAGAGATGAACCAGTGTACCTTGTAAGCGACCAGGACAATTACTGGTGGTTAATCAGGAAAATGACCAAACAAGAAAAAATTGACAGAAGACAGGAAATACTAGACCAAGCAGAATTGAGGAACGAATTCATTCCTGATATGGAATCGATCGAGTCTTGTAGTGACGATGGTAAAATCGGGTTTGTTCCTGCTGAGTGCTTGGAAACGTACGAAGAACGTTTGGCTAGATTCAACTGTTTTCAGAATGAAGAAATTGAAAGATTTCAAAAAAACCCATTCGACTTTGATTTAAACCAACAGATGGTTTTACAAGAAAAATTGGCAAAACTAAATGAACAAAGCAAATCATCCATTTCAAAAACTATCAAGAAAAAATCGAAAAACGTCAAATTTAGTAGCATACAAATGTATCATTCGGATGAAGAAGTGGACAGTGATGACGATTTAAGTATTATACGGCAGCAACAAAAGCAGGGTATAACTCATGATTTGAGCCACGATGATTTTTCACCACTTGCATCGGAAGAGAAATCAGTCGAGGTCTTATCCGACACTTACAATCAAGATGTTCCTTTAGTTGTTAAAAAGAATAACAGTAAACGTCGGACTTTCAAAGACGTTAACGACTCGCCAGTCGAACCTGAAAAATCTATTACTTCTTCTAGCGAAATAAAGAAACATCCATCACCACCACCAGCAGATCTTCCAAGAGCCAGATCATTATCTTCTTCGATGAGACCCTTGAAGATTACTATTA
>ERZ778017.3634-NODE-3634-length-10735-cov-5.030056_pt1 | contig 10735 bp, 5 predicted proteins | sample MGYA00375747_ERZ778017 | MGnify/ENA primary metagenome ERZ778017 (study PRJEB29350, sample SAMN05509838) | bioreactor metagenome | biome: bioreactor; material: wastewater | place: South Africa: University of Cape Town | collected 2014-03-17 ... | reverse complement strand
TAATTTATTTTCCCTTCCAAACTAAATGAGTATATAGCTAGTTATATACTCTAAATACATAAAGCAAAAAATGCATTTTAGTTAAAAAAAAAAAAAAAAAAAATAAACTGGACGCATTTGATTATCGAGCAAGTGCTTGCGGAACACGATATCTGCGCGACGGTTATCACGAATGAGTTTGAATTCATCGGCGAGGTAGCTACAGGAAAGTGGGACAAGTCGATCAGCATACGCACTGCGCCAGACAAACAGAACGAGATTAACCGAATCCGAGAACAACATCCTAACCACTGTGTGGTATATGTTGGTGATAGCACGACGGATCTACTAGCATTGTTGGGTGCAGATGTAGGCGTAGTAATAGACCAGGGGTCGATCATAGCAAAGTTAAACAAATTAAGCATTGATTACGAGCAAGAACTTCCGAAAGTAACGAGCTTCCATCATGCTTATGCTGACACCACTCGGCAGCAACCCACGTTATACATGGCAAATTGGTTACAAATTACCGAATCATTATTTTCGTAACACATGCTCACCTTGGAAAAATAATTCCCGATACGATGACTGCCCGCCCACGCCATTCGTCGTAAAGTTTACTAGTCAAAACCTCGTGACAAGAACTTCCTCGAAGTCCTGTTTCTACATGCTATATTCATCCGAAATACCTCTCTAACACAAGTTGGCACATACATGATGTAACTGAGGCTATACTTTCTAGACCCGGAAATAGAGACACAGGAATATCAAAAAAGGTTAAATGTGACGCCATTATTGTTTCCCAAATGTAATGCATGTCGGCACAACAATCAAACATAAAAAAATAATTTACAGCGTCATTTGTAAAGATTTCCTCCTGTAGGACACACGTACATTCATTGTTTCAATTTTGAGGTACATAAAACACTTGTAAAAAATTCTCCATAGCATAAATAATTTATTTTACGGAAATAATATCTCCCTCTTAAGCATGATTCAATGTCGAATTCATGTTTATTAATGTAGGAACAAATAATTTTCTTTGGATGAAAGTAATAAGGCACCAGAATGCATAAATTTCACATTCGAAATGGTTCTTTAAGTTCACTGGCAGAAACTACCAGTCTTCCATACACCCGCGATCGACAGTGATGCTGTAAATCAATTTACCTTTGATCGTCACTGACATGGAAGCATGTGTCTCAATCTCATTTCAGTACCACGTAAAACTTCGCCTTTAATACATGCATTGGTTCTGATGGGATTATTTTTTTAGAGTTAGAGTTACACTTGTGTTTGTCATTCAACATGCCCTATATGTGGTTATAGCGATAATTTAAACGCTCCTCTTGTACGCACCTAATACATTGCATTGCTACTTGTTATAATTGTGTATTGTCCGTAAATCATGTAAACGTACACCGTTTTATCTGTACATTGGTTGTGGGTAAGCATGGACAGGGTATCCGTAATATCCTGGAGGTGGAGGTGGAGGGCCCTGAAAATGTCCCATTTGCACCATTGGTTGGTTGGGGCTTCTGTACATTGGTGCACCTCCAAGGTTTTGTGGAGGTGGTGGTTGTTGATAGTAGTATGGATTTGGTACCGCATTTTGTGGAGGAGGAGGAGGAGGTGGTAATTGATTGTGCCATTGAGGAGGTGCCAATGGCATCGGTGGAGCTTGTGGTGATTTACCTTTGTAGTTCTCCAGCATTGGATACATTTGCAATGGTGGTGGGTAGTTTGGTGATTGTGATGGCGCCTGTTGTCCTTGTGCTTCTAAAACTTGTGGAGAAGACTGTGGTGCCTGCTGTGGTTGTCCGGAAAGTGCTCGTTGTTGTTCGACTTGTGCTTGTTGCTGGTTCTGTTCTTGTTGTAATTGGTTAGCCAGGCCATGAATGTATTCAATTCTTTCATTAGGCATTAATGCTACCAAATCACGCAACAAGTAAGCTGGCACATCTGGTGGATTTCTCAACGGTGGTGCTGGAGCCTCCTTCTTACTTGCCTTTGCCAAAGCATCAGCTCTGTCTTCAAAAACCTTGGCCTGTTTCAAATCACCAATTGCCTTGTAACATGCTGCTGATCTAGTACAGGCATCAGAAGCATCCATTAATTGATCATCACAGCGTTCGTACACACAAGACAATCCTTCCCACGCGGTTGCTGTTCCTGGAGATCCTTCTTCCATTTGCAACCTCAAAGCTTGTGAATACGCAGCTAATGCGTCAGGTAGTTGTTTTAGTTCAAGGTATAGTTTACCAACAGCCAACCAAGTCATTGGCGAATTTGATGCATTTCTCAATGCAACTTGATAAGCATCATACGCAAGTCTTGGTTGATCCAGCAAGGAATATGCTTTCCCCAAAAGGTACCACGGTAAGAAATCTCCGTTGGGATTTGTAGTTGTTGATTCTCGTTCTTTATCGAGGTCGACGATTCGGGACAAAAGCGCAATCGCCAACTCCACGTAACTAGCACTTTCAGTGTTATCTTGGTTTACTAATAGCAATAATAAGTAGGCATGTGTCATGAGGATTCTTTGGGAATTTCCTACGGCAATCTCGGCCTGTTCACAAGCTTGAATGGCCCCAGGAATATCGTTATCCCGCTCCTTAGCAGTAACCAACGCACACCAAAGAGCCACATGCTCTTCTCGTCTTGACAAAGGTGGTGGTGGTAACGAAAGGGTGGCAGTCAATTCTGTTATGGATAATTCAATATTTCCGTCGGCAGCAGCAATTGCTGCCAATTCGGCATGAGCAGCCCGTGCCGTTTCGATAGTTTCGGGGTCCATTTCCTGTTTGTTGGCTTCATTTGATTTGTGCTGAGGTAATAAGCTCAAGCAATGTTGTAATGCTTGTTCCGCAAGATGTCTTGTGCCAGCTCGTATTAAGGTTTGTGCCGATAAAAGCCATAAAGATGGATCGTTTTCATTTGACTGGATAGCAGATTGAATCGTTTGATGTGCTTGCTCGTTTAACCCTACAAATAGATAGCACTCGGTCAATTCTTTAAGAATGTCCGAGTTAGATGCTAGCAGTTTATTAAATTCCAATGCATGGGTTAAAATGTCGATTGCTTTTTGGCAACCTAAAGTTTGATTGACGTTTGAATCCTGAATTCGCAAGCAATATGACAACCCACATAAGGCAGAAGGGTTTGTATTATCGTGGAAAAGAGCCTGCTCGAACGCTTTCATCGCCAAAGCAATCAAGCCGAAGGACGTAGCACATTTACCACATGCGATCCAGGTGTCGGTTGTTACTGCAGCATAGGATTTGAAAGAAGACATCGGTGGAAATGTTAACGCTTCAGACGACACAGGGGTAGATTATGTGAAGATGGCGTAAGATGGGTTCGTTGTAATGTGATAAACGCTTGTGATCAAGCAATTAAAAAGGATTTGGATATACGTGACACTATACGGGAGTGATTCAACACCAGTTTGATCCAGGCAGTACTGAGAAAAGTATTAAAAACAAAGGTGATAGCCTTGACAACGATACAATAATGCGACGTAAACTGATAAAAAACAGGGAAAATCAAATAAATTGTTGAAAAGTTGATTAATGGGAATGTCAAGATTTAAAATTTTTGAAATTTAAGATCCTATACAATACAGAACTAAAAATTAATTTTATTTTCCTATATGTATGTACACGCATGATATGTATCATGTATATGGAGTTATTGTTCGCAGTGCATGAAAATACAGATCTATAGTTACCGTAGTTCTCACAACGATGAAAAAAAAATTGGGTAATGTGTTTGGGAGTAGAAATACATGACCCACAAATACCAATTTTCCTGGCTACAAGATGTTGAGTTGCCGGGTTTTTTTATTTGAAAATGTTAAGTAGAATTAGATTGGAGTGAATATAGTATGATGAATCTTCATATCGTACCAAACATCATTGATAATATTTGAGTGCTTTTGCTAAATTCCAAAGCAATCTATTTCAGTGGAATGCAAAAAGACTGATCTAGCAAGCTTGGTTGCTATTCCGTTTTGAAAGTAGGGCTAAAACCGTATTAAACAATCATCCCTGTATTACTGGTTCGAGATTTCCTATATGTGCAGGATAACCACAATTGTATGTGATGCATAAAACCGTTTTCTATATGTAATGCAAGGAAATAAACGAGCATGTATGTATCCCTATGTAACTGACCCAAACACAACCTTGGGATGGCATGCACGGCACCCTGCAACCCAAAATAGGAGCGCGAGCAGGAAGTAAAACTAATTCCAGATAATGAAACGGGTTGGAATTAATCATATTCTTCTGTTCAAGATTGTGTGTGTTTCTGTTTTAGCCACTTACCGATATATATCTCTCTCATTCTGTCTCTATGACTTGGTAAGGATGGAGTGGGGATATGGAATTCTAGATCGTACAATTCATTAGTTATATTTTTTCAATGACAAGTTGAACTTGAGAACTGAACCACACGAATGTTGGCCAGTGTGCGGTAGTTCGTATCTATAGAGGATTTCCTCGTGACAATTTCTGGGTACAACAACAGAGTTGATTACAACGTTTCTTGGTGATTATCATGTACTTTTATATTGTGTGTGTGGAGTATGTTCAGTCGCGATTCTTGAAATGTGATGTGATGTTATTTGCATTCGGTTGAGCATTTTAGGCACATTTCCGTAATATGTTGGTAATCGCCTGTACGCAAAAAATACTCGCTAAGCATACATACACCATTTGTAGGTATTGTAACGGAATTAAAACCTATAGCCAACGGCACAAATATCAAAGAACATAGTTCCTCGGGAATTCAAAACAACACTGTTCAAATACTCCTTATTAGTAAATTGTTGAAAATAAAAATAACCTATTGATATGTACTCCGAATTGCAAGATCGTTCAGTACGTAACTACATTGTTTGAGTTGCTATAACGCATGTGAGGTGTCATTACTATATGTATGAAACATATGAAATGTAGATCTAAATCAGAATTCCGAGAATTATACTGGAATACCACTTGGCAAGTAAGTGCTTGTACATTTTACTGTTAATTACAGTTGAACACCTGCCAGTTGATAATCTACCCATATTCTATATACCGAACATGTTCTATTTTAAGTCATGTACATATTTATGCATGCATAAAATGGTCAGTGCATACGTGATTTTCATATTATTTTTTACAGTTGCCCAGTAGTAGGAAATTGATTCCAAAGAAAGACCCAAGAATTCTAAGGAATCTACCATTCACTCTTAGCTTAAGTAAACTTGAATAATAACAATTCGTCAGCACAACATTTAAGCTGTAAAACAATTTTACTCGGATGAAGTATCGGAGTATTCCCGTTATTGCCTATATATACATTGCTACGTCATAATATTGTTCTTTGTTGTTTGTTCCACGTATATTTGAAATTGTAATCTTCTGACCACCCCTTGGCTTCCAGAAACTCGTAAATTCATTGGTAACGTGGTACGTAAGTTTAAACTTGCCATGATACAAAAACATGCGGTACAGAAACAAATGCTATTTTTGGTGTGACCTAGCAGTATTGTGGTAGTCATAGTTATCTTGCCCCAATTCATTGTAATCCTAGTACAACAAGTGGTATGCAGTTGTCGGGTTTCGTCATAATACACGACAACTTTAAGTTACGTTAGCGGCTTACTGATTTACGTTGTCGGCTCTTGTTCCAACGAGTTCCAGCATTGTCATTTGTGGCACTGCTACATACAGATGTACATTATAGATTGTGCAAATGATCTCCATGAGCTTACGACGGATCCATGTATTCTGGCAATAATAATTCTTATGTTACTTGATTCATGTTTCTCTGAATATTTAGCTTTCATTCTTCTATATATTTGTTACGTGTCTATTTCTGTTGTATTTAAGCCTAGCGTATTGTAACATCATGAAACTGGTTGAAACTATACAAACGTTGTATTTTCGTATATTTTGCCTGCATTAGACCACTTTTCCGTGAGACAACAGCTGCATGTTTACCCATTTCCTCATTAGCCCCAAGGCTGCTCGTCCTGGTTTGATTCGTATTCATCGCTAGTTGAGTTGGCCCCTCGCTTAGCCCAGTTCAAGACATAATCGTTTTGTAAACAAAGATACTCGATCCCCTATTTGCATTATTGAAGGAAGGGAGTGTGCGTCATGCATCACATACCGATAACCACTAATCCATCCGGTACAATGACTTTGCCCCTAAAATAACACGAGAGCAACTCACAAAGCATTGACTACATGGACTGGGTATATTGTTCTGTGGTGCCGTATTTCCGACTCGTTTCTAATACTGTTTTTCCAGCCTTCGTGTTCCTGGTCACGTTACGTGCCAATTTGGAAAGTCAACTTGTGGAAATTCCTCTAGAAACGTGACACATATCACGTGACATAACATTGATCTCATCTCGAAAATATCCACGCTATAATCGAACGTGCTACCGCCTAAGGACGTGGTTTAAGTAATGATAGTACGGAGGAGTCAGAATGCGATTCGTCCAAAGCATTTATTAAGATACAATGGTTGGATACGACTTTGTCGAGATATTCACTGGACATGCGAATCAAGCAGCAAAATTGCCACAACTAAATACAATACTACAAATTCCATACTGCAAGTACAGACTAGATCCTCGTCGTTATCGTCAGCTTTATTAGCAAATCTTGTTAAGACATGTAGTTCGTGTGGTGTCAAGTTACAAAATGAAGACAAGCTCAAACCAGGTTATTATTTGGACAAATCATTGTCCCAGTCCAAGAAGCCATTTAGACGGTACGAGGATACGGTATTTGAAAAGTACCTAGAAAACCTCTCAGTTGAAGATCAAAAGTTATTGACAAATGAGAATGAGGAATTAGTTGAAACAATCAATAAATTTCCTAAACCACAATCGTTGTCTGAAAGATTACAACTTCCTGAAACTGTTGAATGCGTAAGATGTCGAGAAGCGAAGTTCAGGTCAAATTTCCCTAGGTTGACTGAAGAATTTCCTATAGAATCTGTTGAAAAAGTCATGACAAATATCCCTCCCAACTCAAACCTTGTATATATTATCAATGGTCAAGACTTTCCCATGTCGATTGATACGCAAATTTTCAAGTACACATCGTCCCAGTCTGTCAAGTTTGTTATCACCAAATCCGATCTTCTATTCAAAACTAATGCTTTATCGTTCAAATACGGATTGACTTTTGTTCAAGATTACTTGCACTCAAAGTTTAAGGTTCCTCGTGAAAATGTGTTTATTACAAGTGGTAAAACGGACTGGAATTCCAAGGATTTGTTGAAATTCATCGACAACAACAGCTATATCATTGGTCACGCTAATTCGGGAAAATCGTCCATTATCAAATCGTTGTTGTTTCAGATAAAAAGACAGGAATTGTCTAAACCTAAGAAATTGAGTAAACGTGAATTGATAAAACTACAAAAACAACAGGATAGAATGATTAATGATGAATCGGTAAAAGTTGAAAATGTCCGTAAGTCAAGGAAGGACAAGAGAGCTGAAGAGCTTTTGAAACAGAGACTAGGTCCTGGGGTCTCTTATGTTCCGGGGTTTACTAGAGGTTTTATTGAGATTGTGTTAGGTGACCAATATGACCCAAATTCCAAGGTCATTTACGATGTTCCCGGGTTTTCAAACTTGAACGCAAATAATGGTATATGTGATTTAATTGCCACTAACAAGTTGAAACTGTTAACAAAAGGGGTCAAAGTGTTCGACCATGGATTTTATTACTCCAATTATAATACGATTAAAGGAAACCAATGTTTAACTTTTGGTGGTATCAACTATTTGATACCTCCGGCAGATTCGATATATCAAATTCGGAATTGTATCAATGCACAGTATGAAATTTTCAAGAGTTTTGATACTGCGACAGAAATTTCAACTAAATTAGACCAATATCCATCAATTATTGGCAATTTTTTGACACAACACAGTAAGGAAACTATTAAAGAATTGCGTAGATTCATCATTCCTCCACATTACGGACCAATTGATCTAGTTTTTCAGAACATTGGACATATTAATTTAATTCCAACTGGGTCGAAACAAAATAATCAGCCAATGATTTTGTATTTGCCAAAAGGTGTTGAAGCTATTATAAGACAGCCGATCACTAATTATATTGCAAAATCTTTTACTGGAAGGGATGCTAACCGAAATCCGTTGAGGAAAGAGAACTATGTTAGCAAAAGTACATTTGCATTGCGTCGTTACAATAATAAAGAACCCTTTTTCTCAAGATTGATTCCTAGTGAGAAATATGATAACGAAACAATTCAAACAGAAATGGATTATCAAGCAATTAGCAGATGGATCTCCATTGCCAAAGGGCAAAAAATGGACTACAATGACGAGACAGTCATTGAACAGAATCGGTTCGAGTATTGGGTGGAATAGAGGTAAATAGTGTATACAACATGTAAATAGGCAACATAGTGCATAGAAGTTTTGTACAACAGAGAATTGTTAATTGTTGATTAGTGGATCCGAGTTTAACGAACATTACGGGCTACAATGATTGAATAGATAGTTTAAACGTTCGCTACCTGAGATTTTTTGAATTTTTGAATAATTTAAGAACCACCAGACAGCCCAAAATGAACAGTTCCTTACCGTGTGAAAAGTAAGTCTGAAAACTGGCCATCCTGCAGAACCAATCTGGGACGTCTCTAGGGTAGCATCTTACGAATGAAAAGTTTCTCAACCCTTAGACAATGGTGGTAACGCGAGAGTATTCAAGCTGAAATGAAACCTTAAGTAACGCTACGCCAGACATAGTTTCATAAATTGTTTCTAAAATTATACTTTTTGCTACCATTTAGGTTTTGCAATTATTGCAAATATTAGCGAACGCCAAAAGCAGAATGTGTTGTTCAACGCCACTAAAACATTTATGCAACGGTCTCTTGGGTATCTTATTTTCCTTTTGGGGAAATAAATGATGCATATGCGGGTTGTTCTATTGAATCTTTAAATTCATCTACCTGTTCGGGGAATTCATTGTTGCAGTTGGTGAATTATGCATTGAACCACTACAAAAAAAAATTAACAGCCTTTCACATGCAAATACAGCACTAAACGATACACTAAAATGTACTACTAACGTATTTAGTTATCTAGTGATACTAGACCATTTACACATCCTCAGTCCTTACAAATATTCAAAATTAGTGTGTAATGGTCTAAAGATTTTACAATTGCACACGGGCGTCATACCGGTAAAACTTGTTTTAATGGATGCGCGCCCTTTCCTGGAAGTATCCGTTATTCTGTTTAAGCGATACTGGAATATTGCGCAAGCATGACAATCACACAGCAAATATATTTCTGGTTAGAATAACACACTGGCAAATACATTCTGACAGACAACGTCTTCTACAGAGCTGTATTGTTTGTAGAATGAACAATCAAAACTGCCATACCAATTACCATCTTTCTACAGATTATAGTTGGCATGATGCATGGTCTAATTGTGCAGGCTCTACGCAGGTCATATTCACACTCAAGAAGACACAAAAGTTACGCAAAGGAAGCAGCAATGAGGCCAGAGGATATAATGCACCAGCATAATGATGACGATAGCGAGCTAGACGAGTTTTGTGTATTGAATGAAACAACAATGCTGAAAGGGCGTGTAATACGCGCCGGCTAAAACTAATGTTTTGAATTTGAAGCGCGTTTGAAGGAGGTGATCTGAACGCGGAAGTCACAAATAAACATTCCAGTTGAGACTAGATGAGTTTTATAAGGGATTACAACCACATTTCTTGTTACACACTATTGAATCATATCTATACAATATCATGTTGCGTTCAGGGTCATTCAGCATAAAGTCTGACGAAATGAGTGCAAAACGAAAGTCCTTCTTCTCTTTCAGGAAGAAGTCCTCGATGGACTTACATCTGAAAATCGAAACAAGGTCGCTATCCACATCTGTTTCGTCGTCCAACTTGTCGTCTAAGTATTTACAGTCTTTGGAAGGTAAAGAGAACCGGTTGAACAAACGATCATCTTCACCCAACTTGAGTGGGTTGCCTAATAGAACTCAAAAAGTAAAGCCACTAGGGACTTCGCTTGCTAATATAGAACGTACAAATTACAAACATACAAATGATCCTAAACGATTATCATGTTGTTCGTCAATATCACCGTCATCTAATTCTTCATTATCAACAGACTCGATGTTCAAAAGCTCCAAAAACTCGCCAGAATCGTTCGATCTTTACGACAATTTATCTCAAATAACAGACTTCGAAACCGAATATGAAGAAACTCTAATCCATAAAAACACACCCACATCTCCACAAATAGCAGCTCATCTTGATTTCCGTGACACTCCACTAATAACACAAAACCAGAGTTTTGATAAATTTTCAGTCGATAGTACAAATGATGAGTATGTGTTCACTATGTCTACTGTGCAAAACATTGTGATATTGTCGGTTGCGGAACAGGACAAAACCATGACAACCCTAAATATCGATTACACTCTGGCTTTTGATGATGACTACAATGAGACAATTGTGTTGTAAGCCTACATCTGTTTAGATGTTTAATATTTAATGACGATACCCAAAAGATAGTACCATGTAATTTGATGTAATAATGTAAAATTTCGCGTCAGCACCAAGAACGTGAACAACGTAGATAAACATTAGGTATAATGTTTACATTTTCTGTTTTGATAAAAAAATGCGATTTCTGTGGATCGAACACAGGACCTTCAGATCTTCAGTCTGACGC